>Ga0160437_1000947_pt1 | contig 13803 bp, 15 predicted proteins | sample HID1975I_E0MG_FD_108227 | JGI IMG/M metagenome (GOLD analysis project Ga0160437, IMG submission 108227) | Enriched soil microbial communities from UW Madison campus, WI, USA - HID1975I_E0 MG | ecosystem: Environmental > Terrestrial > Soil > Unclassified | place: USA: Madison, Wisconsin... | reverse complement strand
ACCGTGACTGCCATCGCCCCGTGCAGGGGAACCCGCCACCGCTGTCGCCTGCGACAGCGGCCGGGGTCGTGCACGCCGGCGCTGGTGAAACCCCAGGAATCCACCCATGGACTTTTCCCGTTTTTTCATTGACAGGCCGATCTTCGCGGCGGTGCTGTCGATCGTGATCTTCGCCGCCGGCCTGATCGCGATCCCGATGCTGCCGATCAGCGAGTACCCCGAAGTGGTGCCGCCCTCGGTGGTGGTGCGCACGGTGTACCCGGGCGCCAACCCCAAGGTGATCGCTGAAACCGTGGCCACGCCGCTGGAAGAAGCGATCAACGGCGTGGAGGACATGATGTACATCAAGTCCGTCGCCGGCTCTGACGGCGTGCTGCAGATGACCGTGACCTTCCGCCCGGGTACCGACCCGGACGAAGCCGCGGTCAAGGTGCAGAACCGTGTCGCCCAGGCGCAGGCGCGCCTGCCCGAAGACGTGCGCCGCCAGGGTGTTTCCACCCAGAAGCAGTCGCCGACCTTCCTGATGGTGGTCCACCTGACCTCGCCGGATGGCAAGTACGACTCGCTGTACCTGCGCAACTACGCCCGCCTGCACGTCAAGGACGCGCTGGCACGCCTGCAGGGCGTCGGCGATGCGCAGATGTTCGGTGGTGGCGACTACGCCATGCGTGCGTGGCTGGACCCGGACAAGATCGCCGCGCGCGGCCTGACCGCCAGCGACGTGGTGCGTGCGATGCGCGAGCAGAACGTGCAGGTCTCTGCCGGCCAGCTCGGTGCCGAGCCGATGCCGAGCAGCGACTTCCTGACCCTGATCAATGCGCAGGGCCGCCTGCGTAGCGAACAGGAATTCCGCGACATCGTGCTCAAGGCCGGTGACGACGGTGAAGTGGTGCGCCTGTCCGATGTCGCCCGCCTGGAACTGGGCGCCGGTGACTACACGCTGCGCTCGCAGCTGGATGGCAAGAACGCGGTCGGTATCGGTATCTTCCAGGCCCCCGGTGCGAACGCGCTGGAGATCCGCGACTCGGTCATCCACACCATGGATGAGTTGACCAAGCAGTTCCCGCCGGGCGTGAAGTACGAAGCGGTGTATGACACCACCATCTTCGTGCGTGACTCGGTCAAGGCCGTGGTGTCCACGCTGCTGGAAGCGATCGCGCTGGTGGTGCTGGTGGTGATCCTGTTCCTGCAGACCTGGCGCGCCTCGATCATTCCGCTGATCGCCGTGCCGGTGTCCATCGTGGGTACGTTCGCGGCGCTGTACGTGCTCGGCTTCTCGATCAACACCTTGACCCTGTTCGGGCTGGTGCTGGCGATCGGCATCGTGGTCGATGACGCGATCGTGGTGGTGGAGAACGTCGAACGAAACATTGAAGAAGGCCTGACCCCGCTTGCCGCGGCCCACCAGGCGATGCGCGAAGTGTCCGGCCCGATCGTGGCGATCGCGCTGGTGCTGTGCGCCGTGTTCGTGCCGATGGCGTTCCTGTCCGGCGTGACCGGTGCGTTCTACAAGCAGTTCGCCGTCACCATCGCCATTTCGACCGTGATCTCGGCGATCAACTCGCTGACCCTCTCGCCGGCGCTGGCCGCGCGCCTGCTCAAGCCGCATGGCGCGCCGAAGGATGGCCTGACCCGCCTGATCGATCGTCTGTTCGGCTGGATCTTCCGTCCGTTCAACCGCTTCTTCAAGACCAGCTCGGAGAAGTACCACGGTTCGGTCGGCCGCCTGCTGGGCCGTCGTGGCCTGGTGTTCGTGGTGTACGCCGGCCTGCTGCTGGCCACCGGCCTGATGTTCAAGGCGGTGCCGGCCGGCTTCATCCCGACCCAGGACAAGCTGTACCTGATCGCGGGTGTGAAGCTGCCGGAAGGCTCCTCGATCGCCCGTACCGACGCCATGCTGTCCAAGGTCGCCGAGATCGCGCGCAACACCGATGGCGTGGCGCACACGATCCAGTTCCCGGGTCTGAACGCGCTGCAGTTCACCAACACGCCCAACACCGGTGTGGCGTTCGTTCCGCTCAAGCCGTTCAGTGAGCGCAAGGGCCGTACCGCCGCGCAGATCAATGCCGAGATCAACGCCAAGATCGCCGGGCTGCAGGAGGGCTTCGCGTTCTCCATGATGCCGCCGCCGATCCTCGGCCTGGGCAACGGCAACGGCTACCAGATGTTCATCCAGGACCGCGGCAACCTCGGCTACGGCGCACTGCAGACCGCGGTGAGCACGATGCAGGGTGCGGTCGCGCAGACCCCGGGCATGGCGTTCCCGATCACCAGCTACCAGGCCAACGTGCCGCAGCTGGATGCCGAAGTGGACCGCGTCAAGGCCAAGGCCCAGGGCGTGGAGCTGACCGAATTGTTCGACACGCTGCAGACCTACCTGGGCTCGGCGTACGTGAACGACTTCAACCAGTTCGGTCGTACCTGGCAGGTGATCGCCCAGGCCGACGGCCAGTTCCGTGACAGCGTGGAAGACATCGGTCGCCTGCGCACCCGCAACAACCGTGGCGAGATGGTGCCGATCGGCTCGATGGTCACCGTGAAGCAGACCTACGGCCCGGACCCGGTGCTGCGCTTCAACGGGTACCCGGCGGCCGATCTGGCCGGCGAAGCCGACCCGCGCATGCTGTCCTCGGCCGAAGCCATGACCAAGCTGACCGAAATCGCCGGCAAGGTGCTGCCGGTGGGCATGCAGACCGAGTGGACCGACCTGAGCTACCAGCAGGCCACCCAGGGCAAGGCCGCCTTCATCGTGTTCCCGGTGGCGATCCTGCTGGCGTTCCTGGTGCTGGCCGCGCTGTATGAAAGCTGGTCGCTGCCGCTGGCGGTGATCCTGATTGTCCCCATGACCCTGCTGTCGGCGTTGTTCGGCGTATGGCTGACCGGCGGCGACAACAACGTGTTCGTGCAGGTCGGCCTGGTGGTGCTGATGGGCCTGGCATGCAAGAACGCCATCCTGATCGTCGAGTTCGCCCGCGAACTGGAAATGGGCGGCAAGGGCATCGTGGAGGCTGCACTGGAAGCGTGCCGCCTGCGTCTGCGCCCGATCGTGATGACCTCCATCGCGTTCATCGCCGGCACCATCCCGCTGGTGATCTCGCATGGCGCCGGTGCGGAAGTCCGCTCGGTAACCGGTATTACGGTGTTCGCCGGCATGCTGGGCGTCACCCTGTTCGGCCTGTTCCTGACCCCGGTGTTCTACGTGGCCCTGCGCAAGTTCGTCAGCCGTAACGGCGGCGGGCAGCTGGTGACCCACGGCGAACCGACCATCCACCATTGATTCCTTCCCCCGCGAGGTTTTTCACATGAATACCGCTACCCAAAAGATCGCCCTGGTCACCGGTGCCACCCGCGGCATCGGCCTGGAAACCGTCCGTCAGCTGGCCCAGGCCGGTGTGCATACGCTGCTGGCCGGGCGCAAGCGTGACATTGCCGTGGCCGAGGCGCTGAAGCTGCAGGCCGAGGGCCTGCCGGTCGAAGCGATCCAGCTCGACGTGGGCGATGCCGACAGCATCGCCGCGGCGGTGCAGACCGTGACCGAGCGTCACGGCCGCCTGGATATCCTGGTCAACAACGCCGGCATCCTGCTCGACGACCCCAAGCTGGCGCCGTCGGCGCAGACCCTGCAGACCTGGCGCGATACCTTCGACACCAACGTGTTCGCGGTGATCGCTGTCACCCAGGCCTTCCTGCCGCTGCTCAACGCCTCGCCGGCCGGCCGCATCGTCAACGTCTCCAGCATCCTGGGCTCGCTGACCCTGCACAGCCAGCCGGGCTCGCCGATCTACGGTTTCGCCGTGCCGGCCTACAACGCCTCCAAGAGCGCGGTGAATGCGTGGACCGTGCAGCTCGCCTACGAGCTGCGCGACAGCACCACCAAGGTCAACACCGTGCATCCGGGGTATGTCAAAACCGACATGAATGGTGGCGAAGGCGAGATCGAAATCAGCGAAGGCGCACGCTCCAGCGTCGGCATGGCGCTGATCGATGCCGATGGCCCCAATGGCAGCTTCACCTACCTCGGTGAGGTGCTGCCATGGTGATGCGCCTGTTGACCGTGGCCGTGACCAGCGCACTGCTGGCCGGCTGCGTCAGCGTCGGCCCCAACTACCAGGCGCCACCGGCCGAGCCGGTGACCCTGCAGGGCGCCGCCGCGCCGGTGTTCACCACCACCTCGCCGGTGGCGAGCTGGTGGGCCCAGTTCGACGATCCGGTCCTGGAGCAGCTGGTGCATGAGGCACTGGGCACCAACCTGGACCTGCGCATCGCGATGTCGCGCGTGCGCGAGGCCCGCGCGGTGTTCGTCGAGCAGCGCCTGGACCAGTTGCCGCACGTCACCAGCGGCGGCAGCTATGACCGCCGCAAGCAGCCCGATGCCACGATGGGGGGCGAGCGCGTATTCAGCGAGACCTACCAGCTCGGCTTCGATGCGGGCTGGGAGCTGGATCTGTTCGGTCGCCAGCGCCGTGCCGCCGAAGCAGCGCGCGCGGACCTGGGGGCCGAGCAGGACAACCTCGCCGATGCCCAGGTCACCGTCGCTGCGGAAGTGGCCCGCAACTACTTCGAACTGCGCGGTACCCAGAAGCGCATCGCGGTGGCCAAGCGCACCCTGGTCAATCTGCGCGACACCCAGAAGCTCACCGAAACCCGGTGGGAACTGGGCGCGGGCAGCGAACTGGACGTGCAGAGCAGCCGTGCGCGCCTGAAGGCGATCGAGGCCGACATCCCGCTGCTGGAAGTGGCCGAGGTGCAGTCGCGGCATCGCTTGGCAGTGCTGCTGGGCCAGCGCCCGGACGCATTGGACAGCCTGCTGCAGCCGCGCGAGATGCGGCCGTACGCCAAGGCGCTGCCGTTGGGTGACACCACCGATCTGCTGCGCCAGCGCGCCGACGTGCGCGTGGCCGAGCGTCGGCTGGCGGCAGCCACCGCACGTGTGGGCGTGGCCACCGCGGACCTGTTCCCGCGGATCAGCTTGAGTGGGTTCGTCGGCTTCCTGTCCGGTGATGCCAGCGGCTTGGTCAACGGCAGCAACAAGGCGTGGTCGGTGACCCCGTCGATCAGCTGGGCCGCCTTCGATTTCGGCACGGTCAAAGCCCGTCTGCGCGCCAGCAAGGCGCAGGCCGACGGTGCCGCGGCCGAGTACGAAAAGGCCGTGCTGCTGGCGCTGGAAGACACCGAGAACGCACTGACGCGGTATGCCAAGCAGCAGGCCCGCCTGGCGATCGTCGCCGAGCAGGCCCAGGCGGCGGGGCGCGCCGAAGAGCTGGCGCAGATCCGTTTCCGCGAGGGGTCGGAAGACTTCCTGACCCTGCTGGATGCGCAACGCACCCAGCTGGCCGCGGACGATGCGCTGGCCGAGGCCGAATCCACGGTCAACGTCAGTGTGGTGGGTGTGTACAAGGCCTTGGGTGGCTGGGGCCAGCAGCAGGATGCGGCGAACACCCCGGTGGCGGTCACGCAGCGCTGACCTGGCGAAGGTCACGGGGGACGGCGAGGTCGCCGCCCCCCTCGAAGAATGGGCAACAGCCGTCACATCCGTTGCGCAGTGCGTCGCGGTTGACGGCTTTGCCTCTGCACGGTCTCCGCACACGGTGCTAAAAGCGTGGGTTGTTCTCTGGAGTGGCCCGCATGCAACCCAATCAGTGGCGTCCCGTCCGTCCGCCTGTGCAGGACCCGGGTATGGGATCCGGCGCGGGACTTTCGCGTGGCGTGATCGCATTGCTGCTGGTGGCGATCATCGCGGTCGCCATGGGATTCTGTTGCCTCACTGAAGGCCTGTTCGAGATCGGCCTGATCGCCACCGGTGTGTTCATCGCCATCGGCGCGCGGATCTGCCAGGCACGCGAGCAGCACCAAGCGCTGTACCGGCTGTTGCAGAAGATCGATGAGCGCCAGCCGTGATCCGGATGCTGGAAGCGCAGGGCCGCGGTGCGGCCATGCGCAGGCGATGGACGGTGCGCTGACCGCCCATCGCGCGCCGGCTTACCTGCCGGCCGGCGTTGGCGCGGGGAACCGCAGTTCGGCCTGCACCGGGTAGTGATCGGAGGGCAGCACGCCACCGGGCTTCTGGTCCAGTGTGCTGAAGCGGTCCACGGTGAAACCGCGCACCAGGATCCAGTCCAGTTCCACCGTCGGCTTACCGGTGAAATCGTGGAAGGTCAGACGTGGGCCATCAACCTTGCCGGCGAGTTTGCGTGCATCGCCCAACGCGGCGGTGAAGGCCTTGTAGGTGTCGCTGCCGGGCTCACTGTTGAAATCGCCGGTGACCACCACCGGGATGTCCTGGGGCAGCGTTGCCAGCCGCGAGACGATCAGCTTCGCACCGAGCACGCGGCGCGGCTCGTCTTCATCGCGGTAGGGCAGGTGGGTATTGAACAGGTAGAAGCGCTGGCCGTCGGCCTGACGCTGGAACAGCGCCCAGGTCACCATGCGCGGGAACAGGTTGCCCCAGGTGATGCTGCCCGGCACATCGGGCGTATCGGAGAGCCAGAAGTCGCCCGACTCGAGCACCTTCAGGCGCGCGCTGTCGTACAGCACGCCCATGTGTTCATCACCGTTGCCACCGCGGCGGTCCCTGCCGAACAGGGTGTAGCCCGGCAGGTGCGCGACCAGGTATTCGCCCTGTTTCTGTACCAGCTCCTGGGTGCCGATCACCTCGGGCTTCTGCTCACGGATCAGCGTGACCATCGCATCGCGGCGGTCTTCCCAGCGCTTGCCCGGGTCGGTATCGGCCGGCGTGCGCACGTTGAACGACATTACTTTCAATGCGTCCGGCGCCTGCGCCCAGGCGCTGCCCAGCGGGGCGGCGAACATCATCAGGGCCAGCAGCGCGGGCCGGTGGAAACGAGACAGCATGTGGAATCCCTCCATTCCATGAAAACGTTCCCAAAGGGTCGCATGGAAGGGCAGGGAAAGGATATGCGGGACATGGCGGTTGATCGGGGAGCGGCGGGGCGGACCCCATGAAGTGTGCGCCTGCACGCTTGTACACGCCGCTCGTGTTCGCTTGAATGGCGGTACGCCTCGCTGGAGATCGCTGTGACCCCGTCGCCTGTTGCCTTGCCGTCCGCCGGTGTCCCCGGTGTCTCCCTGCGCTGGCTGCGGCCCGAAGACGCGCACGCGTGGTATGCGGTATTGCGCCTGCCCGAAGTGACCGCCCAGACCAGCTGGTCGCTGTCCTCGGCCGAGGATCTGCTGCCGATCCTGGAGGCCTGCGGCGACGATGCGTCCGCATCGCAGGTCCGCTTGGCCATCATCGACGCCCAGGGTGTGCTGGCAGGCAGCATCGGTTTCCACAGCATCAACGTGCAGCACGGCACGGCCGAGATCGCCTACGAGCTTGCACCGCACTACTGGCGGCGCGGCATCGCCAGTGCCGTGTGCAACGGAGTGGTTGCGTGGGCGTGGCGACAGTTCGGCTGGCAGCGGATCCAGGCCTCGGTACTGGATACCAATGTCGCCTCGGCGGGTGTACTTCGCCGCTGTGGCTTCGAGCATGAGGGGCGGCTGCGCCGGTACCGTCGGGTGGCGGGCGTGTCGCGCGATTTCGACCTCTATTCGCGCCTTCCGGACGCGTCCACCGACGCACTCAATTCGACAGCAGGATCATCCCGATCGTGATGTTGATGAGTGACCCCAACACCAGCACCCACACGGTGGACAGGATCGTGTTCAGCCAGGAACGTTGAAGCGCGACCTTCAGCCATCCGGCCTGCACCACCGCATACCAGAGCGCGGCGATCACCCCCACCGTGATGCCCAGTGTGGTCGACAGCTGGCCCGGCAGCCGCACGAACACCATGCTGGTGGACAGCGCCACCGCAAACGGTGCGGTCAGATAGCACTGCATGAAGAAGGGGCGTCGCAGCGACTCGCGGGTCATCGGCACGTGCTTGCGTCGCAACAGGTGCGTGGTGGTCACCAGTGGCCAGATCGCAAAGGTGATCGAGCGGTACAGCAGCAGGCTTTCTTCGTTGCCGAACACCGAGCGCGACAGCGCCCCGGTGCCGACCACCTGCTGGTGCAGCATCAGCTCGACCCCGTGCGCGACCAGCACCGCCAGCATCAGGAACATCGGCGGGCTGATCGCATCGTCGAACTGGCGCTCCAGCTTTTCCTTCAGCTCGGTATCCACGTACTGCGCCATCCGGCGCGGATGCACGACCACGCGGTACAGCGTGCGCGGGAAGAACAGGAACCAGGTACACAGCTCGTAGAGAAACTCTTCCAGCGACCGCAGCAGTTTGAGGAAGTCCATCCCGGGGCCCTTGCGTGGACGAAGCCGACACCCCCGAGCATACCCGGGGCGGGGCTCAGCGGATGGCGACGGTCAGGCTGTGCGGTGCCTTCTCGCCACGGCGCGCCTGGGCACGCATCTGATAGACCTGCACCACATAGGTGCCGGTGGTTGGCAGCGTGCCACTCCAGCGCCGCTTCTCGTCGTTGCTGCCCAGCGCCTCGCCCTGGCCCGGCGTCACGCCTGGCGCGAAGACATTGAAGTTGGCGTTCGGGCTGCCGTCGATCGTCACCGCCATGGTCTGGCCGGCACGCGCGGCGATCGTGTAGCGCACGGTCTCATATCCGGACAACGTGCCACGCAGGGTGGCGCTGCTGGCGCCCTTGGTGAAGTGAACGGGGGTGGTGGTGACCTTGTCCGCCGCGGTGGCCAGCATCGGCGTCAAGGCGAGCAGGGAGGTCAGCAGCAGCGAGCGGAGCGGCGTCATGGCAAGTCCTCGGTCGGGCCCGGCAAGGGCGTTTCGTGCCGAGCATGAGCGCGCCGGCATCAAGGGATTGTCGATGCGCTGCAGATCACGGCTGACGGCAGTAAACGCACTGCGCTGTATCGGCGACGTCTTCCGCTGCGTTCTGAATTGTTTACGCAGGTGCCCGGCGCGTGCATGGCCGCACGTCCGCCACGCACGCATGGGTAACGCAGGCAGGCCTAGCGTGGATTCACCGGCACCACTTCGATGCCGAACACCGGAGATACGGCAATGGCCAACACCCCGAACCCGCAGCAGGGTCAGAACGATCCGCAGCGCAACACCCCGCAGCAGGGCCAGCAGGGCCAGCAGGAACAGCAGGATCAGCGCGACCGCGATGCCCAGAAGCAGCAGCAACAGCAGGACCAGCAGGGCCAGCGCCAAGGCCAGCAGAACGATCAGGAAGAATAAGACCACGCGGTACGCATCGTGCGCCCGGCCGATCTGGCCGGGCCTTTGCGCGTCATGGCGAACCACAACGCTTCAGCTGTCGTCGGCCGCCTGGCAGCACCGCCCCGGCTTACCGGCTACCATGGTCACATGAGTATTCCTCTTCCGGACAGCAGCGTGCCCCGCCTGCTGGGCTTCGACGTTCCGACGCTGCAGACCATTGTCGACCATGGTGCGGACGAGGCGATCGTGGCCATGCTCGATGTCGCGCCTGATGCGCACTGGTTGAAACTTTTCGACGAACGCGTTGCCGCGCTCCAGGGCGAACTCGGCCTGGCCGGCGTCGAACTGGACGGGACCTCGATCCTGTTCTTCGGCTCCATCGCCGACAGCCGCCGCCTGGCCACCGCCATATCGGCGCTGATCAATGGGATCAACATGGAAGTCGCCGGACACAACGCGCCTCTCCATCCGCCGGCACCGTAGCCTTCACGAATCGATGCGGGAGGCGTGCAGCCGCAGCACCTCGTTGTGTCCTGGCTCGGCGAGGCCATACGGCGAAGGGCAGGCGCCGCGTATCTCGGTGACCCACATCACCATCATGCCCACGATGCGATTGGCGTCGCTTGGCCACTGTGCGACCAGCCGGTCGTGGATACCGTCGTAGACCGCCCATCGCTCGGCCGCCGATCTGCCGCGCGCCCAGCACTGCTCCAACTCGGCGTGTGCCTGCCGAAATGCCTCTTTCTGTCCGTCCATAGCGATCCCCGACACCGTGCATACCGGGCTGGCGCGCCTGCCCGGGTGAGCCCCCCTGCCATCTGAACAACGCCAGTTGGCCGGGGAACCGGCCATCGGTGCAGTGCGCATGGCATCGCCCGACGCACGCTGAACACGGCCAGGGCGGGGTCGATCAAACCAAACAGGACAGCCTGTATAGTTACGACCCCCGCTCAATGCATGCGTTGCCCTCATGACCCCCACCAAGACCCAGCGCTGGAGCCTGCTGCTCACCGTGGCCGCCGGCCTGTTGCTGATCACGCTCGACAATTCGGTGCTGTACACCGCCTTGCCCACCTTGACCGCCGAACTGGGGGCCACGCCGCTGCAGGGCCTTTGGATCATCAACGCCTATCCGCTGGTGATGGCCGGGTTGCTGCTCGGTGCGGGCACCCTCGGCGACCGGCTGGGACACCGCCGGATGTTCCTGATCGGCCTGGTGATCTTCGGCATCGCCTCGCTGCTGGCCGCGTTCGCCCCGGATGCCAACCTGCTCATCGCCGCGCGTGCGCTGCTCGCGGTGGGCGCCGCGGCGATGATGCCGGCCACCCTGGCGCTGATCAGCCTGACCTTCGACGACGAACGCGAGCGTAATCTGGCGATCGCGGTGTGGGGGTGTATCTCCATCATCGGCAGCGCGATCGGCCCGATCGTGGGTGGCGTGTTGCTGGCGCACTTCTGGTGGGGCTCGGTGTTCCTGATCAATGTCCCGATCGTGCTGCTGGCCATGGCCGGTGCAGTGCTGTTCGCACCCCACGGCCGGCCCGATGCCAGCAAGCCGTGGGATCTGATCTCCTCGCTGCTCAGCCTGGTTGCCTTGTCCGGGCTGGTGGTGGCGATCAAGGAGATCGCGCATGCGCCGCCGAACGGGCCGCTGGCCGCGGGCGCGGGGCTGGTCTTCGTGGTCGGTCTGGTGCTGTTCCTGCGTCGCCAGCGTCGTCTGCCGTATCCCATGCTCGATGTGGCGATCTTCCGCAATGCGCCGTTCCTGGCCGGTGTGCTGTCGGCGGCCTTTGCGATGTTCGCCATCGCCGGCCTGCAGTTGCTGACCACGCAGCGCTTCCAGCTGGTGGCCGACTACACGCCGCTGCAGGCCGGCCTGCTGGTGTCGGTGGTGGCGCTCGGGTGCCTGCCCAGCGCGATCTTTGGCGGCGCGTTCCTGCACCGCGTCGGGCTGCTGCCGCTGATCACCGGCGGACTCGGCACAGGCACCGTCGGCGTGCTGCTGGTGGCGGTGACGTTCGGCAGCGACCTGGGCTGGACCATTGCCGGGCTGCTGCTCACCGGGCTGGGCATGGGCGCGACCATTTCGGTGGCCTCCACCGCGATCATCGGCAACGTGCCGCCACACCGCGCCGGCATGGCGTCCTCGGTGGAGGAGGTGTCCTATGAGTTCGGCAGCCTGTTCGCCGTCTCGCTGCTGGGCAGCCTGATCGCCGCGCTGTACTCGGCCACCGTGACGCTGCCGGCCGGTGTGGATGCTGCGGCGGGCGAGAGCATCCAGCAGGCGTTCGCCCTGGCCGCGCAGCCCGGTGCGGATGCAGGCTGGCTCCGTGCCGCCGCCAGCGCCTACGATGCCAGCTATGTCTGGATACTGTATGTGATCGCCGCTGTGTTGCTGCTCGGTACCGTCGTCACCGGCGTGCTGCTGCGCCGCCACGGCCCCGGCACCGCCACCACCGTCTCCCACGCCCACTGAGCCCATGCGCCCCAGCAACCGAACCAACATCCTCGACGCCGCCGTCCGTGTGATCGAACGCGACGGCATCACCGCGCTGACCTTCGAGGCGGTCGCCACCGAATCCGGCATCGCCCGGGGCGGGCTGCTGTATCACTTCCCCTCGCGCGACGCGCTGCTGCAGGGCATCCACCAGCACCTGGCCGGGACGTGGGAGGCGAGCCTGATCCAGGTGGCCGGCAAGCCCGCCGAGGCCGCGGAGGCGACCGAGCGCTACCAGGCGTACGCATTGACCTGTGCGCAGACCGCTACCCGCGCCGAACTGCAGCTGATGTTCGACGCGGCGGCGACCGACGAGAACGTGCAGCCCTGGGCGACCGTGGCCGAGCGCTGGTCGCCGCCGACGCCGCAGGACCTGAGCGACCCGGCCGCCCTGGACCTGTTCATCGCCAAACTCGCCGCCGATGGCCTGTGGGTGTTCGAAGCGCTGTCGCGCTCGCGCCTGGCGCCGGAGGTGGGGCAGGCCATCGCCGACCGCCTGGCGCAAATGATTGCCGCCGCTTCAAAGACAACGTGATGCCCGCCATGCGGGTAACCTTGGCGGTTCACTTCTTCAACGACGGGTCCGCCTGATGGATTACCAGCTTGTGATCAAGTTCTGGCGCAAATCGCTGGACGATGAGGCGTTCCTGGCCACGCTGGAGGCCGAGCTGACCGCCGCGCTCGGCAAGGCGGCGACGCTGGACGGTTACGACGTCAGCGCGAAAGAGATCAACCTTTTCATGTTCACGGCAGATCCGCGCCCGACGTTCCGGAAGACCAAGGATGTGCTGGAGGCGATGGGCGTGCTGCACAGTGTTTCGGCAGCATACCGGCTGGTGGGTGGCGCGCAGTTCACCTCGGTGTGGCCGCTGCGGATGGCGCGGAAATTTACGTTGCCGTGAGGCACGCGTATCGATCCGGGCGATTCAGCCACGCCAGTCGAAACGATTCCGGCGGTGCGGCGGTTATGCTCGCTGCCTGCCCTTGATGGATCGCGCCATGCGCCTGTTCGTGCTGTCCCTGTTGCTGCTTACCGGGTCCGTTGCACCCTCGCTGGCCGCCGAGCCGGCCGTTTCCGCACCCAGCTCGCCGCTGGTCATCGGTGAAACGTTCACCGTGCACTCCACGGCGCTGGGTGAAACCCGCCGCATCAACGTGTACCGCCCGCAGCCCTGGGGATTGGACCCGAAGGCACCGCTCCCGGTCATCTACATGCCCGACGGCGGTATCGCCGAGGATTTCCTGCACGTGGCGGGGCTGGTGCAGGTGCTGTCCGGCAACGGCAGCATCCGGCCGTTCCTGCTGGTCGGCATCGAGAACACCGAGCGCCGCCGTGACATGACCGGTCCCAGCAGCGACCCAGAAGACCGGAAGATCGCCCCGCGCATCGGCGGGTCAGCTGCGTACCGGGCGTTCCTGCGTGACGAACTGATGCCGGAAGTGCGCCAGCGCTATGCGACCACCGACGAGCGGGCGCTGATCGGAGAATCGCTGGCGGGCCTGTTCGTGGTGGAGACGCTGCTGCAGGAACCCACGCTGTTCAACAGCTATATCGCGCTCGACCCCAGCCTGTGGTGGAACCGGGGGCAGTTGCTGGCCGATGCACCGAAGCAACTGGCGGCCGCCCGCCAGGCGCAGCCGCGGGTGTTCCTGGCCAGCAGTGGCCAGCCGCAACTGGCGGCCAGCACGCTGCAGTTCTCGGCATTGTTGCAGCAGGCCTCGCCCTCGCTGCTGGTGAAGTACCAGCCGATGCCGGACGAGACCCACGCCACGATCTATCACCCGGCGGCCCTGCAGGCGTTGCGTACGATGTTTCCGGCGCCCGTGCCTGCCTCGCCCTGAGCAGCGGCGGGGCGGCAGACAACAAAAAAGCCGGAACCCCTTGTTTGACGGGAGGTTCCGGCTTTCTGTGGTCCTTGTGGGACCGTCTAATGGTGGAGGTGGGCGGAATTGAACCGCCGTCCGAAGGCACTCCATCCCCGGTACTACATGCTTAGCTCACCGTTGAATCTCATCCTGTGGCAGCACGGTGTGCAAAGCGCACCCCAGGACCAGCCTGCTTTAGTTAAGTCGTGACTGACAGGCAGCCATCACAACCGGTTCCGTGATAATGACCCTACATCTACGAGCACGGGCACAAGTAGGTTCGGGGGT
>Ga0160437_1000944_pt1 | contig 13832 bp, 12 predicted proteins | sample HID1975I_E0MG_FD_108227 | JGI IMG/M metagenome (GOLD analysis project Ga0160437, IMG submission 108227) | Enriched soil microbial communities from UW Madison campus, WI, USA - HID1975I_E0 MG | ecosystem: Environmental > Terrestrial > Soil > Unclassified | place: USA: Madison, Wisconsin... | reverse complement strand
GGTGAACGAGTGACGCGGATCCGTCGACACGGTGACCGGGATGCCGTGACCGGACGCGGCTGCCACCCGCTGGAGGTCGTTGACCCAGCGGGCCATCGACCGCGGGTCGGGGATCTGGTGGATGTTCAGGTGGGTGATGTGGCTCTGCTCGATGAACGTCCGCGCCGACGGTCGCCCGGGCGCGAGCGGCGGGCCGTCGACCTCGCCGTCGTGGGTCGTCGAGACGATCGTCTGGATCATGAGGCCGGCCTTCTCGGCGAGCGACAGGCGGCCGACGAGGTCGTCGACGCGCGCGGGGATCGGCAGACGCGGATCCTCGTACGGATCCATGACCCCGTTGCGGTTGAGGTCGCGGAACGGCGTGCCGTCGGTGCTGGTGGAAAGGGTCACGGCGGCTCCTGCGACGTCATCGTGGCGGTGGGGTGCCGGGGATCCCGGCGAGCAAAGACTAAATAACGTTCAGTGGTTTTCGCAACCCCTCGACAGGCTCGGGGACCGCCCCTCGACAGGCTCGGGGACCGGGGCAGGTCGGATGACAGTTGTTGCCGCTTCGGCGGCGGGGAGACGGCAACGAGTGCCATCCCTTTCCGGTCGGCACGCGCGGCGGCGGGAGCGGTCAGTCGGAGGTGGCGGCCAGGCGCGCGGAGGCGGTCGCCATGTGGACGGCCATGGCGGATGCGGCGTCGTCCTCGTCGCCGGCCTCCACCGCGCGGAAGACCGCGTCGTGCTCAGCGACGGCAAGGCGCGCGGCCGCGGCATCGTGCACGGCGCGGTCGGCGTACACCTGCAGCAGCGACCGGACGACGTGGAGGAGGTCGATGAGAGCGTCGTTGCCGGCGGCCTCGGTGAGAGCGTTGTGGAAGTCGGCGTCGGCCCGGGCGAACGACGGCAGGTCGGTGTCCGAGTTCCGCATCCGTTCGAGGGAGGCGGACATGCGGGCGACGTGCCGCGCCTCGGCGCGCCGGGCGGCCAGGCGCGCCGCGTAGATCTCGAGGCCGGAGCGGACGTCGAGGAGTTCTGCGGTGCTCCGCCGGCCGATGAGGAGACCCCAGCGGAGCGTTTGCGGGAGGAGGTCGCTCGCGGTGCCGCGGAGGTAGGTGCCCGAGCCGGGACGGACGTCGACGATGCCGAGGATCTCGAGCGCCGCGAGCGCCTCGCGGACCGCGGAGCGACCGACCTCGAGCGTCGCGGCGAGCTGGCGCTCGGGAGGCAGACGGGTGCCCGGCTCGATGTCGCCGCTCATGAACAGGTCCATCAGGCGGCGTGCCACTTCCGACACGGGCGTGCCGGACGGCAGCGCGCCGAGCGACGCCACGATGTCGGCGGAGCGGTCGGCGGGATAGGCGGGCACGGGATCACCCTAGGCGATACCGTCGACCGGCTCACCCCACCCGAGGTGGGAGAAGAGGGAAAGGTCCTGGCACTTGTAATTGGTCAACCGGTTGTGCGAAAGTGCTCGTGCGGACTTCCGCACCACGTACGCCCACACCGACACCCGCACCGAGGAGCAGACCGCGATGACGCGCCTGTGGAACGACCCGGCCGACTTCGCCGACGAGATGATCGCCGGATTCGTCGCGGCCAACGAGCGCTACGTGCGGCGCGTCCCCGGCGGCGTCGTCCGCAGCACCGCGGTTCCCGCCGGCGAGGTCGCCGTCGTGATCGGCGGCGGCTCGGGACACTACCCGGCGTTCGGCGGACTGGTCGGCCCGGGACTCGCGCACGGCGCAGCGATGGGGAACCTCTTCGCGTCGCCCTCGGCCCAGCAGGTGCGGTCGGTCGCCACCGCGGCGCACGCGGGCGGCGGAGTGCTCCTCAGCTATGGCAACTACGCCGGCGACGTCCTCAACTTCGACGCTGCGCAGGAGCGACTGCGTGCCGAGGGGATCGCCTGCGAGACGGTCGTGGTCACCGACGACATCGCGAGCGCCGGCCCTGACGAGCGGGATCGCCGCCGGGGGATCGCCGGCGACCTCACGGTCTTCCGTATCGCCGCGGCCGCCGCCGCCGCGGGCTACGAGCTCACGGACGTCGCGCGCGTCGCCTGGCACGCGAACGAGCGCACCCGCAGCTTCGGCGTCGCCTTCACGGGCTGCACCCTCCCCGGCGCCGCCGACCCGCTCTTCTCGGTGCCGGCGGGCCGGATGGCCGTCGGCCTCGGCATCCACGGCGAGCCCGGCATCGACGAGTCGGGCATCCCCACCGCCGACGGCCTCGCCGACCTCCTCGTCGAGCGCCTGCTCGCCGAGCGTCCCGCCGGTGCGGGCGACCGCGTCGTCCCCCTTCTGAACGGCCTCGGCTCACTGACGCACGAGGAGATGTTCGTCGTGTACCGCCGGATCGCCGACCTCCTCACCGCCGCCGGGCTCGAGGTCGTCGACCCGCACGTCGGCCAGTACTGCACGAGCTTCGACATGGCCGGCACCTCGCTGACCCTCCTCTGGCTCGACGACGAGCTCGCCCGGCTGTGGGATGCACCGGTCGACACCCCCGCCTACCGCCGCGGCGCCGTGCCGACCACCGTCCGCCTCGTGGACCTCCCGGCCGCCGACGCCGCCGACGCCGTCGATCCGGCGGATGAGATCGTCCCCGGCGATGCGGCGTCCGTCGCGGCAGCCCGTGCGGTACGGAAGGCCCTCGACGCCCTCGTGCGCACGATCGACGTGCACGCCGACGAGCTCGGCCGCATCGACGCGGTGGCCGGCGACGGCGACCACGGGATCGGGATGCAGCGCGGGGCACGCGCGGCGCTGGCCGCAGCGACCACGGCCGCGGACGCCGGTGCGGGTGCCGGCACCGTGCTCCGCCGCGCCGCCGACGCGTGGAGCGACCGTGCGGGCGGGACCTCCGGCGCCCTCTGGGGTGTCATCCTCACCGCGCTGGGCGCCGCCCTCGGGGATGCCGGCCGGCCCGCGCCGGCGACCGTCGCTGCCGGGGTCGCCGCCGGCGCGCGCGGCGTCATGGACCACGGCAAGGCCGAGGTGGGCGACAAGACGCTCGTCGACGTGCTCGTGCCGTTCTCGGCGGAGCTCTCGCGCGCCGTCGACGCCGGAGCGGACCTCGCGGACGCCTGGCGCTCCGCCGCCGCGGTCGCGACCTCGGCCGCCGCCGCCACGGCCGACCTCATGCCCCGCAAGGGTCGTGCCCGCACCCACGGGAAAGGCAGCGTCGGCACCGTCGACGCGGGCGCGCACTCGCTCGCCCTCATCGTGACCGCCGTCGGCGACGTGCTCGCCGGCGACCAGGAGAGGAACTGAGATGACCGAGCCCCTGCGCATCGTGATCGGCAGCGACGACGCCGGCTACGACTACAAGGAGATCCTCAAGCGCGACCTGGAGGGCAGCGACGGGGTCGCGTCCGTCGTCGATGTGGGCGTCCACGCCGACGGCCACACGCCCTACCCGAAGGTGGCGATCGAAGCGGCCGAGCGCGTCGCGCGCGGCGAGGCCGACCGCGCGCTCCTCATCTGCGGCACGGGTCTCGGGGTGGCGATCGCCGCGAACAAGGTCGCCGGCATCCGCGCGGTCACCGCCCACGACTCGTTCTCGGTCGAGCGCGGCGTGCTCTCCAACGACGCCCAGGTGCTCACGATGGGGCAGCGGGTCGTGGGGATCGAGCTGGCGCGGCGCCTCGTGCGGGAATGGCTGACGTACCGCTTCGATCCGACCTCGGCGTCCGCGTCGAAGGTCGCGGTGATCGGCGACTACGAGACCACAGGATCCTGCTGATGTCCGTCGTCGTGGGGGTGAGCCTCAAGGCCTACTTCGGTCGCCGGGCGGCGCGGGTGTGGTTCGCGCAGGTCGCCGAGCTGCTCCGCACGCACGAGGCGGTGCGCAGCGGCGCGGTGGAGGTCGTCGTGATCCCCACCTACCTCCAGCTCGACGACGCCCGCGGCTTCTTCGGCGAGACCCGCGCGCGCCTCGGCGCGCAGGACGTCTCCGCCTTCGAGGCGGGCGCGTACACCGGCGAGGTCACCGCGGCCGAGCTCGCCGAGTCCGGGGTCGCCTACGCCGAGATCGGCCACGCGGAGCGTCGTCGCCTGTTCGGCGAGACCGACGCGGCGACGGCGGCGAAGGCCGCCGCTGCCCTCCGGTACGGGATCACCCCGATCGTGTGCGTGGGCGAGACTGAACGGCAGGACGGCGCGTCCGCCGCCGCGGCGACGGTCGCCCAGCTCGCGCTCGACCTCGCCGGTGCACCCGCCGGCCGGGTCGTCGTCGCGTATGAGCCGGTGTGGGCCATCGGGGCTCCCGAGCCGGCGCCGTCGCCGCACATCGCTGTCGTGACGCGCGCGCTGCGCGCCGCGCTCGACGCCGATCCCGCACGCAGCGGCTCCGCGGTCATCTACGGGGGCTCGGCCGGACCCGGCCTCCTCAGCACCCTCGGCGACGCGGTCGACGGGCTCTTCCTCGGCCGGTTCGCGCACGATCCGGCGGCGTTCGCCTCGGTGCTCGACGAGGCCGCCGAGCTCGCGGCGGCGCGGGTGACGACGTGATCGGGCTCGGCACCTACGCCTTCTTCTGGGAGCATTCCGACCGGGTCGACGAGCCCCTCTCCCTCACGGGAGCTTTCGAGCGCACCCGGGCCGCCGACGTCGACCTCTTCCAGATCTGCGACTACGCCCCGCTGGAGCGCATGACCGTGGCCGAGGTCCGCGCTGCCGCGCGAGTCGCCCGCGACCTCGGCCTCACCGTGGAGCTCGGCACGAAGGGGATCGCGCCGGAGCACCTGACCCGCTTCCTCCGCTTCGCCGAGCTGTTCGACGCCCGCCTCATCCGCACCATGGTGGATGGCGGAAGCGACGTGCACGGCGCCGCGGTGGCGCTCCGCCGCATCCTCCCCTCGTTCGAGGCGGCCGGGGTCACCCTGGCCCTCGAGACCTACGAGCAGATCGCGACCGCCGAGCTCGTCGCGCTCGTCCGCGGCCTCGGCAGTCCTCGCGTCGGCATCTGCCTGGACCCCGCCAATGTCGTCGCCCGGCTGGAGCGGCCGCGCGCGTGCGTCGAGGAGGCCGCCGACGTCGTCGTGGGCATCCACGTGAAGGACTTCGCCTTCGCCCGCCAGCCCGGCTGGGTGGGATTCACCTACTCCGGAGCCCCGATGGGCACCGGACTCCACGACTACCCGCACCTGCGTGAGACGGTCCGCCCGGCGGAGCGCGGGATCAACGAGGTCGTCGAGCACTGGCTCCCCTGGCAGGGGGATGCCCAGACCACCGTCCGAACCGAGCGGGACTGGACCCGCACCACCCTGGAGTACTTGAGGAGCCTCTGATGACCCACACGATCGCCGTCGTCGGCGCGGGCGGAAAGATGGGCATGCGCGTGTCCGACAATCTGGCCCGCACCGATCACACCGTCCGCTACGTCGAGAACGCGCCCGCCGGCCGGCAGCGCACGATCGACGCCGGCCGCGCGCTGACCGACGCGGCGGTCGCCGTCGCGGACGCCGACATCGTGGTCCTGGCCGTGCCCGACCTGGCTCTGGGTCCCGTGACCGCCGAGCTGGTGCCGCAGCTGAAGCCGGGCGCGATCGTCCTCACCCTCGATCCGGCCGCCGCCTACGCGGGGCTGCTCACGACCCGCGCGGACGTCGTGCAGGCCGTCGCCCACCCGTGCCACCCGTCGGTCTTCCTCGAGCGCACGACCAAGGAGGAGTGGGCCGACACCTTCGGCGGCATCGCCGCGCCGCAGGACGCCATCGCCGCCGTCGAGTCCGACGACCCGGAGCACCGGCGCATCGTCGAGGAGACGGTGCGGGCCATCTACGCGCCGATCATCGACGTCCACTGGGTCACCGTGAAGCAGCTCGCCCAGCTGGAGCCGACCCTCGTCGAGACCGTCGCCTGCATGATCGGCGCCCTCCTCAACGAGGCCCTCGACGAGGCGATCCACACGATGGGCGTCCCCGAGGCCGCGGCGCGCAGCATCCTCTACGGGCACACCCAGGTGGCCCTCGCCAACGGCCTCCGCGGCGACAATCCGTTCAGCGACGCGTGCCTCATCGCGATGGACTACGGTCGCGAGAGCATCATCAAAGAGGACTGGAAGAAGATCTTCCGCGACGACGAGCTCGACAGGAACCTCGCGCGGATGCTCCACCTCGACCACATCGAGCGCTGAGGGGACCACGATGACGAGACTTGCGGGCAAGACCGCCCTCATCACCGGCGCCGCCACCGGCATCGGACGCGCCGTGGCCGAACGCTTCGCCCGTGAGGGCGCGCGCGTCGTGATCGCCGACCGTGACGCGGACGCCGCCGCCGCGACGGCCGCAGCGATCGGCGCCGCGGCGCGTGCGGTGACCATGGACATCTCCGACGAGGCCAGCGTGGAGGCCGCCTTCGCCGAACTCGCGGGCGACGGCTGGACTCCTGACGTCGTGGTCGCCAACGCCGGTGTGCAGCTGTTCGGCAAGGATGCGCAGATCACCGACCTCGACCTGGACGTCTGGCGGCGGACGATCGACGTCAACCTGACCGGCACGTACCTCACCGTCAAGCACGCCGTGCGCGCGATGCTCGGCGGTGGCGGCGGATCGATCATCCTCACCGGGAGCCCGACCGGACTCAACGGCGAAGGGAAGGACTTCACCGCGTACAGCGCGTCGAAGGCGGGCATCCACGGTCTCGCGCGCACCGTCGCGGCAGCCTACGCCGACCGGGGCATCCGCGTGAACACCGTCGTCCCCGCCTATACCGAGACCTCGCTGGTCACGACGATCACGAGCGACCCCGAGGCGCGGGCGGCCATCATCGGCCGGATCCCGCTCGGCCGTGCGGGCACCCCCGACGACATCGGCGGCGCGATGGTGTTCCTCGCCTCCGACGACGGCGCGTTCGCGACCGGGGCGCTGTTCCAGGTCGACGGCGGCATGACCACCCTCTGAGATGACCTGGCACTCGGAGTCCCGGCGGTGGCGCAGCGGCGCGTGGTCGCTCGTCCTTCGGGACGACGAGCTCGCCGACATCGCGTACGACGGGCGCCTCGTGCTGCGGAGCGTCCGCGCCGTCGTACGCGACAGCGACTGGGACACGGCCGGCCTCGTCGTCGACGGGGTGACGGAGGGGGCGGATGAGCTCGTCCTCACCGTCCACTCGCAGGGTCTCGGTTCGTCGTTCGCCGGCGAGGTGCGCGTCACGGCGACCGGGCCGGAGCTGCAAGTGGGGCTGGACCTCGTCTCGGCCGCGGCGTTCGCCACCAACCGCACCGGGCTGGTCGTGCTGCATCCGCCGGACGTCGCCGGCGCCGGCGTCGAGGTCCTCCACCCGGGCGGGGCGCGCGAGCGCACCGCCTTCCCGCGGGAGATCAGTCCCCACCAGCCGGTGCGCGACATCGCCGGTCTCGATTGGGCGGCCGGCGGCCTCCCCGCCCGGCTGCGGTTCGAGGGCGACGTGTTCGAGATGGAGGACCAGCGCAACTGGACCGATGCGTCGTTCAAGACCTACAGCCGTCCGCTCGCCCTCCCCTTCCCCTACGCCATCTCGGCGGGGGAGCGGGTGCAGCAGTCGGTCGTGCTCCGCGTCGACCCGGACCACGCACACGACCTGGATCGTGCTTCCGCCCCTGTCGACGTCATCGACCTGCGCCCGGGCGGTGCGTTCCCCGCGATCCTCCTCGGCGCCGCCACGGCCCCGGGCCCCGCCCCGTCGCCCGTCCCCGTCGGCGCCGGGGTGCTCGTCGAGGTCGACGTCGCGGCGCCCCAGGCCGCGGCCGCTCTTGCCAGGGCCTGCGCGGCCGGCCTCCCGCTCGACGTGCGACTCGTCGTCGGCCCGGACGGCGCGCGCGCCGTCGCCGCCGCCCTCGCCGTCCTCGAGGGCGCGACGGTGCTGCGGATCGGCGCGTTCGCGCGCGCCGGCGACGCCGCCCACGTGTCGGACGCGGATGCCGTCGCCGTCGTCCGCTCGGCGCTCGCGGCCGCCGGACACCGCGTCCCCGTCATCGGCGGCGTGCGCTCCCACTTCACGGAGCTGAACCGCGAACGCCACCGCATCCCGGACGACGTCGACGCTCTCGCCGTCACCGTCACACCGCTCTTCCACGCCACGGGCACCGAGCAGCTGATCGAGTCGGTGGCGATGCAGCGGCTCGTCGCGCAGCAGACAGTGCGCATCGCTGCGGGGAAGCCCGTCCACATCGGTCCGGTGTCCTTGCGCCCCCGATTCAACAACGTCGCCACCGCGCCCGCGCCCGCCTCCCCGCGCACCGACCTCGCCGACGGCTACGGGGCCGAGCTCACCGGTCGCGCCGACGACCGTCAGTCCGCGCCGGAGCTGGCGGCCTGGACCATCGCGAGCGCCGCCGCCCTCGCCGTCCCCGGCGTCGCCTCGCTCGCCTGGTTCGAGGAGTGGGGGCCGCGGGGCATCCGCACGCGATCGGGCGAGCGGATGCCGGTCGCCGACGCGGTCGAAGCCCTGGCAGCAGCAGGCGGGGCGGAGCTCCTCTGGGGCGACAGCCCCGACGGCCTGGTGTGGGCCCTCGGCGCGCGTCGCGGCGCGGCGGCCGACATCCTCGCGGCCAACCTCGATCGACAGGCGCGGACGCTCACCGTGACCGTCTCCGGCGGAGCCGGCCGCCGTCTCGAGATCCCGCCCGGGCAGTTCCTCCGCGTTCCGATGACAGTCGTTGCCGCCTCGGGGGCGATCGGCTGACAGTCGTTGTCGCCTCGAGGCCCGGGACGCGGCAACGACTGTCATCCCATCCCGCCCGGAACAAGGGCCGGCGTACGGCACACTGAACGCATGCCCATCGTCGACAACGCCGTGTACGTGGAGGGTCGCCGGATCCGCAACCCGGAGAGCCTCGAGCAGACCTTCGAGCACATGCGCGACAACAAGGGGATGGCCTGGATCGGGCTCCTCCGTCCCACCGAGCAGGAGATCCACGCGGTCGCCGCCGAGCTCTCCCTCCATCCGCTTGCCGTCGAGGATGCGCTGTCGGGGCATCAGCGCGCCAAGCTGGAGCGGTACGGCGACGTGCTGTTCGCGGTGCTGCGTCCCGCGCGCTACGTGGAGTCGACCGAGACGGTGGAGTTCGGCGAGCTGCACATCTTCGTCGGACCCGATTTCGTGGTGACGGTTCGCCATGCCGAGGTGCCCGACCTCGCGCGCGTGCGCGCCCGCATGGAATCCCAGCCCGAGTTGCTGCGCTCCGGCCCCGAAGCGGTGCTCTACGCGATCCTCGACGAGGTCGTCGACGAGTACCACCCGGTCACCGAGGGCCTGCAGAACGACGTCGACGAGATCGAGGACGCCCTCTTCGACGCCGGATCCGCGCAGCTGTCGCGCCGCATCTACGACCTCTCGCGCGAGCTCATCCACTTCCAGCGTGCCGCCGATCCGCTGCGGGGCATGCTCGAGGCGCTGCTGCGCGGCGGCGAGAAGTACGGCGTCGACATCGAGCTCCAGCGCTCGCTCCGCGACGTGCTCGACCACACGCTGCGGATCACCGACAAGCTCACCGCCCTCCGCTCCATCCTCGACAACGCGCTCACCCTCAACGCGACGCTCGTCACGCAGCGTCAGACCGACACGGCCCTCATGCAGAACGAGCAGGTGAAGAAGATCTCCGGATGGGCGGCGATCCTCTTCGGACCGACCCTCGTCGGGACGATCTACGGCATGAACTTCACCCACATGCCCGAACTCGACTGGGTGTGGGGGTATCCGCTGGCCCTCCTCGCCATGGCGGCGACGTCGGTGGCCCTGTGGGCGACGTTCAAGTCCCGGAAGTGGCTGTAGTCCCCTAGTCCGGGATCACACGTCACCGTCGGCCTCGGGCTGCCCGGGTCCCGGTCCCGGGCGGGCGATCGCGTCGTCGGCGATGTCGATGCGGGTGTTCCCGTCGTGCTCGGAGACGACGTAGTGCGACTCGGCCACGGGTGCGCCGCGATCCTCGGGGTCGGTCACGCCCGCTGTCTCGTCGTGGTCGGGGTCTTCTCGGGGGTCGGTCATGCGTCCAGCTCCTGTCGGTCGGAAGGGGTTCGGGTGAGGGGGCGGCCGGCGTCGTGCTCGGCCAGCAGCGCCAGACGCCGCAGGGTCTCGCGGTTGCGGAGGAACAGGAGCGGCTCGATCAGGTCCCGCACCCACGCGGCCGGACCCGAGATCGGCGTCTCGTGGATGAGCACCGTCGACCCGGTGCCCCGCGGTTCGACGGTGAGCTCGACGCGCGCGGCGCCCATCGGCCATCCGCGCGCCGTGAGCACGAGCCGCCGGTCGGACTCGCACTCCTCCACGGTCGTGGTGTCGTTGACGAGCGCGGGCCAGGCGCCGAACGAGTGGAGCAGCCGCGATCCCGGCTCCGGCCAGGACGCGGCGACGCTGCGCATGCGCGCCGCGCCGACCACCCAGCCGGGGTAGAGCCAGCCGTCCGCGAGGACCGCGAACACCGCCTCGGGTGGGCACCGCAGGTGCCGGACGTTGCGCGACATGCCGATCCTTCCGTCGTTGCCGCGAGCGTAGGCCCTCCGGGAGGCCGCGAGCGACGGGATTGTCGGCCGCGCTCCGATGCCGTATGGTCGCCGTCGCGCGGCCGGCACAACTCCTCCAATCCGTCGCGCGCGGATCCCGCCGCCCGCGTCTTTCCGCGGCGCGCCGCCCTCCCAGGTGCCCGAGCCCTCGAGATCTCCGGAGTTGTGAACACGTCCGCCGGCCGACCGAGATGCCACCCCGCTCCCTCGCACCGCATCTCCGCCACTACGCAAGCCGCGAGCGGCTGCTACCCAATTCGGCGCCTGTGGTCAGTCCTCGTGCATCCGTGCGGCGAGGATCGGACCTCGGGCGTGCAGAAGGGTCTCTTCTGCGCCGCCGACATGAGGTCTACGTTTGCGTCAGGAGCGTGCGTGAGGAAGCGGGAGCTCATGATGATGGGGCGCGAGCAGGAGCTTTCCACGGCGGTCGAACTCGTCAGAGCGGGCGTGAGCGTCGACGTCGTCGGGGGCCGCGGTTCGGGGCGCAGCACCTTCCTCGGCGCGCTGCGCGCGCGCCTGGTCGACGAGGAGTGGACGGCCGTGTACGTGCGGGGCGTGGCGTCGCTCCGCCAGCATCCGCTCGCGGCGCTGCAGCTGGCGGGTCTGGGGTCGTCGGCGCCGCCGCCGTCCCGGGGATCGCTGTTCGAGACCGGCGAGGCGCTGCGCACCGCCCTCCGTCAGCCGCGGTCGATGCTGGTGATCGACGACTGGGACGATCTGGACGAATCGTCGTGGGGCATCGTGGAGACCGTGCGGCGCTCGGCGGGAGTCCCCGTCGTGCTGTCGCGGCTGCAGGGGCTGCGCGCCCGTCACACCCCGAGCGGCCTGTCGGCGTCGACGCTGGAGCCCTCGTACGTCATCGACATGGCTCCGCTGCGCTTCGAGGCTATGGAGAAGATCCTCGAGGCCTACATCTCGGCGCCGATCGACGCCGGCACCACGAGCCGGATCTTCGCCAAGTCCGGGGGGAACATCGGCCTGGCCCTCAGCCTCGTCGACGCGTCGTTGCGCGAGGACCGCATGGCCGTGCACGACGGGGAGAACTGGACGGCGACCCGCGACCTGTGGAGCCCGGCGCTGCGGGCGGTGCTCGAAGCGCACCTCGAGAACCTCCCCGATGACGCCCTGGACACCCTGGAGATCATCGCGATCGTGGGCGTCGCCGACGTCGGCACCGTCCGAAAGCTCGTGGACTGGGCGGCGCTCGAACTGCTGGAGGAGCGCCGCATGATCCGCTTCATCCGCAGCGGCGAGCGCCATCTCATCACGGTCGTGCCGCCGCTGCTGGTCGAGTTCTTCCGCCACGAGCCGCTGACGGCGCGCCGCATCCGGCTGACCGACCTCATCACCGAGCGACTCGGGACGGCGCCGTCGGCGACGGCGATCCTCGCGGAGCAGGATCCGCGGCTCCCGCACGGCGGCGAGCGGGAGGCGATGTTCGCACGGCTGCTGCAGGAACGCGCCCGCGCGCGGCGGATCGTGACCGCGGCCGAATGGGAGGCGAATCCGTCGCCGGAGGCCGCGGTGCGGTACGTGCGCGCCCTGATGCACACGCACACGCGCGCCGCCAAGGAGACGATCTCCGAGGTGCTCTCCACGACCGATGCGACGCGCGGCGATCCCGCCGGGCGGGCGGACTTCTGGGTGCTGCGCGCGCAATGGCTCGCGTACGTCGACGGCGATCTGGAGGCCGCGTGCGCGGAGCTCCGGCGCGAGGCTCCGTCCCTGGGCGTGTACGCGCGGGTGCTGGATGCGTACGAGGTGCGGCTGCACGCGAACCTCGCGACGGTGCCCACCGACTTCGGTGCGCGCCTGGAGGCGCAGGAGGATCTGCCGCCGGGCGTTCAGCTCGCGCTGCTGGAGACGCAGATGCTCGTCCTGGTGATCCTCGGCCGCTTCAGCGACGCCCGTCGCGCGTTCGCCTTCATCGAAGCGCTGGACACGGCGCAGGAGGCCTCCATCCCGCGCGCGCTCATGGGGCTGGTGCTGCTGGGCGAAGGGAAGGGCGAGGAGGCCGTGCAGCTGCTGCACCGCGGCTTCGACGAGGCCCACGGCTACCTCGACATCGACGCCGTCCGGGCCTTCGCGGCGGCGGCATCGCTGTGCCACCTGCTCGCGGGCGATTACGCCGCCGTCGACCAGATGCTCGACGCCGTCTTCGCGGCAGGCGAGCCCGCCCCCTTCCCGCCGGGGCTGCAGCAGTCCCTGCTGGCCAGTGCCGCGGTGCTCGCCATCCGCCGTGGGCAGGTGGGCGCCGGCGAACGCCTCGCGCTGGAGCTGGATGCCATCAAGACCCCCGATGGCCCGCTGCCGGGCCAGTCGCACGCCTGGCCCCGCGTGCAGCTGCTCGCCTTCGACGGCCGGACGGCGGAGGCGGCGGAGATGCTGTGGTCCTCGTCCGAGTCGCTGTGGGCGCGCGGCGCGCTCTTCGCCGGGGCGACCGGCATGCTGGCTGCCGTCGAGCTCGCTCCCGATCCCGATCGGCTGGCGGTGGTGCAGGCCCGTCTCGCGGAGCTTCCCGACGCGGTCACCCTGCGCGCGCAGGCCGGGTACGTCTCGGCGCTGGTGGCACTGGACCCCGAAGCCATGATGGCCGCCGTCCCGGCGCTGCGGGCGGCCGGGCTGACCGGGCTCGCTCTGTCGGCGTGTCATCTGGCGGCGGGCTGGCACGGCGACTCCGAGTCCTCCGGCGGCCGGCAGCGCGCCGACGACCTCGCGCAGGAGATCCGCGACGCCCATCCCGGCCGCGTCATCGACACCGCACGATTCCGGGCGACGACGGTGGTGCTCACCGAGCGGGAGAAGGAGGTCGGCCGCCTCGCGAGCGAGGGGCTCTCCAACCGCGAGATCGCGGTTCGGCTCGTGCTCAGCGTCCGCACGGTCGAAAGCCACATGCATCGTGTGATGCGCAAGCTCGGCATTCCCGACCGCCGCGCTCTGCGGCGTCACCACGAGGCGCTCGCGTAACCACTCGCTGCTGCACCGCCAAGGCGGGTGGCGACCGTGCCGGCTACGCAACGCGGCGCCCTGCCGAGGGCTTCGGGGGCCTGCGCCTACCCATAAACGGTCCGCGCACTACTGAAGCGGGTGCCCGCCCGGGGTGGGCGGAGCGCCCCGACCATAGCGTGAACGTGTTGCGACCGGGGGGTCGCGACACGTCGCGCCCCACCCCCAGCGGGGCGCCGGGATCGTGCGATCGTCGCCGATCCGCCGCCCTCTCGCCACTCGGTTCCCCCGGGCGAGAGGGCGGTCACCAGTCCCCGATCCTGCGCATGCGGAACGGCGGGGCAGCCGCCGCGCGACGCTGCGCGGGGCCTGAGGACGGAGGACGACTTCCTCCCCGGAAGTGAGGTCTCGGAACACT
>Ga0160437_1000943_pt1 | contig 13835 bp, 13 predicted proteins | sample HID1975I_E0MG_FD_108227 | JGI IMG/M metagenome (GOLD analysis project Ga0160437, IMG submission 108227) | Enriched soil microbial communities from UW Madison campus, WI, USA - HID1975I_E0 MG | ecosystem: Environmental > Terrestrial > Soil > Unclassified | place: USA: Madison, Wisconsin... | reverse complement strand
CTGCGCTGTCGCACGCGGCGTTGCCTACGGGGTCGCACGCGGTGTTGCGTGCGGATTGCACTTCACTCATTCCTGCTACTCCAGACGAATATTCGACTCGCGCGCCACCTTGGCCCACGTGGTCACGTCCTGCCGGATGAAAGCGGCAAACGTCTTGGGGTCGCTGCCGATGATGTCCAGCCCCAGCCCCACAAACTGCGCTTTCACATCGGGCTGCTCCAGAATCTGTGCCAGATTCTGATAGAGCTTGTCGATCACCGGTTGCGGCGTGCGGGCCGGCGCCACCAGACCCAGCCACGGCATCGCGGAATAACCCGGCAGACCTGAGCCCGCCACCGTCGGCAGATCCGGCACAGACGCCGACGGCCGCGTCGTGGTGACTGCCAGCGCGCGCAGCTTGCCGTCCTTCACGAAGGGGCCGGACGAGGCCCAGGCGTCGAACATCACCTGAATGCGCCCAGCCACCAGGTCATTCAGCGCGGGTGCGCTGCCCTTGTACGGAATGTGCGCCATCTGCACGCCCGCCATGCTGTTGAAGAGTTCGGCCTCAAGGTGCGTGGAACTGCCCGCGCCCACCGAGCCATAGCTGACCTTGCCGGGGTTGGCCTTCAGATAGGCGATGAGTTCGCCCACGTTCTTGGCGGGAATCGACGGATGCACCTCCAGCACATGCACCACCGACGCCACCTGGCTGACCGGCGCGAAGTCCTTGATGGGGTCGTAATTGACCTTGGCGTAGATGCTGGGCGCGATGCCCAGCGACGACGCCGCCATCAGCAGCGTGTAGCCGTCGGGCGCGGCGCGCGACACGTAGTCGGACGCAATCATCGTGCCCCCGCCCGGCTTGTTTTCCACAATGACGGTCTGGCCCAGCTTGGCGGTCAGCCGTTCGGCCAACAGACGGCTCATGATGTCCGCCGCGCCGCCTGGCGAAAACGGCACCACGATACGCACGGGGCGGGTGGGATACGGGTCCTGGGCGTGCGACGGACCTGTCACGCCGATGCAGGCCAGCGCCACGCCGGCCAATAGTCTTTTCATCATGCTTGTCTCCTCCTGGGGGATGCGCTTGCGCGGTTTGCGCGGTTGCACTACGGGGTTGCGGGCAGGATCAGCGCGTCCAGTACCGCAACGCCTTGTCCCGCCTCTTTGATCAGCAAAGGATTGACTTCAATTTCCGCCACGTGCGCGGGCGCCGCAAGCATGGCGTTGCCCACGGCGACGATACTTCGGCAAGCCGCCGCCAGATCGGCGCGCGGCTTGCCCCGGTAGCCATCCAGCAGCGCAAACGCCTTCAGCTCGCGCAGCATCTGCATGGCCATGTCTTCGTCCACGGGCAACAGCCGGTGGCTGGTGTCTTGATAGATTTCCGTCAGCACGCCGCCCAGCCCCACCGTCAGCACGGGGCCAAAGACCGGGTCGCGCGTGGCGCCCACAATCAGCTCGGCCACGCCGCGTTCCATCTTCTGCACCAGCACGCCGTCGATGCGGGCATCCGGTTGCGCGGCCGCCGCCGAGCGCAGGATCTGTTCTCGGGCCGCCTTGACGGCATCGTCATCCGCCAGCCCCAGCGCCACGCCGCCCACTTCTGTCTTGTGCGCGATGTCGGCGCTAAGAATCTTCAAGGCCACGGGGTAGCCCGCGGCGCGTGCATCGGCCACGGCTTCGTCGGCATTGCGCGCCGGGCGTGCCTGGGCCTGTGGCAGGCCGAAGGCGGCCAGGTAGGCGCGTGCATCGGCTTCGTTGCAGGGCAGCGCCGGCGCCACGGCCGCGTCCAGGCGCGGCGCGGGCGCGGTGCGATGGCCGCCGCGCGCTTCGCACCACAGCAGGTAAGGCGCCAGGGCGGACACGGCCTGCCCCAGGTCTTCAAACACCGCCACCTCGGCCTCGCGCAAGGCGGCGCGGCTTTGCGCCAGGCCGGTATCGATGGCGACGAACAGGCGCGCATGCTGGCGCGACGCCTCGGCCAAGGCATCGGCCATGCGGTCCAGCATGTAGCCGGGTGCGTAGACCACCACCGCGTCGATGGCATCGGTGGTGGCCAGGGCCTGCAACACCGTGCGCACGAAGTCGGGGTCGTTGACCACGTTGCCGGTCACGTCCACGGGGTTGCCGACCATGCCGTAATCGGGAATGCCCCCGCGCAGCACCGCCTGCAAGTCTTCGGGCAAGTCGGGCAAGTCCAGACCCGCGCCGATGAACTTGTCGGCCAGGATCGCGCCCAGCGCGCCCGACATCGTCAACACCGCCACGCGCTTGCCGGCGCTGCGGTGGCGCAGCGTGGCCAGGCTGGCCAGGTGCGCCATCTGCGCGAAGTCGGTGGCTTCAATCACATTCAGTTGGCGAAACGCTGCCGCGTACACGCGCCGGTCGCCGGCCAGCGCCGACGTGTGCGAACGCACGGCCTGCGCGCCCTTGTCGGTGTTGCCGGCCTTCAGCGCAATCAACAGCTTGCCCTGGCGTTCCAGTTCGCGGCAGGCGCGCACGAAGCGTTCGCCGTCACGCAGTTGTTCGATATAGCCCAGCACGATTTCCGTGCGCGGATCGCCCGCCAGGTATTCCAGGTACTGCGAGAAATCCAGGCAGGCTTCATTGCCGGTGTTGATGAAATGCGAGAACGGCAGGTCAAGCCGGCGCGCGATGGCGTACACCGCCGCGCACACATTGCCGCTTTGCGTCAGCAGGCTGACCACGCCCGGTCCGGACTGCGCCGGCGCGGTCTTGAACACCGACGCAAACGCCGTGTGCGCCTGCGTGTTCAAGTTGGCGAATCCCATGCAGTTGGGCCCGGCCACGGCCATGCCGCTTTGCGCCACGAAGGTTTCCAGTTCGTCTTGCAGGCGCACACCCTCACCGCCCGCTTCCGCAAAACCCGCCGCATAGACGATGGCCGCGCGCACGCCCTTGGCATGGCAGCGGCGCAGCATGGGCGTGACGTCGGCCGCGGCAATCGCCAGCACCGCCAGGTCCACCGGCTCGGGCACCGATTCAATGTCGGGCCAGCAGCGCTTGCCGAACACTTCCTGGTACTTCGGGTTGACCGGATAGATGCCGCCCGCGTAGCCAAAGCGCGTCAGCAATTCCAGCGGCATGCCGCCGATACGGCCCGCGTTGGCGCTGGCGCCGATCATCGCGATGGAATGCGGATCCAGCAGGCAATCCAGCGCGGGCCTCATGCCGTTTCGCCCTTCTTGTTGCGCTGAATGGCTTGCGCCAGGCCGCGCTCGCGCACCGCCTGGAATTCTTCGCTCAGGTGCGACAGTTGATGCGTGTCGAAGTGGGCGGACAACGCGGTGCGAAAGCCTTGCGCATCGGCGGTGCGGTTCAGCGACCGCTTGATCAGCCGCAGCCCGAACGGCGGCGCCTGCGCGATGCGCCGCGCCAACGCCAGCGTGGCCTCGTCCAGCTCGGCTTCGGGCACCACGCGGTTCACCATACCGATGCGCAGCGCTTCCTGGGCGTCGACCTTTTCGCCGGTGTAGAGCATTTCCTTGGCTTTGCGCAGGCCCATCACCCAGGGGTGAATCAGCACTTCGGTGGCGGCGGCGGCTAGCGTGTGGCCGACCGGATCGGAGAAGTACGCCGTGTCCGCGCACACAACCAGGTCGCACATATTGGCGATCATGAAGCCGCCGGCCACGCAGGCTCCCTGCACCTGGGCCACCGTGGGCTTGGGAAAGTCCCAGATGCGCAGGCAGTAGCCGTAGTAGCGACGTGATTCGTATTCCCAGCGTTCTTCCACGGTGAAGTCCGCGCGCTTGGCCTGGGCTTCCTTCAAGTCGTGGCCCGCCGAGAAATGCGCGCCGCGCCCGGCCAGCACCACCACCCGGACGGTGTCGTCCTGCTCGGCGCGGGTCAGGGCGTCGTCCAGCTCGTCCAGCATCTGCTGGCTTTGGGCGTTGCGCGCGGATTCGCGCGCCAGGCTGATGCGGCAGACCGAGTCGTAGTGCTCGACGGCCAGGGTGGCGTATTCCATAGTCTCCTCGTCTCTTGCGGGGCCCGCGCTCGTGTGGCCCGGGTCGGTTAGGTTGCAGCGCTTGCACTGCATGGATTTGATTGAATTAACGCACCTGGAATCCTAGAATACAAAATATTCAATCAATTTTTCCCACAATATGAACAAGACGATGGCCACTGGCGGGACCCAAAGCATGCGTCGGGCCTTGGGGCTGCTACGGGTGCTGGCGCAGCACCAGGAAGAAGGAATCGACCTGCAAGGCGTCATGGCGGCGAGCGGGCTGGAACGCTCGACAGCCCATCGCCTGCTGAGCTGCCTGCTGGAAGAACAATTCGCCGAACGCGACGGGCGCACCCGGCGCTACCGCCTGGGGGTGGATTCCATGCAGTTGGGCTTTGCCGCGCTGCGCCGCACGCCGCTGCTGGACGCGCTGCGCCCCTTTGCGCAGAAGCTGGCGCGGCTGTCGGGCGATACGGTGTTCCTGGTGATCCGTCAAGGCGACTACGCGCTGTGCCTGCTGCGCGAGGCGGGTTCGTTTCCGGTAAAGGTATTCACCATCGACCAGGGCGAACGCCGACTGCTGGGCGTGGGCGCGGGCGGCCTGGCGCTGATGGCCAGCCTGGCGGATGAAGAGATTGCGTCGCTGTATGCGCGGCACGCAGCCAGCTATGCGCAGATCGGTGTATCAAGCACTGCCTTGATGAAGGCCGTGAAGCAGACGCGCGCGGCGGGGTATTCCGAGATCGTGGACACGATCACGCCGGGTGTGTCGGGGGTGGGGGTGGCGTTTCCGGTGTCGGAACTGACCTGGGTGGCGTTCAGCTTCGGCGCCATCAGCAGCCGGCTGGATGCACCGCGCCGCGCCAAGATGGGGGCCCTGCTGCACGCCGAATGCCAGGCCTGGGCGCAGGACTATCTGGGTCATTAATGACGGACACGCGCCCCGCGTGATGGCGGGGCGCGTGCCAGCTCAAGCGCAATCACTCCACAGCAAGCGCCTTCATTCAGGCAAATTCAGACGCTTGCGGCCGGCTACTTAAATGCGCTCGAAAATAGCGGCGATGCCCTGCCCGCCGCCGATGCACATCGTCACCAGCGCGTAGCGTCCGCCCACGCGTTGCAGCTCGTGCAGCGCCTTGACGGTGATGATCGCGCCGGTAGCGCCAATGGGGTGGCCCAGGCCGATGCCGCTGCCGTTGGGGTTGACCTTGGCCGGGTCCAGCTTCAGTTCGCGCGACACGGCGCAGGCTTGCGCGGCAAAGGCTTCGTTGGCTTCGATGACGTCCAGTTGGTCCACCGTCAGGCCGGCGCGCTTGAGCGCGGCCTGCGTGGCGGGCACCGGGCCAATGCCCATGATGTCGGGGTCCACGCCCGAATGCGCGTAAGCCACCAGGCGCGCCAGCGGCTTGATGCCGCGCTTGGCCGCCACCGATGCGTTCATCAGCACCACGGCGCCCGCGCCGTCGTTAAGGCCCGACGCATTGCCCGCCGTGACGGTGCCGTTCTCTTTCTTGAACACGGGCTTGAGCGCGGCCATGGTGTCGGCCGAGACGTCGCGGCGCACGTGCTCGTCAGTGTCGAACACGACTTCGCCCTTGCGCGTCTTCAACACCACCGGCACGATCTGGTCGCGGAAGTAGCCGGCGTCGATGGCGGCGGCCGCGCGGCGATGCGATTCCACCGCCAGCAGGTCCTGGTCTTGCCGGCTGATGCCAAACTTGGCCGCCACGTTTTCGGCGGTAACGCCCATGTGCATGCGGCCGAAGGGGTCGGACAAGGCGCCGGTCATCATGTCCAGCATGGTGCTGTCACCCATGCGGGCGCCCCAGCGTTGCGACGGCACGATGTACGGGGCGCGGCTCATGCTTTCGGCGCCCGCGCCGATGGCGATGTCGGCATCGCCCAGCATGATGGTTTGCGCGGCGGACACAATGGCTTGCAGGCCCGAGCCGCACAGGCGGTTGACGTTGAAGGCCGGCGTTTCCTTGGCGATGCCGGCGTTCATGGCCGCCACGCGCGACAAATACATGTCGCGCGGTTCGGTGTTGATGACGTGGCCCACCGCAACGTGGCCGACCTCGTCGCCCTTGACGGCGGCGCGCTCCAGCGCGGCACGGATGACGGTGGCGCCCAGGTCGCAGGGCGGCACATCTTTCAGCGCGCCGCCAAAGTCGCCAATGGCGCTGCGGACGGCCGACGCGACGATAACTTCATTCATGGTGTTTCCTCCTTGTGGTGTTTCCATCTGATGTTTTGCATCATACCGCTGGCCTAGCGCCGCCGCGCCGCAAGGAATTGGGCGACGGCATCCGCGTGCGCGTCGGTCTTGTGGGCCAGCGCCTGATACGCCGCCGACAGTTCCAGCAAGGCGTCCAGCCGCGCATGCTGGCTTTCACACAAGAGCCGCTTGGTCAGCCGCACGGCCTGGGGCGAATTGGCCGCCATGCGGCCCGCCAGCGCGCGCGCGGCGGGCAACAGCTCCACGGCAGGCACCACGCGCGACACCAAGCCCCATTCCAGCGCGGTGGCCGCGCTGATGGCGTCACCGGTGAACGACATTTCGGCGGCGCGCGCCATGCCGATCAGGCGCGGCAGGAACCACGCGCCGCCGTCACCGGGGATGATGCCCAGCTTGACGAAGCTCTCGGCAAACGTGGCGGCTTCCGAAGCGATGCGCACGTCGCACATGCAGGCCAGGTCGCAGCCCGCGCCGATGGCCGGCCCGTTCACCGCCGCAATCGTCGGCACCTCCAGCGCATGCAGCGCCAGCGGCAGGCGTTGTATGCCATGTCGGTATTCCTGGCGCAGTGCCACGCTACCCACCTCGGGACCGATCTGCCGCTGCATCTCGTTGATGTTGCCACCTGACGAAAACGCCTTGCCCGCCGCGGTCAGGATCAGCACGCGCACGGCCGGGTCGCGTTCGATGCGCGCAAACACCGCCAGCATCTGGTCCACGATGTCGCTGCCTGTCAAGGCGTTGCGCGTGGCCGGGTCGTCCAGCGTCAGCGTGGCCACGCCGTCCGCGTCCAGCTCGAAATGCACGAGTTCCGTCATGTTGTGCTCCTGAAATGAAAGTTCATGGATCGCCTGCGCGCGCGGCGGCGAAAGCCATCAGCGTAGGCCTCGCGCCCGCGCATCGTCCAATATTAGTTTTGGCTGCGCTGATACAGAATCGGTATCAAAAATCTTGAAAATAATATTGGACGCCTGTCTGCGCGCTCAGTGATAGTCGTTGGATGCGCCCGCCCCGGGCATGCCGCCCTTTCGGTTTACCGCCATGATCGATACGCTGGAACTGACCACCATTCCTTCCGCCGACGAAGCCTTGCGCGCCGAGGTTCGCGCCTTTCTGGCGGACACGCTGGACGGCCTGGAGCCCGACGAGCGCGCGCGTTCCTGGATGGGTTTTGACGCCGGCTTCAGCCGCCAGCTTGCCGAGCGCGGGTGGCTCGGCCTGACGCTGCCGCGCGAATACGGCGGCGCCGAGCGCGGCCACTTCGCGCGCTTCGTGCTGTCGGAAGAATTGCTGGGCGCGGGGGCACCGGTGTCGGCGCACTGGATCGCCGACCGCCAGAGCGCGCCCTTGATCCTGAAATACGGCTCGCCCGCGCAACGCGCGTTCTACCTGCCGCGCATCTGCCGCGCAGACGCCTTCTTCTGCATCGGCATGAGCGAGCCCGGGGCCGGGTCAGACCTGGCCGGCATCCGTACCCGCGCAGACCTGATCAGCGCCGGACGCGGCGGCTGGCGCTTGAACGGCAGCAAGATCTGGACAACCAACGCGCACCGCTCGCACTACATGATTGCGCTGGTCCGCACGTCGGGCACCGCCGAAGACCGCCATCAAGGCTTGTCGCAACTGATCGTGGACCTGTCGCTGCCCGGCGTGACTGTGCGCCCCATTCAAGACCTGACGGGCGATGCGCATTTCTCGGAAGTGTTCTTCGACAACGTCGAGCTGCCCGCCGACGCGCTGATCGGCGAGGAAGGCGCGGGCTGGGCGCAGGTAAACGCCGAACTGGCCTTCGAGCGCAGCGGCCCCGAGCGCTTGTATTCCAGCATTGCGCTGCTGGAATGCTGGCTGACGCATTGCCGTGGTCTGTCGGACAACACCGCCAGCCGCGCCACGCTGGGCGCCATCCTGTCGCAGATGGCCGTGCTGCGCGCCCTGTCGCTGGCGGTGGCGGGCAAGCTGGCGGCCGGCGAAAGCCCGGCCACCGAGGCCGCGTTGGTGAAAGATCTGGGCACCGAACTGGAGCAGCAAATTCCACGACTGATCGGCGATGCGCTGGGCCGCCAACCCGAGGTGTCGCCGCCCCTGCCGCTGCTGCGCACACTGGCCTATCTGGAACAGATTGCCCCCACCTTTTCCCTGCGCGGCGGCACGCGCGAAATTCTGCGCGGCATCATCGCGCGCGGCCTAGGCCTTCGATAACGACTGGACGCCCCCATGGACACCCTGCTTGGCGACGCCGCCGAACGCCTGTTCGCCCAAACCTGCACACCCGCGCTGCTGCGCGCCACCGAACAAGGCCTGCCCGTTGATTCGGCATGGCAGGCCTGCGAGGACGCGGGCTTCGCGGACGCGCTGGTGCCGGAATCGCAGGGTGGCGCCGGGCTTGCGCTAGCCGATGCCCTGCCCGTGGCGCTGGCGGCGGGCCGCCACCTGTGCCCCTATCCCATCGCGCAGACAATGCTGGCGCGCGCCTGGTTGGCGGCTGTCGGGCAGACACCGCAGGCACGGCCGGCCGGCGCCATCGCCATTGCGCCTGATGGCCTGGCGATTGATGGCAAGCGCATCACGGGCGTCAATGTGCCCTGGGTTCGCGTGGCCGCTCATGTGCTGGCAGAGATCAACGGGCAGGCCTGGCTGCTGCCCGTGCAGGCGGGCTGCGTCCAGCACAACGGCGTGCACGGCTCGCTGGACGGCGAGGCCTCCTGGGCGATGGCGGATGCGCAATGCCTGGGCAGCGGGCCGGCGCTGGATGCCCTGGCGGCCGTGGCCTACGCGGGCTTGATGGCCGGCGCGATGGAACGGGTGCTGGACATGACGCTTGCACACGCCAACACGCGCACGCAGTTCGGCCGCGCCATCGGCCGCTTTCAAGCCGTGCAGCAGCAGATCAGCGTCATGGCCGAACAAGTTTGGGCGGCGCGCATGGGTGCCCAACTGGCGTTCCAAGGCCGCGACGGCTTGCCGCAAGCGATGCTGGCGGCCGTGGGCAAGGCGCGCGCCAGCCAGGCGGCGCCGCTCGTGGCCGACATTGCCCATGCCGTGCATGGCGCCATGGGAATCACGGCGGAGTTCGATTTGCAGTTGTATACGCGCCGCTTGCGTGACTGGCGGCGGGCGGCGGGATCGGAAACCTACTGGCATGAGCGCATCGGCGCGCACGCGCTGGCCAGCAACGCCAGCGCCCTGGACACGGTGCGCACCACGCTGCAAGGCATGGCCTAGGTATTGTTGATACCGAAAGGCTTGTACGGATGGCGACGACGATAGCGTCCACGTATCATCGAAGGCCACCGCCGCCTTGGACCGCCCTCATGGATTTCCGTCATCTACAGCAATTCCTGGTGCTGGCCGACACCTTGAATTTTCACCGCGCGGCCGAAAAGCTGCACATGTCGCAGCCGCCGCTGTCGGTGTCGATCCGCAAGCTGGAAGAGAGCGTGGGCGTTGCGCTGTTCGTGCGCGGTCGCCAAGGCGTGCAACTGACCGAGGCCGGCCTGGCGGCGCTGGACGAAGCGCGCCGCGCCTTGTTCCATGCCGAGCAATTCCGGCTGGCCGCGCGCGCCGGCGCGGCGGGCGAAGGCGGCACAGTGCGCGTCGGCTTCGTCGGGTCGGCCACGCACGCCATCCTGCCGCGTGTGCTGCCCTTGTTCCGCCAACGCTATCCAGGCGTGACGGTGGTGCTGCGCGAAGCCACGTCCATCCGCATCATGCAGGACCTGGCCGACGACGCGCTGGAAGTCGGCATCGTGCGCGTGCCGGTGGCCATGGGCTCGAACGTTCGGCTTGCCCCGCTGACCACCGAGAACTTCGTGCTGGCCGTGCCCAAGGGCCATGCCCTGGCGCGCCGGGGCCGGCTTCGGTTGGCCGACCTGGCCGACGAGGCCTTCATCATGTACACCGCGACCGAAGCCGCGGGCTTGCGCATGGCGGCCATCAACGCTTGCCAGTTGCGTGGCTTCACGCCCCGCATCACGCAAGAAGCGGTGCAGGTGCAAACCTTGTTGAGCCTGGTTGAAAGCGGGCTGGGCGTGGCCCTGGTTCCGGCCGGCGCCCGCCGCCATCCCAGCCCGAACGTGGTCACCAAGACCCTGTCCGATTTTCCCGCCGATGCCTCGATCGGCATTTCCCTGGCCTGGAATCCCGCCACCGAACGCAGCGCCGCGCGCAACCTGCGCGAGCTTGCCGTCCACGCATTCCGCCCCCGGCCAGCCAAATAACCGCGCCGCGCTTGCGGCAAGGTGGCCGGCAGGCTTAGGATGGAGCATGACCGCGCGGCGGCGCCCTGGCAGTTATCCGAGGGCGCGACGCGCGGTCCGCGGTTGAACCTTGTCAGCGATACGGGAGCACATCGTGAAAACAGTGGCTGAGATTCTCAGGGAAAAGTCGAACCATTCCGTGGTGACGGTTTCACCGGATTCCTCGGTGTTCGACGCCATCAAGACCATGGCCGAACGCAGCATCGGCGCGGTGGTGGTCGTGGAAGGGGAAACGGTGCTGGGCATGCTCTCCGAGCGCGATTACGCCCGCAAAGTGGTCCTGCAGGATCGTTCGTCGCGCAGCACCAAGGTGCGCGACATCATGACCGACTCGGTCTATTACGTGGGCCCTACCGACACGCGGGAACACTGTATGGCCATGATGACCGAACGGCATTTTCGCCATCTTCCGGTCATCGACAACGACAAGCTCATTGGCCTGCTGTCCATCGGCGATCTGGTCAAGGACGTCATGAGCGAACAGAAGTTCATCATCCACGAACTGGAACGCTACATCAGCGGCGGGCACGCCTAGGCGGCTTGGCGTAACCCCGCGCCTACGCAGCGCTGGCGGCTACCCCGCCGCCAGTATCCGCGCCGCCGGCACGATCAGGCCCATGCCGGCCGCCAGCAACAGCACGAACACCATCCGCTTGACGGTCTTCATTGACCCAGACGTGCTGAAGCGCCGCGCCGCCCAGGTCACAACGATCACGACGGGCAGCGCATACACGCTGAGCCAGAACGACGTGGCCTCGAACTCGCCTTGCGCCGTCACCAGCGTCAGGCGCACCACGGCATTCAGCGAAAACAACACCAACAGGCTGTTGCGGATGGCCACCAAGGGCAAGGGCTGGCGATACAGGTGATACACCATCGGCGGCCCGGCGCTGGAAAACAAGCCACCCACCACCCCCGATATGCCACCAAAGAACCAGAAGGATGCCTTGGACGACAGGCGTTCCAGTGGCTTGGCGCGCGCCACCAGCAGCACGGCACAAGCCAGGATCGTGATGCCCAGCAGCAACTGCAACAACACCGTCATTGACCCACTGATCCACGTCAACGCGGCAACGCCCACGCCCACGCCGACAAAGCTGGCGATCATGGCGGGCCGCATCAGCGACCAGTTCACTTGCGGCTTGGTTCGAGCCAGCGTGACGGCGGCGTTCACCAACGACAGCACGCTGACCACATTGGCCACTTCGGCCACCGAGGCCAACTGGAATACACCGGACAAGCCCAAGAGCACGAGTCCGAACGCAAAGCCGGTCATGGTCTGGGCATAGGTGGCGAGCGCCACGCAGGCCAGGAATAGCAAGTGATGGGTGAGGGTCATGCGGCGGGATGGGGTGAAGTCGCGGCGATGATATCACTCGGGCATCGGCGGTTTTGGCCCCGGGCATCGCGCCAAAGGCGGACAGCCGCCGTCAACGCCGGGCACATATTGTCACAACCGGAAGCGTACCCGCACCCCGCGCGCGATGCCCTGCCGCTATCCTTCCCGCCCTGTCCCCCTGTCCGCTTTGCCCCGGCCAACCTCGCACAGAATGACGCCCAAACACACCACGATCAACACGGTCACGCTGACCTGCTCAACCTGCGGCAGCGCGCAGTTCACCAAGCTCGCCACCAACGAATACCGCTGCAATCACTGCCACGCGCTGACGCTGGTGGAAGACGACGTTGCGCAGCGGCTGGAGAAAATCCTGGCGGGCATGCAGCGACCCGCCCAGCCTGCGCAGATCAAGCCCCGCGTGGTGGCGATCGTCGCGCTGGTGGTGGCGGCGGTGGTGGCCATTCCGCTGGTGGCGTCGATGTTGACCTCAAGCCGGCCGTCGGCGCCCTACCGCGCGCAACCCGTCACGCCGCCCATCGATGCCGCCAAGGTCAAGCTGACGGACGTGCGCGAAACCCAGACGCACGGGCGCAAGCAGTTGGTGATGATCATGCGCAACGAAACCGGCAGGAAGATCGACCCGCCCCGCGTCACGGCGACCTTCTACCAAGGCGAGCTGACGCTGTCGTCCACATCGGCATCGCCGTCGGCGCGCTCGTTGCAGCCGGGTGAATACGTGCCCGTGCTGATATCGGTGCCGGACAAGGCCTACTCGCGCTACACGCTTGAGGTGGCCACGCCCATGGCCGCGCGCGGCAAGAACAACCAGGTCATGCCCAGCAAGGTGCAACTGGTAAAGAACGACGGCGCCTACCGCCTGGTGGGCCTGGTGAAAAACGAGGGCGACGCGCAGGCAGGCAGCACGCAGATCACCGTCATGCTGTACGGCGAAGACGGCACGATGATCGGCACCGGCAACGGCTACGCCACGGCCAACCCGCTGGCGCCCGGCGCGCTGACGGCGTTCGACGTGCGCTGCGAAATGCTTGGCGACGGCAAGGTCGCGTCCTACGACTACATGGTGCAAAGTGAAAGCTGATCGTCGCGGCGCCCCGCCGCTGTCCTGGCCGATCAAGGCCGTATCGGTCCTGATGATTCTGACGGCCGCCCAGGCGTCCTCAAGCGCGGAAACCGCCAAGGATGCCGATTCCGCATCCCGCATCGTGCGGGTCAGCCCGGCCGAGGTGCGGGTGATCGACCACGTGCGCTTGACCACCGAAGAACTGCTGGACCCCGGCTTTGCGCTGTTCGATACCAAAGCGCTGACCTTGTCCCCGCCGCGCCGCCTGCTGGATGAAATCGACCGCCCGCTCATGTACACGGAAGTCGTCAACACCAGCCCGGACTACGTGGCGCTGTCGCCCAAGGCGCAGATCACCGTGTTCGATGGCTCGACCCCGCTGAAGGTAAGGCAGGACTGGACGCTACCCGCCTATCTGTACCCGGGCGAGCGCGTGCCGGTGGCGCTGGTTGGCGGCGACTACGACCGCTATACCGAAGTCAAGACCGACTGGATGCCCGCCAAGCGCGCCGCCCTGCCCGGCCCCCGGCCCAAGCTGGACATTTCCGTCGACAACACCGAGGCCGGTGTCGGCACCGGCACGCTGAACTTCAGCTACCGCTACCGTTACAAATACGTCACCGTGACGGGCCGCGTGCGCAATGAAGACCAGGCGGAAGTGAACAACGTGCGGCTCTGGGTCAGCCTGTACGACGCCCAGGACAAGCTCAGCGGCGCCAGCTTCAAGGAACTGCGCCTGCCTAAGCTGCAACCGGGCGAGAGCGCCCCGTTCGAGGTCATCGTCAAGCAACACGGCGGGAATTTTGCACGGGTGGGCGTCGTGTACGACGTCGCGGCGCGCTAGCCCGCTGCTGCGCGGGGCTTGCGCGGGCCCGGCACAGCCCCGCCCCGCGTCGCCCCAACACAACAGCTATCGGCTCAGGTCTTATATAAGATATAAGACATTTGCTAGCGACTTCTGT
>Ga0160437_1000942_pt1 | contig 13836 bp, 7 predicted proteins | sample HID1975I_E0MG_FD_108227 | JGI IMG/M metagenome (GOLD analysis project Ga0160437, IMG submission 108227) | Enriched soil microbial communities from UW Madison campus, WI, USA - HID1975I_E0 MG | ecosystem: Environmental > Terrestrial > Soil > Unclassified | place: USA: Madison, Wisconsin... | reverse complement strand
CCTTGCAGCGTCAGCGGCACATCAGGTTCGATGAAACAGTACAGGCCGAGCTGTTTGCGCACCACCAGCGGTAAATAGTTGGCGGTGATGTGGCTCATGACTTCACGCGGAGAGAACTCACGCGGCTCGATTTTGAGCTGTTCAGATTCAATTTTTGAGAAGTCGAGAATATCGCTGATAATTTTCAGCAGCAGACTGGAAGAGTTATTCATCGCCGTCACCAGGCGATCAACGCCTTTCGGCAACTCTTTGGTTTGCAATAAATCCAGGTTGCCGATAATGCCGTACAAAGGCGTACGCAGTTCATGGCTGACGGTGGCAAGGAACATGGATTTTGACTGGCTCGCCTGCTCTGAGGCCTGCGCCATTTCCTGGAGTGACTCTTCCATTTTCACACGCGCACTCACATCCACCAGCACGCAAATCGCCACGTTTTCATTACGATAGCGCGAATGGACAAAGCTTATCTGCAAGTTGGTATGGCTGCTGGTCAGCACATCGACAAAATTAACCTGCTGCCCGCAAATGATTTGCGTCAGCCGTTGCCGGTCTTCGTGAGTCAGCATGTTGAGATAATTGTGCGCCAGTTCGTTGCTCAGAATATTTGTGCCGTCCTGAGTACGCAGAATACAAATCCCTACCGGGGCCGAAGCCACAATTTTACGGTTGAACTGTTCGTGTTCTTCCAGACGCTGCGCATCGTTTTCCGCCGGGATAAATATCCGTTTCTCGTACATCCGCGCCAGCGTAAACAGCACGACGCCCACCAGGATATTCAACAGCACCGAGTTGAGGATCAGCATCCGGATCCGCTCCAGCACCATATCCACCGGGACGGAGTACACCACGCTCATTGACGATGGCGGCAAGTTTTTCTTGAGAATGAATTGTTTGAAACCTGAGGTGTAACCAAACCACGAACGTTCCTGCACCCATTTACCTTCAGGCTCGATACGTGTTTCCGGCCCGGTCAGTGAAATCAACGGTCGGCTATTTTCATCCAGAATGGTCACGCCAATGGGCATAGAACCCGGTGACAGGAAATTTTCCATGCGGATGGTTTGTTCAACACCCAGCAGCGCCTGCAAGCGGTTAGCAAGATACACCGGCGTCAGCGTATAAAAGTAACCAACACCCGGACGCGACCCCTGCCCAATCCAGTAAATACTGTTGCTGCGCTCATCTTGCGGGGCATTACGATATTTCATGATACGTTCGTGCAACGTTTTCAGCGCTTTTTCGCGCTCAAGCGGCATTTCACGCAGGCCGAAATCGGCCATGCACAGATTATCACCGCCAATCAAAAAGACGCGGTTGAGATCGTAAGCTGCAGAAAAATTATCGCGCCAGTAGCGCAAGAACCACGCCAGCGATTGCAACGAAGAACGCCAGGAGGCACTAACGGCGGAGCAGTCAGAGTCGGGGAATAACGGCATGAAATTCGGCGGATCAACTTTGTTGTCATCATTTTCCACGACCGGCAACACGCCATTCGACGCAGTCAGGCGATTCTCGGCGATGTACTTGAGTTCTTTCACCACATCAGAGGTGCGTTGAATGTAACGCTGCGCCTGATCGAAGCTGATATTAAATTCCTGACGAATTTCTGACTCTTTTTCGTGTAATGCATTAACGATGTAGAACACCGAAAAGAGCGCAATCAGCAGCCAGAGCAATAAAGCCAGCGCCCGAAACATGTAGCGGGAGACTTTGAGTGTGGTACGAAAGGAGACAAGATATTTCAAATTGAGCCTGGTCGTGGAAATAACAAAACTTTAGATGCCGTTAAGGTAGTCGCAAAAATGGTAGCCCGCAACGGCAAACAGCGTGGATGACACTGACCACAAAGGATTACTGTCAGAACTTCTCGATAACCTTGAAATGCATCAGCACCAGGGTCATATCCGGTGAGAATAAGTCATATTCTTCAAAAAAGCGTTTATGCTCTTTACGCCAGTAAGCCAGCGATTTATCGCCTTCGCCTTCAGCCAGAGCATGAGCTTCATTGACCTGCTCATAAGTGGTCATCTCAACGGTCGTCAGTTCAATCGCACAAACCGGCTCATTCTTGCCATCTACCACCACGAAGATATCACCAGGTTGGGCAATACCCTCGCCATCCAGGTTAGAACAGGTGGCCGTTTTCACGCCATCCAGCACCAGCCTGGCAAGTTCATCCGCCTGCTTTTCGGTATCACCGAATGCCCAACGTTCTATGTCTTCATACTTTTCAGGAATAGCCATTGCTTCACCTTATTAATTGAGCCATCAATTCATTAGAATAATACATGGTATTAAAATACAAAACGCCCGATGCAAAGAATGCATCAGGCGTTTTAAGTCACATCAAACGACAAATTTCGGATTATTCGTCCGCGTCGTCGGAGGCTTCATCATCAACAGCTTCATCAGTGTCTGCTTCTGGTGCGATTTCATCATCACCTTCGGCAACTGAGCCGTCGATAGCATCCAGCTCTTCTTCGTCTACCGGTTCTGCAACACGTTGCAGGCCCACTACGTGTTCATCGTCCGCGGTACGGATGAGGATAACGCCCTGGGTGTTACGGCCAACGACACTCACTTCAGAAACGCGAGTACGAACCAGAGTACCGGCATCGGTGATCATCATAATCTGGTCGGTATCTTCCACCTGCACCGCACCCACAACGCTGCCGTTGCGCTCGGTCACTTTGATGGAGATAACGCCCTGAGTCGCACGCGACTTGGTCGGATATTCTTCAGCCGCAGTACGCTTACCGTAACCATTCTGCGTCACGGTCAGGATTGAACCTTCACCGCGCGGAATAATCAGGGAAACGACTTTGTCTTCGCCCGCCAGTTTAATACCGCGAACACCTGTTGCAGTACGGCCCATAGTACGAACGGCGTCTTCTTTGAAGCGCACCACTTTACCCGCAGCCGAGAACAACATGGCTTCGTTGCTACCGTCGGTCAAATCAACACCAATCAGCTCGTCACCCTCGTTGAGGTTAACGGCAATGATGCCTGCTGAACGTGGACGGCTGAAGTCGGTCAACGCAGTTTTCTTCACGGTGCCGCTTGCGGTCGCCATGAATACGTTAATGCCTTCGGCATACTCACGAACCGGCAGAATCGCGGTGATACGTTCGTTTGCTTCCAGTGGCAGCAGGTTAACAATTGGACGGCCACGCGCACCACGGCTCGCTTCCGGCAACTGATAAACCTTCATCCAGTACAGACGACCACGGCTGGAGAACAGCAGAATGGTATCGTGGGTATTGGCAACCAACAGGCGGTCGATGAAATCTTCTTCTTTAATACGTGCTGCGGATTTACCTTTACCACCACGACGTTGTGCTTCGTAGTCGGTCAGCGGCTGATATTTCACATAGCCCTGATGGGACAGCGTCACAACCACATCTTCGCGGTTGATCAAATCTTCAATGTTGATATCAGAGGTATTCGCAGTGATCTCTGTACGACGCTTGTCGCCAAACTGATCGCGCATCGCAACCAGCTCTTCAGTGATCACTTCCATCAGACGTTCAGCGCTGCCCAGAATGTGCAGCAACTCAGCGATCTGCTCCAGCAGCTCTTTGTATTCGTCGAGCAGTTTTTCGTGCTCAAGGCCAGTCAGTTTCTGCAAACGCAGATCCAGAATCGCCTGTGCTTGTTGCTCGGTCAGGAAATATTGACCATCACGAATACCGAACTCTGGTTCCAGCCATTCAGGGCGCGCAGCGTCATCGCCTGCACGTTCCAGCATCGCGGAAACATTGCCCAGATCCCATGAACGGGCGATCAGGCCTGCTTTCGCTTCTGCCGCATTTGGAGAATGACGGATCAGTTCGATGATTGGGTCGATGTTCGCCAGAGCGATCGCCAGACCTTCAAGGATGTGCGCACGATCGCGTGCTTTACGCAGTTCGAAAATAGTACGACGCGTAACAACTTCACGACGGTGACGCACGAACGCAGAAAGAATGTCTTTCAGGTTCATGATCTTCGGTTGGCCCTGGTGCAGCGCAACCATGTTGATCCCGAAGGAAGTCTGAAGCTGAGTCTGAGAATAAAGATTATTCAGAACCACTTCGCCCACTGCATCGCGTTTGATTTCGATGACAATGCGCATGCCGTCTTTATCAGACTCGTCACGCAGAGCGCTAATGCCCTCAACGCGTTTGTCTTTCACCAGTTCAGCGATTTTCTCAATCAGGCGTGCTTTGTTAACCTGATATGGAATTTCATGAACGATGATGGTTTCGCGACCGGTTTTAGCATCAGCTTCTACTTCTGCGCGAGCGCGGATGTAAATCTTGCCACGGCCAGTACGGTACGCTTCTTCAATGCCACGACGGCCATTGATGATTGCAGCTGTTGGGAAGTCCGGGCCTGGGATGTGTTCCATCAGCCCTTCAACGGTAATGTCTTCGTCTTCAATAAACGCGAGGCAACCGTTGATCACTTCCGTAATGTTATGAGGCGGGATGTTAGTTGCCATACCGACTGCGATACCGGATGAACCGTTTACCAGCAGGTTAGGTATTTTTGTTGGCATAACATCAGGAATTCGCTCGGTGCCGTCGTAGTTATCGACGAAGTCTACCGTGTCTTTTTCGAGATCGGCCATCAGCTCGTGGGCGATTTTCGACATACGGATTTCCGTATAACGCATCGCCGCGGCGGAGTCACCATCTACAGAGCCGAAGTTACCCTGGCCATCTACCAGCATGTAACGCAATGAGAATGGCTGCGCCATACGCACGATAGTGTCATAAACAGCGGTATCACCATGAGGGTGATACTTACCGATTACGTCACCAACAACACGGGCGGATTTTTTGTACGCTTTATTCCAGTCATTGCCCAATACGTTCATGGCGTAAAGTACGCGACGGTGTACCGGCTTGAGTCCATCGCGGACATCTGGCAGTGCGCGGCCGACAATAACCGACATCGCGTAATCCAGATATGAGCTCTTAAGCTCTTCCTCAATGTTGACCGGTGTAATTTCTCTGGCAAGGTCGCTCATGTATCCGCTATCCCTCTACTGTGTCCCGGATTCAAAGGTCGCAAATTATAACACAATCGCCCGACTGTGGGGAAACCAGAAGAACTACACATCTACCCTAAATAATTCGTATACTTCCGCCACGAAACAAGCAAGGAGTAAGCAGCCCCATGAATGCCGAAAACCAACCGGTAATCCAGAACGTCGACCATGATGAAATCGCTAAATTCGAAGCCGTTGCCTCACGCTGGTGGGATTTAGAAGGCGAATTTAAACCGCTTCACCGTATTAATCCGCTGCGTTTGGGCTATATCAGCCAGCGTGCGGGTGGGTTATTCGGTAAAACGGTGCTTGATGTTGGCTGCGGCGGCGGAATTCTGGCAGAAAGCATGGCGCGCGAAGGGGCGAATGTGACTGGCCTGGATATGGGATTCGAACCGTTACAAGTGGCTAAACTTCATGCCCTGGAAAGCGGTATTCAGGTGGATTACGTTCAGGAAACGGTTGAACAGCACGCCGAAAAATTTGCTGGAAAGTACGACGTTGTGACCTGCATGGAAATGCTGGAACATGTGCCCGATCCGAAATCGGTCGTTGCGGCCTGTGCAAAACTCGTCAAACCAGGTGGCCATGTCTTTTTCTCGACCCTCAACCGTAATGGCAAATCCTGGCTGATGGCGGTCGTTGGCGCGGAATATATTCTGCGCATGGTGCCAAAAGGCACGCATGATATTAAAAAGTTTATCAAACCTGCGGAATTACTGTCCTGGGTTGATGAGACTCAACTGCGCGAACGTCACATGACCGGGTTACATTACAACCCGCTGACCAACACCTTCAAACTCGCGCCAGGTGTTGATGTTAACTACATGCTGCATACCGAAGCATAAACCTGCTTTCTCATAGGTGAATCTTATGGTTTTTGCGCAACATCAAGTTGCGCAATTATCCATTAAGTTTAAGAAATCAGCACTCGATCAAAAATATCATTTTTTTTGCATCCCATTGACAATTGTCACAGGCCTTATGTGACGTGGACTTAGCGAAATTCTGCTTGTCACAACCTTAAATTCGTCTCGAAATCAATACTTGTTCTCAGCCGATTAGTTACTAGAATACTCACCATATAGTGATCAAGTAATCCATAACCCCCTACATATAGTATTTATCCACAAGGTTAGCCACAAGTCGCTAACTGTGGATAACCGGGGTATTTTTCATTTCACGGACAGGTACACACTCACATGAATCAGAGTCTGCTGGTTACAAAACGTGACGGTCGCACTGAGCGCATCGATCTGGATAAAATCCACCGAGTTCTGGATTGGGCCGCCGAAGGCTTAAACAACGTATCCGTATCGCAAGTTGAACTGCGCTCACACATTCAGTTTTATGACGGCATCAAAACTTCTGATATTCATGAAACCATTATCAAAGCCGCTGCCGATTTAATCTCTCGTGAAGCACCTGATTACCAGTATCTGGCTGCACGCCTGGCGGTTTTCCATCTGCGTAAAAAAGCTTACGGTGAGTTTGAGCCGCCAAAACTGTACAGCCATGTTGTAAAAATGGTTGAGATGGGCAAATACGATAGACATCTGCTGGAAGACTACACGGAAGAAGAGTTCAAGCAGATGGATGATTACCTCGACCACGATCGCGACATGAGCTTCTCATACGCCGCGGTGAAACAGCTTGAAGGTAAATACCTGGTTCAAAACCGTGTCACCGGTGAAATCTACGAAAGCGCCCAGTTCCTCTACATTCTGGTTGCCGCGTGCCTGTTCTCTGGTTATCCGCGTGAAACGCGTCTGAGCTACGTGAAGCGTTTTTACGATGCGGTTTCCCTGTTCAAAATCTCTCTGCCGACGCCAATTATGTCTGGCGTGCGTACCCCAACTCGCCAGTTCAGCTCTTGTGTCCTGATCGAGTGCGGCGACAGCCTGGATTCCATCAACGCCACCTCCAGCGCGATTGTGAAATACGTTTCCCAACGTGCAGGCATCGGTATCAACGCCGGTCGTATCCGTGCGCTGGGTAGCCCGATTCGCGGCGGTGAAGCGTTCCACACCGGCTGTATCCCGTTCTACAAACACTTCCAGACTGCGGTGAAATCCTGCTCTCAGGGCGGCGTGCGTGGCGGTGCTGCGACACTGTTCTACCCAATGTGGCATCTGGAAGTTGAAAGCCTGCTGGTACTGAAAAACAACCGTGGTGTTGAAGGCAACCGCGTGCGCCATATGGATTACGGCGTGCAAATCAACAAACTGATGTACACCCGTTTGTTGAAAGGCGAAGACATCACCCTGTTCAGCCCGTCTGACGTTCCAGGTTTGTACGACGCTTTCTTTGCCGACCAGGAAAAATTCGAGCAGCTGTACACCAAATACGAGAAAGACAACAGCATCCGCAAACAGCGCGTGAAAGCCGTTGAGCTGTTCTCGCTGATGATGCAAGAACGTGCGTCAACGGGCCGTATCTATATTCAGAACGTCGACCACTGCAACACCCACAGCCCGTTTGATCCGGCTATCGCGCCAGTTCGCCAGTCTAACCTGTGCCTGGAAATCGCGCTGCCGACCAAACCAATGAATGACATCAACGACGAAGACGGTGAAATTGCACTGTGTACGCTGTCGGCATTCAATCTTGGCGCCATCGAAAGCCTCGATGAACTCGAAGAGCTGGCGATTCTGGCAGTACGCGCTCTGGATGCGCTGCTTGATTACCAGGATTACCCAATTGTTGCCGCGAAACGTGGTGCGATGGGCCGCCGTACTCTGGGCGTAGGCGTGATTAACTTCGCCTACTACCTGGCGAAAAATGGCGTTCGTTACTCCGACGGTAGCGCCAACAACCTGACGCACAAAACCTTCGAAGCCATTCAGTATTACCTGCTGAAAGCGTCGAACGAACTGGCGAAAGAGCAAGGCCCATGCTTGTGGTTCAACGAAACCACCTATGCACAAGGCATTCTGCCAATCGACACATATAAGAAAGACCTGGATGTGATCAGCAACGAGCCGCTGCATCTGGATTGGGAAGCACTGCGTGAGTCAATCAAAACCCACGGCCTGCGTAACTCAACGCTTTCTGCATTGATGCCGTCAGAAACCTCATCGCAGATTTCCAACGCGACTAACGGTATCGAGCCACCACGCGGCCATATCAGCATTAAAGCGTCGAAGGACGGTATTCTGCGCCAGGTCGTTCCGGATTATGAAAAACTGAAAGATAATTATGAGCTACTGTGGGACCTGCCAAACAACGACGGCTACCTGCAATTAGTGGGTTTGATGCAGAAATTTATCGACCAGTCGATCTCTGCTAACACCAACTATGACCCATCGCGCTTCCCGTCAGGCAAAGTGCCGATGCAGCAATTGCTCAAAGATTTGCTCACCGCCTATAAATTCGGTGTCAAAACGCTTTACTATCAGAACACCCGAGACGGCGCAGAAGATGCGCAAGACGACCTGGCACCTTCTATCCAGGACGATGGCTGCGAAAGCGGCGCATGTAAAATCTAACTTAAAATCCCCTCACCTTGTTGAGGGGATTTTTTCGACGCATTACAGGATTTGATTTCATGGCATACACCACTTTCTCACAGACGAAAAACGATCAACTCGCTGAGCCAATGTTCTTTGGCCAGCCGGTTAACGTGGCACGCTACGATCAGCAAAAATATGACATCTTCGAAAAGCTGATCGAAAAGCAACTTTCTTTCTTCTGGCGTCCGGAAGAAGTTGACGTTTCACGCGATCGTATCGACTACCAGGCGCTGCCGGATCATGAAAAACACATCTTCATCAGCAACCTGAAGTACCAGACGCTGCTGGACTCCATTCAGGGCCGTAGTCCGAACGTGGCGCTGCTGCCGCTGATTTCCATCCCTGAACTGGAAACCTGGGTTGAAACGTGGGCGTTCTCCGAAACGATCCACTCGCGTTCTTACACCCATATCATCCGCAACATCGTTAACGATCCGGCGATTGTGTTTGACGATATCGTGACCAACCAGGAAATCTTAAAGCGGGCGAAAGATATCTCCGGTTACTACGACACCTTGATTGAAATGACCAGCTACTGGCATCTGCTGGGTGAAGGCACGCACAACGTCAACGGAAAAACCGTGACCGTGAATCTGCGCGCCCTGAAACGCCAACTTTATCTGTGCCTGATGAGCGTGAACGCGCTGGAAGCAATTCGCTTCTATGTCAGCTTCGCCTGCTCCTTCGCTTTCGCCGAGCGCGAACTGATGGAAGGCAACGCCAAAATCATCAAACTGATTGCCCGTGACGAAGCGCTGCATTTAACCGGGACTCAGCATATGCTGAACCTGATGCGTTCCGGCGAAGACGACCCGGAAATGGCAGAAATCGCCGTGGAATGCCGCCAGGAATGTTACGACCTGTTTGTACTGGCCGCCGAGCAAGAAAAAGAGTGGGCAAGCTATCTGTTCCGCGACGGTTCGATGATCGGCCTGAACAAAGACATTCTTTGCCAGTATGTTGATTACATTACCAACATCCGTATGCAGGCAGTCGGCCTGGATTTGCCATTCAAGACACGTTCAAATCCAATCCCATGGATCAACGCGTGGCTGGTGTCGGATAACGTGCAAGTGGCACCGCAGGAAGTGGAAGTCAGCTCTTATCTTGTTGGCCAGATTGACTCTAATGTCGATGCTGACGACCTGAGCAATTTCCAGCTTTAAGCCATGAGCCGCATTACATTACACAAATCCGGCGCACAACTGTTATGTGGGGAAGAACACCCTTCCCTGCTGGCGACGCTTGAATCGCATCAGGTCACTGTTGAGTATCAGTGTCGGGAAGGTTATTGCGGCTCCTGCCGGACTCGCTTAATTGCGGGTCAGGTTAAGTGGCTTACCGAACCGCTGGCGTTTATCCAGCCCGGTGAAATACTTCCCTGTTGCTGCCAGGCGCACGGCGATATTGAAATCGAGATGTAACGCTTATCCAGCCTACAACCGCTGTTGTAGGTCGGATAAGCGCAGCGTCATCCGGCATTCCTTTGACGTTTTTAGCCTTTCTCTTCCCGCGCTTTCATTTCCTGGTGATGTTTGTTTTCACCCACCATCACCACCAGCAGCAGAATCACGGCCATAATACTGCCGCCGATCATCACCATAAAGCCGCCATCCCAGCCGAAGAAATCAACGGTATAACCCACAATGGCGCTCGCTGCGACCGACCCACCGAGATAGCCGAACAAGCCAGTGAAGCCCGCAGCCGTTCCCGCTGCTTTTTTCGGTGCCAGTTCCAGCGCATGCAGGCCAATCAGCATCACCGGGCCGTAGATCAGGAAGCCAATCACAATCATACATGCCATATCCACACCCGGATTTCCCGGCGGGTTCAGCCAGTAAACAATGGTCGCAATCGTCACCAGAATCATAAAGAACACACCGGTTGCGCCACGGTTGCCGCGGAACACTTTATCCGACATCCAGCCACACAGCAGCGTCCCTGGGATCCCGGCGTATTCATAAAGGAAATAAGCCCAGGAAGATTTATCCAGCGCGAAGTGCTTCACTTCTTTCAGATACGTTGGCGACCAGTCGAGAATGCCGTAACGCAGCAAGTAGACAAAAACGTTCGCAATGGCGATGTACCACAGCAGGCGGTTAGGGAATACGTACTGCATAAAAATCTGTTTAGCCGTCAGTTCCTCTTCCGTTTTTTCGTTGTAGTCGTCCGGATAATCGTTTTTGTACTCTTCAATGGGCGGCAAGCCGCAGGATTGCGGGGTGTCGCGCATTAATGCAAAAGCAATCAGCGCCACCAGAATCGCCGCAAAGGCTGGCATATAAAGAGCTGCGTGCCAGTCGTTAAACCACGCCATCCCAAGTAAGAACAGCAACGGCGGCAAGCCACCGCCTACGTTATGGGCGCAGTTCCAGACAGAAACAATTCCGCCACGCTCTTTCTTCGACCACCAGTGAACCATGGTGCGCCCGCACGGCGGCCAGCCCATGCCCTGGAACCAACCGCATAAAAACAGCAGCACGAACATCACCGCGATGCTGGATGTCGCCCATGGCACAAACCCCATAAATAGCATCACGGCTGCCGCCAGAATCAAACCGGCAGGTAAGAAAACGCGTGGGTTCGAGCGGTCAGAGACTGACCCCATGATGAATTTTGAAAAGCCGTAGGCGATAGAAATACCGGAAAGCGCGAATCCTAAATCCCCGCGCGAGAAACCTTGCTCAATCAAGTACGGCATCGCCAGCGTGAAGTTTTTACGCACCAGGTAATAGGCCGCGTAACCGAAGAAAATCCCCATAAAAATTTGCCAGCGCAGGCGTTTATAAGTTGGGTCAATGTGCTCGCTCTCACGCCGTGGCTGGTGTGCGGCAGGTTTGAAAATGCTTAGCATAAATGCCTCCGTGGCAGGGTTTATAAGCCATGTTCATTTGCGAGCGCATGTTAAGGATTATCGGGGTGAGTTAGTGTGAAACACCCCACAACATATTACATTTTTATTACAAACTATCGAAAAGGTGCATAACATCACACTTTACTTTCGATTTATGCTCGAATTTGCTCGATATCAAACATTTGGAAATTGATTTGTGGCTCAATTGTATTCAAGAGAATTTTTCAGGAGCAGAGCATGGCGACGGGACGCAAAGAGAGGGATGTCATTATTATCGGCGGTGGCGCAACCGGTGCGGGAATTGCCCGCGACTGCGCCCGTCGCGGGTTGCAAACGCTGCTGCTCGAAAGACACGATATCGCCACCGGGGCGACGGGGCGAAACCACGGCTTACTCCACAGCGGCGCGCGGTACGCCATGACGGACAGCGAATCGGCCAGAGAATGCATTGAAGAAAACCGCATCCTTAAACGCATCGCTCGCCATTGTATCGAACGCACAGACGGCCTGTTTATCACCCTTCCCGAAGACGATTTATCCCTCCAGAGTATATTCATCGCCTCCTGCCAGGACGCGGGAATTGATGCTCAGCGTATCGAACCCAAAGAAGCATTACGCCTGGAACCGGCCGCAAACCCTGAGTTGATTGGCGCGGTGCGCGTGCCTGATGGCACCGTCGACCCCTTCCGCCTGACCGCCGCCAACATGCTGGATGCCAGAGAGCACGGCGCTGAAATTCTCACCGGCCAGGAAGTTACGGGTCTGATTCGCAACAGCGATCGAATTTGTGGCGTGCGCGTCTATAACCACCAAACCCAACAACAGCACGATTTATACGCAAGCGTAGTGGTGAATGCGGCCGGGATTTGGGGCCAGCACATCGCGGAATATGCTGATTTGCGGGTACGAATGCTGCCCGCAAAAGGCTCGCTGCTCATTCTTGGCCATCGCATCAATAACATGGTGATCAACCGCTGCCGCAAACCTGCTGACGCCGATATTCTGGTGCCCGGCGATACCATTTCACTGATTGGCACCACTTCCACGCCCATTGAATACGACCAAATCGACAATATGCGCGTCACGCCGCAAGAGGTCGATATCCTGATTCGTGAAGGCTCGAAACTGGCGCCAAAACTCGCGGCGACTCGTATTCTGCGCGCTTACGCAGGAGTGCGCCCGCTGGTAGCAAGCGACAACGATCCGACCGGGCGCAACGCCAGCCGAGGGATCGTGCTGCTTGATCACGCAAAGCGCGACGGGATGGAAGGGTTTATCACCATCACCGGCGGCAAACTGATGACATATCGCCTGATGGCAGAATGGGCGACGAACGCAGTTTGTGAAAAGCTCGGTAATACCCAGGCTTGCTCCACCGCAACGGAGCTGCTTCCAGGCTCAGGAAGTTCTCCGGAAGAAACCCTGAGCAAAGTCATTTCTTTACCCCTCACTATCCGGCGATCGGCGGTCTGGCGTCATGGCGACCGCGCCGGGCAGTTGTTGGCTGGGGATCGTCTGAGCAACAGTCTGGTTTGTGAGTGTGAAGCGGTCACCGCAGGCGAAGTCCGTTACGCGGTTAACAATCTGGCCGTCAGTAATCTTGGTGATTTGCGCCGCCGCACCCGCGTGGGAATGGGGACTTGCCAGGGGGAACTTTGCGCCTGTCGCGCCGCGGGTTTATTACAACGTTTTGGCACCTCAACACCCGCGCAATCGCTCGAGCAGCTGTCCACTTTTCTCAATGAACGCTGGAAAGGTATTCGCCCGATAGCCTGGGATGATGCACTGAGGGAAAGCGAGTTCACCGCCTGGGTGTACCAGGGGTTGTGCGGGCTAAAAAAAGGATCACCACAATGAAATTCGATAGTCTGATTATTGGCGGTGGTTTAGCCGGACTGGTATGCGGGATTCGTCTGGCGGAGGTGGGTCTTCATTGCGCCATCGTCAGCCGTGGGCAAAGCGCCCTGCATTTTTCGTCAGGTTCGCTGGATTTGCTGGCGCAATTGCCCGACGGCAGCCCGGTAAACTCTCCTTTAAACGCACTCGAAGCCCTGAAACAACAAGCCCCTGAACACCCTTACAGCCTGATGGGTGCAGATAACGTCTGCCGTTATGCGGCCGAAAGCGAGGCGCTGCTGGCCCGGTGCAATATCACGCTCACAGGGAGTTATCAGCAAAATCATCAGCGCATTACACCGCTGGGAACACAACGGGCAACGTGGTTAAGCCCGGAAGAAATTCCCGTGGCCCCCCTCGCGTGGCAGCGCATTACAGTGGTCGGGATTGCCGGTTTTCTTGATTTCCAGCCTGAGCTGGTCGCCGGTTCGCTTGCTGATAATAATATTGAGGTTCAAGTAGCCGAGCTGACGCTTCCTGCCTTAGACACGCTGCGTAACAACCCCAGCGAATTTCGCGCCGCCAACATCGCCCGCGTG
>Ga0160437_1000940_pt1 | contig 13852 bp, 9 predicted proteins | sample HID1975I_E0MG_FD_108227 | JGI IMG/M metagenome (GOLD analysis project Ga0160437, IMG submission 108227) | Enriched soil microbial communities from UW Madison campus, WI, USA - HID1975I_E0 MG | ecosystem: Environmental > Terrestrial > Soil > Unclassified | place: USA: Madison, Wisconsin... | reverse complement strand
GCCGTCCCGCTGGTCGTAGCCGGTAAGCGCCAGGTCCGCGCTGATGTTTTCCGAAACCGGGCCGCCGACGTAGGCCTGGCCCTGGATGGTGTCGTAGTTCGCATAACCGGCCTGCGCCGTCGCTTCCAGGCGATCGCCGGGCTCCTTGGTGATGACGTGGATCAGCCCGCCGAAGGCATTGCGCCCGAAGAGCGTACCTTGCGGCCCCTTCAGCACTTCCACCCGGTCTATGTTGTTGAACTGCATGACCGTGCTGGAAAGGTCCGGCATGTAGACGCCGTCGACGTAGAAGGCGTTCGAGCCCTCGTCGCCGATGGAGGCATTGGTCGTGCCCACGCCGCGCACGAAGAACAGGCCGCTCGCGCCCGAGCGTGAGAACTGCACCGCCGGTATCGCCTGGGTCAGGGTATTCGTTTCCGCGATCCCCGCGGAGCCGAGCGCCGCCGATGTCACGGCGGTGATCGCGATCGGCACGTCCTGAAGATTTTCAGCGCGGCGCTGGGCCGTGACGATGATTTCCTGCAGGCCGTGCGATGAATCTTGCGGGGCGGTCGCGAGATCGGGCGAGGCTTGCGTTCCCGTCGGTGCTGCAGCCTGGGCCAGGGCGGCGGGCGCGGCACAGGCCGCTGCCATGGCCAGCGCGCCCGCGCTTCGTCGCAAGGCCGGTCGCTTCGTCGATGATCGCAAAACAGGCATGGCACACCCTCCTCCATCGCGCAGGGACGCCGCCGATCCGGGGGTGAGCCCCGCCACCGTCGCCGGTCAGGCCAGAGCCTTTCCCGATACGCTTTTCGATTTCGGGCCGAGCTTTCGGTCCCGTCCCCAAGCCGTGGGGAGGAGTGCGGCGGGGGTCAATCGATCGCCCCGCAATTCCTTGCGTTACTTCGCCGAGAGACAGGACACATTGCCGCAAGCGACCAGACCGAAGCCATGCCCGGCCCCTTGGCCTTACGCGAAGGCGCAAAGAGCACAGGCAAATTCACGAGATTTCCGGGAGTTGCTCTGCCGGCCCGAAGCCTGCCCTCATTCCTGCGCCGCAAAGGCATGGATCGGCAGCAGCGCCGCTCCCAGCGTGATCGGCGATCCGCCCACGCCGGAGACGCGCACCGGCGGCCGGCGACTTTCCACGGTCTGGACCAGCGGCGCCTGCCTGAGGCGGTCCTGCAGGCCATTCAGGATGACGGAGGGCAAAGGTCCGGCCAGCACGATCGCGCCCGGATCGATCCAGGCGAAGGCGGTATTGCACACCACTTCGAGCTGGGCCGCAGCCCGGTCCATCCAGCTCTCGATGGTGCTGCGCTGTTCCGGCGCGGCGGGGTCGATCTCGGACACCGACGTGATCGCGCAGCCATCCGCCCGCAGGCAGGCAAGCAGATCGAGAGGGCTCGGCCGGGGGCGATCCATTGGGAAGAGGCACCCCACTTCGCCCGCCACGCCGTATTGCCCCCGCACCAGCCGCCCGTCGACGATGACCCCGGCGCCTATGCCATAACCGAGCAGCAGGACGACGACCGTCGAAAAGTCCCGGAGCAACCCGCCAAGGTAGAATTCCGCCAGCGCCGCGGCATTGGCATCGTTCTCCAGCCAGAGCGGCCAGCCCAGCTCGCTCGACAGGATCTGGCGCAGCGGTGAACCGCGCCAGCCGGGCAAGGCATCGACGACGCTCCACTTGTCTCCGGTAGTCGAGAGCGCCGGGCCGGGAACGGCCACGCCCATGCCCAGCATGCGGCGGCCCAGCAGATTGTGACGGCTGACGAGATCATGCGTCACTTCGCGCACCTTGCGGGCGAACTGGCGGGGATCGATCGGCTCGATCGTTTCGTGATGCGTAGCGATGGTGCCGCCTGCAAAATCGACCAGCGCGATGTCCAGCATGCCCTTGTGCGCCGTGGCGCCCACGGCATAGCCGCCCCCCGAGGCGAGTTTCAGCGGCACGGCAGGCCGTCCGCGCGCGGCATGGGCGGGGTCGTCCAGTTCCTCGACCACGCCCATCGACAGGAGCGTCCGCGACAGTTTGGTAAGCGCCGCCGGGCTTATCTCCAGCCGGCTGGCCAGGGCGGAGCGAGACAAGGCCCCGGCCTTGCGCAATTCCTGGACGATCCTTCGCTGATCCTTTTCCAGGGCGGGCAAATGCATGGCGATCGGCTCCAGGCTTCGGGCGCTGCCGCGAAACTGTCATAATTAATTATTTCACGAATAATAATTAAAAGCGTCATCTTCAGCCGTCAAGGGGCTTGCGCGTCGCCTCTCGACAGGCGGCATCAACGAAATGAGGGTCCTTCCAATGCTCAAGAGCATTCTCGCTTCCGGCACGGCGCTGGCCGCCGTCTGCACCGTATTCATTGCTCCGGCCGCCGCCCAGACGGCTGCCGCGTCCACCGCTCCGGCTCAGGCCGACGACCAGTCCTCCTCGTCCGACGACATCATCGTCACCGGCTCGACCCGCGCCCAGCGCCGCTTCGACGTGTCCTACGCGATCAACACCGTGTCGCAGGAAGACATCCAGAAGATCGCGCCCGTGAACTTCGCAGACCTGATCGGCCAGCTGCCCGGCTTCCAGACCGAGATCACCGGCGGCGAAGTGCAGAACATCTATCGCATCCGCGGCCTGCCCAACGACGGCGGCTTCGTCAGCTTCCAGCAGGACGGCCTGCCGCTGTTCCACGAGAATGACGGCGTATTCTTCCGCGGCGACGCGATCCTGAAACAGGACCTCATGACCGACCGCGTCGAAGTGGTCCGCGGCGGCCCGGCCCCCGTCTACGCCAGCTACTCGGGCGCGATCATCAACGCCATCACCGTGACCGGCAGCGACGTGGCGCGCGGCAAGGCGCAAGTGACGCTGGGCGATACCGGCCTCTACCGCCTCGACGCCTATCAGGCCGGCCCGCTGGGCGAGAAGACCTACTACGCGATCGGCGGCTTCATGCGCTATCACGACGGCTACCGCGACAACGGCTTCCCCAACGACAAGGGCGGCCAGATCCGCGCCAACATCAAGCATGAAATGGACAACGGCTTCATCAAGCTGAACGTCAACTACGTCAACGATCACAACGTCTTCTACCTGCCGATCCCGACCAACAACCCGCTGACCGGCGAATCGCTGAACCAGTACATCGACTATTTCGACGGCACGATGAACTCGCCGGCGTTCCGCCACGTCAACCTGAAGTACCGCGACGGCAACGGTGTCGTGCAGAGCCGCAACAGCGACCTGTCGGACGGTCGCCACATGCAGATGCTGAACTTCGGCGTTCACTACGAAGGCGATTTCGACGGCTGGCTGGTCACGGCCGCGGCAGGCTATACCCAGGGCAAGAACGACTTCACCGCGTTCTATTCGACCACCAACCCGGTCGACGCCAATGCTTTCGCCAACACTTATCTCAACCGCTCCGGCGGCGCTGCCTTCGGCGCCACGCGCTTCGGCTATGTGCTGGCCGGAACCAGCACCGTCTACGATCCCTATGCGGCCTCGGGCCTGGTCATGCAGGGCCAGTACCGCGACATCCACTCGAAGTTCTACTCGGGCCAGGCCAATCTCTCGGTCGCCAAGCAGTTCGAGACGGGCATCGGCAGCCATGACATCAAGCTGGGCCTTTACGGCAGCCTCTATGGCGAAGACAGCCGCACGCTTTATCAGAACTACCTGATCGAAGTGGCGGGCGAACCGCGCACCCTGGACCTTGTCGGCTACAACGCTGCCGGCGCCGTGGTGGGCCGCGTTACCGACAACGGCGTGCTCAACTACGCCGCCACGCTCAACCAGGGCGATTCCGACGCCAAGATGTTCGCGGTCTATGCCAACGACACCTGGGAAATCGTGCCGGGCCTGCGCATCGATGCCGGCATCCGCCACGAACGCTACAGCTACAAGGGCTGGGCCGCACTCACCACCCAGGTCAACCTGGGCGATGCGACCACCCTGGCCGACGACACGACCCGCGCCTTCACCGGCGTGATCCTGAACCAGAAGCTGAAGCCCAACGTCACCAACTGGACGGTCGGCGCCAACTACGACTTCACCAGCCACATCGGCGTCTACGGCCGCGCCTCGCACCTGGAGACGCCGCCGAACGTCCAGACCGTGATGAGCATCAACCCGACGATCATCACCACCGTGGCCGACCAGTTCGAAGCCGGCCTCAAGTTCGCCTCGGGCCGTTCGTACCTTTACGTGACCGGGTTCTACACCAACTTCGACCCGCTCAACGCCTCGTTCCTCGCGTTCGATCCGACCACGGGCCGCAATGACGTGAACGTACTCTTCATCGGCGAAGCGCAAGTCAAGGGTATCGAATTCGACGGCGCCTGGTCGGTCACTCCGTGGTTCACGCTGAACGGCGCTCTCACGGTCAGCGATCCGAAGTACAAGAACTTCCAAAGCGCCACCGGCGCCGATCCGGAGCAGGCCGAAGGCAACCAGATCGTCCGCCAGCCGAAGGTCTACGGCAACATCCGTCCGAGCTTCAACTTCTCTACCGACGACACCGACATCTCGGTCTATGGACGCTACACCTACATGGGCAAGCGCTTCGTGGACCTCTACAACAACACAGCGCTGCCGGCCTATGGCACGATCGGCGCGGGCTTCACGGTCTCGCACGGCACCTGGCAGCTTCAGGTGGTGGGTGACAACCTGTTCAACGCCCATGGCCTGACCGAAGGCAATACCCGCACCGACTCGCTGGCTGGCCAGGGCAGCGCGGAAGCGATCTACGGCCGCCCGATCTTCGGCCGCAACTTCCGCCTGGTCGTGAGCAAGTCCTGGTAATGCGCGTAAAAGCGTACCGGATGGCGGCGCCGCTCGTCGCTGCCGCCATGCTCTCGCTCGCTTCCGTCCCGGCTTCGGCCGGGGCGGTTCGCGACGTCCAGACAGAAGCCCTGTCCAACCGGCTGTTCCCCCTGCTCGGCGCTCTCGGCCAGGACACTTCGGCCATGGCCGCGCTCATGGCCAGGCCCGAGGTCGCCGCGATGCTGCGCGCCCGCCAGGAACGCCGCGAAGCCTGCGCGGCAGACCTCGGCTGCCTGGCCCAGGCCATGATCTGGACGCCGGCCGAAAGCGCCGCGCTCTCCGGCGCGGCGGTCCAGCCGGCCAACCTTGGCAGCGCGGATGACGGCACCACCGCCCAGGCCGCGCGCGAGATCGCCGGCGTCAACGCCATCGTGCGAACGTTCGGTCTCGGCCAGGTACCCGCCTATCCGCAGATCGACGGTGCGGGCACGATCGACCCGCAGGAAGCCCGCGCCCGGCTCCAGGCCGCGGCATGGCTGGCCCAGACCCCGCGCGCATCTTCGGTCCAGGCGCTGGACCCCAGCATCGAGTTCGCGCTCGCCCTGCTCGACGGCAGCGACCGGACGGACGCCATCGGCTTCGAACCGCTCCTGGGCGGCCTCAACGCCCCGGCCATGAAGCGCGCCAAAAGTCTCGACTGGAAACGCTACCGCTACAGCGCGATGATCGTCACCGGCGTGGGTCCGGAAGTGGACGACATGGCGGTCAGCCCCTTCGGGAAGTACCACTTGCGCCTTGCCGCCAGCCGTTTCGCGGCCGGCGACGTGCCGTTCATCATCGTCACCGGCGGCCGCGCCCATCCCCGCGCCACCCGCTTCGTGGAGGCGGAGCAGATGCGCAAGGCGCTGATCGAGCGCTACGGCGTGCCGGCCGAGGCCATCGTCATCGAGCCTTACGCCCGCCACACCACCACCAACTTGCGCAATGCCACGCGCCTGCTGATGGCCATGGGCGCGCCGCTCGACAAGGATACGGTGATCGTCTGCAACCCCGGCCAGAGCGCCTCGATCGAAAGCCCCGCTTTCGTCCAGCGCAATCTTGCCGAACTGGGTTACCAGCCCGGCCAGGTCGGACGACGCGTCTCGCCGACCGAGCTGGAATTCCGCCCTTCGCCGCAGTCGGCCCGGATCGATCCCCGCGACCCGCTCGATCCCTGATTTTCCGCCTTCTCGATCCCCGCCTTCTCGACCGGAGCCCGACATGCGCCCCTTCGTTCTCGCCGCGCTAGCCGCCGCCGTTTTCCCCGCTGCGCTTCACCCGAATGCGGCGCTCGCCTGGGGTGGGACCGCCCATGCCGTGATCGACCGCGCAGCCATCGAGGCGATCCCGGACGATGGCCCCGTCTTCCTGCGCAAGCAGGTGGACTATATCGCCGGCTCCGCCTCCCTTCCTGACGGCTGGCGCGGGGATAGCGAGCCGTTCTCCAAGATCGAGGAGGATCCGAACCACGGCTGGTTCAAGGAACAGTTCGCTTTCCTCAAGCCGATCCCGCGGTCGCGCTATGCTTTCGTGATCGCGCTCTACAAGCATTACGAGGCGATCAAGGACAAGGATCCGCTGACCGCCCAGCGCACCAATGTCCGCTGGACCGGGACGCTTCCCTATGCCGCGATGGAATCCTATGAACGCCTGATCGCCTGCATGCGCCAGGTCCGTGCCTTGCGCGCCGAGGGCAAGGAGACCGCCTTTGCCGAACAGCACTGCGCCTTCCAGGTGATCCGCCTCGGCCACTATATCGGCGACGGCGCGCAGCCGCTGCACGATTCGGTCAACAGCGACGGCTGGCGGGGTGACAATCCCAAGGGCTACACGCGCGACCGCACGATCCACGGCCGGTTCGAAAGCGAGTTCGTGGACGGCATGGCCCTGACCACCGGGGACATCGCCCCGCGCATCGGCGCCGCCGGCCACCGGGAGGGCGACATGTTCGACGCCGTCCTCGCCTATCTCGACGAGGCGGCCAGTCAAATGGAACAGGTCTATGTCCTGGAAAAGCGCGACCGGTTCGCGAACTTCAAGGACAAGGACGTGCGCGAACTCGTCTACGCACGCACGGCCAAGGGCGCGGCGATGCTGCGCGACATGATCTGCCGAGCCTGGGCCGAAAGCGCGGTGAAGCCCGCCCCGCTCAAGCCTTCGCCGCTCGATCCGGCCAACCCGGCCTACGACCCGGAAACCGGCTCGGCACCGGCGCAAGCGGGCGCCTGACCGGAACGACCGGGCGTCCCCTCTGCTGTCCAGGCTCTCTCGCGCCGGTCCGCCCGGCCGACAGGGCGGACAGCAGGCGGGCGTGGCGGGCATGACCGATATCGAAGCGGCGAAGCAGCAGAACCGCGGCCAGGCTTCCGGCAATGGGCACACCCAGGCCCAGCGTCAGGATACCGGCGCGCACCAGTGCCGATTGCTCCGCCCCCGGCGTGTAGCCAAGGCTGCCGAGACACCATCCGATGGCCCCGTTCGCGGCCGCGCCGCCTGCCTTCACGATCACCAGATAGAAGGCGAAGAGCCCGGTCTCGTAGCGGCGCCCCCGCTTCCAGGCCACGAAGTCCACCGTATCGGCCAGCAGTCCCCAGGGCAGCATGAAGACGCATGTGAAGGCGATGCCGATCAGCACCCCGCAAGCCAGTAGCGCAGACGGCCAGGCCATGCAGAGACCGAAGCACGCCAGGCTTGCGGCGCAAAGCAGATGCCCCGTCCCCAGCAACCGGCTCTTGTCGTAGCGGCCGGTCAGCGGGGTCCAGAGCAGTACGCCCAGGAACTGTCCCAGCGTCACGGAGATCAGGAGCGTGCTGACCATCTCCGGCCGGTGAAAGACGTATGTGCCCATGTAAAGCAGCATCCGCTCGAACGTCGGCACGGCAAAGCCGGTGATGAGCGCGAGCACGCCCATGCCGGCGACCATCCCTTCCCGCAGAGGCACGGCGATACCGTCGCCATCGCTCTGGCGCCCCTGGTCATGCTCCCCCGCGTCGCGGCCGCCTTCGGCGCTTGTGTCGTTCCCCGAGGCGCAGGCCGAAAAGGCGATGGTCATGGCGAACAGCAGGCCCGCCAGGCAGCCGGTCATGGCCAGAAGATCCAGCGTGCGCGTCGCCACCGCCTGCTGGACGGTCGGCATCAGCAGCGAGGCGACCGTCAGGGAGGAGGTCGTGCTGAAGAACAGGCGATATCCCGACACCCTGCCGCGCGCGCGGCTGTCCACCGTCATGCGCGCCATCAGCGCATTGTGCGGCACGTCGATCACGGCATAGGCACCGCGAAACAGCAGGAGCGCCGCGGCCACCATCCAGACCCGCTCCGCACCCAGCGCCGGCAGCGCATAGAGCAGCGCGAAACCCGTGCCTCCCGGTATCGCGCCCGCCAGAATGAGCCAGCGGTAGCCCTTGCCCGCGCGGCGCAGGCGAATGACCAGCAGCGCTGCCAGCAGGTCGAAAACAAGGTCGCCCGCCAGCGCAACCAGCATGAGCAGGCCCGCGACCGAGCCCGGCAGCCCGAAAAGGTCGGTCAGCAGGTAAAGGAATGTGACGTCGGCCCCGGCGAAAACCAGATTCTTGCCGAAATTGCCGCTGGCATAGCCCAGCAACCGCGCCTCACGCCCGAAGCCCGGGTTCGCCGTAACCGAATGTGTCGCTGCCCGGCGCGGGGCGGACCTGATGGATGGCACCTGCATGTCACGTCACTGAAACGGCGCACGACCGCACGCCCTGCGCGGCCTCTAGTCGCCTGGCATTTCAGTTTTGCGACGGGCCGCGATCTTCGCTCGCCGATGAGCCTTTTATGGCGAGCCGGAGCGGCCGGATATCCGCCTGCGGATCAGTGAATTTCCGCCTCCGCCGTTCCGGCCTGCCGTTCGAACAACCGGCGATATTGCCCTTGCTGCGACTTGAGCAGCGCATCGTGCGTGCCGTCCTCGACGATTTCTCCGCGATGGAAGACCAGGATCCGGTCCAGCGCGCGTACCGTGGACAGGCGGTGGGCGATGACGATAGCCGTGCGGCCGACCATCAGCCGCTCCATGGCATCCTGAATGGCCGCCTCGGATTCGGAATCGAGGCTGGAGGTCGCCTCGTCCAGGATCAGGATCGGCGCATCGGCCAGGAAGGCGCGGGCTATCGCGATGCGCTGGCGCTCGCCGCCCGAAAGCTTCACGCCGCGTTCGCCCACCAGCGTGCGGTAGCCTTTGGGAAGCCGCATGATGAATTCATGCGCATTGGCGAGGCGCGCAGCCTGTTCGATATCCGCGATCGTCGCGTCCGGGCGGCCATAACCGATGTTCTCGGCCAGGGTGCGGTGGAACAGGACCGGCTCTTGCGGAACGATGGCCACCTGCCGCCGCAGCGAGTTCTGGGTGGCATGGGCGACGTCCTGCCCATCGATCGTCACGCGGCCCTGCGCGACGTCGTAGAGCCGCTGGATCAGCTTGACGAAGCTGGTCTTGCCCGAACCGGAGGGTCCCACCAACCCCACGCGTTGCCCAGCGGGGATCGTCACGTCCAGGTCCCGGAACAGTGGCTTGTCCTGCCCGGCATAGTGGAAAGTCACGGTGTCGAAGCGGATCGCGCCATCGGCGATGCGGATCGGACCGGCATCCGCGCGGTCGGCCACACCCAGCGGTTCGTCGTGGAGCTGGACCAGTTCCTCCATCTCGTTCACCGAGCGCTGCAGCATGTGAACGTGCTGCCCGATGTCGCGCAGATAGCCGTTGAGCACCAGGTAGCTCGTGATGACGTAAGCGACGTCGCCCGGGCTGGCCTCGCCCCGCATCCACAGCCACAGCGCGGCAGCCGTCACGGCCGCGCGCACCAGCCAGAGCAGGCTGGTCTGCCCGCTGCCCGCCCAGGTGAAGGCCATCCAGGTCCGCCGCGTCCGCTGCCGCCACTTGGCGACCGTGCGGCCGAGCAATTCCTCCTCGCGTTCCTCGCCGCCGAACGCCTTGACCACGGCGTTGGTGCCGATCGCGTCGGCCAGGATGCCGCCGATCCGCGTGTCCCACTGGTTGGAAAGCCGCGCGATCGGCGCCAGCACCCGCATCGCCAGCCCCACGGTCAGCGCGATATAAGCGAAAGCGCCGATCGCCATGACCAGCCCGAGCACCGGCCAGTGCAGGGCCAGCAGGATCACCGTAGCCGCCAGGACCGTCAGCGAAGGCAGGAGGGAGAGCAGCAGCACGTCGTTCAGCGTGTCGAGCGCCCACATTCCGCGGGTGATGCGCCGCACGGTGGAGCCGGAAAAGGCATTGGCGTGCCAATCGGTGGAAAGGCGCTGCACGCGGGCGAAGGCCTCCTGCGTCACATCGCGCATCATGTTCAGGGTCAGCGGCGTGATCGCCCACCAGCCGAGGAAACGAAAGACCACAAGGCCCAGTCCCAGCACGGTAATCGCGGCAAAAGCACGCCATGCCTCGGCCGAGGCGCCCCCGCCGACCGCGTCGATCATCCGCCCGGCATAGACCGGGACGAACACCTCGGTGACGGTCGCCACCATCATCGCGCTGCCGCAGGCCGCCGCCAGCACCGGCGCGCGCCGCCAATGGCGGAACGTGAAAGACAGCACCTTGCGCAGGACCGCGGCGCGCGGGAACAGGTCTTCGTCGGTATCGGTCATGAGGTTTTTCCGCGCGGCCTTGCGCGGTCCCGGTTCGGCAATTGTCAGGAGCGACCCGGCGATACCGGGTCTAAGTCGGGAGGCGGCCGCCCGAGCCTGAGCATCGGGACGCCGGGTTCGGGACTCTTGCCGTCAGTTCGGCGCGCGGAAGGGACTGTACGGATAGTTCATCTTCGCCCTCCCTCGTCTCGGCAGGCGCCCATGCCCTGCTGGTCCGGCAGTCCTTAGCAGAAACGGGATGCAAGGACCAGACGGAGCAGCGCCTGTTTCAGCCCGAAGGCAGAGCGGCACTATCGGGCGCCTGCTGGCGCGGCGCCTTGCCACGGCGCACGCGCGCTTTTTCGGGCAGAGGGGCGAGACGGCCCACGACTTCCTCCATCGGCGTCCCCGGCGGCACCAGATGAACCGTAGAGGGCGCGCTCGCCTGGACGAGACAGACCGCGTTCTTCGGACAGATATCGAGGCAGGAGACCGGAACGACCTTGTAGCGCCCCTGAGACTTCAGCGCCGACTTGAGCGCTTTCTCCAGGCGCTTGTCGCCGTCCTTGCCGAAACCGCCGTGGACCTTCCTGCTGCACTTGCGGCACACCAGCAGGACTTCGTCCCACTTGGCCGAAACATTGCGTAAAGGGCGGTGCTGGCTCGACATGCTGGTTTCCTGTTTTCGCGCGCCGGGCGCGAGGCTTCGGGACGATGCTGACAGGATCACAGCGCGCCGGCGAACGGGAAGTTTCGCTTTCTGATGACGGAAACGACGATCAGGCCGCTCGTTCCGGCCACCGGCGCGAGCTTCAGCCCACGGCTTCCAGGCTTTCACGCGCCATGCGGGCCAGAACGGGAAAGCTCTCGGCCCGGTTCGCCGCCTGGGCATTGGCGGCATTGCCGCGCAGGACGCGGCCCTTGATGCCGTGGAAGATCGCCGCGAGGCGGAAGAGGTTGAAGGCGACGTAGAACTCGTAGTTCGCGATGCCGTCCCGCCCCGTCCGCGCGCAATAGGCGGCGACATAGTCCTTTTCGGGAGGGATGTTGAGCGCCCCGAGGTCCGCGCCGATCAGGCCGGGCACGATCTCGGGCGGCATCCGGTACATCAGCGTGTGATAGGCGAAATCCGCCAGCGGATGGCCCAGCGTCGACAGTTCCCAGTCCAGCACCGCCAGCACGCGCGGCTCGGTGGGGTGGAAGATCATGTTGTCGCAGCGGCAGTCGCCGTGGATCACCGAAGTCTCGTCACCCGGCGGGATCAGGCCGGGCAGCGCTTCCACCAGCGCATCCATATCGGCATTGCGACCGGCGAGTTCGTCCGCCTGGTACTGTTTCGTCCAGCGGCCGATCTGGCGTGCGAAGTAATTGCCGGGCTTGCCATAGTCGCCCAGCCCCGCCCCTACCGGGTCTATGGCATGAAGCGCGGCCATCGTCGCATTCATCGCGTCGAAATAGGCCGGCCGTTCCTCGCGCGAGACTTGCGGGAAGGTCGCATCCCAGAAGATGCGGCCTTCCACCATGTCCATCACGTAGAACCAGGTGCCGATCACGGCATCGTCAGTGCAGAGCCCATGGATGCGCGCCACCGGGAAGCCGGCCGCGCCCAGCGCCATCTGCACCCGTGCCTCGCGGTCCACCGCGTGCGCGCCCGGCAACAGGTCTCCGGGCGGCTTGCGGCGCAGGACATAGCTGCGCGCGGGGGTGGAGAGCCGGTAAGTCGGGTTGGACTGTCCGCCCTTGAACTGCTCCACCCTGAGCGGCCCGGCGAAATCTTCGACATGCGCCGCCATCCAGCGCGCCAGCGCCGCCTCGTCGAAGCGATAGCCTTCGCGGACGGGCACGGTACCCGCGTTGTCGGCGGCAAGGTCGACGGCCATGGCTACGCCGCCTGCTCGGCGCGGGCCGCTTCCTGCGCCTGCTTCCACTCGCGCTTGATCTTCTTGGCGAGCGACCATTTGTGCACTTCGGTCGGCCCGTCATAGATGCGGAAGGCGCGGATTTCGCGGAACACCTGCTCCACGATCGTGCGGTCGGTAACGCCGATGCCGCCCATCACTTGCACGCAGTTGTCGGCAATCTTCATCAGTGCCTCGCTGACCGAGACTTTGGCCATCGAGCTTTCGACCGTGCCCAGCGATCCGCCGTCCAGCACGCCCGCGCACCAGTCGATCATCAACCGGCACTGCTGGATAAGGATACGGTTCTCGGCCAGCATGAAGCCCACGCCTTCGTGATCGATCAGCGTCTTGCCGAAAGCCTCGCGGCGGCAGGCATAGTCCACCGCGATTTCGTGTGCGCGCATGCAGGATCCCAGCCAGCGCATGCAATGCGACAGGCGCGCCGGGCTCAGGCGCACTTGTGCATACTTGAAGCCCTCTCCCGGCTCGCCGAGCATATGCGCGGCGGGAACCCGAAGCTCCCGGATCGTCACCGTGGAATGGCCGCCCGGCATCGAGGTGTCGATGGTGTTCGGCACTTCATCGATCACGATGGCGGGATCGGGCAGGTCGACCAGGAACATGCAGGCTCCGCCCTTGCTCGCCTCGTCCACCGAAGCGGCCATGACGATGCCGACCATCGCCCCCTTGGCGCCGGTGATGAAGGTCTTGCGTCCGTCAATCACCCAGTGGTCGCCATCGCGGCGGCAGGTGGTCTTCATCATCGACGGGTCCGACCCCGCACCGCCCCAGTCGGCAGGCTCGGTCATGAAGAAGGCGGAGCGGCCCCTGCCCTCCACCAGCGGCGTCAGGAACCTGTCCTTCAGCGCGGGCGAACCGACATGGCCGATCAGGTACATGTTGCCCTCATCGGGCGCCATGGTGTTGCAGGCGAGCGGGCCGAGCGGCGAAAGGCCGGAGCGGATCAGCACTTCGGCGGTCTCGCGCTGGGTCAGGTGGCTGCCGTCATCGCGGATATGCGGCGTGAGCACGCCCGCCGCACGCGCCTTGCCGCGCAGTTCCATGACGAGGTCGTCGGTCGGCGCGCCGTGATGGTCGCGGCGCGGATCCTGCTCGTAAGGCACCACGATTTCGCGGACGAAGCTCTCCACGCGGTCGGCCATGGCCATGGCTTGGGCGGAAATCGGCGCGGTCATTGCAGCACCCGCACGGGATCGCTGCCATCCCAGTCGCGCGCGGCCTCTTTCATCATTTCGAATAGACCTTCCGATCCGGCCATGGGCTGAAGATATTCGATCACGAAGCCCGGACCCTGGCCGGGATCGACGTAAATCACCTCGCCGTCGTCCCCCACTTTGCCCTCCACGATCACGTCCGCACCCGCTTCCGCGCAGGCACGGCGCGCCTCGGCAATGTCCTTCACGAAGACGCAGACGTGGTGCAGCCTGTCGCGCACGGCATATTCGCCGGTGTAAAGCGAGGGCGCCTCGCTCTCGGTGCGGATCAGCTCGATCTGGATATCGCCCCAATAGCCGATGGCCATGGAGAACGTCGCGTCGGTGGGCTGGCCCTT
>Ga0160437_1000939_pt1 | contig 13860 bp, 10 predicted proteins | sample HID1975I_E0MG_FD_108227 | JGI IMG/M metagenome (GOLD analysis project Ga0160437, IMG submission 108227) | Enriched soil microbial communities from UW Madison campus, WI, USA - HID1975I_E0 MG | ecosystem: Environmental > Terrestrial > Soil > Unclassified | place: USA: Madison, Wisconsin... | reverse complement strand
TGCCCTGCTCGACGGCTGGTACGCACCGAGCCTGCGCGCCGACCACAACACCGGGCTGGGGCGCTGGAGCGAGGCAGAAATCGCGCAGTTCCTGAAAACCGGGCGCAACCGGCATGCCGTGGTATTCGGCTCGATGACCGAGGCGTTCAACAACTCCACGCAGTTCATGCATGACGATGACCTGGCCGCCATTGCGCACTACCTGAAATCACTGCCCGGCGACCCACAGCGTGACGGCGCGCCATGGCACTACCAGGCCGAAGCGGCAGCGGCACGGCTCGACAGCCCGGGGGCGCACACCTATGTGACCCACTGCGCGTCTTGCCACGGTCTGGACGGCAAAGGCCAGGCCGAATGGATGCCGCCATTGGCAGGCGCCACCTCGGCACTGGCCAGGGAGAACGCCTCGGCGATCAATATCACCCTCAATGGTTCGCAGCGGGTGGTGGCTGCCGGTGTGCCGGATGCCTATCGCATGCCGGCTTTCCGCGCGCAGTTGCGTGACCAGGACATTGCTGAGGTGCTGAGCTTCGTGCGTACGGCCTGGGGCAACCAGGGGGGTGCGGTGGATGCGCAGGCGGTAGGCAAGTTGCGTGGTCATACCGACCCGGCCAGCAGCAGCCCGATCATCTTGCATATGCGCTGATTTGCCGTGGTTCATGCACCGGCCTCTTCGCGGGCACGCCCGCTCCCACCGGAAACACGCCGCTCTGTAAATGGGTGTAATACCTGTGGGAGCGGGTTTACCCGCGAAGAGGCCCGCACAGCCACCCTTGAACATCAGGTTTAATGGAACCCCAATGGAAAGCATTGATCTGTTGGTTTTGCGCACCACCCGAGACTGGCTCGCCACTGGTCACCGCGTCCTGCTCACCACGGTCGCCCGTACCTGGGGCTCCTCCCCCCGCCCGGTCGGCTCGATGATGGCCTTGCGCAGCGACGGCCGCGTGGCCGGCAGTGTCTCCGGCGGCTGCATCGAAGACGATCTCATCCACCGTTACACCAGCGCCTACGGCGGCCCCGGCATGCCCACCGGCCAGCCCCAGGTGGTGCGCTATGGCGTCAGCGCCGACGAGGCCCACCGCTTTGGCCTGCCCTGCGGCGGCACCCTGGAACTGGTGCTGGAATTCGCCCCCTCACTGGCGCACCTGGACCAACTGCTGGCCTGCCTCGACCGCGGAAACCTGGTGCGCCGTGACCTGAACCTGCGCAGCGGCGAAGCCAGCCTCTGTGCCACCGGGACACCCGAACTGTTCAGCTTCGACGGCCAGCGCATGCTCAGCACCCTCGGCCCCGGCTACCGCCTGCTGCTGATCGGTGCCGGCGCCTTGGCCGAGTACCTCGCTACCATGGCGCTGTTCAACGGTTTCAACGTTTCGGTGTGCGACCCCCGCCCGGAGTACACGGCAGGCTGGAACATCGCCGGGGTCAACCTGCTGCCCGGCATGCCGGACGACGTGGTCCGCGCCTTCGCCGCTGACGTTCGCAGCGCCATCGTCGCCGTCAGCCATGACCCCAAGCTGGACGACCTGGCCCTGCTCGAAGCCTTGCACAGCCCTGCGTTCTACATCGGCGCCATCGGCTCACGGCGTAACAGCCAGCTGCGCCGCGAGCGCCTCATCGAACATTTCGGCGAAAGCGAGACCTCGCTGCAGCGCCTGCATGGCCCGATTGGCATCTACATTGGCAGCAAGACGCCGGCCGAGATCGCCGTCAGTGTCATGGCCGAGATCCTCGCGGCAAAAAACGACGTCACCCTGCCCCGTGCGGTCAACGTGTCCCAGGCCAAGGAAGCCGAACAACTGGCACGGTCCCTGTAGGAGCGGCCTTGTGTCGCGATGGGCTGCGCAGCGGCCCCGGCAATCTCGAAGTCAGGCAAAGATCCAGGGGCCGCTGCGCGCCCCATCGCGACACAAGGCCGCTCCTACAAGGGACCGCGTACGAGGGCTGTTACTGCCACCGCTCCAGGTTCTGCTGCAGCAATTGCTCAGGCAACACCCCGCTAACGATTTTCGCCATCTCCCGCGCCAGCGCCTCACGCAACTGCGGCTTGTTGCAGGGCGATTCATGTGACATCGCCAGATACAACCCTTCGCTGGACACAGGCGGTTCCAACACCTGCAGGGTATCGGTGATACCCAACGTACGCGCCAGCGCCATCCCGGGGTACTGCTCGTAGACCACGTAGTCACTGCGCTTGTGCATCAGCTTCTCGAACGCCTGCCGGGCGCTGGGCACCGCTTCGAGGGTGAGGTTGGCCTCGGCGTATTCATCGAACTGCTGGCCATGGCTGTTGCTGACCAGGGTGCCGCCCTTGCGGCCCTTGAGGTCGGCCCATTGCCGGTAGGCAAAGACATTGTCCCGGCGCACCCATACTACGCTAGGGGTGTGCAGGAATGGCGGGGCGATAAAGTCCATCTGCTGCCGGCGGGCCTCGGTCAGAAAATACCCGGCCATCAAGTCAATCCGCCCGGTGCGCACTTCCTCCTGCGCACGCGACCACGGCCCAACGTAAACAAAGTCGATGTCCAGCCCCAGTTGCTTGCCCAGGTACTTGAGCAGATCGGCGTTGGCACCGATCAGTTGCTGAGGGTTCTGCGGGTCGCGCCAAAGGTAAGGGGGGTATTCAGGGTTACCGGTAGCCGTCAGCCGTCGGCATGGCTCGTCGGCTGCGCCTGCCAGAGGCAGCAGCAGGCAAGGCAACAGCAGCAAGGCTTGGCGCAAGCAACGCTCGATCATCTACAACCCTCTGCACATATAACATCCGGCGACCCGGCGTGGTGGCCAAAGGCTGCCACATCCTGTGCTCGACCGCAGCATTCATCTGCGCGTGCTGTAGGCAGTCTGGACTATAAGCGGATGGCAGGCTGTCCTTTCATCGGCCAGAAAAAACAGGCCGGCAAAAACCTTTGCCGGCCTTATCGCCAATGATGGGCGATCATTCCTCGTACATGACCCCTAAAACAGCGGCAGCTATCACAACAGCGGCAGGGTATAACTCACGATCAGCCGGTTCTCATCGATATCTCGCTGGTAGTTGGAGCGCAGCGCCGCATTGCGCCACAGGACATTGACGTTCTTCAGCGGGCCGGACTGTACGGTGTAGCCCAGGTCGGTATCCCGCTCCCACTCACGCCCTTCCCCTGCGAAGTTGGCTGGGTTGGCATGCGCGCCATTGTTGTAGCGGGTCGAGAACGTCAGCCCGGGGATACCCAGGGCCCCGAGGTCGTAGGCATAGCGCAATTGCCAACTGCGTTCGCCGGTTTCCATGAAATCGGCGGCCATCATGTAATTGGTCAGGTAGGCATCGGTGCCGATCAGGTACGGCATTGCCGTGCTGCCTGACAGGCCCTGGTAGGCGATGCCGACAGTGTGCCCGGCCTGGCTGTAGCTGAGCAGCATGTTGAGCGTGCGATTGTCGACCTGCCCGGCCACGGCCTGGCCCTTGTCGTCGCTGATGAAGTAGCGCGCATCCAGCGCCAGCTTACCCGCGCCCAGAGGTGTACTGCCAAGCAGGCTGAAGTAGTGCTGACCGTAGATTTCGTCCAACTCGCCGTACTCGTAACTGAGGCTCAGATGTGGGTCGAGCACATAGTCCACTCCGCTCATGCGGAAGTCATCGGCTGCGGGCGTGCCACGAAAGCGTCCATTCTTGTTGACCAGGCTCATGGCCTCACTGTGTGAATAGTCACGCTTGGTGGTACGGTCGATCTGCGCGTAGGTGAAGGTCAGGCTGACCAGCTCTTTGGAGGTGATAACGCCGCCTTGGAAGGTCTGCGGCAAGATACGACCGGAGCTGGAGGCGATGGTCGGATACTTGAGCAGCTGGGTACCGATCTTCAGCTCGGTCTTCGAAAGGCGTGCCTTCGCGGTGAAGCCGAATTTACTGTATTCGTCCGGAGCCCGGCCATCATTGCCAACCGGCAAGAGGCCGGTGCCGCTGCGGCCCGCAGAGGAGTCGAGCTTCAGGCCAAGCATACCCAAGGCATCGACGCCAAAGCCGACGATGCCGGGTGTATAGCCGGAGCGGAAATCAAGGACAAAACCCTGGGCCCATTCTTCGCGTTTGGAAATGCCCAGGCCTTCACGAAAGTCGCGGTTGAGATAGAAATTCTGGGCCTTCAGCGAGGCTTGGCTGTCTTCCAGAAAGCTTTCGGCATGGGCCGGAAGGGTAAAACAAAGCAGTGAGACGGCAGGCAGGATTTTGTTGTTTTTATACATGGCTGGTCCGCTCGACCAGCTGGGCGCTGGCCGTTAATGTTGTGGTCGTTTGGGAGGGCCTGTTCGCGGACAAGCCCGCGAACAGGCCAGTACAGGTAAACCGATCAGGCAAGCACGCCTATCTGCCATGGGCAGAACTCATCCTCACCCAGGCCATTGAGCTCGCTCTTGGTCGCCTCTCCCGAAGCATGCGCCAGCAAACGCTCGAAGATCTCCTGGCCCATTTCGGCAATGGTCTTGTCGCCGTCGATGATCTGCCCGCAGTTGATGTCCATGTCGTCGCTCATGCGCTGGTACATGGGCGAGTTGCTGGCCAGCTTGAAGGTCGGCGCCGGCACTGAGCCGAAGCAGGAGCCACGGCCGGTGGTGAAGGCGATCAGGTTGGCGCCGCCGGCGATCTGGCCGGTGGCCGAGACCGGGTCGTAGCCGGGGGTGTCCATGAACACCAGGCCGTGGGTTCTCACCGGGTGGGCGTACTCGTACACATCCATCAGCGGCGCATTACCGCCCTTCTTCGCGCCACCCAGGGATTTTTCCAGCACGTTGGCCAGGCCGCCGGCGTTGTTGCCGGGGCTGACGCGGCCATTGATCTGGGTATCGCGGCCGCGGTTGTACTCCAGCCACCATTCGATGCGCTCGATCAGCTTGCGGCCCACAACCGGGGTGGCGGCGCGGGCGGTCAGGGTGTGCTCGACGCCGAAGATTTCCGAAGTTTCTGAAAGGATCGCGGTGCCACCATGGCGCACCAGGATGTCCACCGCCGCGCCCAGCGCCGGGTTGGCCGAGAGGCCGGAGAAACCATCAGAACCGCCGCACTGCATGCCGATCATCAAGTGCTCGGCGGACACCGGTTGGCGCCGAGCTTGATCGGCCTGGGGCAGCATGCCTTCGATCAGCGCAATACCCTGGTCGGTGGCGCTCTTCACCCCGCCGACGTCCTGGATCACCAGCTTCTTCAGCATGTCGCCTTCCACCAGCCCTTCCTGCTCGAAGAAGCCGTGGATGTTGTTGCGCTCGCAGCCCAGGGCGATAACTACCGCACCCACGGTGTTAGGGTGCTTGATGTAGCCACCGATAGTGCGGCGCAACAGGTCCATCGGCTCGCCGGTCATTTCCATGCCGCAGCCGATTTCGTGCACGTAGGGCACCACCCCGTCGATGTGCGGGAAGCCGGCCAGGCGGCGCTCATCGAAGTGGTTGGCGATCTTGCGCGCCACGGTCGCACCGCAGTTGCCGACCACGAAGACACCCAGGTAGTTACGGGTGGCCACTCGACCGTCGTCGCGGACGATGCCCTGGAACGTGGCACGCTGCTCTAGCGGGAGCATGTCGGTAGGCACATAGTCCAGGCCGTAGCGATAGTCGCGGTCGGTTTCACCAAAGGCGATGTTGTGGCTGTGCATCCAGGTGCCTGGCGGCAGGTCTTCGCTGGCATAGCCGATCACTGTGTTGTACTTGAGTACCGGCTCGCCCTTGGCGATCAGCCGGGCGGCGACCTTGTGCCCCAGCGGCACCGGCTGCAGAGTAGTCACGCCTTCACCGGGGATGGCGGTGCCGGCGGGGATTTCGACGCGCGCGACAACCACGTTGTCAGCGGCATCGAGGCGAATGACGGGGCTCACTTCACGGTGACTCATGGTGTTTTCCTATGGGTATGTCATACACGGCGATGGCGACAGAAGCGCCACCGCCGAGGCTTGCTCAGGGGCGCTTGCCGAATTCGACGCTGTTCTGGGTCCAGGCCAGGGCCTGTTCACTGAGCGAGAAACCCAGCCCTGGACGATTGGGTACCCACATGCGCCCTTCACGCAGCTCCAGGCGCTCATTGAACATCGGCTCAAGCCATTCGAAGTGCTCCAGCCATGGCTCTTCCGGGTAGGCCGCGGCCAGGTGAAGGTGGATCTCCATGGCGAAGTGCGGCGCCAGCTTCAGGCCCTTGAAACTGGCCAGGCTCATGATCTGCAGGAAGGGCGTGATACCGCCGACCCGCGGCGCATCGGGCTGGACGAAATCGCAGGCGTTGGCGGTGATCAGCTGGGCGTGCTCGTTGAAGCTGGTAAGCATCTCGCCGGTGGCAATGGCGGTGTCCAGCGACGCGGCCAGGGCGGCGTGGCCTTCCACGTCGGCGCTGTCCAGCGGCTCTTCGATCCAGGTCAGGTCGAACTGCTCAAGCTTGCGGCAGAAGCGCTGGGCGGTCACCCGGTCCCATTGTTGGTTGGCGTCGACCATCAGCGGGAAGCCTTCGCCCAGCTGCTCGCGTACCGCCTGCACACGTTTGAAATCGATGCTGGTGTCTGGCTGGCCAACCTTGATCTTGATGCCGCCGATGCCGTTGCCGCGGGAGGTCTCGACGTTATCCAGGACCTTCTCGAGCGGCGTCGACAGGTAGCCGCCGGAGGTGTTGTAGCACTGCACCGAATCGCGGTGAGCACCGAGCAGCTTGGCCAGTGGCAGGCCAGCACGCTTGGCTTTCAAGTCCCACAGGGCGATGTCGAACGGCGCGATGGCCTGGGTGGTGAGACCGCTGCGCCCCATCGACGCGCCGGCCCAGAGCAGCTTGTTGTAGAGTTTGGCGATATCGTTGGGATCCTCCCCGAGCAGCGTCGGGGCGATTTCCTGGGCATGGGCGTACATACCAGGGCCACCGGCGCGCTTGGAGTAGCCGAAACCGATGCCTTCATGGCCCTCGCGGGTGCGGATCTCGGCGAAGATGAAGGCAATCTCGGTCAGCGGCTTCTGCCGCCCGGTCAGCACCTTGGCATCGCTGATCGGCGCCCCCAGTGGCAGCACGGTGTAGGACAGCTTGATCCAGGCAATGCTGTCGGTGGTCGCTGGCCCGGGTTGCAGGGCGGCGATTTTCGGGTCGATGTAGACGTTACTTTCGATCATGTTGTAGTCCTTGTTATCGCTGGGCAGTGGAAGATTTGCCGGTCAGGTCGGACAGATGAAGGCGCTGTATGCGACCGACGATGACCAGGTATGAAAACGCAGCAAGCAGGCCGTGTGCGCCGACGTAAATCAGTGCGCTGCTGAACGAGCCGCTTGAGTGCAGCAAGTAGCCAATGACCACGGGGGTTACGATGCCGGCAGTGTTACCCAGGGCGTTGAACACCCCGCCGGTCATGCCGATCATTTCCCGCGGGGCGGTGTCGGCTACCACGCTGAAGCCGAGGTTGCCGAAGCCCTTGCCGAAGAACGCCAGGCTCATCACCGCAATCACTAACCACTGGGCGTCGACGTAGTTGCACAGCATCATGGTCGAGCTCAGCAGCACGCCTGTGATGATCGGGGTCTTACGGGCGATGCTCAGGGACTTGGTGCGGCGCAACAGGTAGTCGGAGAAGAAGCCCGACGACACCGCACCGATCAGCCCGCACATGGCCGGGATCGAAGCCACCAGGCCGGCCTGAAGGATGTCGAATCCACGCTCCTTGACCAGATAGATGGGGAACCAAGTGACATAGAACCAGGTGACCGCGCTGACGCAGTACTGGCTGATGAACATGCCCAACAGCATGCGGCTCTTGAACAGCAGGCCCACTTCGGCCAGCGAACTGCGGCGCTTTTCCTTGGGCAGCGCGGCCTGGGCTTCGAGGTCGACCAGTGCTTCGCCTTTGCGCAGGTAATCCAGCTCTTCGCCGTTCATTTTTGGGTGGCTGACTGGCAGGTAATAATTTTTCCACCAGATCGCGGCAACGCCGAAACCGACGGTGCCCATGACGATGAACACGTACTCCCAGCCGAAGGCGTAGCAAAGCCAACCCATGAAGGGCGTGAAGAACGCCAGCGAGATGTACTGCGCGCTGTTGAAGATCGCCCCGGCCATACCCCGCTCCGTCGACGGGAACCAGGACGCGATTACTCGTGTAGACGCCGGTCCTACGGGGGCCTCGGCCATGCCCAAGAGAAAACGCAGGGCCAGCAACAGCGGCACGATCATGCCGATGAAATGCACCAGGCCCATGCACACCGTGAATACCGACCATACGCAAATGGCCAGCGCCATGGTTTTCTTGGAACCAAAACGGTCAGCCAGCCAACCCGACGGGATCAGGCAGATCACGTAGGCCCAACTGAAGATGGAAAACAGGTAGCCCATTTCCACCGAGCTGATGCCAAGCTCCTTGCTCATATCTGAACCGGCCACCGACAGCGCAGCGCGATCCCCGCTGCTAAGCGCGAGGACCATGGTGATCAAAGCCAGGATCAGATAGCGATAACGGGTGGCCGTGCTGGATGCGGCCACGGCGCCAGGAGCAGGCCCAGCGGCGTATGTGTCATGGTTGTGCATCGCGGTTGCCTCATTGTTTTTATTGGCGTCGTACAGGGCCTTGCACCGGCCCCTGCTTTGAATTCTGTCAGCTGGCAGCCCTTTGCCGGGCTGTTTCCGACCAATGACAGCGCTATCAAATGACAGCGCTGTCATTTATCCTAGGCCTGAGCTAGCGGGCTTTGCAAATCGCAAATGAAGGTGAATTCCCATGCTTTGGGAATACGCAGGAAGTGCAAAAAAGCGCGACCATTCCGGTAGAATTGGCAACACGCTCAAAGCTCCTGCGCAGAGGCCCTCGATGCTGGAAACGCCCGCTACCCTCGCTGATCCCACGCCCCTTGTAGCCACCCCTGCCACTCTTGATGACGTGGCGAAAATGGCCAAGGTGTCGCCGATCACTGTTTCCCGGGTGATCAACCGGCCGGAACTGGTGTCGGAAAAAACCCAGAAAAAAGTGCGCAACGCCATCCGCAAGACCGGCTACGTGCCCAACATGCTCGCGGGTGCGCTGGTCTCGCAGCGCAGCCGGCTGGTCATCGTGGTGGTGCCTAACCTGGCCAATCGCGCTTTCGTCGACACCATCACCGAACTGGGCAAGCGCCTGGCAGCGGCGCGTTACCAACTGCTGCTGAGCCAGTCGGACCTCAACGAAAGCCATGAATACGAACTGATCGATACGATCCTCGCCCGCCGCCCAGATGGCATCGTCCTCACCCGCCGCCTGCAAAGCGATGCCGCGCGGGAAAAACTGCTGATCCGGGGCATCCCCGTGGTTGAGACCTGGGAACTGACCGAGCAGCCGATCGACACGGTGGTGGGGTTTTCCCATGACGCCGTTGGCCGTGCCATGGCAGAGCACATCATCGAGCGCGGCCATCGTCGGGTCGGCCTGGTGTGGAGCGACGACGACCGTGCCAACCGACGCCGCCAGGCGTGTGTGGCCTGCTTGCAACAAGCGGGTGTCGAGATTGTGGCCTGCGAGTTGCAGTCGGCTCCGGTGAACATGGGCCACGGTCGCCAGGCCATGGCCCGCCTGCTGGCCGCCAATGTGAAAATGGACGCGGTGATCTGCAGCATTGACCTGTTGGCGCAGGGCGCCATGGCCGAAGCCCAGGCCCAGGGGTTGCAAATCCCGACGAATATCGCCGTGATGGGCTTCGGCGACCTGGAGTTCGCCGCCCACACCCACCCGCGCCTGAGCACGGTGAGCATTGACGGCGAGCGCATCGGCCTGCGTACTGCTGAGTTGCTGTTGCAGCGCATGGATGGCAGCCTGGGGCGTGGCCAATGCGTGGAGGATGTCGGATTCCGCCTGGTGGTGCGCGAAAGTACCTGAATGTATCAGCCTTGCGCCCAGCGCTGCAGTTGCGCGGCCATGCGCACCCAGGCCTGCTCGACCTCGGCCACGCCGAACGCCCGCAGGCTGGAATGCACCATCCCCTCGCCCACCCACAGCTCGGCAGGCACCCCATGTGCCGAAAGCGCCTGGCAATAGGCGATGCCGTGGTCACACAGTGGATCGACCCGTGCGACCACCACCAGCGCCGGCGCTAACCCGGCAAAGTCATCAGCCTCCAGTGGCATGGCACAGGGGTCGGTACGCTCGGCCTGGTTGGGCAAAAATCCTTGCAGCGACTGCATCAGCCCCGCCACCGTCAACATGGGTGCTTGCGCATGCTCCTGCATCGACGGCAGGTGCTGGCTGGCCGTGAGCACCGGGTAGGCCAGCAACTGGCCCAAGGGCTGCGCTTGGCCAGCATTGAGCAGTGCCCTGCACAGCCCCGCTGCCAAGGTGCCGCCAGCGCTGTCGCCAGCGACCATAAGCGTGGTTTGGCTAAGGTTGGCGTCGACTTTTCCGGTGCGCAGTGCCGCCCACGCCTTCAAGCAATCCTCCAGGGGTGCGGGGTAGGCATGTTCGGGGGCGAGGCGGTATTCGACTGCGACGATGGCCAACCGAACCCGTTGCGCCAAGGTGTAGGCAAACCAGTCGTGGGTGTCGAGATTGCCCAGGTCCCAGCCGCCGCCGTGGATGTACAGCAGCGTTGCCCAGCCACCTTCGGGTGCCGGGCCAGCGGGTTGATAGCAGCGAAGGCGCAGGCCCTGCAAGTCGATGTCCTCGATGCGCCAGCCTTCAGGCGGTGGCGGGGTGCAATGGCGGCAGGCTTGGAGGAATGCTGAGCGCCGGGCGGCCAGGCTGCTGTCGGCCGGGGTGAAGCGTTTACTGTTGTCGATATAGGCCTGCATGGCAGGGTCCAAGGGCTGGAGCATTGGTGTCTTCCTGGGGATTTTTGAAGGGGGGGTGATGATTCTCCGCGGACCTGGGCGGTGAACGACCGCTCCCACAGGGCTGCAAAGCAGCCCCAGGCCAAAGACTCAAAACAGCGGCAAGGTATAGGCAATGATCACGCGGTTCTCGTCGCGCCGCCCGGTCGCATCCCCGCGCAGTTCAACGTTGCGCCAGCGTAACGCCAGGTTCTTCAGCGGCCCGCTCTGGATCACGTACGTGACATCCAGGTTACGCTCCCACTCACTGCCATCCTCCCCCGCTACCTTGAAATTGTCCCCGCGCACATAACGGGCGAACGCGGTCAGCCCCGGCACGCCCAACGCTGCAAAATCCACATCGTAACGCAGCTGCCAGGAGCGCTCCTGCGCACGGTCGAACCGCAGCACCTGCACGGCATTAGCAACCCCCGGCAGGTCGGTGTCATGGATGAACGGCAGGGCACTGTCGCCAGCGTTGTACTGATAACCGAGGCGCAATGTCTGCGCCCGCAGGTTGGCACTGAGCATGGCCGAGGTCATGCGGCTGTCCAGGGTGCCGGCCTTCTCGCTGCCAGACTCGCCAGTGTCAAGGTAGTTGAGGGTGCCAGACAGGTTCCAGTCTCCAGCCTTGAAGCCTTGGGTAGCGGTGTACAGCGTCTGCTGGTAGACGTCCTGCAAACGGCCGCTCCACAACCCCAGCGAGGTCTGCGGGGTGGCGCGCCAGGTGCCGCCCAGGTAGTCGAAGCGGTCGCTGAACACACTGTAGTAGTTGCCCACCTGGATATCACGGGCACCGGCAAACTCGCGCTGGTTGACCTTGCGCATCTGGCCCAGGCCGATGTCGATGTTGTCCAGCTCGCGGATATCGAGCATCGCGCCTTCAAAGAACTGCGGCAGCAAACGGGCATCACCTGAGCTGACCAACGGGATTTTGGGGAACAGCCCGCCCACTTTCAGCTCGCTCTTCGAGTACTTGAGCTTGAGCGCTGCTGTGGCTTCGGAGTACTCATCGACCGAGCGCGGGTCGGCATTGCGCGGCCCGCCCGCGCGGTCATAGGCACCGGGCAGCAAGGCAGTGCCGCTGCGTGAAGGCGATGAATCAAGCTTCAACCCAAGCCCCGCGTACACATCCACGCCCACCCCGACCGTGGTGTCGGTGTAGCCGGATTCACCCTTGAGAATGAAGCCCTGGGCCCACTCCTCCAGCTTGGACTGGGCCGGCTTGGTCGAGTCGCGCAGATCGTGGTTGTAGTAGAAGTTGCGAAAGGTCAGGTTGGCCTTGCTGTCGTCCAGAAAGGCCGCCTGGGCAGATAGCGGCCCCAGGCCCAGCAGCAGCGACAACGGTTTTGCAGCGCGAGCGAAGCCCGCTCCAGTCGAGGAGTGTTTCATTTTTGTTGTTCTCTTCATGGTTTGTGTCGGCTACAGCGGTCGGGCAGTAAGTCAGCGTCGTTGCCAGGTGAAATCGAGGGATGCCTGCAGGCGCTGACCGGGGGCCAGCTCATGGGTACCGGTCTGCTCCCAACTGTCCCGCGGCTGATTGAAGGCGTCGGCCAGGTGCGAAACCGGCTCCAGGCACAGGTAGGGACTGCCGGCTGGGGCGAAGGCAACAAAATGGCTCAGCGGCTCGCTAGCCTGCAGGCACAGGGTGGCGCTTGTGTAGTCGAGCTGCAGCTGACCATCCCAGCACGACTGGTAGTGCGCCAGGCCATGGGCGGCGTCGGCATCGATCAACAGCGCTTGGGTCACCTCCCGGAAATCGCCGGTGGCCAGGTACTGGTCGTCGATTTGCCATTCGCGACCTGCCTGGTAGCGGACCTTCATGCCGGGGTGACGCTGGAAGTAAGGGTGCAGCCCCAGCCCCGCGGGCATCGGTGTCTCCCCCCGGTTGACCAGCGCCAGCTCGATACGCAGGCGCTTGCCGTCAATCACGAAGCGTTGCTCAGCCCGGAATGCCCAGGGCCAGTGTTCGCCCTGGTAGTCGCAGGCGAGGGTCAGCCATTGATCCCCCTGCTCCACGACCTGCCACGGCACGGCATGAGCCACGCCGTGCAAGGTGTGCGGCTGCGCGGCGGGGTGCACTGGCAGAGCGTAATCGCGGCCCTCGAAATGCAGGTGGGCATTGCGGATACGGTTGGAGTACGGCATCAGCGGATAAGCACCGGCCCGGGGCCAGTCCAGCGGGTCGAACGACTCGGCAGCAATCGGCAGCAGCAGGTCGAGCCCGTCGGCACGCAGGTGGGCGATACGCCCGCCCCAGGCGGGAAGCAGGCCAAGTGACCAGGTGGCATTGCTCAGCAGCAAAGGTTGCATGGAACCTCCTGTGCCCTTTTCGGGCACGGCATTGCCCTGCCGCCGCGCCGGGGCGCGGCAGAGGGAAGCTCAACGAGTGATGGTGTAGGGCTTAGCGGCGGAAGCGCTCGGCCACTGCAAGGTCAATGTCCAGGCCCAGGCCCGGCCCCTGCGGGATTTGCAGCTGATTGCCCTGACGCAACTGCTCCACCGGGTACAGCCAGCCGGCCGGTTCGACGAAAAGGTATTCCACTTGCGGGACCCGTGGCTGCACCGCAGCCAGGTGCAAGGTGGCGACCAGCCCGGGGCCGAAATACGGACAATGCGGCAGCACTACCGCGTCATGCCGCTCGGCCAGTGCAGCAATGCGCAGGCATTCGGAAATACCGCCGACCTTGGTCACGCTGGGCTGGATCGAATCCACCGCGCCGGCCAGCAGGGCTTGCTCGAACTGCACTGCGGTGCACCAGTTCTCGCCCGCCGATAACGGCACGCCATGCCCGCGCAGGCTGGCCAGGGTGGCGAAGTCCTCGGGCGGGAAGATCGGCTCTTCCAGCCAGGCCAGCTGCAGCTCTGCCAACGCCGGCAACCAATCGCGCGTATCGGCCACGCTCCAGCTGCAGTTCACATCGGTGGCCAACGGCACATCGAAGCCAATAGCCCGGCGGCAGGCGGCAACTTCCGGCACTGTGACCTCATGCAGTTTGATATCGCGAAAGCCCATCGCCAGGGCCTTTTCACAGATTACCGGGGCAACCTCATCGTCGGCGTAGCGCACCAGACTGGCATAGGCTGCCACCTGCTCGCGCCGA
>Ga0160437_1000937_pt1 | contig 13868 bp, 14 predicted proteins | sample HID1975I_E0MG_FD_108227 | JGI IMG/M metagenome (GOLD analysis project Ga0160437, IMG submission 108227) | Enriched soil microbial communities from UW Madison campus, WI, USA - HID1975I_E0 MG | ecosystem: Environmental > Terrestrial > Soil > Unclassified | place: USA: Madison, Wisconsin... | reverse complement strand
GGCCTTTGGCGTGGCGCAGATGAAAGCCCTGCATTTAATTGACGGCGGCGATGCGTCGAATAAAGGCCTCGGCGTGATGACCGACAAACGCTGGCAGGCCACGCGTAACTTTATGGTCAGCGCCGGGTTGCTGAACAAAGACACCGATTACAAAGCCGCGTACACCACGCAATTCTATCCGCAGGCCGCGATGTAAGGAGGCGCTATGCATCACGTCTTACCGTTTGAGCCGCCGGGTGCGGTACAGCAAAACGAGGCGCCGCGCTTTCTGATGGCGCGCGGTGTAGAAAAAGTGTGGCCAAACGGCACCGTCGCGCTGGAGCGTCTGAATCTGAATATCGGCCGCGGCGAACTGGTGTCGCTGCTCGGCCCATCGGGCTGCGGCAAAAGCACGCTGCTGAAAATGTTCGCCGGACTGGAACAGCCCAGCGCCGGGATGCTGCGCTGGAACGGCCAACCGTCTCTGGCGCAGCAGTGCCAGATGGCGATGGTGTTTCAGGAAGCCACGCTAATGCCGTGGGCGACCATCGAGGAAAATGTGCGTCTGCCCCTGAGCCTGCGCGGCGTCGGTAAAAAGGAAAGCACGCCACAGGTGATGCAGGCGCTGCTGGCGGTCGGGTTGGAAAACTTCCTCCACGCCCGTCCACGTGAACTTTCCGGCGGGATGCAAATGCGCGTGGCGCTGGCCCGGGCGCTGGTGATCGCCCCGGACCTGCTGCTGATGGACGAACCGTTCGGCGCGCTGGATGAATTTACCCGCCACAAGCTCGACGCCGATATTCGCGCCCTGTGGAGCCGTCGCAATCTGACGGTGCTGTTTGTCACGCACAGCATTTATGAGGCGGTTTGGCTCTCGTCGCGAGTTATCGTGATGGGCGCGCGTCCGGGCCGCGTCATTGCCGATATCGAAATAGACGGTCCCGTTGTACGCGATGCGGCGTTTCGTACTTCACCCGCATTCATTCGCCAGGTGGCGCAACTTTCCGACTTACTCGAACAGGCCAGCGGAGGCGTACATGACTAAACCCCTGATTCAGTATCCGCAGGTGCAGCGCGCGCTGTGGCCGGTGCTGGTATTGATTATTCTGCTCGCCGCCTGGGAAATCGGCTTCCGTCAGTTTGCGGTCCCCATCTACCTGGCGCCGAAACCCAGCGATATCGCTGTCACCCTGTATCAACAGCACTCTGCGCTTTTTGGCAGCCTGCTGGTCACGCTGAAAGTCACTCTGCTGGCGTTTCTGCTGGCGGTAATGATCGGCACGTTGATTGCGTTTCTTTGCGTGCAGAGCCGGGTGATTGAATCGTGCCTGATGCCGTGGGCGATCCTGTTTCAGGTCACGCCCGTAGTCGCGATCGCCCCGCTGGTGATCATCTGGATCCACAATACCACCCTGGCGCTGGTGGTCTGCGCGATGCTGGTGGCGGTATTCCCGGTGCTGACCAACACCACGCTCGGTCTGCGCAGCGTCAATCCGGGCCTGCTGAATCTGTTTCACATCAACCAGGCCAGCCGCTGGCAAGTGCTGATACGCCTGCGCGTGCCGAACGCATTGCCCTATTTTTTCAGCGGATTACGCATTTCCTGCGGGCTGGCGTTGATTGGCGCAGTGGTGGCGGAATTTGTTGCCGGAACCGGCGGCTCCGGTGCCGGGCTGGCGTGGCAGATTTTACAGGCCGGTTTTCAGCTCAACCTGCCGCTGATGTTCGCCGCCCTGTTTCTGATCACCTGCACCGGTCTCGCGCTGTGGGCGCTGATGTCATTCATCACCCGACTGTGCCTGCGCGGCTGGCACGACAGTGAACTGGCCTGAGGATAACCATGAGCACGCTACTGATTAAAGGCTGTACCGCCATTCTGACCGGCAACCGCGAAACACCGCACAGTACCGGGACCGACATTCGTGTGGCCGACGGGCGGATCGCCGCCATCGGTACGCTGACGCCAATTGCCGATGAACGGGTGATGGATGCCCGCAACTGCGTGGCATACCCGGGCTGGGTGAATACGCATCATCACCTGTTCCAGTCGCTGCTCAAGGGCGAACCGCAAGGGCTCAACCAAAGCCTCAGCGCCTGGCTGGCCTCGACGCCCTACCGTTTTCGCGGTGCATTTGATGCCGAAACATTTCGCCTCGCTGCGCGGATTGGGCTGGTCGAATTAGTGCGCTCCGGCTGCACCACGGTGGCCGATCATCACTATCTGTACTGGCCGGGAATGCCGTTTGACGGCGCCGCCATTTTGTTCGAGGAAGCACAGGCGCTCGGTGTACGGTTCGTACTGTGCCGGGGCGGTGCAACGCAAACGCGTGGTCTGGAAAGCGCGTTGCCGACCGCGCTGCGTCCCGAGCGCTTTGACGACTGGATGCAGGATGTCGAACGCCTCGCCGGGCAGTATCACCAGCCGCAGGCGGATGCGATGCGTCGCGTCGTGATGGCCCCGACGACCACATTGCATTCGACCACCGCGCAGGAACTGCGGGAAAGTGCGCGGCTGGCGCGGTCGCTGGGCCTGCGCTTGCACAGCCATCTGTCGGAAACGGTCGATTATCTCGATGCGTCACGGGCGAAATTTGGTATGACGCCGCTACAGTTTTGCGCCGAACAGGACTGGATCGGTGATGACGTGTGGTTTGCCCATCTGGTGAAACTGCTGCCAGAAGAAATTGCCCTGCTCGGCGCCAGCGGCAGCGGTATCGCCCACTGTCCACAAAGCAACGCCCGGCTCGGGAGCGGCATCGCGGATATCGTTGCCCTGGAACAAGCGGGTGTAAAAATCTCCATCGGCGTGGACGGCGCGGCCTCCAACGAAGCCGCCGATATGCAAAGTGAAACCCACGCAGCCTGGCAACTACAGCGCGCACGCAAAGGGATGCTTGCCCGTCCGCGCTATGACGGCGGCACTTTCGAAGGCGGCGGCGATGCGGCCACCATAGAAGATGTGATCCGCTGGGGAACGTCCGGTGGCGCGGCAGTGCTTGGGCTCGAAACCGGGGAATTACGCCCAGGGATGCCCGCAGATATCGCCCTGTATCAGCTCGACGACCCACGCTATTTCGGTTTGCACGATATGGCGATCGGCCCGGTGGCCTGCGGTGGCCGAGCGACGCTAAAAGCGCTGCTGTGTCAGGGAAAGGTGATTGTCGAAAACGACGTGATTCCTGGGCTGGATTTGCGCGAGCTGGGCGCTCAGGCGGCGGTAGCGGTAAAACGGCTTCAGCAACGAGCGGGGTAAGGGTGCCCGATGGCGCTGGCACTTATCGGGCCTACAAAACGGTGGCTCGGCGCCTGGGTTTATCGGGTCTAAAAACGTAGGCCCGGCAAGCGTAGCGCCGCCGGGCATTTGGCGCTAATGCTTACAGGCTGTAACCGGGCTTTTTCAGCAGCGTCTCGAGCTGCGGACCAATCTCTTTATCCCAGACCTGCGCTTTCCAGTCGGCTTCTGCCACCTGTTCCAGACCGACACTGATTGCGCCGTCTTTACTGCCCAGATGACGGGTGATTGCGGCGGCAATATCCGCGGCCAGTGCGTCTTTTTGTTCGTCGTTCAGGTCACGGGGAAAACATTTAATGGCTACATGCGGCATGGTGGTCTCCTTATTGTGTTCCTTAAAACTATCATCTTCTCAGCGGCTTAATTAGCGTTTTGTGCAGTTAAGATGTCGTTCGCGATCAGCACGCGGTGCAGTTCTTGACGCTTTTCAATGTGGTCCGCAATGGCGCTCAGGCGAGGGCAATTTTCAGTAAACCACGTAGCGCGCGGGCCCCAAGTGCGTATCACCACGATGTAGGCATCGAGCAACGTGACGTTGTCACCGATCGCATACGGCCCCACCAGTTGTTTATCCAGCCACTGGTACAGTGTTTTTCGGTAGGCAATACAGCTGTTTTTCAGCTGTTCCGGGGCGTCGGGGGCAAAGCGCTCCGGGTAATCGGCGTAGGTAAACGTCGGATAGACGTTTGCCATCAGCCATACCAGCAGACGCTGAAACCGCGTGCGTTGCGGGGAGCCCACGGGCGGGGCCAGTTCGGGGTGATGGTCGAGGATCATCAAGGCAATCGCGGCGGATTCAGTCATCACACTGCCATCGTCCAACCGCAGGGTCGGCACCTGACACAGCGGGTTGATTTGCGCCAGCACGTCATGCTGCGGGCCGGGATTATCAAAACCGTTCACGTCGACAAAATGGTACGGCATCTCAGCCATCGTCAACATCACTTCGCTGATTGCCGAGCCCCAGCCCGGCACGCCATAGAGCGTTAACATACGTTTGCCTCCCACTGATACAGAAACAAAAGTATGGACCAGATTCCCGCATAAAGTTTTTGCACGCTCCAACCGCGACTTATCCCTCCTCATCGGTCCATTTTGTGATTGATGTCGGAAAACGCATCCTGAAAAGCCTTTAGCATTGATACTAGTATGGTAGATGGTCTTCAGCTAAAGGTGTAATGAGTATGCAAATGACAATGCGCTGGTTTGGGCCAGCAGAAGATAAGATTCCCCTCGAGCACATCCGTCAGGTGCCTGGCGTAGAAGGTATTGTGGGAGCGTTATACGATGTTCCCGTGGGCGAAGTCTGGCCAAAAGACAAAATCCATGCGCTGGCCTCCCAGGCGCGTGAAGCGGGCTTGAAGTTGGAAGTGATTGAAAGCGTGAATATTCACGATGAGATCAAAATCGGCAGCCCGGGGCGCGACCGCTATATCGCAAATTATCAGACCACTATCCGCAACCTGGCTGAGATTGGCATTAAAGTCATCTGCTACAACTTCATGCCGGTCTTTGACTGGATGAAGACGGATATGAACTATGTCTTACCGGATGGCTCTCTGACGATGGCCTTCGAAAAGAAAGGCATCGACAAAAGTCTGGAAGATGTTGTTAAGGATGTTCTCGATAACTCAAACGGTTTCGCCCTGCCCGGTTGGGAGCCAGAACGTCTGGCTAAAGTGCAAGAGCTGTTTGCACAATACAAAGATGTTGATGACGACAAATTACGTGAAAATCTTGTCTATTTCCTGAAAGCCATCATCCCGGTTTGTGAAGAGGTCGGCATTAAAATGGCAATTCACCCCGACGATCCTCCCTATTCCATCTTCGGGTTGCCGCGAGTAGTGAAAAATCGTGACGATCTGGATTGGCTGTGCAACGCGGTGGACTCAGAAGCCAACGGAATTACGTTATGCACCGGCTCCATTGCCGAAGATCCTGATAATAACGTTTACGACATTCTGGCTGAATTTACGCAACGGAAACGTATTCACTTTGCCCACGTGCGAAATATCAAAATCATTAAAGATAAAGATTTTTACGAATCGGCGCACTTATCGCAATACGGTTCGCTGGATATGTTCAAGGTGATGAAGGCGCTGCATGATAATGGCTTTGATGGCTATATCCGCCCAGACCACGGACGTTTCATTTGGGGCGAAACTGGCCGTCCCGGATATGGTTTATACGATCGGGCATTAGGGGTGACCTATCTCCTGGGTCTGTGGGAAGCACTCGAAAAACAACATTAATATTCAGGCCGGCTATTCAGCCGGCATTTATTCAAAGCATTGATTACAGGTTAGCTTATGACCCCCTTACTGGCACTTTTTTGGGTTCTGGTTGGCATCGCCCTTCTCGTAATAATGAATCTAAAATATAAATTCCATAACATATTTGCGTTACTTATCGCGGGAATATTCGTCGCTGTCATGGAAGGCATCCCTGTCGATAAAATAGTCCCGGTTATTCAGGATGGTCTCGGTGGTATTTTAGGGCATCTGGCACTCATTATTATATTCGGGGCTATCATCGGCCGTTTTATGACCGAGTCAGGCGCCAGTCAGCAAATCGCTGATACTGTCATTAAGCGCTGCGGCACGCGGTTTTTGTCCACCGGATTGATGTTTGTCGGCGTCATTTTTGGGATTGCGATGTTTTATGAAGTGGCATTCTTGATTGCTATGCCGCTGGTCTTAAATATTGCCAAAAAGGCGAACATTCCCTACATGAAGTTGGTGGTTCCTACGGTGGTGGGTGCCACGTTGGGACACAGCCTTTTCCCACCGCAGCCTGGCCCGGTCGCGCTCATCAGTGCGTTTAATGCCGATATTGTTCAGGTGTATCTGTATGGGATTATTGTCATTATCCCTGCTCTTTTTTGCACCGGTATTTTACTGCCTAAATTTTTGCCCGGCATTAAATCCATTCCGTTGAACTCGATGATTAAACCGGTAGAAGAGAAATCGCCAGCCGATATTCCTTCCTTTGGTATCAGCATGCTAATACCGTTGATCCCGGCCGTGCTGATGGTGGTTGCCTCGGTGGTGAAAGGATTTATGGGGGTTGATAGCGGCCTGGCAAAACTCTGCACGTTTTTAGGCAGCGCTGAAATCAGTATGCTGCTGGCGACAATCGCGGCGATTTGGTTTTTGGGTAAGAAGCGTGGGATGTCCGCCGAGAATATTACACATTGCGTGAGTGATTCCATCGCGAAGATTGCCAACGTCCTGTTTGTTATTAGCGCCGGCGGGATCCTCAAGCAGGTTATTATCGTCTCAGGCGTGGGTGGTCATATTGTCAGTATAATGAGTGACGTCCCACTCTCTCCGTTTATTGTTGCGTGGATAATCACGGCCATCATTCGTATTCTTACCGGCCAGGGTGCTGTCGCTGCTATCACCTCAGCCGGCATTGTCGCGCCAATGGTTAATGCGTTTCATCTGAATCCAGCGTTAATGTGCCTGGCCGTCGCCTGCGGCAGTAATACCATAACGCTGATGTACGACGGCGGTTTTTTATTATTCAAAGAGACTTTTGGTATCTCTATGAAAGATACCTTTAAAACCTGGGGCCTGCTTGAACTCATAAGCTCCATCGTCGGATTATTGATGGTGTTATTACTCAGTCTCGTTATTACCTCATAGCCTTTATTTTTGTACGCCGGCGGACCCCAATCAGGGATAGGTGATCCCCGGCGGGTTCACTTCAGACTGCGCCACGCCCTCATCGCTTTCTCCCCAGCGCGCCAGAATATGCTGCACCTCCCCCCGGGCAATACCGCCATTAAGCGCGGCTTGCAGGGCATACACCAGCTGATTTCCTTTTTTGGTGGTGGTCGCCACATAGGCTTTTTTCGGCCCCAGCCCGACGACGGCGGTTTTCCCACTCAGCGCCGCTTTATACGCCGAAACGGACTGCGGGCCGAAGAACACGTCGGCACGCCCGGACTGAATGTACAAATTGGCGGAGGCGTCATCGGTCAAGTACACCGGCAAGGCGGTCGCGCGCCCTGCTTTTTCGTTTTCAGCATTCCAGCCGAGTAATATGCGTTCCTGATTGGTGCCAGAGCCGACGATCACCTTCTTGCCGGAGAGATCAGCCGGCCCCTTCACCGCCGTTATCGGGCTGCCCGTTTTCACTGAAAATGCCAGCGAATCGACACGATAGGTCGCAAAATCAAACTTCTCTTTACGCTGCTCGGTGACCGCAATGTTCACCAGCGCCACGTCATAACGCCCGGAAGTAATGCCGAGCGGCCAGTCTTCCCACGCGGTCGGCACCAGTTTCAGCTTGAGACCCAGACTGCCCGCCAGCAGTCGGGCGATATCCGGGTCGCTGCCGATCCGCGTGCGGTTATCGCTGGCCAGCAGCGCGAGTGGCGGTGAGTTAAGCGCAGAAATCGCCACCGTCAGCGTGCCCGGTTCAACAAATTTATAGCTGGCGGGGATCTTCGCGATCGCCGCCTCATCACGCACCATCGGCAACGGTTGCTCATTGGCGCGCAAATCAATACTTCCCGCCGCCAACGCACTCCCGGAGAACAGCACCATGCCAAAAATCGTCCCACGAATCATGACAACACCTTTGATAAAAATTGTCGGGTACGCGGATGCTGCGGGCGATTCAGAACCGCGTCGCTTTCGCCCTGCTCCACAATTTTACCGTCGACCATAAAGACCACCTGATCCGCCACTTCCCGTGCAAAACCAATTTCATGCGTCACCACCACCAGCGTGGTACCGGAACGGGCCAGCTTTTTGATAACGTCCAGCACCTCGCCCACCCGTTCCGGGTCGAGGGCCGACGTGGGTTCATCAAACAACATCACCCGTGGATTGAGCGCCAGCGCCCGTGCAATAGCAATGCGCTGCTGCTGCCCACCGGACAAATGACGCGACCAGGCATCGGCCTTATTGCGCAGGCCAACCACGTCCAGCAGCGCATAAGCGCGTTCCGTAGCCTGCTTGCGGCTCAGCTGGCGGTGCGCCACCGGCGCTTCAATCAGGTTTTCCAGCACCGTCATGTGCGGGAACAGATTGAAATTCTGGAACACGTAGCCGACGTTCACGCGCTGGCGGAGGATCTCTTTCTCTTTCAGTTCATAGAGATTATCGCCCTGACGGCGATAGCCAATGTAGTCCCCGTCAATCTGGATAAACCCTTCGTCGACGCGCTCCAGATGATTAATGGTGCGCAACAGGGTCGATTTCCCCGATCCCGACGGGCCCAAAATGACCGTCACCGTACCGGGTGGAATTTCGAGCGACACGTTATCCAGCGCCTTATGGCGACCGAAAAATTTGCTGACGCCGGTAATCGAAATATGGCCTTCAGGAGAGTTGAGCATGGGCAGCCTCCGGGGTTGGTGTGGCGGTAGAGACCGAACCGCGGCTGCGGTTGCTGTTCACGGCCGAACGGCGTTCGCTTTTCGCCAGCGCCCGTTCAACCAAATACTGAATGGCGGAGAGGAAACTGGTGATCACCAGGTACCACACTGCGCCCACCATCAGCAGCGGAATGACTTCCTGCGTACGGTTGTAGATCATCTGGATGGTGTAAAACAGTTCCGGCATCGCCAGCACGTAAACCATCGCGGTGCCCTTCGCGAGGCTGATGATTTCGTTGAAACCGGACGGTAAAATGGTACGCAGCGCCTGCGGTAAAATGATGCGTAGCGTGCGTCTCCAGGCGGGTAAACCGAGCGCCGACGCCGCTTCATACTGCCCGTGATCGACCCCCAGAAAACCGCCGCGAATGATTTCCGCCGTGTAGGCGCTCTGCACCAGCGTCAGACCCACTACCGCCGTCGAAAACTGTCCGAGCACGTTAATCGTCTGGTAACTGGCCCACGTAATTCCGGTAAACGGAATGCCGACCGACAACGTGTCGTAGAGATACGAAAAGTTGTACAGCACGATCAGCACCACGATCAGCGGCAAAGAGCGGAATAGCCAGATGTATGCCCACGCCAGGCTGCTGAGCAACCACGAGGACGACAAACGGCACAGCGCCAGCAGGCCACCAAAAATCACGCTGAGCACCGTGCCAAGCAGCGTTAACAGCAGCGTTTGCCCGAGCCCCTCCAGAATCACCGGGTCGAAGAACCAGCGGGCAAATACGGCCCATTCCCAGCGCGGGTTAAAGGCCACCGACTGCACCACAATGGCCAGTACCAGCAGCGCCACGCCCGCCCCGACGATGCGCAGCGGATAACGCGCGGGCACCACTTTGATGGTTTCTTTGCTCTTCATCGTCACTCCTCAGGCACTTTTGCTGAGCACCGGCAACGCCAGCGCTTTGGTGAACCGAAGTCGGCCGTCAAACGGCGGACGGCTGTACTCTTCCGGGTCGCGCGCGAGATCGAACTGCGGCTGGTATCCTTGGCTGAGATACAAACGCACCGCTTCCGGCTGGCGAAAACCGGTGGTCAGATACGTCTGCACGTAGCCCGCGAGCTGCGCACGCCGTTCCAGTTCAGCCACCACCCGCCCGGCAAGCCCTTGCTGACGCTGCGATTTATCGGTCCAGATGCGCTTAATTTCCGCCGTTTGGGTGTCATAAGGTTTGTACGCCCCGGTGGCGATGATCGCGCCGTCGCGCTCCAGCACAATGAACAGCCCCTGCGGCGCGAGATACCACTCGGTCAGCTCCACCTCTGCATCACGCGAAAAGTAATCGCCGTAGCGCGCGGCATATTCTGCGAACAGGCCATCTAAAATAGGCTCCAGTTCGGTATCTTCCGGGGAAACATCACGAAAGCGTTCAGTCATGGTGAGGCTCCTCAGTCGCCGAGTCCGGCAGGGTTAAGTTCAGATTGCGGAATGCGCTCCACGCCTTCGCCCCAGCGGTTCAGCACTTTGTCGTAGTCACCGTTCTGGATGACGCCGTTCAGCGCGGTTTGTACCGGTTCAGCTAAACCGCTGCCTTTTTTCAGCGTCACGGCGATGTGCGCCGCCTTCGGCCATCCGCCGTCCACGCTGCCGACCAGTTGCGTTTTTCCATTCAGTGCGGCTTTCCACGCGCCAATCACGTTCGGGCCAAAAAAGGCATCGGCGCGTCCAGACTGCAGCGCCAGGGTTTGCGCCGCATCGTCTTTGGTATAAACCGGGATAAACGGTTTTAAGCCCTTTTTGACGTTTTCCGCGTTCCATGCCAGCAGGATGGCTTCCTGGTTGGTACCGGACCCGACAATAATCCTCAGTCCGGCGATATCTTCTGCTTTCTCAATCTTGCCAATTGAGCTGCCCGATTTGACGTAGAAGCCCAATGAATCCTTACGATAGGTGGCGAAATCGAATTTCTCTTTACGCTCTTTGGTCACCGTAATATTGCTGACCGCGGCATCATATTTTCCCGACGCCACGCCGAGCGGCCAGTCTTCCCAGGAGGTCACCACCACGTTGAGCTGCAGCCCGAGACTGTCGGCGACCAGACGGGCGATATCCACCTCACTGCCAAGCAGGGTTTTGTTGTCATCGGAAAACACGGTCAGCGGAGGCTGATTCAAGCCCGCCACTGCAACGGTGAATTTACCCGCGACTGCCGGTTTAAAGCCCGCGGGCAATTGCGCGATCGCCGACGGATTCTTGTCGGTATTCACCGGCGTTTTATTGGCCTCGACGCTGACGCCGGTGCCGTTAATCGTGACGTCACTGGCCTGCGCCAGCCCGGAAAATGCCAGCGCGATAGCCAGCAGCAATGATGATTTTTGCATGGTGAAGTCTCTCTTATTGTTCTGTGAACAGTTCTGGCGATTATTGTGTGAACTGATTAACGGGCAGCGTCAGCCCGAGACTTTCGCGAAGTGTGGTGCCCGGGTAGTCCTGACGGAACAGCCCGCGCGCCTGCAACAGCGGCACGACGCGGTCAACAAAGCGCGGGAAGGTATCCGGCGTGCCGCCCTGAATGATGAAACCGTCGGCGGCGTGGCTGTCGAACCACAGCTGTAAGCCGTCGGCGACCTCCTCCGGCGTGCCGGAAAAGCGTGGGCGCGGACTGGCCGCTTCCAGCGCCACCTGTCGCAGGGTTAATCCGCGCACGTGTGCATTGCGTTTGATTTCATCGGTGGTGCTGCGGAAACTGTTCTGCCCGAGGTCACCGAGTTCTGGGAAAGGTTCATCCAGCGGATACTGGCTGAAATCGTGATGCTCGAAATAACGCCCGAGATAATTCAACGCATCGTCCACTGACACCAGTGCGGCGGTGGTCTGATACTGCTGCTCTACATCGTCGGCATCGTCCCCGACAATCACGCTCACGCCCTGGAAAATATGCAGTTCATCAGCCCGACGACCGTGAACTTCAAGCTGGCTTTTCACATCGCGATAAAAATCCTGCGCTTCTGCCAGAGATTCATGATGCGTGAAAATAGCGTCGGCGTGGGTGGCGGCTAATTTCTTGCCGTCATCCGAGGCACCCGCCTGGAATATAATCGGTCTGCCCTGCGGCGTGCGGCCAATATTCAGCGGCCCGGCGACCTGGAAAAAATCACCGCGATGATCGAGAGTATGCAGTTTTGCCGCATCGAAGAATTGCCCGCTGGTTTTGTTACGCACAAACGCATCGTCTTCCCAGGAATCCCATAGCCCTTTCACCACCTGCAAATATTCATCGGCAATGCGATAGCGCAGCGCGTGCTCGGGATGCTGCGCACGGGAAAAGTTCTTCGCTGAACCTTCCAGCGGCGACGTCACCACGTTCCAGCCCGCACGGCCGTTGCTCAGATGGTCGAGGCTCGCGAACTGACGGGCGGTAATAAACGGCTCGCTGTAAGACGTCGACAGCGTACCGACCAGGCCGAGGTGCTGCGTCACACTCGCCAGCGCCGATAAGACGGTCAACGGCTCGAAGCGATTTAAAAAATGAGGGATCGACTTTTCGTTGATATACAGCCCGTCGGCAACAAAAATAAAGTCCAGCTTGCCCTGCTCCGCTTTTAACGCCGTCTGTTTCACAAACTCAAAATTAATACTGGCGTCGGCCTGCGCCGCCGGATGGCGCCAGGCAGACATATTTCCCGACGCACCGTGTAATATCGTGCCAAGCCGTAATTGCCGTGCTGTAGACATAATGACCCCTTACCCTGCCGGTAATATAAATTGAGAATGAAATTAAAGGTGCTGTAAGGCTTTTTCTGCCAGCGTTGCGAAATAGTGCGCCGCCGGAGCGATCAGTTTTTCATCCGGATTAAACGCCGGATGGTGCAAGCCAAATTCACTGGCGCTGCCGATACTGACGAAGGCACCGGGCGTCTGCTGTAAATACACCGCAAAATCCTCACCCCCCATGTGTAAATCGGCGGTGGCCGTGTGATAACCCACCTCGTCGGCCACGGTGGTGGCAAATTCGGCCCATTCGGCGGTATTCACCAAGGCAGTAGGCCCCGCGTGCCAGATAACGTCGATTTGCGATCGGAACGCGCCTGCAAACCCGGCGGCAATTTCGCTCACTCGCGCTTTAACCTGCTGCTGAACGTCGGTGCGATGGGTGCGCAGCGTACCTTCCAGCTCGACGTTTTCTGGAAGTACGTTCCAGGTATTCCCGCCCTGAATGCGTGTCACGCTCAGCACCAACGAATCCAGAGTGTTGACCTCGCGGCTGGCAACGCTTTGCAGCGCGTTCACCAACTGGCTGGCGAGCAGGATCGCATCCTGTCCTTCATGAGGGCGGGCTGCGTGGGCGCCCTTTCCGTGCACCCGCACCACGAAACGATCTACGTTGGCGTAGAACGCCCCGCCGCGGGTGGCAAAGGCGCCCACCGGCAGCCCAGGTTCGTTATGCATACCGAATATGGCGGAAACACCTTCCAGCGCACCGGCGCGGATCAGCGTTTTTGCGCCACCAAAACTCTCTTCGGCAGGCTGAAACAGAATACGGACTCGGCCCGGTAACGCCGCTTCGCGGGCTTTGAGCAACAGCGCCGCGCCAAGCATTACGCTGGTGTGAACATCATGTCCGCAGGCGTGCATCACCCCGGCGTTTTGCGAACGGAACGCCACATCGGCGGCTTCTTCAATCGGCAGCGCGTCGATGTCTGCACGCAGCGCTATCACTTTTTCGCCTTGCCCAACCTCAACCACCACGCCGGTTTTCAATGCATACGGCAGAATCGACAACCCGGCACTTTGCAGCCAGTCGCGTATGCGCGCAGTGGTCGTCACCTCCTGCAAAGACAACTCCGGGAACTGATGTAGCTCGCGCCGCCAGGTAATCAGCTGTTGTTCAAAGCTCATGACAGCACCTCCGCACGGTTAAGCTCTTCGGCCAGAAGGCGCAAGGACGCCAGGCGGGATGCGCCTTCTGTCACCGGCGTGTCGATAATAAATTCGTCGATGCCAAAGGTGTGATGCAGCGTATCGAGTTGGTCATGGACCTGACGCGCGGTACCGGCAATCACCGCCGATTCGCGGCGCACAATTTCCACCGCCGGGCTGCCCGCCTGATGTGCAAAAGCGTCGGCCTGCTGCTGGCTGGCCACCGACACGCGCTGACCGTTTTCCAGTCGCACACCCCAGACTTCCACCTGCGCGGCCAGCTTCGCGGCCTGTGCCGCATCCGCCGCGACGATCACCTGTACGGCGACTATCGCATCCCG
>Ga0160437_1000934_pt1 | contig 13893 bp, 9 predicted proteins | sample HID1975I_E0MG_FD_108227 | JGI IMG/M metagenome (GOLD analysis project Ga0160437, IMG submission 108227) | Enriched soil microbial communities from UW Madison campus, WI, USA - HID1975I_E0 MG | ecosystem: Environmental > Terrestrial > Soil > Unclassified | place: USA: Madison, Wisconsin... | reverse complement strand
CCATGCAGGACTATGTCCACCTCGGCGACGTCACTCTCGACGAACTGACCGAAGCGCGCATCGCGATCCAGGACATCGTCGTGCGCCTGGCCTGCGAGCGGGGGACCGAGGCGCATTTCGCCGAACTCGAACAGATCGCCGAACGTACGCGCGCGGAGACCTCGGTGGAAGCGCGCTACGAATGCGCGGCCGCCTATTACGACGTGCTTGCGCGCGCGACCGGGAACCGCATGTTCGGGATCTTCGTCGACTCCCTGTCCGGCGTCCTTCACGAATTCGTGCAGGGGCCGGGTTACGAGACCTTGCAGGAAACGCTGATCGACTCCCGCTTCAAGCTGATCCGCTTCCTGCGCGCCCGCGACGCCGAGGCTGCCGCGGAGGAAATGCGCAAGCATCTGGAGCGTGTCTATCGCCACGTCCGCAAGAACATCAAGGCCCAGACCGGATCGAGAGGCGCGCGCAAGGCCTGATCCCGGGCGGTCATTGACCGCAACTCCCATCGGTGTAATAGGTAGGACCATTAGATATATGGACCTATGGGAGCGGTGAGGGTGGACGAACAGGCGGAACGCGGGCCCGGAGACGCTCTGGCAGGCGTGCGAGTGCTGGACTTCACATCGGTCATGGCCGGGCCCTTCGCCACGCGAATGCTGGCGGACCTCGGTGCGGAGGTGCTGAAGATCGAGTCGCTGGAAGGCGATCAGGTCCGCGCGCGTCCGCCGGTTCGCGATGGTCATTCGGCCTATTTCGGCCATCTCAATGCGGGCAAGCGAAGCCTTGCCTGCAACCTCAAGTCGCCTGAAATGCGTGACCTCATCCAGAGGCTGGCGGCAAGCCACGACGTCGTGGTCGAGAATTTCCGTCCCGGCGTGATGAAGCGCTTGGGTCTCGATTACGAGACGCTTGCCGCCATCAATCCGCGCCTGATCTATTGCTCGATCTCCGGTTATGGCCAGCAAGGTCCCAAGGCGCACTTCCCCGCCTATGCCCCGGTGATCCATGCCGCCAGCGGCTTCGATATGGTCAACCTGCACTACCAGGACGATGCCCGCCGGCCCGCAACTTCGGGCATTTTCGTGGCCGACGTCCTGGGCGGTACCCACGCCTTCGGTGCGATCCAGACCGCCCTTTACCAGCGCGAGCGCACCGGCAAGGGACAGTACATCGATCTGTCCATGCTGGAAGCGATGGTGGGGATGCTGGTGTTCGAAACGCAGGAGGCGCAGTTCCCCGGCGGCCCGCGGCGGCCGCTCTATACGCCGCTCAGGACGCAGGACGGCTTCGTCATGGTCGCGCCCACCAGCCCGAAGAACTTCGAGCAGCTCACCGAAGCGGTGGGCCATCCGGAATGGCGGGAAGACCCCCGTTTCCTCACCAATGCCGACCGCAATGCGAACTGGGCGACCATGCTCTGCCTGGTGGAGGAGTGGACCAGCCAGCGTTCGTCCGCGGAGGCGGAGGAGATCCTGTCCCGGCACGGCGTGCCTTGCGGACGCTACCGCGAGATGGACGAGGTGCTGGCCGATCCGCAACTTGCCGCGCGCGGGGCGATGTCGCACATCAATGACGCGGCCGGGAGCTATCTGGTGCCGAACCCGCCGTTCACCATGAGCGGAAGCCGGGTGCAGGTGCGCCCGTTCGTATCCGAACTTGGAGAACACGGCGCGGCCGTCTTGCAGGAGGAACTCGGCCTGAGCGAGGAAACGGTGGCCGCCCTGCGCGGATCGAACCAGTTGCTCTGAGCGGGCTGGAAGGGCGCTGGGTATTTCTCTCGTTCTGAAGCCCAGGGTCGGGAGCTAGTGCGACAGCAGCGTCGGGGCGTCGATCGTGAACTTGAAGCCGAGGATCAGCGCGTCCTTGATGTTGCGGGTGCGGAACGGGGCGCCGGTCTGGTCGGGATGGAGGATGTACTGAATGTTCGGCGAAATCCGGATCGCCGGGCCAAGCTGGGCGCCATAAGCGAGTTCCATCATGTATTCGTGCCGGTGGATGTTCCCGTTCCCGCCGGCCGAGAGCCGTGCTGCGCGCATGCGCTCCATGGCGAGGTCGCTGAAACGCTGGTCGCTGATCATGAAGCCGATGGTATCGGCATCGCGGCCGGCGAAAGTGCCGGTCTGCACCGCGCCCATATCGAAGAAGCGGCTTTCTTCCACCCGGCCCGACAGGTTGGTCATCGCCACGCCGAACACGCTGAGGCCGCGCTCGGAATGGGGATCGGGGCGCGTCAGGCGCTGGTCGAAGCGGAAGTAAAGGCCTGACCGGCCCTTGTGTACCGCTGGATCCCGCCCCGAGAGGATGGCGATGCCGCCCTGATCGTCGCGCAGGGGATCGGCATAGTCGCCGCGGTCGAACCAGCCGCCGACAATGTAGTGGCCGGGAAGGCGCAGGCCACCGCCCCCGCGTTCGCCCTCGCGCGCATAGCCCAGTTCCCACGGCACGATCACGCCGGTGGCGTTCTCCGTGCTGAAGTTGAAGCCATGGTCATTGGCGCGCTTGCGGTCGGGATTGACCTCATAGGCGCCGACGTGGACGGTCACATGCGGCACGACTTCGGCCTTGGCACGGATCATCCAGCTCGATGCCGGAAAATAGGTGAAATTGCTGTTCTTGAAGACGAACGTCGGATTGCCGCAGCCTGAATTACCCTGGAAATTGCAGTAGATCGGTGAGTTCAGAAAGTGGATGTTCGCCTGGCTGCGGCCGGCCTCGATCATGAGGCGGTCGTTCAGCAGCTTCTGCTCCCAGGTCAGGATAGCGAGGTGCGTGTTCTGGGTGCCCCAGATCTCCTGAACCGAAGTGTTGTTGCCGAGCGCCAGCGCGGAAAGACTCTCTCCGTGGCGGTTGGTGATCGCGGCGTGGAGCGTGCCGCCGCCGATGCCGGCGATGCGATCCATGTCGAGATCGGCGCCGACATAGACCTGCCCCGCGAAAGCGGCATCGCGGCGCAGGCCGCCGCTGACGTTCGTGGCCGCCTCTCCGGTATAGCTGAGCGCGAGGGTGATCCCGTCATCCGCGAGCGGCTGCCAGGGTTTCGCGGTTTCGGCGGACCGGTCTTCGGCGGGCGGGTCTTCGGAGGTGACCTCCTGCGCCGTGGCAGCGGACAAGGAAAGGGCCGCGACGCCTGCGCAGCAGGCGCCCTTGAGCAGTGCGAACCGCATCGAATGAAATCCTCTCTTGAGGCGGCCCGATCTTGTGCCGGGCCGCTGTCGTTCAGGCGGCAGCGTCTGCCGATACGGGGCGCGGCTTGAGCAGGCCGACGAGGACGCCGCTCACCAGTACACCCGCCACGATGGCCAGGCCGTAGACTGCCAGATGCGTGACCGCGCCGGGGATCGGCAGGACGAACACGCCGCCATGCGGCACCTTGAGTTCGACGCCCGCCGCCATCGAGATCGCTCCGGTGATCGCGGAACCCGCCATCAGCGCCGGGATCACCCGGAACGGATCGCGCGCCGCGAAGGGGATCGCGCCTTCGGTGATGAAGGCGAGGCCCAGGACGGCGGCGGCGCCTCCGGCTTCCCGCTCTTCGGTGGTGAAGCGGTCGCGGAACAGGCGGGTGGCAAGGGCCACGGCCAGCGGCGGCACCATGCCCGCCGCCATCGTCGCGGCCATCGGCGTATAGACCTGGCTGGCGATCAGGCCGACCGAGAAGGCATAACCCGCCTTGTTGACCGGCCCGCCCATGTCGAAGGCCGACATCGCGCCCAGGATTACCCCCAGCAGGATCGCGCTCGATCCCTGCATGGAGCGCAGCCACTCGGTGAGGAAGGCGAGGGCGGCGGCAACCGGCGTGCCGACGGCGTAGATCATCAGCAAGCCGGTCAGCAGCGTGCCCAGCAGCGGCAGGAACAGCACCGGCTTCAGGCCCGCTAGGTTCTTCGGGAGCTTGATCAGCCGGTTGAGCCACTCGACGCCGTAACCGGCGATGAAACCGGCGACGATCCCGCCCAGGAAGCCCGCGCCGAGATTGGCGGCCAGCATGCCGCCGATCATGCCCGGCGCGATACCCGGACGGTCGGCAATGGAATAGGCGATATAGCCCGCGAGCGCCGGCACGATCAGCGCGAAGCCGCCTTGCGCGCCGATGCGGAACAGCGCATTCGCCAGCGTGCCCTCGGCCGCCGCGCTGTTGGCATCAATGCCACCCAGAGCGAAAGCCATGGCAATCAACAGGCCGCCCGCGACCACGAAGGGCAGCATGAAGGAAACGCCGGTCATCAGGTGCTTGTAGGGACCGGCGCGTTCGGTGCTGGCGGCGCCTGCCTCGGTCGAGAGGCTGCCGCCTTGCGTTTTCGCCTCGGTCAGCGCCCGTTCGATCAGCGCCCTGCCGCCGGAGATGGCGGGCTTGGTGCTGGAGGCAAAGACCCGCTTGCCGGCGAAGCGCGCGCGGTCCACCTCACGGTCCGCGGCGATGATCACCACGTCGGCTGCCGCGATTTCTTCGGACGTCAGCGGCGAACCGGCACCGACCGAACCCTGCGTCTCCACGCGGATTGGATAGCCGAGCTGCTTCGCGCCTTCCTGAAGTCCCTCGGCGGCCATGAACGTATGCGCGATGCCGGTGGGGCATGAGGTGATCGCCACCACGCGCGGCGTATCCGCTGCCGCTTGGGGAGCCTGCCCAAGTGCGGCTTCCGGATCGGCCAGCACGGCTTCCAGCGTCACCCGGCGATGCGGAGCGAGGGGAAGCGCGGCCGCTGCATCGTCATTGGCGGCGACCAGCAGCAGCGTGTCGCCCGGCTGCAAATCCTCGGGCAAGGGATTGAGCACGCCTTGCCCGGTGCGGACTTCGATCTCGATATCGCGGCCGCCGGCGCGCGCGGCCTTGCGCAGCGCTTCACCGGCAAGCACGCCTTGCACGGCGGAATCGGCCGCTTCGATAACTGCGTAGAGCTTGCCCATCATTCCTCTCCGGCCTCGATCTTGTTCTCTATCGCCCCGCTTCGCGAGATCACGGGCGTAATGCTGACGTCTTCGGCCAGCGCGTGGACTGTCGGCAGGTCCGGAAGGTTCGGCCCGGCCATGCCCAGCTTGGCGACCGCGAAAGCGGTGGCGAGGCGGGCGGTGCGTTCGAGGTCGGCGTTCTCGCCCAGGGCGGCGACGATGCCGGCAACCATGGCGTCTCCGGCGCCGACGGTGCTGGCGATCTGCCCGACGGCGAGGCGGGCGGTTACCGCGCCTGCTTCGGACAGGAACAGCGCGCCATCCTCTCCCATCGAGACGGCGACCAGCGAAACCCCGCGCGCGTGAAGCGTGGTGGCGGCTTCGGCAAGCGTAGCCAGATCGGGCAGGGGACGGCCCAGGAGTTGCGCCAGTTCTTCACGGTTGGGCTTGACGACATCGGGAAGCACGTCGGCTGCGAGCGCGCACTTGAGCGGCAGGCCGCTGGTGTCCAGCACGACGCGGCATCCGGCGGCGCGCAGGTGGGCGATCAACGCGGCGTAAGTGTCGGGCGCGCATCCCGGCGGCAGGCTCCCGGCCAGGACGACCAGATCGCCTTCGCGCACGGCCTGGCAGACGTTTGCCACGGCCATTTCGGCCTGGGCCGCGTCCACCGCGATCCCGTCGAGATTGATGTCGGTGGTGCCCGCGACGTCGACCAGCTTGAGGTTGACCCGGGTGGCCCCGGCGATGCGGGTGAAGCAGTCGTCGATCGGCTTGGCGGCGAACAGCGCGTCGAATGGAGCGGCGTTGTCGCGGCCCAGCAAGCCAAAGGCGGCGACCGGCATGCCCCAGTCGGCCAGGCAACTGGCGACGTTCACGCCTTTGCCGCCCGCGTTCTGGCGCACGCAGCGGGCGCGATGGACGTCGCCCGGGACCAGGCGGTCAAGCGTGACGGTCTGGTCGATGGCCGGGTTGAAGGTGACCGTGAACGTGCGCATCAGTCTTCCCTTCCGCTGAAATCGCACCCGTCCAGAGCGCGGATCTCGGCGGCGCTTTCCATGTCGAGCGCCTTGGCGGCCAGAGCGCGCAGGCTATCGAAGCTCGCGCCGCGAATACGGGCTTTCACCCCTGGAATGTCGCGCGGGGTCATCGACAATTCGCTGACGCCCAAGCCCACGAGCAGAGCCGCGCCGAACGGATCGCCGGCAATGCCGCCGCAAACACCGACCCAGCGACCGTGCGCCTGCGCGCCTTCCACGGTTGCCGCTATCATGCGCAGAACGGCCGGGTGCAGGCTCTCCGCATCGCCCGCCAGTTCAGGGTTCTGCCTGTCGATGGCGAGGACATACTGCGTGAGATCGTTCGTGCCGATCGAGAAGAAGTCGGCATGGGCGGCCAAAGAGCGAGCCTGGATCGCGGCGGCGGGCACCTCGATCATGATGCCGACGGGAACCGTCGGCGCATCGAGTTCCAGCCGGATGTCCTCGCACCGTGCGCGCAAGGCGATCAGTTCGTGGACCGAGGTTATCATCGGGAACATGATGGAAAGATCCGCGCCTGCCTTCGCGGCGCGGTAGAGCGCGCGAAGCTGCGGTGCGAGCAAGTCGGGGCGGCGCAGCAGCAGCCGCGCGCCGCGCACGCCGAGGAACGGGTTTTCCTCAAGCGGCAGGTCCAGATGCGGCACTTGCTTGTCCCCGCCGATATCGAGTGCGCGCACGATCAGCGGACGATTATCCAGTGCCTCGGCCATGGCGCGGTAGATGGCGGCCTGCTCTTCCTCGCCCGGGCTGTCCCTGCGTTCGAGGAACAGGAATTCGGTGCGCATCAGGCCCACCCCTTCGCCGCCCTGCGAGAGCGCGTAAGCGACCTGATCGGGACGGTTGACGTTGGCGGCGATTTCCACTCGGTGACCGTCGCGCGTTTGGGCGGGCTGGCTGCGTTCCGCCTCTTCGGCGGCGCGCTTTTCGGCCAGCGCCGCGATCCAGTCGCGCGCGGAGGCCAGGTCGGCCGCGGACGGGTTGAGCCAGACACGGCCGCTGTCGCCATCGACGATGGCCGTCGCTCCGGCGGCGAGGCTCAGCAGATCCGCGCCGCCGGCGACCACGGAAGGCAGGCCCAGCGTGCGGGCCAGGATGGCGCTATGCGACGTCGGACCGCCCAGCGCGGTGGCGATCCCGGCCACGCGCGCGGTATCGAGCGTGGCCGTGTCGGAAGGTGAAAGGTCCGCCGCGACCAGGACGCAGGGCTCCTCGGGCAGATCGGTCAGCGATCCGGCCGCCAGCGCCGGGTCGATTTCGGCCAAGACGCGGCGACCGATGTCGTGGAGGTCGGCGGCGCGGGCGGCCAGCACCGGATTGCCCAGCGCGGAAAGTTGCCCGGCGATACGGTCGACCGCCTGATGCCAGGCCCATGCCACGCCGTGCCCCTCCACCATCAACTGGCAGGTGAGCGTGATGAGGTCGGTATCGTCGAGCAGTTCGGCTTGCGCCTTGAAGATTGCCGCATCCCCCGCGCCCAGCCGGCGGGTGGTATCGTCGATCAGCACCTTCATTTGCGCGCGGGTACGGGTGAGCGCTTCGTTGAGCAGGGTGCCACCACCGGCAAGGTCGGTCGGCCGGTCGGGCACCTCCAGCGCCTGCGCGGCGAGGACATGGACCCTGCCGATGGCGAGGCCCGGACTGGCGGCCACGCCCGCGATCATCTGGGCTTCGCCTTCCGGCTTCCAGCCCCGGATCGGCGCGGCGGCCTTTTCCGCGGCGCGCGCGGCGTCTTCCTTCTCGCGCGCGGTCAGGCGGCGGACGGCAGCGGCGAAACTGTCCAGCGCCGCACGCGCGCCTGCCCCTTCGGCGGAGAGAGTCACCCGATCACCAGCACGCAGCCCCATTTGGAGGAGGGAAACGAGGCTGCGAGGATCGGCGCTCTCCCCGCCGTGGCGTACGCGCAAGCGCACGCCAGAGGCACGCGCCGCTTCGACCCAGGCCGAGGCGGGGCGGGCATGGAGGCCGGTTGGGTAATCGACCGTCCATTCGGTGGTTTCGGCATAGTCGGCGACCGGCTCGGTGGAGGCGGCAGCCTCGCCGTCTTCCCAGAGAGCGCGGGAAAACGCAGCCGGATCGTCGGTGGTGACAAGCGCGGCAAGGCGCGGCTCGTCCTGAATGAGGCGGGTCAGCCGGCGCAGGATGGCGATGTGGCTGTCCGAATTGGCGGCGATGCCGACCACCAGATGAGCGCGCTGGCCGGGGTTCCATTCCACCGCTTCGCGCAGCTGGAGGATTGCCACCCCGTCCTTGCGCACGAGGCCCTTGTCCTCGCCGAGGCCGTGCGGGATCGCGACACCGGCGCCCAGGAACGTGTTCGCCAGGCCCTCACGGCGGACCATGCTGTCCTCGTATCCCGGAGCGACGCAGCCGGCAGCGACCAGAAGCTGGCCGACCTGGCGAATCGCATCGACCTTGTCTGCCGCGCTGGCATCGATTCGAACGAGATCCTCGATCCTCGAGGCGGGCGCATTTGCGAGCATTTCAGGCCTCTCCTGACCGTTTTGACGACGGGTCTGTACCTCCTATAGAAAACGTTTTCTCAGGTCGTTTGTCAAGAGAAGGCTTGCGAGACTTGGATCGAGTGATGCATAGTCCGTCATCGGAGAGGGCGAGGCGCCCTGAAATGTGAGAACGATTTCTCAAATGGCGATGCGCTGATGACTATCGGAATCAAGGACGTGGCCAGGGTTGCCGAAGTCTCGCCCGCAACCGTCTCGCGGGTGCTGTCGGGCCGCAGCGTCGATCCCGCCATGCACGAACGGGTGCTGGCGGCGGTCAAATCCACCGGATACCGGCCCAACCTTGCCGCACGGCGCCTGCGCTCGCAGCATACGAACACGATCGGCCTGATCGTGGCCGATATCCGCAATCCGTTCTTCACGGCCGTTTCCCGCGCGGTGGAAGGCCTTGCCACGGCCCGCGGCATGCGCGTGATCCTGTGCAACACGGACGAGGACCCGGCCAGGGAAGCCGCCTACCTCGAACTCATGCACGAAGAACGCGTCACCGGCGTGATATTCGCCCCGTGCCGCCAGTGGATCGAAAAAGGCGAGCGGCTGGAGCCCGGCTATCCGGTCGTCCTGATCGACCGCAACCTGCCCAGCGCCGGGCTCGACAGCGTCCTGCTCGACAATGGCAACATGGCCGCCGAACTTGTCGCGCACCTCCACGCGCAGGGCCATCGCCGGGTCGCCGGGCTGTTCGGCGCCAGCAGCACCGGATCCGAGCGGCGTGCCGGTTTCGAACAGGCGGCGCGCGCACTCGGGATGGACGCCTCCACCCTCGAGATGCCGCACGACGCCGGTGCCGCGGAGCGCGCCGTGAAGGAGCTGCTTGCGGGTCCCATCCGCCCCGACGCGCTCGTTGCCAGCAACGGCGTCATGCTGCTCAGCGTGCTGCGTGCCTTGCGCGGCCTGCAACTCGACGTTCCAGGCGACATTGCCCTTGCCGGTTTCGACAACAACGACTGGATGGAGTTCGTCGGCGGCGGCCTCAGCGTCATCGAGCAGCCGGTCGAGGAAATCGGCCGCACGGCGATGACGATGCTGCTCGACCGGCTGGAACATCCCGACACCCCGGCACGCAGGGTCGTGCTGGCCGGACGCCTGATCACGCGCGGATCGAGCGGCCCTCGCGCTTCCGCCGACCAGACCATCGGAGCCTGATCCCAATGACTGCCTTCCGCGAAAAACAATCGATCGGCCGCGACACGCAGCTGTGCATGTCGCTGTCCGGTCGCCCCGGCAACGCCGGTTCGCGCCTGCACAATACGCTCTACGGGCTGCTGGGGCTGGACTATATCTACAAGTCTTTCACCACGACCGACCTTCCCGCCGCGATCGGCGGTATCCGGGCTCTGGGCATTCGCGGCTGCGCGATCTCGATGCCGTTCAAGGAAGCTGTCATTCCCTTGCTTGACGGCCTTGAGGATTCCGCTCGCGCCATCGACAGCGTGAACACCATCGTCAACGACGGCGGGGTGCTGACCGGCTACAACACCGACTATACCGCCGTGCGCGACCTCGTGTCCCGGCGCGGCATCGATCCGGCGACGCCGTTCCTGCTGCGCGGCAGCGGCGGCATGGCGAAGGCAGTGGCCGCGGCGCTGCGCGATCTCGGCTTCCGGGACGGCACGATCGTCGCGCGCAATGCCGAGGCAGGACAGGCGCTCGCCCGGCAATACGGGTTTGGCTGGCTCCCCGCACTGCCTGAACAGGGCGCGGCGATGTTGGTCAACGTCACCCCGCTCGGCATGGAAGGCGCTCAGGAAAGCAAACTGGCCTTCACCGCCGGGCAGATCGCGGCTTGCGAGGTGGCCTTCGATGTCGTGGCGCAGCCGGCGGAAACACCGTTTATCAAGGCGGCGCTCACGGCAGGGAAGATGGTCATCTCTGGGGCCGAAGTGATCGTGCTTCAGGCCGTCGAGCAATTCGTGCTCTACACCGGCATCCGTCCGGACGCCGAAGTGGTGATTGAAGCAGCCACTTTCGCTCACGGCTCAAACGTCGCCGCGCGGCTGCGCGACGCCGTTTGATGCGGTGACCAGGTCACCGGTGCCGAAGCTCCATCCCGATCGTCAGCGAAGCAGTTCCTTCGCAATCGTGTTGCGCTGGATTTCCGAGGAGCCCTCGTAGATCCGGGTGATGCGGATGTCGCGATATAGGCGCTCCACCGCGAAGCCGCGGCAGTAGCCGGTGCCACCGAAAATCTGGACGGCGGTATCGACCGTGCGGCTGCCCGCCTCCGTCGCGAAGAGCTTCGCCATCGAGGCAAGTTCGCGGCGCTTGTCGCCCTGGTCATAGCGCCAGGCAGCGTCGAGCAGGATCAGCCGCGCCGCGCGCATGTCGGTCGCCATGGTGGCGATGTAGTGGCGGATTGCCTGGAAGTCCGAGATCACGCCGCCGAAAGCGGGGCGCTGCTTCGATTCCTCGATGGCGAGCTGGAGCGCGAATTCGCCCATGCCCACCGCCGTCGCGCCGACGTTCATGCGGCCCTCGTTAAGCCCTTCCAGCGCGTAGCGGAAACCCTGTCCCTCTTCGCCGAGCAGGGCGTCGGCGGAAACCTGGCAATTGTCGAAGCTCAGTTCGAACACGCCCGGCGTGGCCGTGCCCATCAGCTCGATGGTGCCGGTCACCGAAAAGCCGGGGGTGTCCGCCGGCATGAGGAAGGCGGAGATGCCGCCGCGCGTGCCGGCCGACTTGTCGGTATAGGCATAGACGATCACGTACTTGGCCTTCTTCCCGTTGGAAATGAAAGTCTTGCTGCCGTTGATGACCCAGCCGTCGGCATTGCGAACGGCGGTCGTGCGCATGGAACCGGGATCGGAGCCGGAGTTGGGTTCGGTCAGCGCGAAGGCGATGCCGATTTCGCCGCTGGCCATGCCGGGCAGGAGCCGTTCGCGCTGGGCCGGGCTGGCGTGGTAGATGATGTTCTTGGCGCCTGGGCCCATCAGCGGACGCAGCTCGGTCCAGAACTGGGGCGGCAGGTGGGCCAGTTCGATCTGCACCGCCGCCTGCGCCAGCGCGCCGAGGCCGAGGCCGCCGTATTCTTCCGGCAGGGCCATGCCGAAGTAGCCGTTCTCCACCAGCGTCTGGCGCACGATCGGCGGAACTTCGCCGGTCTCCACGAACTGCTGTTCCAGCGGCAGCAGGTCGCGGACGATATCGCGGGTGACGTCACAGATGTTGCGGACGTCTTCGGGAAGTTCGAAATCCACGGAAAGCCTCTCCTTTTCGCCTGGACGGGCCATCGCCCGTCACGAGTCATTGACATAATGGTCGTACCATTCAATATATAGGCCGTCCACGCGATTTTTTACGGGCTTGGTGGGCAAGTCCCCATGGCGTAGAGCATTGGAGTCCATGACGACCGATCCGTTCGACCTGAACCTGCGGCACTTGCGCGCGCTTCTCGCGATCCGCGAGCATGGCAGCATCACGGCCGCGGCCGAGGTGGTCAGCCTTTCGCAACCGGCGCTGACGCAGGGCCTCGCCAAGCTGGAGCAGCAGTTCGGTTACACGCTGTTCGAACGGCGTTCGGGCGGGATGGTGATGACCCCGATGGGGAAGATCGTCATCGAGCGCGCGACCCTGGCGCTCGAACATCTCTCCACGGCGGCGAAGGGGCTTTCGGCGGTCTTCGCCCATCCCGAACGGCTGATGACGATGACGCAGCTTCGCGCTTTCATGGCGCTGGCCGAGGCGGGAAGTTTCTCCGCCGCCGCCCAGTCCACCGGCCTGTCGCAGACGGCCGTGCACCGCGCGGTCGGCGATCTGGAACACATGATCGGCGGCAAGCTGCTCGAACGGCGGGGCCGGGTGGTCTGGCTCAATCCGGCGGGCAAGAAACTGGCGCGCGGGGCGCGCCTCGCGAGTGCCGAGATCGCCGCCGCCATTGCCGATCTGGGGCTCGACAGCCGCAGCGGCAGCGAGTTGATCGCGTTCGGCGCGCTGCCTCTGGCGCGGCCCTATCTTGCGCCTGCCGCCATGGCGGGGCTTGCGCGAGAAGAGCCGCGTGCCGCGTTCAAGGTGCTGGAAGGCAGTTGGCGCGAATTGGTGGAGCCGCTGCGCGACGGCGTGATCGACATGGTGGTCGGCGCGCTGCGGCCTTACGAGATCGCTGACCTTTACCAGATGCCGCTGGTGGAGGACCGTCTCGTGATCGCCGCCGGAAGCCAGCATCCGCTTTCGGGCGTGGAGCGGCCGACGATGGAGCAGCTTTCGGCTTTTCCCTGGATCGTCGCGCCGGCCAACTCGCCCTTGCGCGAGCAGTGGCAGGAACTGTTCGAAGGCCGCGCTCTGCCGCCCACTCCCATCGAATGCGGATCGGTGATGATCATCGGCCGCCTGTTGACTGACGGCGATTTCCTGACGCTGCTCTCGCCCGATCAGGTTGCGTTGCAGATACGCAGCGGGCTTCTTACCCAGATCGGCGCGCCGCTCGAACACAGTCGCCGCGTCGTCGGCATCACCACGCGGCGGAGTTGGCGGCCCACCGCGATCCAGCGGCGTTTCCTCGACCTGCTGAAGGAAAGCGCGGGGCAGATCCGTTCGGACTTCACCCAGCCCGACTTGCGCGCGTCGGGCTGGGTCTAGTCTCGATCAGTCGAGGTTGATCCACACGGCCTTGGTTTCGAGATATTCCTCGATGTGATGCGGGCCGGACTCGCGGCCGAAGCCGCTGACCCCGAAGCCGCCGAACGGCACGCCCGGATCGAGCATCTGGTAGCAGTTCACCCAGACCGAACCGGCGCGGATGCCCCGCGCCATGCGGTGGGCCGTCGAAAGATCGCGCGTCCAGACGCCACTGCCAAGGCCGAACGGCGTGGCATTGGCGCGTTCCAGAACTTCCTCGGCGGTGTCGAAGGAGAATGCCGAGAGTACCGGGCCGAAGATCTCCTCCTGCGCGATGGTCATGCCGTCCTGCACGTCGGTGAAGATCGTCGGTGCGACGAAGAAGCCATCGTCGTAGCCGGGTCCTGCAAGACGAGATCCGCCGACCAAGGCTTGCGCTCCTTCACCGCGGGCGCCTTCGATATAGCCCAGGATCTTGTCCATCTGCGGGGCCGAGACGACCGGGCCGATCTGCGTCTGGGGATCGAGCGGATCGCCGACCCGGATCGTGCGGGTGAAGGCGGCAAGGCGCTCCATGAATTCCTCGCGGATCGAGGCCTGGACGAAAAGGCGCGTGCCGGCGCTGCAGATCTGGCCGGAATTTGCAAAGACGGCCATGGCCGCGGCCGGTACCGCCTTGTCGAGATCGGCATCGGCGAAGACGATGTTGGGCGACTTGCCGCCGAGTTCGACCGTCACGCGTTTCATGGTCGGTGCGGCGGCCTTGATGATCTTCTCGCCCACGCCGGTCGATCCGGTGAAGGCGATCTTGTCGACGCCGGGATGGGCCGAGAGCGCCGCGCCGGTATCGCCGAGGCCGGTGACGACGTTGATGACGCCTTCCGGTACGCCCGCTT
>Ga0160437_1000927_pt1 | contig 13945 bp, 11 predicted proteins | sample HID1975I_E0MG_FD_108227 | JGI IMG/M metagenome (GOLD analysis project Ga0160437, IMG submission 108227) | Enriched soil microbial communities from UW Madison campus, WI, USA - HID1975I_E0 MG | ecosystem: Environmental > Terrestrial > Soil > Unclassified | place: USA: Madison, Wisconsin... | reverse complement strand
TCGCCGACGCATTCGAAGGGCTTGTGGTCCTGGTATTCGAGCAGCGCGTCGTAGCCGGGCACCTGCTCCGGATCATCGAGCAGGTTGCGGCCGAAGATCGCCACCAGCCGCGGCTTGGGCATGAACGGCGCCAGCGCGAGGAACACGAAATGGCACTTCGGACACACCCCGCACCACCGCCCCACCGGGCGTTCGCCCAGCAGGTGGAAGTTGCGGTTGCAGCTGGAAAAATGCGCGTCGTAGCGGTCGCTCTTCGCGAACTGCCGCGCCACCGCCAGCTCGCTCAGCGGGCGCAGCAGCGAGTAGTAATGCAGGTCGGCGGCGACTTCACGCTGCAGGTACGCACCGAAGTCGCGTTCGAACGTCCAGCCCTTCGACCACTGGTGGTTCACCTCGCCGGTGCCTTCGATCTGGCTGCCGTAGCTGGCCGAACGCTCGTTGGAAAACACGACCTGGTCCGCATCCAGCAGCACCGCGGCGAAGGCCATGATCGCCGAATTGATCGCGGTCACCGGGATATGGCCGTTCCACGCGCCCTGGCGGTTGTACTCGAACAGTTCCGGCGCCAGCTGGCGGCCGATGTTGAGCGTCGGCAGCCCGGTGCGCTCGGCGCAGGCGCGGATCAGCTGCGAACCGCCGATCCAGGTCACGGTCTGATCGACGCCGGCCCTGCGCAGGGCCTCGATGGAGACCAGGGAGTCCTTGCCGCCGCCGATGGCGACGAGGGCGTGCTGGCGGAGGCCGAGCGATTCGCCCTCCCCTTCAAGGGGGTGAGGATGGCCTGCTTGCGCGGCACCGCCGCGCAGGCCAGACGAACGCCCGGCGCGCTGCGCCAGGCCGGACGGGCCGGGGTGGGGATGGGTTTCGCCCGAGCCGGGAGGAAACCCATCCCCACCCAACCCTCCCCTTGAAGGGGAGGGCTTCAGAGCGGGGAACCGGATTCTTCCGTGCAGGTCCAGTCCGTTGCGGTAGGCGAACTCGCCCAGCCCGTTGAGGTAGACCTCCTCCAGCAGCGCCGCCGTGTCCGCGTCGATCGCGTAGGAATCGATCCGGATCTCCGCCGGCACCGCCGCCTTGTAGTAACTCACGCCGGCGATCAGGTGCAGCAGCCGCAGCGCCTGTTCAGCGGCATGCGCGCGCGAGGCGTCGAGTTCGAACGGCGCGCCGGGGACGGTGATCGTCTCGACCAGCTCCGGACCGTCGTCGAATGCGTACACCAGCCGCGCGACGCCGCTGCCGGCGTCGAATTCACAGCGCACGAAGCGGAAGCTGCGCACCGCGTCCCTGTCGAACGGCGTCATCGCGCCCCCTCCAAACCGAAACCGCGCGCCTGCCGCAGGAAGCGGCGGCACAGGAAATATTCGATGCACAGCGCCGGCAGCGCGCCCAGCAGCAGGCCGAACAGCACCGCGTAGACCGCGACCGCCGGCACCCAGGACAGCGCCTCGCGCAGGCTGCCGCCAGCGCCGGAGGCCAGGTGGCGCAGGCTTTCGACCAGCCCCAGGCACAGCGTCGCCAGCGGCGCGAACATCAGGAACGCCAGCGCCACCGTGCGCAGCGCCAGGCCGAACGCAGTCCACTTGCGCACGTCGCGGTCCACGTTCTCCCACCACGCCGTGATCCACCACGACGCCAGCCCGGCCGCCATCGCGGCGGCGGGCACGACGGCAAGCGACGCGCCGGCCGTGTCGTGCCACGACGCGAGCCCGGCCCCGCTGGCGACGCCGACCAGGAGGTAGGCCAGCACGGCAAGCACCGCCGCGATGACCGCGCCTGTCCACGCCAGACGTGCGCGCGCGCTCATTCCAGCACGTCCTCGCGCGGCAGCTCGCGCAGGTTGTAGCGGTTGGCCATGACGAACCCGTAGGCGCCGGCGTCCGCCACCAGCACCACGTCGCCCTCGGCCGTTGCCGCGGGCAGCATCCGCCCGGCGCCGAACACGTCGCCGGATTCGCAGATCGGCCCGACCACGTCGAACGCGGCCTCGCCTTCCCCGCCCGTGCGGCTGAGGTTGTGGATGCCGTGGTAGGCGTCGTACAGCGTCGGGCGCATCAGCGCGTTCATGCCCGCATCGAGGCCGACGCGGCGGATGCCCTGCTTCTCGACCACCTGGGTGACGTGCGTGAGCAGCACGCCGCACTCGGCGACCATGTAACGCCCCGGCTCCACCGCCAGCGCGAAGCGTGGGTACGCGGCCTTGATTTCCGCCAGCCCGGCCGCCCACGCCGCGAGATCGAACGCACGCGACTCGGGCTTGTACGGGATCGGCAGGCCGCCGCCGATGTCGATCGTCTCGACCGTGCCGACACTGTCGGCGAAGCCGGCCAGTTCGGCGTACACCTCGCGCCAGTGCGCGGGCGTGGAGATGCCGCTGCCCAGATGCGCGTGGATACCGCTGATGCGCGCGTCGAGCGCGCGCGCCTGCGCCACGAAGTCGTCGAATGCCGCCAGCGGCAGGCCGAACTTCGACGCCGCGCCGCCGGTGACCACCTTGGCGTGGTGGCCGTCGCCGCGGCCCAGGTCGATGCGCAGCCACAGCGCGCGTCCGCGGAAGGTCTCCGGCCAGTTGCGCAGCGCCTCGACGTTGTCGAGCGTCACCGTCACGCCCAGTGCGAACGCCGCCTCGTATTCCGCGCGCGGCGCGAAGCTCGGGGTGAACAGCACGCGCGCCGGGTCGAAGTCCGGCAGCGTCGCGAACACGTGCTCGAGCTCGCCCAGCGACACGCACTCCAGCCCGAAGCCTTCCGCCGCCAGCGTGCGCAGGATCGCCGGATGCGGATTGGCCTTGATCGCGAAGTAGCGGCGGTCGATCGCGTCGATGTCGAGCAGCGCGCGCGCGCGTTCGCGCACCGTCGGCAGGTGGTAGACGTAGGCCGGCGTGCCGGCGGCGGCGCGCTCGAGCAGGCGCCCGCGCTCACCCTGCCACCACGGCGCGGCGCGCTGCGGGCGGCCGTGCTCGATCTCCTGCCAGCTCGGGCCGAACACGCTGGCGTCGTTCACCGGCATCGCGCCGCTGTCGATCAACTCGGCGTGCAGCACCGGCAGCAGGCCATCGGCGTCGGCCTCGTCGATCACGAAGGTCAGGTTGAGGTCGTTGGACGACTGCGAGATCAGGTGCACGCGCTCCTGGCCGAACGTGGCCCACACGTCCGACAGCTTGTGCAGCAGCGAGCGCATGCCGCGCCCGACCAGGGTGATCGCCGCGCACGGCGCGATCACCTTGACCCGGCAGACCCTGGCGAGATCGGCCGACAGTTCGGCCAGCACGTCGGTGCTGACCAGGTTCTCGCCGGGATCCAGCGAGACGGTGACATTGGTTTCCGACGAACCGATCAGGTCCACCGACAGGCCGTGGCGCCGGAACAGCTCGAAGATTTCGGCCAGGAAGCCCACCTGCTGCCACATGCCGACGCTTTCCATCGACACCAGCACGATGCCGTTGCGTCGGCTGACCGCCTTCACCCCGGGCACGGTCTCGCCCTCGCCGTCGATGCGGGTGCCGGGCAGGTCCGGGCGCTCGGTGTCGAAGATCGCCAGCGCGACGCCAGCATCGCGGCAGGGCTTGATTGAGCGTGGATGCAACACCTTGGCGCCGGTGGTGGCGACTTCCTGCGCCTCTGCGTAGTCCAGGCGCGTGAGCAGGCGCGCCTCCGGCACGATCCGCGGGTTGGCGCTGAACAGGCCGGGCACGTCGGTCCAGATCTCGACGCGCTGTGCGCCGAGCAGCGCGCCGAAGTACGCAGCCGACGTGTCCGATCCGCCGCGGCCGAGGGTCGCGGTGCCGCCGTCGGCGTGGCGGGCGATGAAGCCCTGAGTCAGCAGCATTCGCGCCGGCTGCGCGCCGAAGCGTTCGTGGAAGCCGTCCGCGGGTTCGCGTCGGCAGGACACCGACAGCCGCGTCGCCCAGGCATTCTGGTTCGGCAGCGCGACCGCATCGAGCCAGTCGCGCGCGTCGCACCAGCCGAAATCCAGGCCCTGCGCGCGCAGGTAGGCCGCACCCAGCGTGGAGGACAGCAGTTCGCCCTGCCCCATCAGCTCGGCCTGCCAGTCCAGCGGATGCGCCGCCGCGCGCGGATCGTCGCCCAGTGCGCGCAGCGCGGACAGGCGTTCGCCGAGGACGGCGGCTGGATCGAGGTCGAGTTCGCGCGCGAACGCCTCGTGGCGCAGGGCCAGCGCGGCGATGCGCGGAGCGCGGTCGGGCGCGCCCTCGGCGATCGCCTGCAGCTCGTTGGTCACGCCGGACAGCGCCGAGACCACGACCAGCACGCGCGCGTCGCCTTCGTCGGCGCGCCGTTTCGCAAGCCGGCCGATGGTGTCCCAGCGATGGCGATGCGACACCGAGGTGCCGCCGAACTTGAGCACGATCCAGCGATCGGAAGAAGAATGTGTAGGCATCGAAATGGGCGCGCGCCCGCGGTCCGGGCATGAACACGCGATTCTAGGGCCTGCGGTCGTTGGCGCACACCCTGCCGGACTTGCGGGCGCGGCCTCGGCTGCGGGCTTTTGACAGATCACCCGTGCCCGGATGAAAGCTCGCGGCTGAAGCCGCTCCTGCAAAGGGTTCCCCTGGTCCACGTGCGACGCTGGCCGCCTACACTTCCCGTCCGCTCGCCCCTTCCCCCAAGGATCGTCAATGGCCCTTCGCCCCTACCTGCAACTCGATGTCTTCGCCGACCGCCCCGGCGCCGGCAACCCGCTCGCCGTCGTGCTCGACGCGCAGGGCCTGGACGACGACGCGATGCAGGCCATCGCCCGCTGGACGCGACTGCCCGAAACCACCTTCGTCCTGCCCGCCACCACGCCCGATGCCGACTACCGGCTGCGCATCTTCAGCCCGCGCCACGAAGTGCCCTTCGCCGGACACCCCAGCGTCGGTACGGCGCACGCAGTACTCGAAGCCGGGCTGGCCGCGCCGCGCGACGGACGGCTGGTGCAGGAAGGCGCCGCCGGCAACCTGCCGCTGCGGGTGGAAGGCCGCGGATCCACGCGCACCATCGCCGTGCGCACGCCGCGGGCGCGGCAGGTCGAAATCGCCGACGCCTCCGACCCGCGCCTGCGCGACGCGCTGGCCGGCCTGCCGCAGGGTGCGCTGCCGCCGGCGCTGATGGACGGTGGCCGCCGCTGGTGGCTGGCGGAGCTGCGCGACGAGGCGGCTTTGCGCGCGGCGCAGCCCGACTGGGAAGCGATCGGCCAGCTTGCCGAGACGACCGCCAGCATGGGCCTGTGCGTGTTCGCGCGCAGCGACGACCCGGTCTACTACCTGGCCGTGCGCGCCTTCGTTGGCGCGCCGGCGCAGTTCGAGGATGCCGCCTCGGGCGCGGCCAACGCGACCCTGGCCGCGTGGCTGGCCTCGCAGGATGCGCTGCCCAGTCGAGCCTGCCCCGAGCCCAGTCGAAGGGGCCACTACCGCATCAGCCAGGGTCGCGAGGTCGGCCACGACGCGATCATCGAGCTGTTCGTGGACGGCGACGGCGAGGTGTGGTCGGGCGGGCGGGTGCAGACGGTGGTGAGCGGCCGGATCGACTGGTGACCGGTGACTTGCAGGAGCGGCTTCAGCCGCGAGCTCTTGATTCCCGGAAAACCCCGAAGAGCTCGCGGCTGAAGCCGCTCCTGCAAAAATTTGGCGATTACGGCTTCGCGGCCTTGTCGGCCTCGTACACCGGCTTGCCGTCGAGCCACGTCGATTCGATCTGCAGATCGTCGAGTTGCGACGCGGGCACGGCCAGCGGATCCCCGGCGAGGATCACGAAGTCCGCGCGCAGCCCCGGTGCCAGCTTGCCGACTTCCTTCTCGTCGAAACCGGCGTACGCGGCGTCGGCGGTGAACCCGCGCAGCGCCTCGGCCGCGCTCAGGCGCTGGTCGGGCAGCCAGCCGCCCGGCGGCTGGCCGTCGCGGTCCTGGCGCGTGACGGCGGCGTACAGGCCCAGGCGCGGATCGGGCGATTCGACCGGGAAGTCCGAACCCAGCGCCAGGTGCGCGCCGCTGTGCAGGAAGCGCTGCCAGGCGTAGGCACCGAACAGACGCTCCTTGCCGAGGCGTTCCTCGGCCCACGGCATGTCGGAGGTGGCGTGGGTCGGCTGCATCGAGGCGATGATGCCCAGTGGCGCAAAGCGCGGGATGTCCTCGGGCGAGACGATCTGCGCATGCTCGACGCGCCAGCGGTGGTCGCTCTTCGCATCGTCGCCCAGCACGCGCTCGTAGGTGTCGACCACGATGCGGTTGCCGCGGTCGCCGATGGCGTGCGTGGCGACCTGCAGGTGGCAGCCCCCGGCCTTGCGCACGATGCCTTCGTAGGTTTCGGGGTCGGTAACCAGCAGGCCGCGGTTGCCCGGCTCGTCGCTGTAGTCGGCCAGCAGCGCGGCGCCGCGGCTGCCGAGCGCGCCGTCGATGAACAGCTTCACGCCGCGCATTTCCAGGCGACCGTCCGGATGGTGGTAGGCACCGTGCTGGCACAGGTCGTCCAGGGCCTTGCTGTCGCCATTGGCGTAGGCGTCGATGCGCAGGGTCAATTTGCCGGCATCGGCAAACTGTCGGTACAGCGCGAGGTTGTCGGCCGACACGCCCATGTCGTGCACGCCCGTCAGTCCGTCCCGCGCGGCGGCGGCGAGTGCGCGTTCCAGCGCCTGCGTGCGGTAGGCGGCGTCCGGTTCCGGCAGCACCTTGCCGACCAGGTCCATCGCGCCGTCGACGAACACGCCGGTGGCCTTGCCGTCGGCGCGCAGGATGCGACCGCCGTCGGGCTGCCAGTCGCCGGCCAGCGATTCGCCGTCGGGCATCGCCGCCTCGACCGCCTTCATCGCCGCGCTGTTGGCCCAGCCGGCGTGGCCGTCGACGCGGTCGAGCCAGACCGGGCGGTCGGGGAACGCGGCGTCGAGGTCGGCGGCGGTGGGGAAGGTTTTTTCCGGCCAGTCGTTCTGGTCCCAGCCGTTGCCGAGCAGCCACGCGTCGTCCGGCAGGGTCTTTTCGTACGCGCGCAGCCGCGCGATCACCTCGGCCTTGTCGTTCGCGCCGACCAGGTCGGCCTGCATCAGCGCGTAGCCCAGGCCCATCAGGTGCCCGTGGGCGTCGATCAGGCCGGGCACCACGGTCGCGTCGCCGGCGTCGATGTGCTCGGCATCCGGATAGCGCGCCTGGAGATCGTCTGCATCGCCCACTGCCAGCACGCGTCCTGATTCGTCCCAGGCCATCGCCTGCGCCTGCGGCTGGTCGGGGTTGGACGTGTGGATATGCGCCGCGGTCAGCAGGTGGACATCGGCGGCCTGCGCGGTGGCGGCAAGGCAGCACAGGGTGGCGATGCAAGTGATACGGCGCATGCGGGTGGCTCCGGAAGGAATCGGACCACTATGCCGCCACATCGCGGACGCGGCAATGCGCTGCCCTGCGCACGCGGCGCAGGCCATCCGCGCAAGCGTCAGGCGAGCAGTTCCGCCTCGAGCGTGATCGGCACCGCCGACAGCGCCTTGGACACCGGGCAGTTCTGCTTCGCGTCGTCGGCGATGGCGCGGAACTTCGCCTCGTCGATCCCCGGCACCTTGGCCTTCATCTGCAGGCGGATCCCGCTGATGGTGGGGCCGCCTTCCATCGACAGCTCGACGTCGGCGCGCGTATCCACCGCGTCCGGGGCGTGCCCGGCCTGCGCCAGCGCGTTCGACAGCGCCATGGTGAAGCAGGCCGCGTGCGCGGCGGCGATCAGTTCCTCCGGATTGGTGCCCTTCTTGTCGCCGAAGCGGGTGTTGAAGCCGTACGCGGTGTCGGCCATCAGTCCGCTTTGCGGTGTGCTGATGGTGCCGCCTCCGGTCTTGAGGTCGCCGGACCAGTGGGCGGTGGCGTGGCGGGTGGTGGCCATGGGTGCGTCTCCGATGCATTCGCGTGGGAACGGCAGGTTAGCCAGCGCCGCGTGATGCGCGCGTTCGCTTTGCTGCGCCGCAACGGGACGCTGCGTCCGGCGCCGCGCTATCGTCCCCGTCCCGCCATGACCGCCCGCCGAGCGCGCAGCTCGGTCGACGCGCTTCCCCAGCGGACAGCCATGACGTCGCACCCGGATCCGCGCCGGCAAGCGCCCGCGGATTCGTCCGAGGGCATCGGCCCCGCGCCGGGCCCTCCCGCACGACGGAGGAAATGGCTCATGCCGTACTCGACAGCAGACATCCGCAACGTGGCCCTCGCGGGCCATCCAGGCGCCGGCAAGACCACCCTGTTCGAAGCCCTGCTGCATGCCGGCGGCGCCATCCAGTCGGCAGGCACGGTCGAACGCGGCAATACCGTCTCCGACTTCGACCCGATGGAGAAGGCGCGCGGCCACTCTATCGACGCGGCGATCGCCGCCATCGACCACGTCGCCGCGTCGAAGCAGTCGATCCACGTCAACCTGGTCGACACCCCCGGCTATCCCGATTTCCGCGGCCCCACGCTGTCCGCGCTGGCGGCGGTGGAAACCGTGGCGATCGTCGTCGACGCCGACCGCGGCGTCGAACACGGCACCCGCCGGATGATGGAGCGCGCGCGCCAGCGCGGGCTGTGCCGGGTGGTGGTGGTCAACAAGATCGACCACGAGGCCGCCGACTGCGCGCGCGTGCTGGAAGAGCTGCGCGAGGAATTCGGCCCCGAGCTGCTGCCGCTCAACCTGCCGGCCGACAACGGCAAGGCGGTGGTGGACTGCTTCGGGCAGGAGGCCGGCGAAAGCGACCTGGGCCCTGTCGCCGACTGGCACCGCAGGATCCTCGACCAGGTGGTCGAGGTCGACGAATCGGTCATGGACCGCTATCTCGACCAGGGCGAAGGCGGCCTCTCCGGCGCCCAGCTGCACGACGCGTTCGAACAGTGCCTGCGCGAGGGACACCTGGTGCCGGTGTGCTTCACCTCGGCGCGCGACGGCACCGGCGTGCGCAAGCTGCTGGACGCGGCCGAGCGCCTGTTCCCGCATCCCGGCGAGGCCAATCCGCCGCCTTTCGTGAAGGGCACGGGCGCAGGCGCGCGGCCGGTCGAAGCGCGCCCCGATCCCGGCGCGCACGTGATCGCCGACGTGTTCCGCATCATCAACGACCCGTTCGTCGGCAAGCTCGGCATCTTCCGCGTCTACCAGGGCACGGTGCGCAAGGACTCGCAGCTGTTCATCGACGACGGGAGGAAGCCGTTCAAGGTCGCGCACCTGTTCCGGATCCAGGGCAAGGACCACGTCGAGGTCGAGCAGGCGATTCCCGGTGACATCGCCGCGGTAGCCAAGATCGAGGACGTGCACTTCGACGCGGTGCTGCACGACTCGCACGACGAGGACGCCATCCGCCTGGCGCCGCCGGACTTCCCGCGGCCGATGTTCGGGCTGGCGATCGAGGCCGGGAGCAAGGGCCAGGAGCAGAAGCTCGGCGCCGCGCTGCACAAGCTGGCCGAGGAGGATCCCTGCTTCGAGGTCGAGCACCTGGCCGACACCAACGAAACCGTGGTCCGCGGCCTGTCCGACCTGCACCTGCGCATCAACCTGGAGCGGCTGAAGGAGCGCCACGGCATCGAGGTCGCCACGCACCCGCCGCGCATCGCCTTCCGCGAGACCGTGTCGGCGAAGGCCGAAGGCCACCACCGCCACAAGAAGCAAACCGGCGGCGCCGGCCAGTTCGGCGAGGTGTTCCTGCGCATCGAACCGCTGCCGCGCGGCGCCGGCTTCGAGTTCGTCGACGAGATCAAGGGCGGGACCATCCCCGGCCAGTTCCTGCCGGCCGTGGAGAAGGGCGTGCGCCAGGTGCTCGACGGCGGCGCCATCGCCGGCTATCCGATGCAGGACGTGCGCGTGGTGGTCTACGACGGCAAGCACCACCCGGTTGACAGCAAGGAGGTGGCCTTCGTCGCGGCCGGCCGCAAGGCCTTCCTCGACGCCATCGGCAAGGCCCGGCCGCAGGTGCTCGAACCGATCGTCGACCTGGACGTGAATGCGCCCGAGCAGCACATGGGCGACATCAGCGGCGGGCTGGCGAGCAAGCGTGCGCGCATCAACGGCACCGACTCGCTGCGCGGCGGCGAGATCCTGGTCAAGGCGCAGGTGCCGCTGTCGGAGCTGGAGGGCTATGCGGCGGAGCTCAAGTCCGTGACCGCCGGACGCGGGCGCTATTCACTGGATTTCAGCCATTACGCACCGGTGCCTGCGCAGGTGCAGCAGAAACTCGTGGAGGCATACAGGCCACGCCACGAGGACGATTGAGCTGCCGATGGTGGCCGCGTCACGACCTCCTGCACTACATCAACATCGTCGCCTTCGCCCCTGCCGGGAAAGGATGCGCGGCCCGCGCCGGATCGACGGATGCCTCCGGCCGACCGCCCGGTCGCTCCGACCCGCACGCCGCGACACCCGCTTCCGGGCCGCCGCGACCGCCGCGCACCCCTGAAAAAAAGCGTCTTTTTTGCCGCAAGGGACTTGGCGCCACGTATTTCTTGCCCTACATTGCGCTTGCCGACGGGTTCGGCCCATCAATCAACCAACGAATACGGAACCACACACACATGGCGAAGAAAGCGAAAAAGGCAGCCAAGAAGGCTGCACCGAAGAAGGCCGCCGCCAAGCCGGCCGCGCCGAAGCCGATCAAGGAAGCCCTGACCAAGTCGGGCCTGGTCGCCCACATCGCCAACGCTACCGGCGTTGCCGCCAAGGACGTTCGCGCCGTGATGGCCTCGCTGGAAAGCGCCGTGCACGGCTCCGTCAGCAAGAAGGGCGTGGGTGCGTTCACCCTGCCGGGCCTGCTGAAGATCACCGCCGTCAACGTGCCGGCCAAGCCGCGCCGCAAGGGCATCAACCCCTTCACCAAGGAAGAGCAGTGGTTCGCCGCCAAGCCCGCCTCGGTCAAGGTCAAGGTGCGCCCGCTCAAGAAGCTCAAGGACGCTGCCTCCTGATCCAGGCAAGCACGTGACGGAGGCGCGGCTTGCCGCGTCTCCTGCGAAAGGCCGGATGCATTCCTTCAGGATGCTCCGGCCTTTTTCATTCCGTCGGCAACAAACTGGAACGGTGCATCCGGGTACGCCCATTCACTGCGACGCGCCCCGGACGTAGACTCGCCGGTGCCGCCAGCGCCGATGGCCGATGACCCAGCGCATGCCGGCATGCCGTCGACCCGCGTCGGCATCCACAGCCGGCGCCGGAGCACACCATGACCCCACTGTTCGATGTCCCCACCCTGCTCGCCTATCTCGCGGCGGCGACGATCCTGGTGCTGATCCCCGGGCCCGGTACCGCCTGGGTCGTCGCGCAGACAGTCGCCGGTGGAACGCGTCGCGGATTGCACGCGGGGCTCGGGCTCGAAACCGCGACCCTCATCCACGCTACTGCGGCAGGCCTCGGCCTGTCGGCGTTGCTGGCGACGTCGGCGCTGGCCTTCGAACTGCTCAAGTACGCCGGCGCCGCCTATCTGGTCTGGCTCGGCATCAAGGCCTGGCGCGAGGGCGGCGACGTGCAGGCGGCGTCCGCGGCGCCGCGCGCGACCGCGCACGTCTTTCGCCGCTCGGTGGTCACGGGCGTACTCAACCCGAAGGTGGCGCTGTTCTTCCTGGCGTTCCTGCCGCAGTTCGTGCACCCCGAGCGCGGCATGGCCTGGCTGCAGTTCCTGGTGCTGGGCGCCCTGCTGTCGGCGATCGGCTTCGCCAACAGCGCGACCCTGGCATTCCTGGTCGGCCGCTTCGGCCATCGGCGTGCGGGCAGTCCGCGCCTGGCACGCTGGCGACAGCGCGCGATCGGCACCGTCTTCCTCGGCATCGGCCTGCGCCTGGCACTGCAGCAGCGCGGCTGACGTGGCCAAGGCGCGCACCGCAGGCGATGCCAGGAAGCTGGCCGACATCCCCAATATCGGCCCGGCGATGGTCGAGGACTTCCGCAACATCGGCATCGAACAGCCCGCGCAGCTCGCCGGCAAGGATCCCTACGCGCTGTACGAGCGCCTGTGCGCGGTCACCGGCGTGCGCCACGATCCCTGCGTCATCGATACCTTCATCAGCGCGGTACGCTTCATGGAAGGCGCGCCGCCGCATCCGTGGTGGCACTACACGGACGAGCGCAAGCACCAGCTGGCGGCGATCCGGCGCTGACCCGGACGGGTTGCACGCCCCTGACGCATCCATCGACGCGACCCGGCGCGCGGAGTAGCATCGCCGCGACATCGTTGCCGCCGCACGATGCAATACCTGCGAGGGAGCACGCCGTGGATAAGCGCTTCTGGGTTTGTGGACTGGTCATGTCGGTCGCGGCGCTGCTGCTCGGCTTCGTCATCCACGGCCTGCTGCTGGCCCCGGATTACGCCGCGCTCGGCCCGATGTTCCGCAGCGACGATGACGGCCGCCACTACGCGCACTGGATGGTGCTGGCGCACGTGCTGATCGGCTTCGCGATGACCTGGATCTACGCACAGGGCTTTTCCGAAGGCCGCGCATCGTTGCTGCAGGGCCTGCGCTTCGGCGTCGCGATGGCGCTGTTCTCGACGATCCCCGGCTACCTGATCTACTACGCGGTGCAGCCGCTTCCGGGCGGGCTTGTCGCCAGGCAGCTGGTGCTGGGCACGATCGCGACCGTCCTGCTCGGCCTGCTCGTGGCGTGGCTGCAGCCGCGGCGCAAGGTGCTCCGGGAGCTGCCCTGACGCCGCGTTCAGGTCGCATGCGTAGGGTGCGAACCGTGCGTGCCATGGCACGCCCTCCATTCGATCCGTCGAGGTTGCTTCCATGCCCGCCACGTCGAAACCGCTCCTGACCCTGTGCGCCCTGGCTGGCGCCCTCGTGCTGTCCGCATGCGGCGAACGGCCCGCCGCAGATGCCGCGCCGTCCACCTCGCAGGACCAGGCCGAAGCCCTGCCGGGACCCGAACAGTTCGACGGCTCGATCACCGGCATGTCCGCGCGCCCGGGTCCGGGCAACGTACCGCTGTCCGGCGAACCCCCGCCGCCCGTGGTCGCCGAGCCCGCCGACGAGGTGGACCTGCTCAACCCGGAAACCGGCATGCTCCCCGGCGCGCCGGCCGACACCGACGCACAGACCGGCATGCCCGCCGAACCCACGCCGCAGGACGCGGTCGCGGTGGTCCGCGACTACTACGCCGCGATCGGCGCCGGCAGCTACGCGCGCGCCTATGCGCTGTGGTCTGACGGCGGCCGCGCCAGCAAGCAGACGCCGCAGCAGTTCGCCGACGGCTTCGCGGACACCGCGGACGTGGTCGCCACCCTGGGCGAACCAAGCCGCGAGGATCCCGGGGCCGGCCAGCGCTACATCCAGGTCCCGGCCAGCATCACCGCCACCCGTACCGATGGCAGCGTGCACCGCTACGCCGGCACCTACACCCTGCACCGCACCGTGGTCGACGGCGCGACCGACGAGCAGCGCGCGTGGCGGATTGCTTCGGCGGATCTGCGTGAGGTGCGGGAGTAGGCGGGACTCGGGACTCGGGACTCGGGACTCGGGACTGCGGGACTGCGGGACTGCGGGACTGCGGGACTGCGGGACTGCGGGACTGCGGGATTTTAATCCTTGGTTCCCGGCCACCGCCCTGCCCTATATCTCGAACCGGTAACTGAGCTTCACCAGCAACTGCTCGTCGTCGCGCAGGTCGAAGCTGTCGCGCAGGCCGTCGAAGGGATCCTCGGAGAACGGATTCTCGCGATAGCCGCCACGGCCGTAGACCACGTACAGGTAGGACAGCGGCGCCAGTTCGTAGCGGTAGCGGATCTGGAAGCCGAGGTTGCGCACGCTGAAGTCTTCGACCGGATCATCGCTGGGCACCGCGTTGCCCGACCCATCCACGCGCCAGCCCTGCCGCGCGCGGGCGTCGATGGCCAGCGTCTGCAGCTTGACGCGCAGCTCCTGGCGGCTGCCGATGCTCCAGTCCAGGCCCGCGTTGAAGTGCCACTCGCGGCCTTCGAAGCTGCCGATCAGGTTGTCGCGCTGCCATACCAGCCAGTCCGGCGTGTGGTTCATGTAGACGCCAGCG
>Ga0160437_1000925_pt1 | contig 13953 bp, 11 predicted proteins | sample HID1975I_E0MG_FD_108227 | JGI IMG/M metagenome (GOLD analysis project Ga0160437, IMG submission 108227) | Enriched soil microbial communities from UW Madison campus, WI, USA - HID1975I_E0 MG | ecosystem: Environmental > Terrestrial > Soil > Unclassified | place: USA: Madison, Wisconsin... | reverse complement strand
CGCAGCGACCGACAGCGGCGCGGGCTGGTCGCCCCACTGGAGCAGACCGTCGCGGCCCACCGGGAGCGTCCGCACGGCGTCCTCACCCGCGGACGGCGTGGACGGCGTGGCCGGAGCAGTGGCCGCGACCGGAGACGCGAGGCGCGCCGCCCAGGAGAAGTCGCAGTAGCCGGTGAGGTCAGCGGCGAGCGCCGCCTCGCGGAAGTCAGCGCGGGCGGCGGTCCGCGCGGCCGCCTGCCAGGCGCCGGTGGCCGCAACCTCGCGGAACACGGCGACCTGGGTGCGCGCGCACCCACGGAAGGGGCGAGCCGCCAGCGCGTCCACGATCGCGTCGACCCGCTCCGGGTCCACCGGGCGGGCGAGCGCGAGGGCGGCGAGCAGGCCGTCGAGGGCGGCGGCGGTGTCGTCCGTATCCGCCGCGATCGCCTGGCCGGCGAGGACTCCCTCCTCGACGAGCGCACCGCACGTGCCGCGCAGCGTCGCGCAGGCGGCGAGGACGAGCAGCGCGTCGCCGGATCCGGCACGCGCCTCGCGCGTCATGAGGTCCAGCACGTCAGCGGTCTCGGCGGCCCCGAACACGCGGCCGTCGGCGGTCAGGAGCCGCAGTCCCGCGAGGGTGCCGTTGAGCGAGCCCGACACCCGGGCCGGACGCCGATGCGCGCCGTCCGGGCCGCGACGCGCGCTGACGACCGCGGCGATCGACCGCACCGCGTCGGCTCGCCGCTCGATCCCGCCCCGGACCGCGGCGCGTAGTGCGGAGAGGAGCACCTGGGGGTCGTCGCTGTCGAGGGCGTCGTCGATCGCACAGCGCTCCCGCGCGGGCGTCGCCGTGGACGGAGTGAGCAGGAGCGCGGCGGCGGCCTCCAGGGCGGTGCGGTCGTCGCAGGCGGCGGGCGGGGAGCCCTCCAGGTAGGCGCTGGACACCTCGATCCGCGCCGGTGGCCGGCCCATCGCCTCCAGGACGTCGATCCACTGGAGCGCGAGCGCGGCGTTGGACGAGACGGCAGCGATGATCCGCTCGACGGGGCGCGGGCGAGAACCGAGCAGGTCGTCGCCCGCGAGACACCAGGTCACGTGGACCGCGGCGAGCACGTCGAGCGAGACGGCCGCCTCCTCGATCCGGGCGAGCCCGACACCCTTCTCCCGCGCGTCGTCGACGATCGCTGCCGCCTCTGCGCCGACGACGGCGCGCGCCGCCGCGGGGTCGAGCACGGAGCACACCGCATGCGCCTTCCACAGCGGGTCGTCGGCGTCCTGCTGCCACAGCTGCCGCCACCGGGAGCTCGACCGCAGGACGTCGCCCTCCGCCGCACGATCGTCGTCGCGGAGGTCGGGGGGTATCAGCCGGTCGATGCGCACGGCGTACGCCGTATCGGCCACGCGTGCGGTGTCGAACGACGCGACCGCGACATTCGACAACAGCCCGTTGTCACCGCGGTACGTGTCGAGCTCTGCCAGGGAGGCGGTCGTCGGCCGCCCCGCCGTGGGCGTGCATGCGCTGAGCAGGCACGCGACCACGGCGAGGCCGCCGCACAGCGCTCCGGTACGGGCTCTCACACTCCGACGCAGGCGCTGGAGCTCGCGCGCACGCCGGACACCTCGGCGTAGGCGCCCGAGCACAGCCCGAGCGCCACGATCGACCACGTGGCCGACGCCGAGCCGGAGTGGTCGGAGATCCAGGTGTTGTAGTTGGTCCACACGAGGTTGCGCGCCGTGCCGCTGGTGCCGGCGACGGTCACGCCGCCGACGGTGACGGTGCCGATGCCCCAGGCGTTGAAGTCCGCCGTGTTGCGGATCTTGTAGACCTTGTAGGCGGAGCCGGACTTCAGCGCCTTCGCGGAGGTCTGGAAGCCGCACGAGGTGGTCCAGGTGTTGCAGAGCCACACGTTCGCCTGGATCACCGCCCCCGTGTTCGGCAGCTTGGAGGACGAGGACGAACTCACCGCCGAGGCCGACAGCGCCGGCGCTGCGACCAGAGCCGCCGCCATCATCACCCCCGCGACCGCCCTCTTCCACGACGTCTTCTTCGACGAGCGAATCGTGACCATGTCTGACTCCATCCTCTGCAGCGCCGCACCGGCGCTCTCGCGGGAGCGCTGCACGCCGGCGCCAATCTGGGCCAACGCTTTCGCACACGCTCATTAATGCAACATGCTCAAAGTAGTGCGATGAGTGTCGGGGTGATGCGAGTTGTCCACAGCCCCGATGGCGCCCATGCTCTTCGCGGAGGGGCCGCGATCCCGAGACCACGAGGGGAGAGCCGTGCCGCCGACGGGTTTCCTCCGCACCGCTCGCCGGGTCTTCCGTGCCGTCCGCCGGGTCCTGCGTGGCGCGCGGCGCGCCGTCGGTGGCGCCGCCGCTGCCGGATGGGGGAGTTCTCCCGAGCCGCTCGACAACCCGACACTCACCCGGCGTGACACGGCGGAGCGGAGGATCCGACAGGATGGGAGGACACCGCACCGACGAGAGGTTCGCCATGCCCGACGGACATGTCCTCGAGTTCGCCGGGGTCACCAAGCGCTTCGGCCCCGTGACCGCCGTCGATCACTTCAGCGCCCGCGTCGATCCCGGCGTGGTCACCGGGTTCCTCGGCCCCAACGGCGCCGGCAAGACCACCTCGCTGCGCATCCTCCTCGGCCTCATCACGGCGACCGAGGGCACGGCGACGATCGGCGGCCGGCGGTACTCGCAGCTCCGTCAGCCCCTCCAGACCGTCGGTGCCGCGCTGGAGGCCTCCAGCTTCCACCCCGGTCGCAGTGCGGCGAACCACCTCGCCGTCTACGCGCGCGCGGCGGGCCTGCCGCTCTCCCGCGTCGACGAGGCGCTCGGCACCGTCGGCCTCGCCGACGTCGCCGGCCGGAAGGTCGGCGGGTTCTCGCTCGGGATGCGCCAGCGGCTCGGGCTGGCCTACACCCTTCTCGGAGATCCGGGAGTCCTCGTCCTCGACGAACCGTCCAACGGCCTGGATCCCGAGGGCATCAAGTGGATGCGCGGCTTCCTGCGGGAACTCGCCCGGCAGGGACGCACCGTGCTGGTGTCGTCCCATCTACTCACCGAGATCCAGCAGACCGCCGAGGCGCTGCTGATCATCGCGCGCGGGCGCCTCGTCTTCCAGGGTGCGCTCGCGGATCTGACGGCGCAGGATGAGCAGGTCGCGATCGTCGACGCCCCCGACCGCGCCGCCCTCGCCGCCGCGCTCACCGACGCCGGGCTGAGCTTCGACGTCCTCCGCAGCGGCCTGTCGGTCCGCGGCGCCGACACCGCGGCGATCGGCGCGATCGCCGCCGGCGCCGGGGTCGCCCTCTCCACGTTGCAGCGGCGTGGCCCGGCGCTGGAGGAGGTGTTCCTGGCGCTGGTCGACGGGGCACAGCAGCACCCGGTTCCGGACGCTCCACGCGAGGACCCCGCACCGGAGGACCCCGTCCCCGCCGCCGTCCCCACCCCCGAGGAGCCCGAGACGGCAGAGCCCGCACCGGCTCCGGTCATCCCGCCCGCCGAACAGGCCACCGCCACCCCGGAGCCGGAGCCAGATCCGGAGCCGGATCCGGATCCCGCTCCGTCCGACCCTCCTGGGCCCGGCCAGACCTGGGACGCCGACCACACTCCGACCGACGCCGACGCCGAGGCCGATCGCTTCTTCTCCCGCTACGACGCGGCCGACGCGGCCTCCGGCGGCGAGCCGGACCCGGGCCCCGCCCCGGCCACCGACGCCGAGGCGGACGACACGCAGGGAGGTGAGCAGCGATGACGCTCCTCCGCGCCGCGCGCTCCGAGCTGACCAAGCAGTTCACCACCCCGATGTGGTGGGTGCTCGCGCTCGTCCTGATCGTGTACGTGGGCAGCACCGCCGGCGGTCTCGCCGGACTGTTCGCCGCCCTCTCGAATGGCACGCTCGCCGCCGGCGGCACGAACGCGCCGGCGATCCCGGCCGAGGCGCTCCCGCCGATCATCTACAGCCTCGCCACGGCCGTGGGCTACATCTTCCCGCTCCTGATCGGCACGCTGCTCGTGACGGGCGAGTTCCGCCACAAGACGCTGACGCCGACCTTCCTGGCGACTCCGCGGCGCGGGATCGCCCTGGCGGGCAAAGTGCTGGCGGGCGTCGTGATGGGACTGGTCTTCGCGGCCGTCGCGCTCGTGGCGACCGTCGGCCTCGGTGCAACGGTCCTGGCACTCATGGGCATCGACACACAGCTCTCCGCGGCGGACACGTGGGCCATGCTCGGCCGGATCGTCCTCGCGTTCGTCCTGTGGGTGCTGATCGGCATCGGGGTGGGCGCGCTGGTGCGCAACCAGGTCGCCGCCGTCGTCGGCGTGATCGCGTTCACCCAGTTCCTCGAGCCGATCCTGCGCACCGTGGCCGGCCTCCTCGAGGGGGTGGCCGGCGCCGCGCGGTTCCTTCCCGGGGCCACCTCCGACGCGCTCGTCGGCGCGAGCTTCTACTCGACGCTGACCGTGCCCGGCGGTGGCGGCGCCGACACCCTCGAATGGTGGGCCGGCGGTCTCGTGCTGCTGGCGTACGCGCTGGTCCTCATCGTCCTCGGCTACCTGGTCAGCTGGCGCCGCGACGTCAGCTGATCAGGTCGCGACGGGAGCGATCTTCGGCGGGCGGGCGGGACGGGGGGTGACGACCGCAGTCGGGATCGCGCCGGTCACGATCTCCGTGACCTCCAGCGCCTCGGCGTCGGTCTCGAGCCGCAGGGCCTGGACCAGCGCCAGACCGTGACGGGTCGTCAGGACGAGCCGCTGGAACTCCGCGTCGGCCCCCGCATCGGGGTCGAGGTCGATGACGACGGCGGGCTTCCGCCGCTTCACGACGACGAAGTCCGCCGCGCCCGCCGACTTCCACGTGCCCATCGCGACGATGCCGTGCACCTGGGTGCCGGGACTCGGCACGCCGCGCAGCCACGTCCACGGATCATCCGTCAACTGCACGCGGGTGATGTGCGCGCGCTCGATCCGCAGCCTCGACCGTCGGAACGACAGGGCGCGCTCGATCGGCGACAGCACGACTTCGAGCTGCGCGGAATCGAGCAGCAGAGTCACCATGCCCCCCAGTCTGCCCGGTTTCCGCTGCGCGTTTCCTCACAGAGCGGCAACGATCCCCGGGCCGAGAAGCATCCCGGGCCGCGGGGAGGGTTCAGACCGCGAACTCGTCGGTCGCGTGCGGGAGCGGGAAGCCGGAGACGGCGGCGATCAGGCCGTCCACCGTCTGCTCACGGGCCACGACACTCACCCCGAGACCGGCGCGCTTGGCGTCCTTGGCCGTCCGCGGACCGATCGCGGCGATGACGGTCTCATCGGGGATGTCGGGGAACTGGAGATGCACCTGCTCGGCGACCGAGCCGCTCGTCACGAGGATCGCGTTGATGCGGCCCGAACGGACGTCGGCCGCGATGCGGTCGGTCACCGGCACGCCGACCGTCCGGTAGGCGACGACGCTGCGCACGTCGTGCCCGGCCGCGCTGAGCTCACGGGTGAGCACCGGCTTGGCGATCTCGCTGCGGAGGGTCAGGATGCGCCGAGGCTCGGGCTCGAGGGCGATGAGCTGGGCGGCCATGCCCGCGGCGGAGTTGTCCTCGTCGGGGACGAGGTCCACCCGGTAGCCGACCGCCGTGAGCGCCGTGGCTGTCGTCTCTCCCACCGCGGCGACCTTGGTGGACGCGGGGATCGCCGCGCGATACGCGTAGAGCACATCGACGGTGGTGGCGCTGGTGAGCGTGACCCAGTCGAACGCGCCGGCCGCCAGGTCGCTCAGCGCCTGCTCGAGCGTGGCTTGATCGGTGGAGGGTGCGAAGTTGATGAGCGGCGCGATCACCGGGGTCGCGCCCTGGGCGCGGAGGGTGGCGGCGACCGAGTCGCCCCACGGGCCGCCACGGGGAACGAGCACACGCCAGCCCTTGAGGGGCTTGTGCGGCGCAGTGGCCGTGCTGTGTGCGTTCATCGTCGACTCTCGTGGTGCAGGGACCGGACGCACAAGGCGTCCGACAACGCGATGCCCTCGCGCGGATGAGCGCGTGCCTCGGGCGTGCATCGCCGGCAGCATCCGCCTCATTGCCACTGCCTGTAGATGGATACTACCCCCGGCGGCGGCAGGACGAGCCGGGCCTGCGCGAAGGGGATACCGGTCGGGATGTGCCTCAGCGCGTGTAGAGGCGCACGATCCCCCAGACCGCGAGCCCTGCTGCCGCAGCGACCGCGACCGCCGCGGCGACGGCTGCGGAGGGGTTCTCCCGGTGGAAGCGGCGTGCGGCCGCGACGCCCCGATCGGTGGCCCGCGCCACGCGCTTGGGGACGTTGGACTTCTCCTCGATCGCTGCCAGCGCGGCCTTCAGCTCGGCGCGGGCCTTCTCGACCGGGTCGGTGATGCCCAGCGGCACGGCCGTGCGGGGCACGACCGCCCCGGCGACGGGGGCGCCCGCCGCAGTGGCGCGCGGGCGAGAGATCTCAGAACTCATCGATGACGTCCTTCACGATGCGGGTGTCGGTGGCGAGGGCCTTCGTCGGGCTCTCGGAGCGGCGGAGGTGCCGGATGCGTCGCAGGCCCAGCAGCGCGAACACCACGACGGCCAGGAGTCCAACCACCAGGACGATCAGGCTCGCCAGCCAGGCGGGGATCCACGACGAGAGTCCGATGATCGCGAAGGCGCCGAGCGCCGGCAGCGACCAGAAGAGGAAGAAGAGGGCGACGATGAACCAGACGCCACCCATCCCCACGTCCTTGCCGGCACTGGCGGCCCACTTCTTGGCCGAGTCGACCTCGGCCACGACGAGGTTGCGCACCAGTTCGGGCACCTCGCCCAGGAGGGTGAGGAGTCCGTCGTCCGCACGATCGCGGAAGCCGCGAGGCGTGGTCATCTCAGTTCTCCGCCGCCTTCTTGGTGCGAGTGGGCGTCGACCGCGTCGACTTCTTGGCCCCGCCGGTCGCGGTGCCGGTCGCCTTCTTCACCTCGTTCTTCACCTCGTTCTTCACCGCGGCGGCGGTGGTCTCCGCCCCGCGGCTGACCTCGTCGGCAGAGTCCTTGCCGGCACTGATGACGGCGTCGAGGCGCTGACCGGGCGTGCCGTTCTTCGTCGCGGCCTTGGTCACCTTGACCGCACCGTCCCAGATCGCGCTCGGAAGCGCGAGAGCTGCCGACTTGCCGAGCCCGGCCACCTTGTCGACCTGCTTCTGAACCGGCTCCGTGTTCCAGACCTGCAGGAAGCCCGACTTGATCTGCTCGTACCGTTCGCGTCCGGCACGCGAGCCGAGCACGTAGCCCGCTGCGAGTCCGACGATGAGTCCGAATTTGCCCCTCATGGGGTCTCCTCACGCTGGTGGCGATGTTGCGTCCGTTCCCCCCAGGGTAGTCCCGTATGCCGACTCCGGCATGCCCCCTTCACTCGGGAGGGCAGGAATGCTAGGAGGGACCCTCCGCGTCTTCGCCCCAGAGCACGAAACGACGGAGTCGGAGCGCTTCGGCGACCTGATCGGCCACAGCCTGCGCGCGCTCGCCTCCGCAGAGCCAGGATCCGGTCAGGCCGAGGCCGGGCACCGACTCGACGACGGTGCGCAGCGCGGCGATCTCCTCCGCCGCCCCGAGCCGCATCGGGGGGACCGACCCCGCGAGGCGCACACGATGCGCCGCCACCACGTCGGACGCCGTGAGCGGGACGGCGAGGGCGACCGATGCCGCCTGCCGCGACGCCGCGATGATCGCGGCGTCATCGGTCTCCGCAGCCTCGAGGGTCACGTGCAGCACACGCTCCCGCTCCCCGAGCGCATCGGCGAGCGACGGATGCGTGGCCGTGAGGTCGACGACTCGCCGCCCGGCGCCCGCAAGCCCGGCAGGCCCGGCAGGCCCGGACACGACCTCCGACGCGCGCTCCGCGCCGGAGACGCCGCTCGCTCGCACCCGCAGCAGCACGACGTCGACCGCCGGCGTCACCGCCACCGGCGGCAGTTCGACCACGTCCGCCAGCAGCCGGCGGCTCCGGCCCTCATCGGCCGCGATGACCACGATGTCGGCCGCCACGGTCGACGACTCGGATGCGGCCGATCCGTCGGCCCGGCCGTCCCCCGCCGGCTCGTCGAGCTCGATCCGCCACGCGTCACCCTCTCTGGTGATCGCCTGCACCCGCGCACCCACGCGGAACTGTCCGCCGAGGTCCTCCAGCCGCGACCTCAGCGCAGCGCTCCAGGCGCCGGGATCGTCGAAGGCGACGGCGCCGGTGGGCGCCTCCCCCGCGAGTTCCGCCACCGCCCCGGCCAGGGAGCCGGCCCGGGTGAGCGCACTGTTGAGGCCGCGCGCCGCCACCTCGACGTCGACCTCGAACGGCTCCAGTCCCCACCGTCCGCGCGTCACCGGCGCGACCAGGCGGTCGCACACGCGGTCGCCCATGCGAGAGCGCACCAGAGCGGCGAGGTTGCGCTCGCGTCCGATCGTGAGCGGCGGACGCACCCGGTCGAGGTAGGCCCGCCACGTCCCCGCCCAGCCGATCACCCGGCGCACCGCGGGATCCCACGGGTTCGCCGGGATGCCGAGCACGGCCTCCTCGGGAAGCGGTGCCGCGGTCGCGCCCGGCGAGAGATCGGCGATCCACGTCCGCCGCGGACGGAGCGCCTCGAGGCGCTCGGTCAGGCCGAGCTCGGAGACGAGGGCGGTGAACGCCGGCACATCGGCGGCGAACCCGTCGGCGACGACGTCGACCGTCACTCCGCCGAGGTCCACCGTCTCCCGCGGAACAGCGCCGCTCGCCGCGTCGTCGAGGACCGTGACCGTCATTCCGACCTTCGCGAACTCCAGCGCCGCGACTGCCCCCGTAGCGCCGATCACCACGACGCGGGTCTCACGCGCATGGGCGATCAGATCGGCGGCGTCGGGCATGACATCCATCCTTCCACTCTGCATCTGCGCGTTCGGTGGGACGATATCTCCATGTCCCTGCACATCACCGGCGACGTCGACGCCGACCGCCTGCTCACCGACGACCCGCTGGCCCTGCTGATCGGCATGCTGCTCGATCAGCAGATCGCGATGGAGACGGCGTTCAGCGGTCCGCGCAAGATCGCCACGCGCACGGGGTCGGGCGACCGTCTCGATGCCGCTGCCCTCGCCGGGTTCGACCCCGAGGAGCTGACCGCGGTGTTCAAGGAGACACCGGCGGTGCACCGCTTCCCGGGATCGATGGCCGCACGGGTGCAGTCGCTGTGCCAGGCCCTCGTCGACGACTGGAACGGCGACGCCGCCGCGATCTGGCGGGATGCCGACGGCCCGACCGTGCTGAAGCGACTGAAGGCGCTGCCGGGGTTCGGCGAGCAGAAGGCGAAGATCTTCCTCGCCCTGCTGGGCAAGCAGTACGGCTTCACCGGCGACGGCTGGCGCGAGGCGGCGGGCGCATACGGCGAGGAGGGCTCCTTCCGTTCGGTGGCCGACATCGTCTCGCCCGAGTCGCTGACGAAGGTCCGCGAGCACAAGCGGGCGATGAAGGCCGCCGCCAAGGCCGGCTGACCGCTCGGCGATTCGTGCTTGCCCCCCGCCGCACCGGTGCGGGAGGGTGGACGGGACGCCTTGCGGGAGGCGTCGCCGACGTCGCGCGCAACGCCGCGCGCTGGGGATCTGGGAGTCACACATGAAGCTTCGCGCTGCGGCCGTTCTGACCGCCCTCGCCGTCACCGCGGGGGGCGCGCTGGTCGCACCCACCGCCGAGACACCGCCCCCGACCGCGGCGAATGAGTCCACCGGAGCGCCGGCGCAGGCCGTCGGCGGGACGACGCCGTTCGGCGACATAGCCGCCCAGCCGAAGGTACGCACCGTCACCGCCGATCCACAGGTCGACGCCGCGTCGCCCATCACCGACGCCGCACTGGGGGCCGTCGTCGAGTCCGTAGAGGACGGAACGACCCTCCCGGCCGACCTCTCGTCCAAGGTCACCCTGGACGGGGAGCTGATCCGGGTCGAGGTGGCCTTCGCCGACGAGGAGGCCGCGCGCGACGCCGTCCGCGCTGCCGGCGGGCAGGACGTCGCTCCGATCACCGACGACCTCTTCGCCGCGTCCGTCCCGGCCACCGGGATCGCGGAGCTCGAGGACTCGAACGCGGTCGAGTCCGTGGTCCTCCCCAGCTTCGCCGTTCCTGAGCCTGCGCAGATCCCCGTCGCGGCCACGGTCGGAACGAAGGGCGGCGACGTATACGACAAGACGCAGATCGCGCAGTGGCACTCTCTCGGGCTCTCCGGCGCGGGCGTGTCGGTCGGCATCATCGACTACTTCCGCAGCAGCTCCTGGAAGAACGCCCGCGCCGTCGGCGAGGTCCCCGCCACGGCGGGCACCTATTGCCGGTGGGGCGGCGAGTCCTGCAGCGTCGTGAACACCCCCGCATCCGATGACAGCGGAGCTCACGGCGTCGCGGTCGCGGAGGCCATCCACGACATGGCGCCCGGCGCCACCCTGTACCTCGTCTCGGTGGCCACCAATGAAGACCTCCGGAAGGCGATCGACTACCTCGCGAGCAAGAAGGTGAAGATCATCAGCCGCTCGCTCGGCGGGTACTACGACGGCCCCGGAGACGGCACCGGCACCTCAGCGAAGCTGGTCAGCTACGCCGTCTCGAAGGGGATCGCCTGGTTCAATTCCGCGGGCAACGCCGGCGCCTACCTGGAGCCGCAGTCCGACGGCTCGAAGGTGTGGGCGGGCGGGTACTGGCGCGGAAAGTGGCGCGATACGAACAAGAACGGCTGGATGGAGTTCGCCCACCCCGTCCGCAACTTCGATGGCTCTCTCGTCAAGGACGGCTCCGGCAACACGATGTACCAGTACTACGAGAGCCTGACGATCGTCTGCGCCGACTACTACCGGCTGCGGTGGAGCGACTGGGGCGTCAGCGACCCCACCGACTACGACATCTACCGAATCGCCTCCAACGGTGCGGTGACCGGCCGCTACAACGTCGCCCAGAAGAAGGGCGTCGCGCCGCTCGAGATGCGCAACGGCAGTCGCGCGCACCTCGCCTGCACCACGGGGTCCCTGATCGAGGTCGGGATCCGCAAGGCTCGCAACGGCAGCAGCAGCAGCGGAGACGTCCTGGAGCTGGCCGGCAACAGCGCCGACATCGGCTACGCCGCGGTATCGGCGGGAAGCGCGGGCAACGCCTTCGTCGACAGCAAGAGCAAGGGCATGGCTGCGGTCGGCGCCGTCGACCCGGTCGCCGGGACGACCATCGCCGGGTACAGCTCCCGTGGGCCGACGAACGACGGCCGGATCAACCCGAAGCTGAGCGCCGGATCGAACTTCACGAGTCAGGCGTACACGTTCGAGGGAGCGGGCGGGCGGTTCAACGGGACGAGCGCGGCGACCCCGGTCGTCGCCGGCATTGCCGCGGTCGCCCTCGAGCGCTTCGACACGAAGAGTCCCGCGCAGCTCGTCGAGTACCTGCGGACGAGCCAGACGAGCGATCGCGGTGCGGCCGGCGCCGACAACACCTATGGCGCGGGTGAGCTGATCATGAAGCCGCTGGCGATCGCCTCGTTCACCGACACGCCCCCACCGACGATCACGGGTTCGCGGACTGTGGGAGTGACGCTGATCGCGTCGGCTCGCTGGACACCCGTCGTGCGCGCCGCGTCGTACCAGTGGTTCCGTGGCGACACCGCGATCCCGGGCGCGACGCGGAAGTCCTACACTCTGACGAGCGCCGACGAGGGACAGCGGATCCGTGTCGAGGTGACCGGCTCCCGGCCGGCCTTCACGCCGGAGACGGTGTCGTCCGGGCTCACGGGAACGATCACGAAGCCCTTCGTCACGGCACCCGCACCGACGATCACCGGCACCCTCAAAGTGGGCCGCACCCTCGGCGCTTCGCTCGGCACGTGGTCGCCCACCCCGACGACCCTCACCTACCAGTGGTATGCGAATGGGAAGGCGATCGCCGGAGCGACGCAGCGGACCCATGTCGTCACCGCCGCGAACGTCGGCACCCGTCTCGCCGTGAAGGTCACCGCAGCGGCCGCCGGCTACACGACGACGTCGCGGACCTCCGCCTCGACCGCGATAATCGTGCGGCCCTTCACGAAGGCGCCGACGCCGAGGATTTCGGGAACCGCGCAGGTCGGCAAGAAGCTCACGGCGGTGACGGGGACCTGGTCACCGAAGCCCTCCACGCTCGCCTACCAGTGGAAAGCTGACGGCAAGACGATCAAGGGCGCGACGAAGAGCACGTACGTCATCGCCTCCTCGCTCGCCGGCAAGCGGATCACGGTGACTGTGACGGCGAAGAAGGCGGGCTACACGACCGGCCTGAAGACATCGGCCAAGACGGCGACCGTCAAGAAGCGCTAGCGGTGACGCCGGCCACGCGGTCATAACTCCTCCAATCCCGCGCTCGGCTGCGTCACGATGCGCGGAACTCTGCGGGATGACGGTCCACGTGCCGCCGGATTTGAGGAGTTGTGCGCGCGACGGCGCGGGGTAGTCGGCCGGGCGCGGCCCTGGCCCCGGCGGGTCGGGCGCCCCGCGGGTCAGGCGCCGCGGAGCCGCTCGGCCAGGTAGCCCTGCAGGGCCTCGAGCGGCACGCGCTCCTGCGCCATGGTGTCGCGGTCGCGCACCGTGACCGCACGGTCCTCGAGCGAGTCGAAGTCGACGGTGACGCAGAACGGCGTGCCCACTTCGTCCTGGCGGCGGTAGCGGCGCCCGATGGCGCCGGCGTCGTCGAAGTCGACGTTCCAGCCCTGCGCCCGCAGGGAGTCAGCCGTCTCGCGCGCGAGCGGGGACAGGTTTTCGTTGCGGCTCAGCGGCAGCACGGCGACCTTCACCGGTGCGAGGCGCGGGTCGAGCTTCAGCACCGTACGGGTGTCGGTGCCGCCCTTGGCGTTGGGCACCTCCTCCTCGACGTAGGCGTCGACGAGGAACGCCATCATCGAGCGGGTGAGGCCGAAGGAGGGCTCGATCACGTACGGCACATAGGTCGAGCCGGACGCCTGGTCGAAGTACGCCAGCTTCTGACCGGATGCCTCGATGTGGCTCGACAGGTCGAAGTCGGTGCGGTTGGCGACGCCCATGAGCTCGCCCCACTCCTTGCCCGGGAACCCGAACCGGTACTCGAAGTCGATCGTCCCGGCCGAGTAGTGCGCACGCTCGTGCTCGGGCACGTCGAACTGCCGCATGTTCTCGGGGTTGAGGCCGAGGTCGATGAACCAGTCCCAGCACGCCTGCACCCAGTGCTCGAACCACTGCTGCGCCTCGGCGGGCGGCGTGAAGAACTCGATCTCCATCTGCTCGAACTCGCGCGTCCGGAAGATGAAGTTGCCCGGCGTGATCTCGTTGCGGAACGCCTTGCCGACCTGGCCGATGCCGAACGGCGGCTTCTTGCGCGAGGCGGTCAGGACGTTCGAGAAGTTCACGAAGATGCCCTGTGCGGTCTCGGGACGCAGGAAGTAGAGGCCGGACTCGTCGTCGACGACGCCAAGGTAGGTCTTCACGAGACCGGAGAACGCCTTCGGCTCGGTGTACTGACCCTTCGTGCCGCAGTTCGGGCACGGGATGTCGGCGAGGCCGTTCTCGGCGGGGCGACCCTTGCGCGCCTCGAAGTCCTCGATGAGGGTGTCGGCGCGGAAACGCTTGTGGCACTGCAGGCACTCCACGAGCGGATCGGTGAACGTGGCGACGTGGCCCGATGCCTCCCACACGCGCTTGGGGAGGATGACCGACGAGTCGAGGCCCACCATGTCACCGCGGCCGCGGACGAACGTCTGCCACCACTGCCGGCGGATGTTCTCCTTCAGCTCCGTGCCGAGGGGGCCGTAGTCCCACGCCGATCGCGAGCCGCCGTAGATCTCACCGGCCTGGAACACGAACCCGCGGTGGCGGGCGAGGGCGATGACTTTGTCGAGACGGGACTGCTCGGCCACAGGTGGCTCCAAATGGTCGGATTCGCGGGAAGCGAGGAAGACGGATGCCGACGACGCGTCGCGCACGTCG
>Ga0160437_1000919_pt1 | contig 14032 bp, 15 predicted proteins | sample HID1975I_E0MG_FD_108227 | JGI IMG/M metagenome (GOLD analysis project Ga0160437, IMG submission 108227) | Enriched soil microbial communities from UW Madison campus, WI, USA - HID1975I_E0 MG | ecosystem: Environmental > Terrestrial > Soil > Unclassified | place: USA: Madison, Wisconsin... | reverse complement strand
CGATTTGCGATATAGTCAGCCCCGCTGTGGCAAAATCCACAGCCGGGTTTCGCAGCCCGAAACTTACCTTGAGAACACATATATCCCATGATTATGTGTTGCGCCTCCGTTCATCTGTCAAACGCCTGTATTCGTTTGCATATTCAATGGTGGCTCAGGCAGGGCAGCCTTCGGGCTGGCCGGGTCATCTCCAAGGTAACCGGTACTGCGAACCTTGTCTGAGCTACCACCAATAAAGAGTTTCGCAGCTCCATTGGTGGTCAAAACCTATTACCTTGGAGAAACAGATGAACCTTCCACATAGTCCCACTTTCCTGCCCTACCATCAAGACTGGCACCCCGCTGATATCATTGCGGCGTTACGTAAAAAAGGCACTTCACTGGCCGCGGTATCACGCGCTGCGGGCTTGAGTTCGTCTACGCTTGCCAATGCGCTGACGCGCCCATGGGCAAAAGGGGAAATGCTGATCAGTAAAGCGATTGGCGTACCCGCCGAAAGCATCTGGCCGAGCCGCTACTTCGATGCCAAAACATGTGAACGTGTCGCCAGGCCTTTGCGCGCGCACCGTATGAAACGCAGAGAGGATATTTCGCGGGTGTAAGTGCTGACATTCACCACGAAATAAGCCAGCGTGGGTAACTTAGCTTTACCCACGCTGAAAATATCATGATGTGTGTCGAGACAGTGTGAAGGGGGGAAACGAGTGAGAGTTCGGTTTACTTCGACTGCAACATCTTCATGGTGGCGTCGATATCAATCTCATCTTCCGAGAAGATGTGCGTCGTTCCCTGGAAAGTGGTGATAACCAGCTTTTTCACGGTGCGCATTTCACCCGGCTGTGGCGCCGCTTTTGGGCGGATGTTGTGCATCAGTGCGCCAACCGACAGCACCGTGTTCTCTTTATCAATCCCGACTTCTGCAGGCACTTCTTCGTTGAAGGAGAGGAACGATTTAATCGCCGTGAGTTTAATGCGCTCGCCCGCGATGTAGATGTATTTGCTCTCAGGATCGACCTTCACAGAGAACGCCGATGGGCCTTTGTTGTTGGTGGTTGGCTCGAACGTCACCGTGGCGTCTTTCTTGATTAGCTCAGGGTTCGAGACCTTAATCACATGAAAATAGCGGTTCTCACCGTTTTCATCTTTGATAAAACCGAAACCTTTGTCTTCAAACCAGGTTGTGATTGTCCCGCGCATCGCCATTACCACCTAATAAATCGTTAAACATGTCAAAAATTGCAGCGCGCAGTTTAAAGCAGAATCCCTGCGTCGACCATGTCTTTAGTTTAAGTCTGAACGATTATTCGCCAGCACGCCAGATAACAGGCGGGGAATTCACGCGGCGTGATGAGGGAGAAGAAAGGGGCGACGGCCAAAAGGTGTCGCCCCGATGCGCATGATGACGGTTTTAAATCGCCTGGGTGAAGGTCCGCGAGATGACATCCTGCTGCTGCTCGCGGGTCAGGGCATTAAATCGCACCGCATAACCGGAGACGCGGATCGTCAGGTTCGGGTAATTGTCTGGGTGTTCGATGGCGTCCATCAGCATGTCGCGGTTCATGACGTTGACGTTCAGATGCTGCCCGCCTTCGATGCGCTCCTCGTGATGGAAATAGCCGTCGAGCAGCCCGACGAGGTTGGTTTTGCGACTGCCCTCTTCCTTGCCGAGCGCCGCAGGAACTATCGAGAAGGTGTAGGAAATGCCGTCTTTGGCATAGGTAAACGGCAGTTTCGCCACCGAGGTCAGCGAGGCTACCGCGCCTTTGCGATCGCGGCCGTGCATAGGGTTCGCACCCGGCGCAAACGGCGTGCCGCCCCGGCGTCCGTCCGGCGTGTTGCCGGTTTTCTGCCCGTACACCACGTTGGAGGTGATGGTCAGCACCGACTGGGTCGGCACCGCATTGCGGTAGGTCGGCAGCGCGCTAATCTTCTTCATAAAGCGCTCCACCAAATCGCAGGCGATGTCATCCACGCGGTCGTCGTTGTTGCCGTACTGCGGGTATTCCCCCTCAATCACGAAGTCCACCGCCAGGCCGTTGTGATCACGAACCGGGCTGACTCTCGCGTACTTAATCGCCGACAGCGAATCCGCCGCCACCGACAAGCCGGCGATCCCGCAGGCCATGGTGCGATAAACATCGCGGTCGTGCAGCGCCATCAACGAGGCCTCATAACTGTATTTATCATGCATATAGTGAATGAGATTCAGGGCGCTGATGTACTGGGTCGCCAGCCAGTCCATAAAGTGGTCGAGGCTGCTCATGACGGTGTCGTAATCCAGCACGTCGTCCATCAGCGGGGCTGTTTTCGGCCCGACCTGGATTTTGAGCTTCTCGTCCACGCCACCGTTTATCGCGTACAGCAGCGTTTTCGCCAGGTTGGCGCGCGCACCGAAGAACTGCATCTGCTTGCCGATCACCATCGGGCTGACGCAGCAAGCGATGGCGTAGTCATCACTGTCAAAATCGCTGCGCATCAGGTCGTCGTTTTCATACTGCAATGAAGACGTGACGATCGACATCTGCGCGGCGTATTTCTTGAAAGCAATCGGCAGCGCTTCCGACCACAGAATGGTCAGGTTCGGTTCTGGCGCAGGCCCCATAGTGTGCAGGGTATGCAGGTAGCGGAAAGCACTTTTAGTCACCAGTGTGCGGCCATCAAGCCCCATGCCGCCAATCACTTCGGTGGCCCAGATAGGGTCGCCGGAGAACAGCGTGTCGAATTCCGGCGTGCGCAGGAAACGCACCATCCGAATCTTCATGATAAAGTGATCAACCACCTCCTGGGCGTCTTTCTCGTGCAGGCGCCCCGCCTGCATGTCACGTTCAATATAGATATCGAGGAACGCAGTGGTGCGGCCCAGCGACATCGCGCCGCCATTTTGCGATTTCACCGCCGCCAGATAGGCAAAATAGACCCACTGCACGGCTTCTTGCGCGGTCTGCGCCGGGCGGGAAATGTCATAGCCATATTTGGCGGCCATTTCCTGAATCTGCAACAGCGCGCGGCGGTGTTCCGACAGCTCCTCGCGCAGGCGAATGGTGGCTTCAAGATCTTCTCCACGCTCCATCGCGCTCTGCAAGTCAGCGAACTGCAACTCACGTTCGCGCACCAGATACGTAATGCCGTACAGCGCCACGCGGCGATAGTCGCCAATAATGCGCCCGCGCCCGTAACCGTCCGGTAAACCGGTCAGCACGCCGGATTTACGGCAGCGCATCATTTCCGGAGAATAGACATCAAACACGCCCTGGTTGTGGGTTTTGCGCAGCGATGTGAACTGATATTCAAACTGCGCATCCATTTCACGACCGTAAGCGTCGAACGAGCTTTTGATCATGTTGATGCCGCCAAACGGATGCAGCGCGCGCTTGAGCGGTTTGTCCGTCTGCAAGCCGACGATTTTTTCCAGCGGCCGGTCGATGTAGCCCGCGTCATGGGCGGTAATGGTGGTTGCGACGTTGGTATCAAAATCCACCGGCGCATGGGTAGCGTTTTCCTGGCGAATACCCGCCATGACTTTTTCCCACAACGCCGTGGTGGCTGGCGTGGCGTCAGCGAGAAAAGATTCATCGCCTTCGTAAGGAGTGTAGTTTTGCTGAATAAAATCACGAACGTTAATACTGTGCTTCCATTCCGCGCCGTTAAATCCCTGCCAGGCATCGGTATACTGCATATCGTTTATATCGATATTAACCTTCATCTCTGAGCTCTCTGTTTTTTAACTTTCTATTTCAGGAAAGTGCGTATTCAGCAGAGAAATTCATTTCCCCTAACTGAATGGCATCGAGTGCAATCATCTTTTCTTCATTGGTCGGAATAACGGCGCAGGCGACCGCCGAATGCGTCCCGGAAATAATCCGCTGTTCGCTTGTTCGCAGGGCATTTTTATCCTCATCCAGCGCCAGGGAAAATACCTGCAAATGCGCCATTACCCGTTGGCGAATTAATGCCGAGTTCTCGCCGATACCGCCGGTAAAAATAATGCCGTCAAGACGATGCAATGACGCTGCGTGCCCGGCGATATGACGCGCGACGCGGTGCACAAAGGTCTGAATGGCGAGCCGGGCGTGGGTGTGCCCGTCGTGCCAGGCCTTTTCAAGCGTACGCATATCCGAGGAAAGCCCGGAGATGCCCAGCAGCCCGGACTCCTTATTCACCACCCGTTCCAGGTCGCTGAAGCTTTGCCCGGTCTGTTCGGCAATCCACGCCATTGCGCCGAAATCGACGTCGCCGCAGCGGGTGCCCATCATCACCCCTTCCAGCGGCGTCATGCCCATTGAAGTATCCACGCTGCGTCCGTTGCGGACCGCGCAAATCGACGCGCCGTTGCCGAGGTGCGCAATCACCAGCCCGGAATCCTCTTCATTCAGCCCCAGCAGGGTATGCGCCTGCTGGCTGACGTAGCGATGCGAGGTGCCGTGGAAGCCGTAGCGACGCACGCCCAGCGCTTCAAAATAGTGCCACGGCAGGCCGTACAGATAGGCGTGCGGTTCCAGCGTCTGGTGGAAACTGGTATCAAACACCGCCACCTGTTGCACGCCGGGGAATAAGCGCTGGGCCGCTTCCACGCCGCTGAGGTTGGCGTAGTTGTGCAACGGTGCCAACGGCGAGACTTCACGGATTTGGGCGATGACTTCGTCGGTTATCCGCACCGATTCACTGAAAATACTGCCGCCGTGGGCGATACGGTGGCCAATTAAGGCCACGCTGTCGATCAGGGCGCGTTTCTCCAGTTCGCTGGCAATCGCCTGCAACGCACATTCGTAGGTTGGGTAAGCCAGCGTCGCTGGCTCACCTCCGTTCACCGTGAGGGCTGCGCCTTCGTTGTTGATGCCGTCCGCGAGGCCGGTCAGCAACACATCCTGGCTTTGTACGTCCAGCACCGAAAACTTAATCGATGAAGACCCACAGTTAATGACCAGCACTACCGGAAATTCAATCATTTACGACTCCATCATCCTTTTTAGAACAGCTTATAAACGATGTTCAGAATGGTCAGGAAACCAATGGCGGTGACAAAAATGTTGTCCGCCTTCCCTTTGAATTTCGCCAGCGCCGGGACTTTACGAATCGCGTACATCGGCAGCAGGCACAGCAGCGAGGCGATAATCGGTGCGCCCATCGCTTCAATCAAATCGAGGATATTCGGGTTGGCATACGCCACCACCCAGGTCGAGCCCATGATGAAAATCATGCTCAGGGTGTTCAGTTTGCGGCTGGTGATTTTGGTCTTGTCGCCTTTGTAACCGAACTTGAGGATCAGCCCGTTCAGCCCTTCCAGCGTGCCGAGGTAGTGGCCGAAGAAGGATTTGAAGATGGCGACCAGCGCGATAATCGATGCGCCGTATTCCAGCACGGTGGCGAACGTTGTTTTCTGACCGGTCATCGACGCGAAGTGGTTCGCGAGGTAGGAAAGCACCGGAATGTTCTGCGCTTTGGCCTCTGCCATGTTCGCTGGAGAGAGGGTGAACAGGCAGCTAAAGGCGAAGAACATCACCACAGCGACCATCAGCATGCTGGCGCGACCGATAATTTTGGAGCACTTCTTCTCGGTGTAATCGCGCCCAAACTCCCCTTCGTACTCTTCGCGCTTGGAGACCACGAACGACGAGACAATCGGCGAGAAGTTGAAGGAGAACACCATGATGGAAATACCCAGCCACACAGTGACCAGAATGCCGTCGTGTCCGGTAAAGGCGATATCGCTGAGGTGTACCTGATCAATCACCGCGGAGTTCCAGTAAGGGATCAGTGACAGCGAAATCAGCACCAGGCTTGCGATGAACGGGAAGACCAGGAAGCTCATCACTTTGACCATCAGGTCTTTCCCGAACCAGATGACAAACGCCATCACCAGCAGCAGACACAGCGCCACCAGGCCACGGTTAAGCGGCACCATCTGCAACTGGTTTTCCCAGAAGGTCATGAAGGTATTGGTTATCGTGACCCCGTAAATCCACAGCAGCGGGCAAATCGCAAAGAAATAAAGGAAGGTAATGACGACGCCGCCGGTTTTGCCGAAGTGTTCTTCGACGGTTTCGGTGATGTTGCCGGACGGATTGCTCCCCGAAAGGCACAGCCGCGCCAGCGCCCGGTGGCAGTAAAAGGCAATCGGATACGCCAGCACCAGCATCAGTAAAATCGGGATCAGGCCGCCATAACCGGCACGGATCGGGAAAAACAGCACCCCTGCCCCGATAGCGGTGCCAAACAGGCCCAGCGTCCAGGTGGTGTCGGATTTGCGCCAGGCCGACGCTTTATCGGCGCTGGTAATAAGGGTTTCTACGTTGCTCATAAAATTTTCCTTATCAAAAGAAATTAAGCGTCAACTAAACCGGTAATTTGCGACACGCGGGACAAGTCGATATTGCCGCCAGAAATGATACTGACGGTTTTACGCCCGCGAATATGTTCATCGAGTTTGCCGCTGAGCAGCGCCGCCGAGGCCAGCGCGCCCGCGCCTTCGGTAATGACTTTATTGCGCTGAATGAGCGCCACCATGCTGCGGCGGATGTCGTCTTCGCTGACCAGCACAATGTCGTCCACCAGTTCGCGCACGATTTCAAAGGTCAGAATGCCTGGGCGGGAGACGTCGCAGCCGTCCGCCAGCGTGGCGCAGGTGCGATGGTTAGTGATTTCCCCGGCACTGAACGAGGCCGCCATGCCGTGGACGTTTTCGGACTGCACGCCGATGATGCGGATAGTCGGGTTGATGGATTTGATGGCGGTGGCGATGCCCGCAATCAGGCCGCCGCCGCCGATCGGCACAATCACGTTATCGACGTCGTACAGATCCTGAAGGATTTCCAGGCCGATGGTGCCCTGCCCGGCAATAACCATTTTGTCGTCATACGGTGGGATGAAAATACGCCCTTCCATTTCGACGATTTCGCTGGCTCGGGCGATGGTGTCGTTAAAGCTGTCCCCGTGCAGCACCACTTCGGCGGAGTAATCGGTGGTCGCAGCGACCTTCGATTTTGGCGCGCTGCGCGGCATCACCACTTTGCCGTCGATGCCGAGCATGGCGCAGGAGAGCGACACGCCCTGCGCGTGGTTCCCGGCGGAGCACGCCACGATACCTTTGCGTTTTTCCGCTTCGGTCAACGAACTTAATTTATTAAATGCGCCGCGGATTTTAAACGATCCGGTACGCTGCATGTTTTCGAACTTAAGGTATATTTCGCCTTTGCAGCATTCGCTTAAATAATTAGAACGCGGCATTCCGGTTTTATATATTTTCCCGGCCAGACGTTTTTGTGCCATTTGAATATCATCAAGGGTGACGGGCAGATCGTATGTAATATGCATTTTATCCTCTTCTCAGGAATAAACGTAAAAGGGAGTCAGAGCCTGTCATTCAGCGCTCCAGAGTCAGTAATACTAAAAATTTAAATCAGGCTAATTCGGTGAGTTCTTTTCGTTTGCGACAATTATGCAGCGAATATTGTTTTGCCAGTTCGACTAATACTGAGGCAGATTTCTTAATTCGATAATTCTTTGACCAAATAGCAGCGTAGCGCGCCACCGGTAACACGTCTTCGACGGGCAGCGTAATAAACTGGTTTGAACCAAACGGGGCGGTCATGTCACACGGGATCACGGTCAGGAAATTGGCATTCAGAACCAGGTTGTAGATGGTGACGACGGAGTCGGTTTTAACGATGTTATCGGTGCTGATGTGGTGTTTTTCGAAGGTGTTGAGCAGCTCTTTATAGAATCCCATATCGGTTTGGGGCAGGACCCACTGTTCGTTTTGCAACGCATCCAGCGTGGTCATACCGGTGCATGTTCGGGATTTGCTGGCCACCAGGACGAATTCGGACTCAAACAGGGGTTCAACGTGCAGATCCTGGAGCTGCATTTCATCGCTAAGCGTGCCGATGGCGAAATCCAGTCGCCCATCGCGCAACGCCGGGAGGAACGATGCCAGCTGCGCTTCGTACATCGACACCTGCGCCTTCGGGAACACCTCTTTGAATTTCTTCATCATGCTGGAAAGAAAGGTAAAGCCAATCAGTGACGGGAAGCCGAAGGAAACGTCCACCACGTGGCTGCAGCTCAGGCTGTTAATCTCGCTCACCATGTTTTTCATTTCACGGGTGATGGACTCGGAATAGGAGAGTAAAACCTGTCCGGCACTGGTGAGCGTCACACCGGTATTTTTCCGAACCATCAGCTCAATGCCAAAATAGGATTCGATGTCATTGATCGTTTTACTGACCGCAGGCTGGGTTAAACCAAGCTGTTTCGCCGCCGAGCCGATAGAGCCACTTCTGATGACCTCCTGAAAAACCACCAGCTGCTGCGTTTTCGGTAAAATGATATTTTCCATCTTATTCACCCTTAATTTCCATTTCGCGGTGAATTTTAGGCAATATAACCCCTCGGGGTATGTGCGATTACTCACAGTTTGCCGGGAACCATTTTTACACAACCAAACAAATCACAAAAAGACGTTATAAATCATAAGTATGGTTATTATTGATCTGCATTTTGAGTGATTTTCATCAATATATAAGAAGGGTATGAATTTATTTTATGGCGATAAAATACGCCGTTCGTGGTTATTTCCCCCTCTTAATCAAGGTTAACTTTCAATCAATTAGCGAGCAGGAAACAATCATTCATTAATCAATTATTTTTGTATTTATCAACATAAGCTATAATGCCATACATAAATAAAGGTTAAATTCAGACCCAGTTCGCACTATTATGTTAATCACAGCGCCACAGCAATGTTTTGTTATCATTACATCATCCTTTGCTTAACATGTGGTTAGAACTGAAAACATATTTACAACACTACCGTTTGCCGTAAATGCAGGCTAATATTTTACATATCCTGACATTCACAAGCATAAGAATGAACTCAATTACGCCATGACAGTCTTTTGTGCTCCATGTCGCATATTGAACATGTTGCTGCTTTCGACGCGAACGCAGATTGCCAGATTATTTTTAAACAACACTCGGATTGTCGCATTAATGACCAGACAGCTAAGATCGGGCTTATCCTTCCTAATATCTCCGCCCTCGCGCGGCTGGAGTCAGTATGTTTGATTCAAAAATGGCAGAATTTCGACAGGGACGATGGAAAAAACATCTTCCGATGCTGGTCTCAAAAGGCTCGCGCAGCGGTAATCCTTATGATTACTACGCGGTGCATCTGGTCGACGTCGACCGTAATCGCTATCAGTTGGTGGGCTATAAGCATCGCGCCGTGACGCTTGCCCGCTGGGATTATGACGTGGGCCGCTATCTCGATGAGCGCCGTATCAGCGTGGCGGAACTCGACGCGATGCAGGCAGAAATTATCCATCACCGCAGCTACGGGCCGCTGAGTTTCTCCGGCATTCTTGGCTTCAGCTTCAGCTATCGCACCCGTTTCGCCTACCTCAAAACCCTGTTCAGCCGGGGCAAGGGCAAATTGGTGTCGACGTTTTTCGCTAATAAAGAACTGAAAAGTCGTGATCGTATCGCCCTGCTTAATCTGCTGGTGAATGAATACATCCAGCAGCGTCCGTCACGGCTCCATGCTGGCGTGCTGATTGAGGAAGTGATCGCGATGTTGTACGGCAAGCTCTGGTACAAACACATTCGCAATGAAGAGTTTCGCCGTAAAGTGAGGCTGTTGCTGAAATCACTGGTCATCACCGGAGACTTGGCGCAGAAAGACGAACACTATTACGTTCAGCCGCAGTCCGTGGCGACGATTGTCGAATTTGAGAAAGAAGAACGCCGCGTCGAACAGCAAGACAAAATGCAGCGCAATTTCGTGCGCTTGATGTTGGTGATCACGGCCTCTACGGCGCTGATCACTCTCGCGCTTCTCGGGTTAGCGGGCGTGGTCGATCTGCATAAAGTTTGGGATTTCATCAGCAATCTCAATCCGTTCAGCATTCTGATGAAGCTGGTTTAACCTCTGAACAGGGAGGCGCTCGTCGTGTCCCTGTGTCTTTTCCCCTTCCCACGTCTATGCTTACCGCGCTGTCATCTAAAAAAGAGGCAATGTCGTGGATAAAGAATTGATTGATGCGGGATACCGTTTGTACAGCGGTGACAAAATCGACGTCTATTTTAATACCGGAATGTGCCAGCACTCAGGCAACTGCGTGCGGGGCAGCAGCCAGCTGTTTAACCTGAAGCGTAAGCCTTGGATTGCGCCGGATAGCGTCGATACACAAACAGTCCAACGCGTGATTGATAACTGCCCAAGCGGGGCGTTGAAATATCGTCTGAAAATAGGTCTGGAGGGGTAATGGATATTCTGGAAGATAGCACCAGCTTTTATGTGAACAATGCCAACGGCAAACGCGTGGCGGAGGTGGTTTTTGTCCCCACCGGCGAACACCTGACGATCATCGAACACACCGATGTGGATGACAGCCTGAAGGGCCAGGGGGTAGGTAAAAAGTTGGTCGCGAAAGTCGTGGAGCGCATGCGCCGCGAAAACCGCAAAATTATACCGCTGTGCCCATTCGCCAAACATGAGTTTGATACCACGCCGGAATATGCTGATATTCGCGCATAACAACAGGCATCCTATTAACCCGTAAACCCGTCAGGGCTCAGTGCAAATAGCCGAGCGTCGCCACCGCATGTTGTAAGTGTTCAATAAAACCACTGAGCTTGGGCAGGCGGCGCAAGTCGTGACGATAAAGCATTTGCACCGGACGCGGCGCGGGCAGCCAGGCATCCAGCACCCGCACCAGTTGGCCGCGTTTGATTTCATCACAGACCAAAATTTCGGGCTGCAGCAAAAGTCCTGCTCCGGCGAGCGCCGCCATTTTCAAGCCTAATCCGTCATTACAGGCCAGCACCGGATCGCGACGCCAGGGGTTTTCGGTTCCACTCCCGGGGAAGTGCCATTCGTTGCGCGCGTTCCAGACCATATGAGATAAGCAGCGATGTCCGGTTAACGCTTTTGGCGTTTGCGGCGTACCGTAGCGAGCAAGGTAGTCCGGCGCGGCACAGATGACCATCCGGTACTGGCAGAGCGGTTTTGCCACCAGGTCGGCGTCATGCACATTCCCTATTCGCACCGCGAGGTCAAACCCCTCTTCCACCAGATTCACCACACGATTGCTGAGGTCGAGCTCCACCCGCACGTCCGGGTAACGCTGTAAAAACGTCGCCACCGCCGGGGCCACAACGCAGGCGCCGAACGTTGACGGCGCACTGATGCGCAGCGTCCCGGACGGAGCCGCGCGCAGGCGCTCCACGGAGGCATCCGCTACCGCGACCTGTTCCAGCACCCGTCGACACTCATCCGCGTAAACGCGTCCGGCATCTGTCAGGCTCTGCCGCCGGGTGGTTCTGTCGAGCAGCCGCGCACCCAGTTCTGCTTCCAGCTGGGTAATGTACTTCCCGACCATCACCGCGGAAATATCCAACCGCGCCGCCGCGTCCGTAAAGCTGCCGCATTCGACCACTGTCACGAAGATTTCCATGCTGCGAAGCTTATCCATATTCCGAACCACCCGTTAATAATGTTTTAACTCTGCACCCGTTTATCGCACAAACAATGAGGTAAAGAATAGGCCTTAAACCAAAACGAGGAACCTCTTATGAAAATTGTCATCGTGGGTGCCAGCGGCACCGTTGGACGCGCAGTAGTCGCTGAACTGGACAAAAATGGGCAGCACGAGTTGATTCGCGTTGGTCATCGTCAGGGCGATTTATGTGTAGATCTCACCGACGAAGCCAGCGTGGATGCCCTGTTTTCCCAGACGGGTAAAGTGGATGCGATCATCGCCACCACCGGGAATGTTTTTTTCGGCCCGCTGGATGAAATGACGGCGGAAGATTTTACCCTCGGGTTGCAGGATAAGCTGCTCGGTCAGGTTCGACTGGCGCTAAAGGGCCAGCATTTTCTCAATGATGGCGGGTCCATTACGCTGACTAGCGGGATCATCGCCGATGTGCCTATCGCCCAAGGTGTCAACGCCACGACCGTTAATGCGGCATTAGCAGGCTTTGTGAAAGCCGCTGCCTGTGAATTACCGCGAGGAATAAGGATAAACCTGGTGAGCCCGACGCTGTTGACCGAATCAGAAGCGGACTACGGCCCGTTTTTCCCTGGTTTTGAGAGCGTTCCGGCCACACGCGTGGCGCTGGCATTTCGTCGGAGCGTGGAAGGCGTGCAAAGCGGGCAGGTGTTTAAAATCGGGTATTGATGGACCTGAATGCCCGGTGGCACAAGCTGGCCGGGCCTACGATGATATGTTTCTTTTGTAGGCCCGGTCAGCGTAGCGCCACCGGGATAAGACTTAACTTAACTGAATTAAAATCAGTCGCGCGTCTGAACCCAGAACGCGTGAATCAGACCCGGAATATAACCGAGCAGCGTCAGAACGATGTTAAGGATAAACGCCCAGCCAAATCCTTTACCCAGCAAAACGCCCAACGGTGGGATGAGAATGGTAAAAATGATGCGCCAGATACCCATAAAAACTCCATGCAATTAGTCATGATAATAAAAGAGAGACATCTCTAAGCGTAGCCATTGTCGCCCGACCTAACATTTTCGCCCATCGCGTTTACCCTCTTTTACCTTTTTAACCCTGCGTAGGCTAAGGTATAACAACAGGCAATTATAAAGGAGAACACAATGTATTCCGTTGGCGATCTGGTACAGCCCAAAATGGGTGGACCCAAAATGAAAATCATCGAAATTCACGGCGACCAACTTGTGGCTGTTGCGGCAAACGATGAACAGGGGCAAATATATACCCTAAAAGCGGTAGATGTTGCACCCTACCATGAAGAAGGTGACTTCGGCGTCTGCTAAATAAAAACGGTGAGGTAAACCTCACCGTCTTCATTGTTAACGCTGAAATGTTAAATCAGAAAATCATTAAGCGATTGACCGTTAGCCACGGCCTCAGCGATCGGCTTCGGCATTCTGCCCTGACCGGTCCAGGTTTTCTGTTCACCGTTGAAATCGGTGAAACGGTATTTTGCCGGGCGAGCTGCTCGCTTTTTGCGGGTGCCGGTTGGTGCGGCAATGTTACTGACCAGGTCATCCGGTGAAATGCCTTCGGATTTCATAAGCTCAAGCCAGGTATTGATTTTTTCCTGCTTCTCGGCCAGATTTTCACGCAGGCTTTCTTCTTCGCTACGTTTTTCTTCAGTCACGATCCTGAATTTTTCCAACATTTCTTCAAGCACGTCAATGGAGAATTCACGCGTCATCGCGCGCAGGGTGCGGATGTTATTAAGTTTCTGTAACATAATTGACATATATTATTTAAATTCCTTTCCACTGGCTAAAAATTGGCACTGTGAGAGTAATTGTATTATATGAGGGGATTATTTACCACCGCTGCACCTGCATCTTTATCTCATGTAATATTATCAAATATATATTTAACTATAACAGCGTGGGAATATTTCTCTACATCAGTAATTAATTAATGCCGACGACTGAATAAACACTGTTGATATTTTCTGCAACCGCGCCAGGGTCATGGCACTCTCTTTCTTTACTGTCAGACGATTAACCCCGCCCCTGCCTGTCAATTTACCTGAATAAAAACCCACACGGAGTGCATAGGCGAAGAGGGTCGTTAACAGGATCTAACGCCACCAAAATCATCAAATACGGTGATAAACGCTATGCCCACTTTTCCCTAGACCAACGGATAAAATTTTGCGCTTCCAGCCAGCAAGGCTGAATCACCCTGCACATCAAAAACGCGTAACACTCTGAAAAACAACACAATAAACCACAGCAGCAACAAAAATAGCGTGATGAGATGAAAACCTCCCTACGCAGAGTATTTTATTAACAAAAGGCGCTTAAATAAAAATTTTGAGCTAGTTGTTACTTTTAAGCCAGATGGATATTCTATGCCGGAAAACAGTGCCAAACCAAAGCACTGTTAAGAACGCTAAAAGCCCGTTTTTACCACTTTCTTCAAGGAGCATACCGATGTTCTCTGCGCAGTCCCGCCTGCGTCATGCGGCAGCAGACACTTTCGCCATGGTGATCTAATGTTCCGTCGTGAACATGATGATTGAAATATTT
>Ga0160437_1000918_pt1 | contig 14035 bp, 10 predicted proteins | sample HID1975I_E0MG_FD_108227 | JGI IMG/M metagenome (GOLD analysis project Ga0160437, IMG submission 108227) | Enriched soil microbial communities from UW Madison campus, WI, USA - HID1975I_E0 MG | ecosystem: Environmental > Terrestrial > Soil > Unclassified | place: USA: Madison, Wisconsin... | reverse complement strand
TGCGTGCCCACCCACGACGACACGGCGGTCAGCAGGTCTCTGCCGTCAGGGACTCCGCCGAACTGCGCCGCGGCGGTCGCGGCGAGGGCGTCGGACTCCGCGTAGCGACTCGGCCGGCCGTAGACCAGGCGGTCGGTCTCCGTGGTCTTGATGGGCGCCGCGGGTTCGGGGACGCTCGCGCGGTACTCCACGACGAGCTCTCCGGGCTCCGCCGTGAGTCGGTGCAGGCGTCCGCCGTGGACGTCGCTGAGCTCGCGGACCTCCACGGGCATGCCGTCGAGGGTCGCCGTCAGCGACTCCGTCGGAGCGTAGGCGGACGCCACCGCGATCGCGAACACGAGGTCGGCGGCCTCGGTGACCTGCAGGACGATGCGGCTCGTGACATCCCTCTTCATGCGCCCAGCCTGTCACTCCCGGTCCGGATGTCCCACTTTCGGTCGTATCCGCGCCGCAGATTCAGCCGCAAGTGGGACATGGTGCGAAGAGAGTGGGACAACAGGCGCAGGGGGGAGAGGGAGAGAGGGAGAGAGGGGGAGAGGGAGAGAGAAGGCGAGCGGGAGGGGGCTCAGGCCCAGTCGGCGGCGAAGGCCTCGGAGGCGCGGGCGAGGATCGACACGTCGGCGCCGACCAGGACGAAGGAGGCGCCGGCGGCGACGTAGTCGCGGGCGACGGCGGGATCGAACGCGTTGACACCGACGGGGGTACCGGTGGCGCGCACCGCGTCGAACGTGCGGCGTACCGCGGCGACGACCTCGGGGTGCGTCTGCTGGCCGAGGAGCCCCATCGACGCGGCGAGGTCGGACGGGCCGACGAAGACGCCGTCGACCCCGTCCACCCCAGCGATCTCCGCCGCGACGGCGACCCCCTCCACCGTCTCGATCTGCACGAAGAGCGCGGTGTGGCGGTCGGCGTCCTGCAGGTAGTCCTCCACGCGGTTCCAGCGTGCGGAGCGAGCCAGCGCCGAGCCCACCCCACGCTGTCCGCGCGGCGGGTAGCGGACGGCGGCCACGGCTGCCCGCGCCTCGTCGGCCGACGAGACCATCGGCACGAGGACGTTCTGCGCGCCGAGGTCGAGAACCTGCTTGATGGTGACGACGTCGCCGATCGGCACCCGCACGACCGGGGTGACCGGATACGCGGCGACCGCCTGCAGCTGCGCGAGGGTGGACTCCAGGCCGTTGGGGGAGTGCTCCATGTCGATGAGCAGCCAGTCGATGCCCGAGCCCGCCAGGATCTCGGTCACCAGCGGCGAGCCGGCGCACGCCCAGAGTCCGGCCAGCGGGCGCGGGCCCGCCGCGGCCAGGCGATCGCGGAAGGTGTCCGTCAGATGAAGCGGCATGAGAGGGTCCCCATCGGTCCGTAGTCGCACAGCACCTCGTCGCCGCGCGCGACCCACACGGGTCGGGTGAACGATCCGGCGAGGATGATCTCGCCCGCCTCGAGTCTGTCACCGTGCGGGTGGATCTTGTTGGCGAGCCAGGCGACGCCCGTCGCCGGATGCCCGAGGACTCCCGCAGCGACGCCGGTCTCCTCGACCTCGCCGTTCTTGCGCAGCACCCCCGGCACCCACGGGAGGTCGACCTCGTCGGGGCGGCGGCGGGTGTCGCCGAGCACCATCGCGCCGTAGGCGGCGTTGTCACTGATGGTGTCGACGATCGTCCGGCCCTCGAGCTCGATGTGCGAGTTCAGGATCTCCAGCGCCGGCACGACGTAGTCGGTGACGCGCAGCGCGTCGGCCAGCGTCGCATCGGGCCCGGCGAGCGGCTCCTTCAGCACGAAGGCGAGCTCCACCTCGACCCGCACGTTCGAGAAGTGGTCGACGGGGATGGCGTCGCCGCTGCGGTAGACGGTGTCGTCGAACATCACGCCGTAGTCCGGTTCGGTGATCCCCGTCGCCTGCTGCATCGCGCGGGAGGTGAGTCCGATCTTGCGTCCCACCAGCCGCCGTCCCGACGCGGTCATGCGATCGCGCCACACGCGCTGGATCGCGTAGGAGTCCTCGACGGTGGCCTCGGGGTGGCGTGCCGTGATCCGCGGGATCACCCCGTGGGTGCGATCGGCCTCGGCGAGCTCGGCCGCGAGCGCGGCGATCGTGTCGTCGTCCAGCATCACAGCTGATGGCCCAGCTTGTACTCGCCCTGCTTGTACTCGGGCAGGTCGTCCTCGCCGGGGCGCGTGTACGAGAAGCCGTCGGCGCCGATCGTGACGGCCATCTCCGACGAGTCGGTGCGGGCGTGGACCGGCTGCGGGGAGCCGTCGAGGTCGAGGACGAGCGAGGCCTCGGTGTACCAGCTGGGCACGACCGGGTTCCCCCACCAGTCGCGGCGCTGGTTGTCGTGGACATCCCACGTGACGACGGGGTTGTCGGGGTCTCCGGTGTAGTAGTCCTGGGTGTAGATCTCCACGCGGTGGCCGTCGGGGTCGCGCAGGTAGAGGTAGAAGGCGTTGGAGACGCCGTGGCGTCCGGGACCGCGCTCGATGGCGTCGGAGCGGCGGAGCGCGCCGAGCTTGTCGCAGATCGCGAGGATGTTGTGCTTCTCGTGGGTAGCGAAGGCCACGTGGTGCATGCGCGGTCCGTCACCGCCGGTCATCGCGGTGTCGTGGACGGTGGGCTTGCGCCGCATCCAGGCTGCGTAGACGGTGCCCTCCTCGTCCTGGATGTCCTCGGTGACGCGGAAGCCGAGGGACTGCATGAAGTTGACGGCGCGCGGCACATCGGGGGTCACCTGGTTGAAGTGGTCGAGCCGCACGAGCTCGCCCGGGGTGTGCAGGTCGTAGCGCCACGACAGGCGCTCGACGTGCTCGGTCTGGAAGAAGAACTCGTACGGGAACCCGAGCGGGTCGGTCACCCGCACGGCGTCGCCGATGCCCTTCACGAACCCCTCCACGCGGCGCTCCACGCGGCACCCGAGCTCCGTGTAGAACGCGACCGCCTTGTCGAGGTCGTCGGCGGAGCGCACCCGGTACGAGAAGGCGGCCACGGCGGCGACCGGACCCTGCCGGAGCACGAGGTTGTGATGGATGAACTCCTCCGTCGAGCGGAGGTAGATCGCCTCGTCGTCCTCCTCCGTGACATAGAGGCCGAGGACGTCGACGTAGAAGACGCGGGACGCCGCGAGATCGGTGACGACGAGCTCCATGTAGGCGCAGCGCAGGATGTCGGGCGCGGGGGAGGTGGGTGTGGGAATGGGATCGTCGGAGCGGATCGGCGCCTCCTGGCTCACGGAGAAGCCCGAGGAAGTCAGCGTCATCTCGTCGCGGTGGGTCATGTCAGCGTCCTTGCTTTCGTGTTCCGGGGTTTCGGGTGTCGTCTCGGGGTTTCGTCTCTGCGTTTCGACTCTGCATTTCGTCTCTGCGTTTCGTCTCGCTCCGCTCGCTCAACGACCGGGTGCCGGGTGCCGGGTGCCGGCCCCGCCGGTCGTTGAGCGAGGAGCGCAGCGACGAGTCGAAACGCAGACGAGTCGAAACGCAGACGACACGCATCAGTTCTTGCCGAAGGTGGGGTTGTGGGGCTCGCCGAGCGTGACGTGCACGGCCTGCTGGTCGGTGTAGAAGTCGATCGAGCGGTAGCCGCCCTCGTGCCCGAGGCCGGAGGCCTTGACGCCGCCGAAGGGGGTGCGGAGGTCGCGGACGTTGTTCGAGTTCAGCCACACCATGCCCGCATCGACCGCGCCCGCGAACGTGTGAGCGCGCTTCAGGTCGTTCGTCCACACGTAGGCGGCCAGCCCATACTTCGTGTCGTTCGCGAGCGCCAGCGCCTCCTCATCGGTGTCGAAGGGGGTGATCGCGACCACCGGGCCGAAGATCTCCTCCTGGAAGATGCGGGCGCCCGGTGCGACATCGGCGAACACCGTCGGGGCGACGAAGTTGCCGAACGCGAAGCCGTCCGGCTGCCCACCGCCGGCGACGAGGCGTCCCTCGGTCTTGCCGATCTCGACGTAGCTCATCACCTTGTCGTAGTGCTCCGGGTGCACGAGCGCGCCGACCTCGGTGGCCGGGTCGTGCGGGTAGCCGACCTTCACGCGCTGCGCCTGGGCGGCGTACCGCTCGACGAACTCGTCGTAGACGGGACGCTCCACGAGGATCCGGCTGCCGGCCGTGCAGCGCTCGCCGTTGAGGGAGAAGACGCCGAAGATCGTCGCGTCGACGGCGGCGTCGAGGTCGGCGTCGGCGAAGACGACCGCGGGGGATTTGCCGCCGAGCTCCATCGACAGGCCCTTCAAGAACGGTGCGGCGTTGGCGAAGATCAGCTGGCCGGTGCTGCTCTCGCCGGTGAAGGAGATGAGCGGCACGTCAGGGTGCTTCACCAGGGCGTCGCCGGCATCCTCGCCCAGACCGTTGACGAGGTTGAACACGCCCTGCGGGAGGCCTGCTTCCTCGAAGATCCCGGCCCACAGCGACGCCGACAGCGGGGTGAACTCGGCGGGCTTGAGCACGACGGTGTTGCCGGTCGCGAGAGCCGGGCCGAGCTTCCACGACTCGAGCATGAAGGGCGTGTTCCAGGGGGTGATGAGCCCCGCGACGCCGATCGGCTTGCGGTTGACGTAGTTGAGCTGCCGCCCGGGGACTTTGAACGTGTCGTCGGACTGAGCGACGATCAGGTCGGCGAAGAAGCGGAAGTTCTCGGCGGCGCGCCGGGCCTGGCCGAGCGCCTGCGTGATCGGCAGTCCCGAGTCGAAGGACTCCAGCTCGGCGAGGCGCGCATCGCGGGACTCGACGATGTCGGCGATGCGGTGCAGCACCCGCGACCGCTCACGGGGGAGCATCCGCGGCCAGGGGCCCTCGGTGAACGCCCGGCGCGCGGCGGCGACCGCCCGATCGATGTCGGCCTTCTTGCCCGCGGCCGCCTGCACGTACGTCTCGTTGGAGACGGGTTCGAGCACGTCGAAGGTGTCGCCGTCGAGCGAGTCGACGAACGCGCCGTCGATGTAGTGCTGGATGCGGCTCGGGAGGTCGGCCGGCACATGGCGGGCGTCGAGGGCGGGGGTGGTCATGGTGCTCCTTGTGGTGACGGGAGGCCGGACGGCGGGGTCAGAACGCCGGGAGGCCGAGGGCCTCGTCGGGGTGCTCGTGGATCATGTAGGCGTCGAGGGTGGCCGACCGGTGACGGCGGGCCGCCTTCTCGATCTCGCCGAGCGGCGCGCCCTGCTCGATGAGGCGCACGATGTTCTCGTGCTCGTGCACCGACTCCTGGGCGCGGCCGGGGACGAAGCTGAAGGTCGAGTCGCGGAGGTTCCCGAGGCGCCCCCACTCGGCTTCGACGAGCTCCAGCATGCGCGGGTTCGGGCACTTGCCGAACAGCGTCGCGTGGAACTCCTGGTTGAGGCGTGTGAAGGCGTGGGGGTCGAAGTGCTCGAGCGTCTCGATCATGAGCTCGTTGATGCGCCGCGCGGCATGGATGTCGTCGGCGGTCAGCCGCCGCGCCGCGAGCGCCGTGGCCGTCCCCTCGAGGATGCTGAGGGCCTGCATGCTGTAGCGGTACTGGGTGTCGTCGACCATGGAGACGCGGGCGCCGACGTTGCGCTCGAAGGTGACGAGGCCCTCGGCCTCGAGCTGGCGGATCGCCTCGCGGACGGGGACGACGCTCATGTCGAGGTCGCTCGCGAGGGTGCCGAGGACGAGACGGTAGCCGGGCGTGAACACCTGCCCGGCGATCCGCTCCTTGATCCAGTGGTACGCCTGCTGCGACTTGCTCTGCCCCGGTCCCTGAGCCGCGTTCGGTCCCTGAGCGCGATCCGGTCCCTGAGCCTGTCGAAGGGTCATCGGCCGTTCCTCTCGTCGTCGTAGCGCGCGCGCCAGGCGGCGTTCATGGGGAAGAGTCCCTCGACGGGGTGCCCCTCGCCGACGCGGGCGGCGATCCAGGCGTCTTCGTCCTCGCGGGCGAGGGCGGCGTCGACGACCTCTTCGGCGAGAGCAGGGGGGATGACGATGACGCCGTCGGCGTCGCCGACGATGACGTCGCCCGGCTGCACGGTGGTGCCGCCGCAGGCGATGGTGAGGTCGTGGTCCCACGGGACGTGCTTGCGGCCGAGGACGGCGGGGTGCGCGCCGGCCGAGTAGACGGGCAGCCCGACGGCGGCGACGGAGTCGGCGTCCCGCACTCCGCCGTCGGTGACGATCCCCGCGGCGCCCCGGGCGTGCGCACGGATCGCGAGGATGTCGCCGAGGGTGCCGGAGCCGGTCTCCCCGCGCGCCTCGATGACGATGACCTCGCCGGCGTCCACGGCGTCGAAGGCGCGCTTCTGGGCGTTGTAGCCGCCGCCGTGGCTCGCGAAGAGGTCTTCGCGGTTCGGGACGAAGCGCAGAGTGCGGGCGGTGCCCACGAGCTTCGCGCCGGGCCGCAGGGACCGGACGCCGTCGATCGTGACGTTGTCGAGGCCGCGCTGGCGCAGCTGCTGGGAGAGGGCGGCGACGGGCACGCGCGCGAGCTTCTCGCGCAGCGCCGGGTCGAGCGTCGGGCGTGCAGGCGCCTCGCGCGGCTCCTCGGACGCCTCCTGCAGGGTGCCCCGCGTCTCCGTGCCCCATGTCTCGGTGCCCCATGCCTCGGCGCGTTGCGTGTCGTCCACGGTGGGGAGCGAGCCGAGCTCGCCGTCGTAGCCGGGGCCGCCCCCCTCGACGACGGTGGTCACGAGCCGTCCCGAGGAGGCGCCGGTGGCGGGGGAGTCGACCTCCACCTCGACGACGTCGCCCGGCACGATGACGGACGAGCCCGCCGGAGTGCCGGTGAGGATGACGTCGCCGGGCTCGAGGGTGACGTGCTGGCTGAGGTCGGCGACGATCTGGGCGAGGGGGAAGATGAGCCCGGCGGTCGTGTCGTCCTGGGCGAGGTCGCCGTTGACCCAGGTGCGCACCCGCAGCTGCGCCGGATCCACGGTGCGCGCGTCGATCAGCTCCGGTCCGATCGGAGTGAACCCGTCGCCGCCCTTGGACCGGACGTTGGATCCCTTGTCGGCGGCGCGGAGGTCGTAGAGCCCGAGGTCGTTGGCCGCGGTCACCCAGCCGACGTGGTCCCAGGCGGTCACGAGTGGGATGTGCCGGGCCGGCGTGCCGATCACGAGGGCGATCTCGCCCTCGAAGGCGAGGAGCTCGGTGCCGGGCGGGCGGCTGATCGTCGAGGGGGAGGATGCGACCGAGCTCGACGGCTTGAAGAAGTACGACGGAGCCGCCGGTCGGCGCCCGCGCTGGGCGGCGCGCGAGGCGTAGCTGAGGTGCACCGCGATGATCTTCCCGGGCCGGCCGGGGAGGCCCGCGAACCGCGGATCGGTGGTGGCGTCGATGGTCATGAGCTCCCTCGCTCTTGCGTCGTATCTGAAATCGTATATGATCCTGAGTCACCGGGCAAGCACGGCCCGCCCCGACAGCGACGTCACCGACACAGGAGTCACCATGAGCGCATCATCGCCCACCCCGCACGCGGGGTTCACCCCTACGGGCACGATATCCACCGCCACCGACCGGCGGCGCGTCGTCTTCGCCACGGTGGTCGGCACCACCGTGGAGTGGTACGACTTCTTCATCTACGCCTCGGCGGCCGGGCTTGTCTTCGGTCAGCTGTTCTTCGCCCCCGCCGGCGAGCAGTTCGGCCAGATCCTCTCGTTCATCACCGTGGGCATCAGCTTCCTGTTCCGCCCGCTCGGCGCCTTCCTCGCGGGGCACCTCGGCGACAAGTACGGACGCCGTCTCGTGCTCATGCTCACGCTCGTGCTCATGGGCGTCGCGACCACGCTCGTCGGCCTTCTGCCCACATATGCCCAGATCGGCATCCTCGCGCCGATCCTGCTGATCCTCCTCCGCATCCTGCAGGGCATCTCCGCCGGCGGCGAGTGGGGCGGGGCAGTGCTCATGGCCGTCGAGCACGCTCCCAAGGCCAAGCGCGGGCTGTTCGGCGCCTCGCCGCAGATCGGCGTGCCGCTCGGGCTGCTCCTCGCCTCCGCCGTGCTCGCGATCGTCGCCCTCCCCGGTCAGGACTTCTTCCTCACGTGGGGCTGGCGCATCCCGTTCCTGCTGAGCGTCGTGCTCATCCTCATCGGCTACTACGTGCGCCGTCGCGTCGAGGAGAGTCCCGTCTTCCTCGAGCTCGCCGAGCGCAAGGAGGAGACGCGGATGCCGATCGTGCAGCTGTTCCGCAGGCACGCGCTCCTGGTGATCGTCGCCGCGTTCGTCTTCGCGGGCAACAACGCGGTCGGCTACATGACGACCGGCGGCTACATCCAGCGCTACGCCACCGACCCGAGCGGGCCGATCGGGCTGGCCACCTCGGACGTGCTGTGGGCGGTGACGCTGTCGGCCGTGTCCTGGCTCGTCTTCACCTGGATCGCCGGCTGGCTCTCCGACCGTCTCGGCCGGCGCACCACGTATCTGATCGGCTGGGTGCTGCAGTTGGTGGGCGTGTTCCTCCTGTTCCCGCTCGTCAACACGGGTGAGGTCGGCCTCCTGGCCCTCGGTCTCGTGATCCTGACGGTCGGCCTCGGATTCACCTACGGGCCGCAGGCGGCGCTCTACGCGGAGCTGTTCCCCGCATCGATCCGCTTCTCGGGCGTCTCGATCTCGTACGCGATCGGCGCGATCCTCGGCGGCGCCTTCGCCCCGACGATCGCCACCGCCCTCGTGCAGGCGACGGGCTCGACCCAGGCGGTCACCTGGTACCTGGCGGGCATGACGGCCCTCGGCCTCCTGGCGACGCTGCTGCTGCGCGACCGCAGCGGCATCCCGCTCGGTCCCGACCACGAGGCCGAGCAGGCCGTCAGCCCCCTCCGCGGCTTCGCGCGGGCCTGACACGGGCCGTCGCGGATTCGGAGCCTCGCGCCAGCGCTCCGAATCCGCGCGGCTCCGAATCCGCGAGATGATGGCAGCAGCCCCGACGTCGTCGTCGGGAAAGGATCGAAGACGATGCAGTTCCACCACCACGGGTACATCTCGGGCGACCCGCGCATCCAGCCCGCCGCCGGCACCGGCATCGACCGGGCCGCCGACCTCCCCGACGAGATCGATGTGCTCATCGTGGGATCCGGCCCCGCGGGCATGCTGCTCGCGGCTCAGATGTCGCAGTACCCGACGGTGGTGACCCGGCTCATCGAGCGGCGCGACGGCCGGCTCGTGCTCGGGCAGGCCGACGGCATCCAGCCGCGCAGCGTGGAGACCTTCCAGGCTTTCGGGTTCGCCGAGCGCATCACGGCGGAGGCCTACAACATCGGCTGGATGAACTTCTGGGGTCCCGACCCCGCCGACCCGAGCCGGATCGTGCGCCGGTCGCGCACGGCGGACTACGCGTTCCAGATCAGCGAGTTCCCCCACCTCATCGTCAACCAGGCCCGCGTGCTCGACTACTTCGCCGAGGCCGCCGCCCAGGGGCCCGGCCGGATCGTGCCCGACTACGGCATCGAGTTCGTCGGGCTCACCGTCCACGGCGCAGGCGAGTATCCCGTCGAGGTGCGGCTGCGCCACACGGCCGGCGAGCGTGCCGGGCAGGAGCGCACGGTGCGGGCGAAGTACGTGGCGGGATGCGACGGTGCGCGCAGCGGGGTCCGCGAGGCGATCGGCCGCCGCCACGTCGGCGACATCTCCCAGCACGCGTGGGGTGTCATGGACGTGCTCGTCACCACCGACTTCCCCGACTGGCGCATCAAGTGCGCGATCAACGCGGAGGCGGGGAACATCCTCCACATCCCCCGCGAGGGCGGCTATCTCAGCCGCATGTACATCGACCTCGGCGCGGTCGCCGCCGACGATGACCACCGCGTACGGCAGACGCCGATCGAGGAGATCATCCGGCGGGCGAACGAGATCCTCCACCCGTACGCGATCGACGTGAAGCAGGTCGCCTGGCACAGCGTCTACGAGGTCGGCCACCGGGTCACCGACGGCTTCGACGACGTGACCGGCGACGGCGAGGGCGAGAACGACCGCACGCCCCGGGTGTTCCTCACCGGCGACGCCTGCCACACCCACAGCGCGAAGGCCGGGCAGGGGATGAACGTGTCGATGCAGGACGGGTTCAACCTCGGCTGGAAGCTCGGCTCGGTGCTCACCGGCCGCAGTCCCGAGTCCCTCCTCGCGACCTACGGCGCCGAGCGCCGCCCCGTGGCGCAGCAGCTGATCGACTTCGACCGCGAGTGGTCCACGCTGATGGCGCGCAAGCCGGAGGAGATCTCCGACCCGCAGGACCTCGCGACGTACTACCTCGCGACGGCCGAGTTCCCGTCGGGCTTCATGACCCAGTACGGGCCGTCGGCGATCGTCGGCTCCGGCGAGCACCAGGCGCTCGCGGAGGGGTTTCCGATCGGCAAGCGGTTCCAGAGCGCCCCCGTCACCCTCGTGGCCGACGGCAACGTCGTTCATCTCGGGCACCACGCGAAGGCCGACGGCCGCTGGCGGATCTACGCCTTCGCCGACGCCGCGACATCCGGAGGCACGCACCCCGTGCTCGACGCGTGGGCGCAGTGGCTCGGCTCGTCGGAGGAGTCGCCCGTGCGTCGCTTCACGCGCGCCGACGAGGACGCCGATGCCCTGTTCGACGTCAAGGTCGTCTACCCCGAGGGGTTCGAGGATGTCGACGTCGCCCGTGTGCCGTCGGTGTTCCGTCCGGCGTCCGGGCCGCTCGGACTCGTGGACGACGAGAAGGTGTTCGCCGCCGGACCGACGGTCTGGAACGCGGTCGACATCTTCGCCGAGCGCGGACTGTCGCGCGAGGGCGTGGTGGTCGTGGTGCGTCCCGACCAGTACGTCGCCGCCGTGCTGCCTCTCACCGCCACCGCCGACCTCGCCACCTTCTTCGATGGGGTGCTGCTTCCGCTGCAGTAGCGCCTGCTGTTGTCCCACTTTCGGCGGTTGTTGTCCCACTTTCGGCGGCGCACGTCCCACTTTCGGCGGCTTCCGCGGCGGAATCCGACCGAAAGTGGGACATAGCCTCAGCTGTTCACGCGGATGATCTCCTGCTGGTACGGGGCGATCACCTCGCCGGAGATGCGGCAGTCCAGCAGCAGGAACGGTCGCTCGGACGCCGGTCGCGCCGCCCACGCGGCCAGCGCCTCGAGGTCGGCCAGCTCCCGCACCACGATGCCCTCCGCTCCCACCGAGCGGGCGAGGCCCGCGAAGTCCACCTCGGGGATGAGCATGGGCCCCCGCGCGAGTCCCTGCAGCCCGTAGAGGTTGATCTCCGCGCCGTAGGCGGCGTCGTTCCACACCACGGCGAGGCCGCGGCCTGCGGCGACCCGCACGGCGGACTCCAGATCGGCGAGGGCCATGAGCCCGCCGCCGTCGCCCGTCGTCAACACCACCGTGGCTCCCGGCTTGGCGAGCGCGGCGCCCGGCACCGAGGGGAAGCCGAGCCCGATCGACTGGTACGCCGTGCCGACCATCAGCATGCGGTCGGGCGAGGCGACCGGCCAGTACATGTTCGCCCAGCCGATGAAGTGACCGCCGTCCGACACCACGACGCGGTCGCGCGTCGACGCGTTCGCCTCGAGCAGCGCGCCGATGCGCGCGGCGACGGAGCGCGGGTCGAGGCGGCCGTCGGGCGCCAGGGCGTCGCCGCACTCGCGTGCGCGCAGGGGAGCGAGGTCGACGGACTCCCGCCAGCCCGACGGCGCGGAATCCGTCAGTGCGTCGGCGAGAGCGGACGCCACGACCGCTGCGTCACCGCGGATGAAACCGCCGACGTGAGGATGCGTCGCGGCCGGTGCCACGTCGACCTGCACGACGCGCGTGCCCGGCGCGAACAGGTCGCCGAAGCGCATCGTGAACTGGTTGAGCCCGGCGCCGAACACCACCGCGACGTCGGCGGTGCGGATGAGTTCCATCGCGCCGTCGGCACCGAATCCGCCCGTCACGCCGAGGTCGAACTCGGCGCGGGGGAAGATGCCGCGGCCGAGCGCGGTGGTCGCGGTGAGGGCGCCGGTCGCGTCGGCGAGTCGGCCGAGCGCCTCCCCGGCGCCGGCGACCCACGCGCCGCGTCCGGCCAGCAGCAGCGGCCGCTCGGCGCGGGCCAGCGCTCCGACGAGGTCGGCGATCGCGGCGCGAGCGAAGGGTGACGGGGCGAGGGGAGCGGGGAGTGACGGCGCGGGGGCGTCGGGCACCGGTCCCGCTTCGAGCTTCGCGACGTCGTAGGGGATCGCGAGCACCGTCGGCACCCGGTACGACAGGGCGTGCTCGATCGCGATGACCGTGGTCGCCGCCGCATCAGCCCGCCCGACCGTGTATGTGCGGGCACCGACGGCGGAGGCGAGGGCGATCTGGTCGACGTCCCACGGGCGCGGGCCCGAGGTGGGTTCGTCGCCGACGACGAGGATGAGCGGCACGTGCGCCTGCACCGCCTCGGCCAGTGCCGTGAGGGTGTTGGTGAACCCGGCGCCGTACGTCGCGGTGGCGGCGGCGATCCCGCCACCGGCGCGGTGGTAGGCATCGGCGGCGACGACCCCGCCGGCTTCGTGCCGCACGGCGGTGAACGAGACGGCCGTGGAGCGTTCGAGGGCGTCGAGGAAGTGGGCGTTGCCGTTGCCCATCACCCCGAACACGTGATCGATGTGGTGGGCGAGGGTGTGCGCGACGTGCGCAGAGACGGTGGGCATGGGAGCTCCAGCGAAGACGGGACGGATGTGAGGCCGTATGTGTCTCGCTCGCGCGACGTCGGCGTCGTGCGGCTGCGTGCCCCTTTTCCGAGCACCGACGACCGTGGCCGTCGGACAGTGCGAGTGTATACGATCCGGTGCGGGCGGGGTTCCTGAGCCCGCATGTCCCGATTTCGGTCGGTTCGCCCGTGCTCGAACGACCGAAAGTGGGACAACTGATGCCGGAAGTGGGACAACCGATGTCGAAAGTGGGACATGCTGGCGGGATGGACGTCGACCGGCTGCGCAGCGAGCGGCTGCGCCATCATCGGCTCAGCGCTCCCGCGTCGTCCGTCGCCGAGGCGGCCTCCCACATGACCGCCACGCAGGCGCAGGAGTTCTGGGGCGGGCGGTGGGCGCTCGCCGCCCGCACGCGCGGGCATCCGACGCTCAGCGAGGTCGATGCGGCGTTCGCCGAGCCGGGCTCCCTCGTGCGCTCGTGGACCCAGCGCGGCACCCTCCACATCCTCCCCGCGCGCGACCTCGCCTGGATCCTCGGGATCACCGCCGACCGGCAGACCCGGCAGTACGCGACGATCCACCGGGGCCTCGGCATCGACGCCGACATGCTGACCCGCGCCGAGAGCGCCGTCCGCGCCGTGCTCGGCGGCGGCAACCGCCTGACGCGTCCGGAGTTCGGGACGGTGCTCTCCGGGATCGGGATCGACCCGTCCGGCATGCGCGGAAACCACATCTTCTCGGCGCTCGCGCTGCGCCTGGTCGTCGTCCTCGGTCCGGTCGTCCCGCGGGAGGGCGGCCCCACGCGCGATCAGTACGTCGTCGCGCCGGAAGAGTGGATCCCCGACGCCGAAGCGCCCGCCGATCCCCTCGCCGAGCTGTTGGTGCGCTACATCCGCAGCCACGGGCCGGCCGGCATCGGCGACTTCGGCTGGTGGGCGGGGCTCCCCAAGGGTTTGTCGCAGCAGGCGCGGGAGGGCGCCGGGGAACGCGTCGTCGAGGTCGACGACGGCCTCTTCGTCGCTGCCGATGCCGCGCCGCGCCGGAGCGCCGTCGATCCGGTGCGCGCGCTGCCACCGTTCGAGGAGTACTACCTGTCCTACGCCGACCGGACGGTTCCGTGCGCGCCCGGGTTCCTGCAGCGGATCGGGCCGAGCATGAACGGGATCGTCAAGCCGGTGCTGGTCGCGGACGGCGAGATCGTGGGGGTCTGGTCGCACTCAGTGGCCGTCGGCAAGCACGATCGCGCCCCGGTGCCCGAGCTGTTCGGCGTCGCGGATGCCGGGGACGTCGAGGTCGCCCTGGCCCGCTTCGCCCGCTTCATCACCGGCTGAGCGGGTGCCTTCCCGTCGCTCGGTCGGCGCAGCGGAGGGGATCGGCGCAACGGAGGGGATCGGCGCAACGGAGGGGATCGGCGCAACGGAGGGGATCGGCGCAACGGAGGGCGGGAGGGCCCCAGCGACCCTCCGCCG
>Ga0160437_1000910_pt1 | contig 14132 bp, 10 predicted proteins | sample HID1975I_E0MG_FD_108227 | JGI IMG/M metagenome (GOLD analysis project Ga0160437, IMG submission 108227) | Enriched soil microbial communities from UW Madison campus, WI, USA - HID1975I_E0 MG | ecosystem: Environmental > Terrestrial > Soil > Unclassified | place: USA: Madison, Wisconsin... | reverse complement strand
GCGCCGAAAGAAGGTCTGATCGACCCGAATCATTCCGTACAGATTGGTATTCGTACCGAGTTTGATAAAGACAACGGGTTCACCGTGCTGGATGCGGCACAGGTCAACGATCGTGGCGTGGACGATATTCTGGCGCAGGTGAAGCAGATTGTGGGCGACATGCCGGTGTACCTGACCTTTGATATCGACTGCCTGGATCCGGCGTTTGCTCCGGGGACCGGGACGCCGGTGATCGGCGGTCTGACTTCCGATCGTGCGATCAAACTGGTTCGTGGCCTGAAAGATCTGAATATCGTGGGGATGGACGTTGTGGAAGTGGCACCGGCTTACGATCAGTCGGAGATCACTGCGCTGGCCGCAGCAACGCTTGCACTGGAAATGTTGTACATCCAGGCAGCCAAGAAAGGCGAGTAATCGGTATCGCTTATCCCCCTCACCCCGGCCCTCTGCCATAGGGAGAGGGAAAACCCGGATCGATCCCCTCGCCCCTGTGGGGAGAGGGTTAGGGTGAGGGGAAAGGCTGCGAGCCTTACTTAATCCCGTCCGCTTTCATGCGATCGCGGATATGCTGGGCACGCTCTTCGGATGCCGGGTGATCGTCAAGCATTGAGCTTTGACGACCGGCTTCCAGTTTGGCCAGTTTCTCAAAGCTGGTGGCCAGACCCGCCGGATTGATCCCTCGTTTGCGCAACAGATCGTAAGAGTAGTCATCGGCTTCAGATTCCTGACGCTGGGAGAACTGCGCGTTCACCAGTTTTTCGCCTAAATCACCCAGCTGTGACTGTGACAGGCTGCCAATCATGCCGCCCGCAGAGGCCGCCGCCACGCGAAGTGCATTGGTGCTCAGCGCCACCTGCATGCCTCTCTTCACATGGCCCAGCGCTACGTGACCCATCTCGTGACCAATCACCGCTTCGACTTCGTTGTCGGTCATCATATCCATCAGCCCGCTATAGACGCGGATACAGCCGTTAGCCATCGCAAAGGCGTTCACGTCTTTGGTGACGTACACCTTATAGTTGACCGGCTGACCGTTGATGTTATCGCCCAGCGCCGAGGCAATGGTATTCAGACGTTTGGCATAATCGCTGCCTGCAGCCGCGATGGTCGCTTTGCTGTCGAGCTCTTTACAGGACTGGTCACTTAAGGTCCTCACCTGTTCGTCGCTCAGGCTATAAGCCTGGAAGGCTTCAGCGCCTGAGCTCATCAGCCCGTTTGAATCCATGTTTTGACAGCCGGTCAAAACGCTCGCCATCCCAAAGGCCAGTACCACTGTGTGCAGTTTCATCATTCATTTTCCATAATTGTGGGTCGTCATTATCTGAAATATTCCGCTATTCAAAATACGGAATTGAGCCAAAGTATAAAGAAAATAACGACAAGGCTGCGAGAAGATTGCGCAACCTGCAAGCACAATCCAGAGATTTCCCAGTCACCGCGCGGATGCTCCATGTACATGCCTTGCCGCTTGGGTTACATTGTTGACACTTTTTTCCGGCGTAGCCTAAAACGCGCGGTCGTCAAGCCGTTTTGGCGTTGCCTTCAACAGTCCTTTTGGAGTCAAAATGTCCTCACGTAAAGAGCTTGCTAATGCTATTCGTGCGCTGAGCATGGACGCAGTACAGAAAGCCAAATCCGGCCACCCGGGTGCCCCGATGGGTATGGCTGACATTGCCGAAGTCCTGTGGCGTGATTTCCTGAACCACAATCCGCAAAATCCATCCTGGGCAGACCGTGACCGCTTCGTGCTGTCTAACGGCCATGGCTCCATGCTGATTTATAGCCTGTTGCACCTCACTGGCTACGATCTGCCGATTGAAGAGCTGAAAAACTTCCGTCAGCTGCACTCCAAAACCCCGGGTCACCCGGAAGTGGGCTACACCGCTGGTGTAGAGACCACCACTGGCCCGCTGGGTCAGGGTATTGCGAACGCAGTCGGTATGGCTATCGCGGAAAAAACGCTGGCAGCACAGTTCAACCGTCCAGGTCACGACATCGTTGACCACTTCACCTACGCCTTCATGGGCGACGGCTGTATGATGGAAGGTATCTCCCACGAAGTGTGCTCCCTGGCGGGTACTCTGAAGCTGGGCAAACTGGTTGCGTTCTATGACGACAACGGCATCTCCATCGATGGTCACGTTGAAGGCTGGTTCACAGACGATACCGCTAAGCGTTTCGAAGCGTACGGCTGGCACGTTGTGCGTGGCGTTGACGGCCACGATGCGGACGCCATCAAGCGTGCAGTAGAAGAAGCGCGTGCCGTGACGGATAAACCGTCCCTGCTGATGTGCAAAACCATCATTGGTTTCGGTTCACCGAACAAAGCCGGTACCCACGACTCCCACGGTGCGCCGCTGGGTGATGCAGAAATCGCACTGACCCGCGAAGCGCTGGGCTGGAAACACCCGGCATTTGAAATCCCGTCTGACATCTATGCGCAGTGGGATGCAAAAGAAGCAGGTCAGGTGAAAGAAGCCGCCTGGAACGAGAAGTTTGCGGCCTATGCCAAAGCCTTCCCACAGGAAGCCGCTGAATTCACCCGTCGTATGAAAGGTGACATGCCAGCTGATTTCGACGCGAAAGCGAACGAGTTCATTGCCAAACTGCAGGCGAACCCGTCCAAAATCGCCAGCCGTAAAGCGTCGCAGAATGCTATCGAAGCCTTCGGCCCGCTGCTGCCTGAATTCCTTGGCGGCTCTGCTGACCTGGCACCGTCTAACCTGACTATCTGGTCGGGCTCTAAAGCGATTAACGAAGATACCGCAGGCAACTACATCCATTACGGTGTACGTGAATTCGGTATGACCGCTATCGCCAACGGTATCTCTCTGCACGGTGGTTTCCTGCCGTACACCTCTACCTTCCTGATGTTCGTTGAATATGCACGTAACGCTGTGCGTATGGCTGCGCTGATGAAACAGCGTCAGGTAATGGTTTATACCCACGACTCTATCGGTCTGGGTGAAGATGGCCCAACTCACCAGCCGGTAGAGCAGGTTGCTTCTCTGCGCGTAACCCCGAACATGTCCACCTGGCGTCCATGTGACCAGGTTGAATCGGCAGTGGCGTGGAAATACGGCGTTGAGCGTCAGGATGGTCCAACCGCGCTTATCCTCTCTCGTCAGAACCTGGCCCAGCAGGAACGTACCGAAGCGCAGCTGGCGAACATCGCTCGCGGTGGCTACGTACTGAAAGACTGTGACGGTCAACCACAGATTATCTTCATCGCTACCGGTTCTGAAGTTGAACTGGCTGTTGCGGCATGGGATCAGCTGTCTGCTGAAGGCGTTAAGGCTCGCGTGGTGTCCATGCCGTCTACCGACGCATTCGACAAGCAGGATGCGGCATACCGTGAATCCGTACTGCCGAAAGCCGTTTCTGCCCGTGTGGCCATCGAAGCGGGTATCGCCGATTACTGGTTCAAATATGTTGGCCTGAACGGCGCTATCGTCGGGATGACCACCTTCGGCGAATCTGCTCCGGCAGAACTGCTGTTCGAAGAGTTCGGCTTCACCGTGGCGAACGTGGTCGCGAAAGCGAAAGAACTGCTGTAATCCTTCTCCGTTATTGTTAACGGAGAACGTCAAACGGGTCGCATTGGCGGCCCGTTTTTAATTCAACAATAATTTAATCGTTCTGTGGCAAGCCATTAAATGTGATCCACTTTGCAACTTTGTATTTTATGTTTTTACTGTATTTGCAGTAACCATCACGTTTACTCGCTTGCTATTCATATTTTTCATTGTAACTGTTTGATTTTAAGTGAACGTATTAATTCCTGCCTGCGACTCACTCCCTTTTCTCTCGGATTGCTTTCATCCCCCGCCGCGCGTATTTTGTTTTTACACCGTTATTTTATCCTGACGGTACCCCGAAAATAAAATATGAGGGTTCGTTATGCGATTGATTGATTATTTTCCGGCATCATCGATTTCCGTTAGAGATTTAGCAGGATCGTGGCAGCAGGCCATCGATTATTCTATGGAGCCATTATTAAAAAACGGCTACATCGATGAAAAATACATTCAGGCAATAAAAGACTCTACTCTGAACAACGGTCCGTATTATATTTTAGCGCCGGGAGTGGCTATGCCCCATGCCCGGCCGGAATGTGGCGCCCTTAAAACCGGCTTATCACTTACCTTACTCAAAAGCCCAGTGGTATTTGACGAAGGTAATCAACCTGTATCCTTATTAATCGGCCTATCGGCCACTGACTCTACTTCACATATTGATGCCATCCAGGCATTAAGTGAGTTGTTATGTGAAGAGGAAAATATAGCGTCACTGTTAGCCGCTACATCAGAAAAACAGCTCGCGGAAATTCTCGCCCGCGCCTAATTACGCTTTCCTTTTCAGGATTTCATTATGGAAAATAAGTCTGCTCGTGCCAAAGTCCAGGCTTTTGGCGGCTTCTTGACGGCCATGGTCATCCCCAATATCGGTGCGTTTATTGCCTGGGGATTTATTACCGCGTTATTTATCCCAACCGGGTGGATGCCCAATGCGCATTTCGCCAAAATTGTCGGGCCGATGATCACCTATCTGCTGCCGGTGATGATCGGCTCGACCGGCGGTCATCTGGTCGGGGGCAAGCGCGGCGCAGTGATGGGCGGTATCGGCACCCTGGGGGTGATTGTCGGCGCGGATATTCCGATGTTTATCGGGGCGATGATTATGGGCCCGCTCGGCGGCCTGGTGATTAAGCATATCGACAGGCTGCTGGAAAAGCGCATCCCAGCCGGGTTTGAGATGGTTATCAATAACTTCTCACTCGGGATCGCCGGGATGCTGCTGTGCCTGTTGGGTTTTGAAATCATCGGCCCGGCGGTACTGATTGCCAACACCTTCGTGAAAGGCTGCATCGAGGCACTGGTCCACACCGGCTACCTGCCGCTGCTATCCCTCATCAATGAACCGGCGAAAATTCTGTTTCTGAATAACGCTATCGACCAGGGCGTTTATTATCCGCTCGGGATGCAGCAGGCCTCCGAAACCGGCAAATCGATTTTCTTTATGGTCGCTTCTAACCCGGGCCCAGGTCTTGGGCTGCTGTTGGGTTTTGCAGTGTTTGGCAAAGGGATGAGTAAGAAGTCAGCCCCGGGGGCGATGATTATTCACTTTCTCGGCGGGATCCATGAGCTTTATTTCCCGTACGTGCTGATGAAGCCCCTGACTCTGCTGGCGATGATTGCAGGCGGAATGTCGGGCATTTATACCTTCAATTTGCTCGGCGGTGGGCTGGTTGCCGGTCCGAGTCCGGGGTCTATCTTCGCCTATCTGGCCTTAACCCCGAAGGGCTCATTTATGGCGACCCTGGCCGGGGTGAGCGTGGGGGCCATCGTCTCGTTTGCGGTGACGTCGGTTATCCTCAAAATGGAGAAAAGTACGCTGGTGGAAGGAGAGGATACGTTCGCTGAATCAGCTAAAAGTGTAAAAGCGATGAAGCAAGAAGGCAGCCTTTCGTATGCAAAAGTACAGCGCATCGCCTTTGTGTGTGACGCCGGAATGGGGTCCAGCGCGATGGGAGCCACCACGTTTCGCAGGCGTCTTGAAAAACAGGGGCTCAGTATTGAAGTTAAACATTACGCCATCGAAAATGTGCCGAATGACGCCGATATTATTGTCACCCATGCCAGTCTGGAAGGGCGCGTGAAACGCGTCAGCCATAAACCGCTGGTGTTAATTAATAACTATATTGGTGATCCACAGCTCGATACTTTATTTAAACAACTTAGCGCCTGACATCTGATTTATTTATCAAGAGTTATTAGTCGAGGTTAAACATGAAAACCAAAGTAGCGGCCATTTATGGGCCGCGGGATGTCCGCATTCGTGAGTTAGAATTACCAGAAATTAATGACAACGAATTGCTGGTCAGCGTTATTTCCGATAGTGTCTGTTTATCCACCTGGAAAGCCGCCCTGTTAGGCAGTGAACATAAACGGGTTCCTGATGATTTAGCGCATCATCCAGTGATTACCGGGCACGAATGCGCTGGCGTTATTGTCGAGGTAGGGAAAAATCTGGGCGATAAATATAAGGCCGGCCAGCGCTTTGTTCTGCAACCGGCAATGGGGCTCGCGAGTGGTTATTCTGCTGGTTACAGCTATGAATATTTCGGCGGCAACGCCACGTATATGATTATTCCCGAACAGGCGATTAATCTGGGTTGCGTCCTGCCGTACCACGGATCGTATTTTGCGGCAGCCTCGCTGGCTGAACCGATGTGCTGCATTATTGGGGCGTATAAAGCGAATTATCATACGACGCAGTATGTGTATGAACACCAGATGGGGATCAAACCGGGCGGTAATCTGGCGCTGCTGGCCTGCGCCGGGCCGATGGGTATCGGCGCAATCGACTACGCCATTAACGGGGACATTACGCCGTCGCGTATTGTGGTGGTGGATATTGATGAGGTGCGTCTGGCGCAGGCCGAAAAACTGCTGCCGGTGGCGCTGGCGGCCAGCAAAGGCATCGAACTGATTTATGCCAACAGCCGCGAAATGGCCGACCCGCAGGAAACATTACGCGCCTTGACCAATGGAGAAGGGTTCGACGATGTGTTCGTCTATGCCGCCGTTCCTGCGGTGGTTGAACTGGCTGACGGCCTGCTGGCGGAAGATGGCTGCCTGAACTTCTTCGCCGGGCCAACGGATAAAAACTTCAGCGTGCCGTTTAACTTTTACAACGTGCATTACAATCGCACCCACGTGGTCGGGACCTCTGGCGGCTCAACCGACGACATGAAAGAGGCGATAGCGCTGAGTGCGGCCGGGCAATTACAGCCATCCTTTATGGTCACGCACATCGGCGGGCTGGATGCGGTGCCTGATACTGTGCTCAATTTGCCTGACATCCCCGGTGGTAAAAAGCTCATCTATAACGGCGTGACCCTGCCGCTGACGGCAATTGCTGATTTTGCCGAGAAGGGTAAAACCGACCCGCTGTTCCGCGAGTTGGCGCGGTTGGTGGCCCCGACGCATGGCATCTGGAATGAACAGGCCGAGCGGTATTTGTTGGCACACTTCGGGGTTGATACCGGGGAGGCTGGGTCATGAATTCACTGGCGTGGTCGCTGATTCGTACCACGGAGCGTGCGGCGCTCGCGGCCTGGCCGCAAACCGGCTGCGGAGACAAGAACGCAATCGACGACCTGGCGTTATCGCTTAGCGATAATTTGCGCAACGTGGCGCGTGCGTTGGGCAAACCGCTCAGTGAGCTCAGGATGGTCACGCTGGATAAACCCCGTTCCCAGGCTGCGATTCAGGAAGCGGCGGGTCTGGGTGTGAAAGTATTTTCCCTGCCGGATGGCGACGTGGCCGCCAGCGTTCTCACCTGTCAGCCGGATAACGTCTACGACCTGATGTTTACCGTCGGCGGTGCGCCGGAAGGCGTGCTCTCCGCCTGCGCGGTAAGGGCGATGGCGGGTGATATGCAGGCCGAACTGATCGACTACTGCCAGGCGAAAGGGGAGTGTGATGAACATCGACGCATCGCTACCGACGAACGCCGCCGCTGCGCGCAAATGGGCGTGGCGGTGAATCGTCTATACCGGCTTGATGAGTTGGTACGTAGTCAGGATATTTTATTCAGCGCGACGGGCGTGACCGGTGGGGATTTGCTCCACGGCATTAGCAGAAGGGATGACGGTGTGCGCACGCAAACAATGCTGATCAACGGTATAGACCGGACGTGTAATATTATAAACTCCCTGCATTCCTGATGATTTATCGAGAGACGAATGACCGCACCGACCGAAGACGACGTTCTTGAGCAGCTAAACGCTCAGGAGACTTTGCCTGCCTTTATGGCTGCGGCGAATACGCTGTTGCTGCAGGCTATTAAGCGTTTTCTGCCGTCGTTATTCGTCAACAACGATGAAGAGATTGTGGAATATGCAGTGAAGCCGTTGCTGGCGCAAAGCGGGCCGCTTGACGACCTCGACGTGGCGCTCCGCCTGATCTATGCGCTGGGGAAAATGGATAAATGGCTGTACGCCGATATCACCCATTTTTCCCAGTTCCATCAGTTTCTGAGCGGGCAAGATAACGTTCCAGGGTTTGCGGATGAGCTGACCTGGGATTTTATCTGTAACGTCAATGCGATAACCGATAACGCGACGCTATATAACGCCCTGAAGAGTATGAAGTTTGCCGATTTTGGCCTGTACTCAGAAAGCCGTTTTATCGGGATGAGCAAAACGGCGTTAGCGCTGGCGGTAACGGCAATACTCAAGGAATTAACGCCGTGAAGATAATGCTGACCATTAATGGGCTGGACGTTGCGGCCCATTTTAGCGAACAGGACGTTGCGACTGTGCATAAGGCGCTGCTGCAACGTCTGGCGGCACTGCATGCCGCTGCACCTCACCAACGCACGATCGTTTTTCTCAGCGCTCCGCCGGGCACCGGGAAATCGACACTGACGACTTTTTGGTCGTGGCTCGCCGCACAGGATCCTCACCTCCCGGCGCTGCAAACGTTGCCGATGGACGGTTTTCACCATTATAACGACTGGCTGGATGCCCAGGGTTTACGTCCTTATAAAGGTGCACCGGAGACCTTCGATGTGCCTAAGTTGGCACAAAATCTGCGACAAATCCGTGCCGGGCAGGGGACCTGGCCGCAATATGACAGGCAAAAGCACGATCCTCAGGAGGATGCGTTGCAGGTGACCGCCCCGCTGGTGGTGGTCGAAGGCAACTGGCTTTTACTGAACGATCCGGCCTGGCGTGAACTGCGTGAATATTGTGATTTCTCGATTTTCATCACCGCCCCTGCCGCCGCGCTGCGCCAGCGTCTGGTGGCGCGTAAGCAGGCCGGGGGGCTGAGCGAGCAAGAGGCAGAAGCCTTTTATCAGCGTACCGATGGGCCAAACGTTGAGCGCGTTCTCACCTCAAGCGTGGCTGCCGACCTGACGTTGATGATGACGGAAAACGGGGATTATCGATTCTGAAGATTTGTGCCCGGTAGACTTCACTACCGGGCAGAACGTTAGTTCCCTTGCGGCAGCGCCTCCTTTTCAGCATAGCGAATGGCCAGTGCTTCAAGAATTTGCGGGTACTCTTTATCCAGCCGATATGCCAGCAGCGAGCCGATACAGATTAAATACAGTAGCGCGGGGATTAGCGTGGTGGCATAAAGAATGGCCGTCATGGTTTGTGCATTTTGTATCTCTGCGCCGCTGACATACCCGGCTGAGCTAACAAAGAAAGTCGTCAATGCAGGACCGACCCCAGAGGCCACTTTCATCGAGAAGGTGGCTCCCGCAAACAGCAGGCCTTCCCGACGGACGTGGAAGCGAAATTCACCGTACTCCACGGTATCCGGGATCATGGCGAACATTCCCGTCCAGGTAAAGGCTTGTCCCACGCCGTTTACCAATGTGAGAAGCAGGTTCATTTCATGGCTATAAGGGAACAGGAATCGCAACACGTAACTGAGCAGCACAAACATAATCCCAAACAGGACCGCATTGCGTTTCCCCCAGCGCACCATGATTATCGGCGCGACAAAAAACAGCAGTAACAGACGCACGACAGTGCCGTACAAACCGTAGACCCCGATGATTTTCGGATCGCTCAGAAAATACTGGGAATAGTAGGTTCCCGCCGCCCCGGCTGCCGCTTCCGCCGCCCAGAGTGCCAGACACCCCACCGTCAAAAAGATCCAGTAGCGGTTTTTGAACAGTTCAGAGATGCCAATGACAATATCTTTTTTGTCAGGAATAGCCTCGCTGTCTTCACCGCTACGGCAATTGGTGCGTTCCCGGGTATTCGCCACCACAAAATAAATCAGGACAACGGCCGCTGCGCCGTACAGCGTCATGGTTATCACCCACGCCAGCGGGGTGCGTTGCCCGTCGAAAAAGGTATTTTGCAGAAACTCCACGATATACAGTGTGGCTGCTCCGGCAAAAGACCCGCCCGCTGCGGCCAGCAGCATACGGTAAATAGACAGTTTGGCGCGTTCGCCATAGTCCTGGGTTATTGAGGCGGCAAGCGATCCGTAAGGCAGGTTGGTACAGGTATAAATAACAGTGATGGCGATGTTGTAGCTGATAAAGACATACACCAGTTTCCAGCTGTATTCCCAGTCGAGCGGCACCGAGTAGAGCAGGATCAGCGCTATCATAAACGGGATTGCCGTTCGCAGGAGCCAGACTCGCTGGCGTCCATAAGGGGAACGAGTCCTATCAACCAAGGTCCCCACGATAATGTCACTCACGCCATCCAGCAGGCGTGACAGCAGAAGGATTATCCCAATGCTTGAGATATCAATGCCAACGTATTCCGTATAGTAATAAATCAGTAATCCACCCGCCGGACCAATAAGCAACTGGCAGGCAAAATCCCCCAGCCCGTAGGAGAATTTTTCCCTGAACGTCAACTTACCGTCCGGAAGGAGGGCAAGCGGCGTGTTGTTGGCAAGCTTTGGAAATAGCATGTTTCACCTCAATGAATCGATTGTGAAAAAGCAGGGATGCGGCATGTGCCCAGAGCTGGCGCGTAAAAAGAACCACAGCCCCCAATCCTGATCGTTGGCATAGGGATCGGCGAAATCAGCGGGTATCCCGTTGACGGAGAAGGGAAAGAGATAAGCGCAGCTTGCTGAGCCATCGGCTGAATACAGACTCAGCACCGCGCGATAGGAGGCCTGCGCTTTTTCGGCGAAGCCGGGTTCACCCAAAACATCAAGCAGGTGATAGACGTCGGCGTTTAACGCACTCCAGTAATGCGGGAAGGTGTCGCCATACAGGCGGCGTTTGCCAAACCAAAAACCGTCCCAGTGGCGATTTGAATTGGCGTACAGGCGGTAATCTGGAGCCGAGTGTTGAAACAGTTCGAGGAGTTTTACATGGTGCAGCCCGTGCGTGAGGTACAGAGGATCGTGGCTGATGGCATAGGCCTGGAGCAAGATCCACGCCGCGGGCGCGACAATGCTTTGCTCGAATGTGACTTCGTGCGCGGGGTAGTGCGTGCCGTTTTGAACCAGCCGTTGAGCGTGTTGGAGAAAACGGGTGCGAATAGCCTGTGCCCGATCGGCAAAACCCGCTTTAAGCAGCAAGCGATACAGGGAAGCCATCGGCATGCCAATGGCATAGAATTTGTCACCACCACGGTGATAAAAATCATCCATGATACGCAAGGCCAACAGCAGATTTTGGTCATCGCCTTTCCACAGATACAGTTCAATAAAAAACTCTGCGAACCAGGGATAGTTATAAAGCCGAAAAATGTCGTCGTTATACCCCACATCGTTGTGGACGCGTCCGGTATCGCTTTCAACCAGTTCACGTTTAATGAACGTGACATAGCGTTCCACGCTGGCGCACAGTTGCTGATAGTTCTCCGGGGAGCGGTCAGGGCAATGCCGTAAATACTGGACCAGCAGCAGTCCCATCGCGACGCGTTCTCGCCCGGCGTTATGGTCGTGCTCATGACTGTAAAAAAGCCGGTTGGCCTCATTGTCGTAAATCAGAAACGCCCCTTCGGTGCGGGCGCCCGGAGTAAGGCATTGCTGGCGTTCAGTGATAAATTCGCAGCGACGTTGCTGTAGTTGGCTCGCTTCGGGTTGAACCAGAAAACGTGCCAGGGTGGATTTACCTTTCCAGCAAATACGGTAGAGATATTCCCCTTCGCCTTTGTCGGGAACATCAGCAATGTGCGCGCGATAACCGTCAGGCGTTTTTTCGAAGCGTTGCACTGCGACACGGCGTTGACCACAGGTGATGGCGAGGTCGGTACTGTCGGTATCACACGCCACGCTAAAGCAGATGTTCTCCCCTGGAAACAGCACATACCACGGGGCTTTGACCACAGGAATAAAACGGGCCGCAGTGGTCAGGAAGTCCTCTTTTCCCCGGTGCCAGAACCAGCGAAAAGTCAGCTTTATTTCCTCGCCCGGGAGCAGCACACAGGGAGAAGGGTGCAGGACAAAGACACCGCGATAATCACTGAAATTGATGCCTTTTGGCGTCTCGACTCCGGCGACGGGGGCTTCACGATGCTGGCTGTAATTGCCGATGCTACCCTCTTCGAGCACCATGCCGAGGTGAGGGGCTGTGCCGCCCATGCGTAAAGCCATCAACCACGTGGCTTCTTCTGCACACCACAGATGCACATGGCAACGCTGTTCTGCACAGGTTTGGGCATCGTCATAACGATCGCCAAGCGGTAAAGAAAGGCCGATATCCCCCTGCTGAACATAAATATCCCAGGGGCTGATATTGCGAAAGGTATAGTGCTCGAGAAAAAAACCGTCAGCGGTGAGCTCTCGTTTTACCTGATGCACAATGCCGTCTGGCGCGGTTATTTTCCCCCATTGTTTCTGAGACGGATGTAAATTAATGGCGGGTGAATCATCTATCCAGTTCATGGCGAAAGGATCATCCGGATGGCTAATAGCCACGATGTTTCCAGAATGATTTTCAATCACGTTAAATGTTTTTTGTTTCATGATTTTCCTTATCTCAAGACGATATGTTCATGACACGTTCGCAAGCCTGCATTTTCTCCCTTAACGTTTTTTTCTGATTGGGCTGCAATATTTGATATTCACTGCATAGTGATATTCAGTGGCATTCAGTTGCCAGCCCGCTTTAACACTGGGCGACCAAGAGTCATCCCCACCTACTCCCATATGAAAGCCGTCCAGGGTGAGCCATATTCCTTTTTCTTCTTCGAGCAGATGACGATGACGAGTGGCCATTAATTGCTGAGTGCTAAAGGGGTGCAGCGAAAAGTGGAAATGCCCGTCGATATGCCAGTTCCCCCAGCGGAGTTGTCGGGTGTGGCAACGCAAACCGTTTTCGCTGGGCACAATATAGGGCGTGTACATCTCGGTAAGCGGGCGTGTCCAGCGGGAGAGCAACGCTGAATGTTGGCGATCGGGATAATTCTCGTGTGGCCCCAGGCCAAGCCATTCCACCTCCGCATCTTGCGGATAAAGCTGGCAAACGATGCCGGTCCGGGCTAACGGAGGCAATTGGCGGGCTCTATCCAGCTTAATCTCCAGGGCCAGGGTTCCGGTGCTGTCGATTGCCACCGTCCAGCGCGTTTGCAACAACAATTGCTGATGGTGGTAATAGCCGATTTCAAACGTCAGGTTCACCGCCTGCAAATTTTGTTCTGCCTGGCTGTCGTGGCAGCGTGGCTCGAGGTTCAACAGCCCGGCGTCTTTCCAGCGAATCGCCCAGGCTTGAGGATCAATGTAAGTCTCGGTATTGAGCCCAATGTCGTTATCCAGCGGTGCCCGGATAAACTGATCGCGTAATGGCGTGAGCATTAACGGCGCATCGTTATCAAACCACTGCATTAATTGACCCTGCTGGCGGCTAAATTCCCATTTTTGTTGCCCGTGATAAACACAGAATTCGTCGTCATCCACGGTTAACTGCGGGGCTTCTCCGGCAGATAATGCCCCCGGTTGCGGCAAGGGCAGCGGCAGGAAGAATTGTTGCCACGCCGCGCAGTGGCCGACAGATGACCATGCTGTGGCGTGAGGTTGAATGACCCGTAAGATGAGTGAAAGGTGCCTTGCCTGCCCGGAGACGGGCGGTATTTCACCTAACGTCAGGTGCATTGTGGCTTCGGGAGCAAGACTCAGGGGGATTTCACCGCTTTGAATCTCTTCGCCATCTTGTTCCAGGGTCCATCTCAGGTATTCGTTGTCGCAGTCGCGGAATAAATATTCGCTGGCGATCTCAACGACCAGGGGATGGGTGCTCACTAAATGGAATTGAAAAAACTGCTGTTGGTGCCGGGCTTCGAAGAGTGACGGATGGGGTTGTCTGTCAGGAAAAACTAATCCGTTGAGGCAAAACGTTCCGTCGTTGGGCGTATCCCCAAAATCACCGCCGTAGGCATACCAGGGGTGGCCCGCGCTGTCATATTGCGTCAGGGCCTGATCGGCCCAGTCCCAGACAAACCCTCCCTGCAACCGCGGAAACTGGCGGAAGGCTTGCCAGTAATCCGCAAAACCGCCCAGGCTGTTACCCATCGCGTGCGCATATTCGCAGAGGATCAGCGGGCGATTCTCTCCCGGCATTCCCAGCCATTTTTTTAGCCCCCATTTCGGCGCGGTGGGACCAGGAATATCGTCCTCAACACGGGCATACATTGG
>Ga0160437_1000909_pt1 | contig 14161 bp, 10 predicted proteins | sample HID1975I_E0MG_FD_108227 | JGI IMG/M metagenome (GOLD analysis project Ga0160437, IMG submission 108227) | Enriched soil microbial communities from UW Madison campus, WI, USA - HID1975I_E0 MG | ecosystem: Environmental > Terrestrial > Soil > Unclassified | place: USA: Madison, Wisconsin... | reverse complement strand
GAACTGCAGCGAATGGGCCAGTTGGACAATACCTTGGTTGCGCTGGTGATCGGGGACAATGGCGCCAGCGCGGAGGCAGGGCCGAAAGGCACGATCAACGAACTGCGCTCGATGGGCTCGCATGATGAAAGCGAGGCATGGATGCAGGCCAACATCGATCGGCTCGGCGGCTCGATGACCTATGAAAGCTACCCGGCCGGATGGGCCTGGGCGATGAACACGCCGTTGCGCTGGACCAAGCAGTACGCCTCGTTCCTGGGCGGCATCCGAAACGGCATGATCCTTTCCTGGAAGGGACACATGGCGCATCCCGGTGCGGTCTGCGGTCAGTTCTCGCATCTGGTGGACATTGCGCCGACGGTACTGGAGGCGGCGCGCTTGCCAGCGCCGCAAAGCGTCTATGGCGTCCGCCAGAAGCCGATGGACGGCGAAAGCCTGCTGGCCAGCCTCGCCTCCTGCGATGCGGCAAAACCGCGCACCCAATACTTCGAGATCGGCGGGAAGGCCGGCCTCTATCACGATGGCTGGTTCCTCTCGGGTGATGATGGGCGCCTGGCGTGGCAGAACCTTCCTGCCGCCGGTGAACGGCCCCCGGTGCAATGGTCCCTCTACAATCTCGATCGGGATTTTTCGCAGTCGAACGATCTTGCCGCGAAGGAGCCTGCCCGGCTTCAGACCATGCTCGATCTGTGGAAGCGGGAGGCGGCGCGCAACAACGTGCTTCCGCTCGATCACCGCTTCGGCATGGCGCGCGGAGCGGCGATGATGCGCGGCAGCGGTCGCAAACATTTCGACTTCTGGGGCAAGGATGTGAGCCTGCCCGCCAATACGGAGCCGGTGCCGTTCGCGCGCAGCTTCACGCTCGCTGCCGATCTGCGACTGGATAGCGACACCGCTTCGGGGGCGGTCATGGCGTTCGGCAGCCGCTTCGGAGGGTGGAGCCTCTATCTGGACAAGGGCCGTCCCGCGTTCATTGCGGCGCGTTCCACCGATCCCGATGAGATCACCCGTGTCGCCGCCGATCGGGCGCTGCCTGAAGGTACGGTCACGCTGACCATGCGCTTCGCCGTCGACAGGCCGGGCGGCCCGGCCACCGTCACGCTCAGTGCGAATGGCGCAGCTCTCGCGTCGGGGCGTCTGCCCACGTCCATGCTGATGGCGGCTGGAAACGGCGAAACCCTGGACGTGGGACGCGATCTGGGCGTGCCGGTAACGGCCTATCGCAGTCCGCAAGGCCGCATCGAGGGCGACATCGCTCATCTCAGCCTGGATTTCGATTGACTGCGCCGGGCGCCCGGATTGCTGGGCGCCGTCAGAAAGGATCAGCCCGAGATGGACCTCGTAAAGTCGATGAACGCCCGCAAGGGCGGCGGGATTTGGCGGCGACCGGAATAATAGAGCATCGGTCCGGAAAAGGGAGGTGTCCAGTCCTCGAGCACGGTTTCGAGTGCGCCGCTCCGCAAGTGAGGCGCCAGCCAATCCTCGAACAGGCACACGATACCGAGCCCCGAAACGGCCGCCTCAACCAACAGGTCGCATGCCGATCCCGGCTGGATCAGCAGCGATCCCGGGGGATCGAAACGAAGCACTTCGCCGTCCTTCTCGAACTCCCAGGTCGCTATGGCGCCGCTGGCAAAGCGCAGGCGCATGCAATTGTGATGAACGAGGTCGCGCGGATGGGCAGGGCGCCCTCGCGCTGCGAAATAGGACGGCGCGGCGGCGGTGAGAAGGCGCTGTTCACGCGGCCCGATAGGGACCGCGATCATGTCCTGCTCCAGGCGCTCCTCATAGCGGATACCGGCGTCCGCTCCGGAGGCGAGGATGTCCACGAAACTGTCCTCCACGGTGACTTCCACCCGGATATGCGGATGAGCGCCAAGGAAGCCGGGGAGAATTCCCGGCAGCACCGTGCGTGCCACGTTGGCGGGCACGTTCAGTTTCAGCGCGCCTGCCGGCTCATCGGTAAGAGCCTGAACGCTGTCCAGTGCGGCGCCGATCTCGGCGAGAGACGGTCCGATCCTTTCGTAGAGCCGGGCGCCGGCTTCGGTCAGGGATATGCTGCGGGTGCTGCGATGAAGCAATCGGGTGTTCAACCGGGTTTCGAGGCGCCTCAGCGCTTCGCTGAGCCCGGATGCCGACACGCCGGAGATGCGGGCTGCCTCCCGAAAGCCCTTGGCGCTGGCCACGGCGACAAAGGCGGAAAGATCATCAAGTTCCATCGGCATTGTGCGATTTTCCGTACAACCTGTTCTCAATAGACCGTCTTATCGATCAGCGAGTTGGAGTCCATATTCGGGCAGCAATATGCCAGGAGACATGCAATGATCGATCTTGCCAAGGCGGGAACCTTCCAACTGGGCGACCGCCCCGTGAACCGCATGGGCTACGGCGCCATGCAACTGGCGGGACCGGGCGTCTTCGGTCCCCCGCGGGACCGCGCCGGAGCCGTGGCGGTGCTGCGCGCGGCTGTGGAGGCGGGCGTCAACCATATCGACACCAGTGATTTCTACGGCCCGCATGTGACGAACGAGATCATTCGCGAAGCCCTGCACCCCTACGGTGAGGATCTGGTCATCGTGACAAAGGTCGGCGCGGTGCGGGGAGCCGACGCATCCTGGCTGCCGGCCCAGAGCGCGGACGAACTGACCCGCGCCGTCCACGACAACTTGCGCAACCTTGGTCTGGAGCGGATCGAAGTGGTGAACCTGCGGCTGATGGGGGATGTCCATGCGCCGAGCGAAGGCTCTCTGGAGGAACAGTTCTCGGCTCTCGCGCGGCTGCGTCAGCAGGGTCTGATCCGGCACCTCGGCCTCAGCAACGTCACTATGGCACAAGTGGCCGAGGCCCAGGCCATCGCGCCGGTCGTGTGCGTGCAGAACCAGTACAATCTTGTCCATCGGGGCGACGATCTGCTCGTGGACGCTCTGGCAGCGCAGGGCATCGCTTATGTGCCGTTCTTCCCGCTGGGCGGGTTCAGCCCCATCCAGTCGGACGCCTTGGCCGGGCTTGCCGCCGAGATCGGGGCAATGCCCATGCAGACGGCCTTGGCCTGGCTGCTTGCGCGCTCGCCGAACCTTCTGCTGATCCCCGGGACGTCGAGCCTGGAACATCTGGCGGAAAATCTGGCTGCCGCGGCGCTGGAACTGCCCGCTGATGTCAAGGTACGGCTCGACGCCATTTAATGGCCCAGGTGCTGGTGATGGCGGATGGGTGCCCTCTTGCCGGCGGACGCGAACGGGGCGTGATTTGGGGGTCGGCGCTATTTATCCGAGCGCTTTGAAATGGCCGTAGCGAGCAGGCCTATCCCGGCTGCTGCCCCCGCGGCAAGGATACCGGCGCCGACCAGCGACAGACCGCCATCCTGGCGCTTGAAATGAGGGCGGTGCTTCAGACGCGCGAGCAGCGGCGTGCGTTTGGAGATCGCCTCGAACATCTCGCCCGGCCCTTCGGGATCTAGCACTTTGTGATCGGCGAGCCATTCGCGAACGGAATCGAGGTCCGGCACTTCGTAGGGCCGCAGCGAGCGGCCGTCGCCGCGCAGTTTTTCGATTGTCGAAATGATCGAGCCGGTCTGTTCCAGCAGGTCTTCGATCGTCTGACAGTCCGTATCGAGATGCTCGGCCAGAAGGGCGTTGCGGATGCCGGCAATCGTCCCGCGCTGGCCGGCATTGGCTTCCCGGCCGGCGTCGATGACGACGTCGCATTCGGTGTCCAGGCGGAGCGAACGATTGTTGAAATTCGAAGACCCTACGCGCAGCACTTCATCGTCGACGACCGTCACTTTGGCATGCACATAGATGGGGTGGCCCTTCGCGGTATAGGGGTGATAGAGCCGCAGGCGACCATGGACGTCCCGCTGCTGCAGCGCCTCTACCAACCTGGCGCGTGCGGAATCCATCGCGATCGGCTCAAGCCAGCCTTGCGCGGATGTGGGATGGACGATCACGAATTCGGGGCCGTCAGGCTCTGCCAGCCGCTGCGCGATGGCTTCTGCAACCTTTCTTGAGGCGAAATACTGGCTTTCGGCATAGAACCAGCGCTTCGTCCGCATGATGAGGTCGACATAGAGAGCCTCGATCTCGTGGCGAGGCTCCTGTTCGGCCATTTCCGGAACGGTGAGCGCGATGCCCACTTCCACATCGGTGAAGTCGCTTTCGACGTCCTCTGGCCAGCAATCCGCATCGCACGAAGCCAGAGCGAGCGCGCTTCCGCCCGAAACTTCCCAGCGTTTCCGGCACATGTCGCCCAGCGTGCGTGCGACCGGCCCCTGGAGCATCGTGGTGGCATCGTGCCAGGGACCGTAAGGCGTGCCATCGGGCTCCAGACGGCGGGGTTCGTCATCATCGTGTTGGCGCGTGTCCCAGCGATCGACAGTCATGTCGATCCCGCCGCAGAAGGCGACGTCGTCATCGATGACGACGACTTTCTGGTGATGCGATCCGGTAGGGGGATGATGACCGTCGAGACGCATGTGAATTTGCGGATCTTTGATCCACTGCGCTATTCTCAGTAACGTCTGACCGTGAAACAGCGTCTTGATGGCACCCGTATCCCAGCGCAGGATGTGGACCTGCAGGCCCGGAGTCCGCCGGACGAGCCAACTGAGAAACGCACCGACCTGGTCCGGCCCGCCGTCGTCCTTATCGCCGCCGAACCGGATGCGGGCATCGAAGTCCCAACCGACCAGCAGGATCTGCTTTTTCGCGCGTAGCATCGCGGCGCGTGCAGCTTTGAAATAATCATCTGCGTCAACGATGACGGCGGCACGGGTCGCGCGCTCGATCCGCCAGCAATTGCGTCCGGGTTCGAGCAGGGTATCAGGTGTGTCCATGACTTCGCCATCGCAGGCCTGGCGTGATCTGCCAAGGGCGCGGTGTCTCGCGGCGGGCTCTGGCGAGACTTGTGCAGCCTGAAAAGCGCGATCTTCAAAGCATGGTCGGGAACGCTGAAGGCGCGAGGAACAAGCGGGGGTGGCAGGTCGTGCCCGCGCAACGAACGCAAAATCCGCCGTAATTGGGTGTGAAGACAAGAGGCTTGAGGGTTTCGCCGGTCCTTAACGGCCAGTCCCTCATCCAGCATTCATGTCCTGTCGACCTACAAGGCGGGATACCGGCATGCCTGGTTGCCAAGCGATTGGAATGCTGAACAACTTCCCCAACCTTGCCGTTGGCACACATATTCCGGTTCTGTCCTCACGCCTCGATGGAGCAGCGTATGAAACCGTCCCCTGGAATGCCGCGCAAGACCGCGACGCTGTGGTTCGCAATCGCCTCTTGCCTGGCGTTTGCAGTGCCTTCTCTGGCAGCCGGAGAGGCGGACGGGGATGCCGGGCTTGTACGGCACGATGTACCCGTTTCCGCCGCCGATCCTGCGGCGACGCAGGCGCCGAACCCGGTGACAAGACTGCAGGACAGACATCTCGTGCTGCTTCCGTCCGCCGGCACGGCGCGCAAAGCAAAGCTGTTTCTGTTCGTCGACGGCACGCGCACCGCCACCTCGATGACTCAGGATATCGTGCGGACGGCGGCAAGACGCGGCTACCATGCAATTTCCATCGCCTATCCCAATGCGGAAGCGGTCGCAGCGCTTTGCAAAGGGTCCGTCGACGACGACTCGCGGGGTCGAAGACACCCCGGCCAAACGTGACCCGCATGAAAAGCGTGATCGGCCATTCGGTCTTTGGCTTTGGCATGTACGCGGCAGCCAGAGCGATCGCCGAAGTCTGGCCAGCCCCCTGATGTCGCCAAACAAAATTGAGGAATAGCTGTGAAGACGGACAAGGTTGCGATCATCGGTGGTGGATTGGCGGGACTGACGGTCGCCCGCCTGTTGCAGGCCGCAGACGTGGACTTCGTCTTGCTCGAGGCCCAGGACCGCTTGGGGGGACGCATCCTGTCGGTCGGCGCGGATGGCCTGCCGAGCGAGGATGGGTTCGACTTGGGGCCGTCCTGGTACTGGCCGCATATGCAGCCAGCCATCGACGAACTGGTGGAGGAGCTGGGCCTTGCCGCTTTCTGCCAGAATAGCGACGGCGATGTGATATTTGAGCGCATGTCACGCGAAGCCGCCCAGCGCTATCGGGCGTCGTGCAGGATCAGCAGAGCATGCGGCTGGTCGGGGGAACGTCATCCCTTGTCCGCGCGCTGGCCCGCGATCTGCCGGCCGAGCGGATCAGGCTCAAAGCCCGCATGACGGCGATGGCTCTCTTGCCGAAGGGCGTAGAGCTGACCATCGGCGACGCAGAACCGCTTCTTGTTCGCCATGTGATCGCCGCTCTGCCTCCGCGCCTCCTCGAAGCGACGACGCGCTTTTCGCCGAGCGTCCCCCCGGAGACGGTACAGCGCTGGCGAGGCACGCCGACATGGATGGCGCCGCACGCCAAGTTCTTCGCGCTCTACGATCAGCCTTTCTGGCGTGAGGCCGGCCTGTCCGGCACGGCGCAAAGCATGGTGGGTCCGATGATGGAGATCCACGATGCGACCACGTCGTCGGGCAGCGCCGCGCTCTTCGGTTTCCTCGGCGTCGGCGCCGAGCAGCGCGCGGCTCTGGGCGAGGCGGCGCTGACGCGGGCCTGCCTCGATCAGCTGACGCGCATCTTCGGCAGCGAGGCCCGGCAACCGACCGCTACGATCCTGAAGGATTGGGCAGCCCATCCCCTGACCGCGACAGCGGCGGACCGCAGCGCGGCAGCCATATCCTTCCCGACAGCGCGCCATGGGTAACGGGCGAATGGCAACAGCACCTGACGCTTGCAGGGAGCGAAACCAGTCCCACCGAAGCAGGCTATCTTTCCGGGGCCGTCACGGCGGCGCAGCTGGCGGTTGCGGCCACGATGGACCGCATCAATGAAGGCGGAAGTAAGGAGCGGTAGCGCAAGGGTCGGGGCAAAGCGAAATAGGGGGGGCAGGATCATCGATCTGCTCCGGTATTGAAGGCAGGCCCGGATCCGGCGAGACGGAGCCGGGCCTGCCCGATGGTCAGCGGTGGAAGCGCAGGCTGAGGAAGAACGTACGCCCGATCACGTCGTAGACGCCCGACTGGTAGCTCAGTTCGAAGTTGGCGCCGCCGGCTTCGGCACCCGGTATGCGCGGGGGCTTGCGGTCGAAGGCATTGTTGAGACCGCCCGACAGCTCGATGTTATCGGTCAATGCCACGAAGGCCGAGAAGTCGTTGTAGAACACGTTCGGTGTCCAGACTTTGCTGTACTTGTCCGGCGTGATCGTGGTGGCCGCCTTCATCGGCGAGAAGTGGCGCAGGCTCCAGGTAAAGCCCATGCCCTCGCGCGAGTAGGTCGTGCGGACCACGCCTTTCCACTTGGGCGATCCGAAGATGCCCGCGTACTCGGTGATCGAGCCCGGATCGGTTGGGTCGAGCGTATAGCGGCGATTGAGGAGGCGGGTGTAGTTGGCGTCGATCGACAGCTTGCCCGTATCGTCGGCGAGGCCAAGCCGCGAGAGCGGCAGGCTGTAGCTCAGTCCGAAGTCGATCCCCCGGGTGAGGTACTGGGACAGGTTCAGCTTCTGGGTCATCACGGATTCGAGATTGCCGTTGGCGTCACGCTGGATGAGTGGGCAGAAGATGTTGTCCAGCGAGGACTGGTCCACGCACTTGTCGATTAGCATCTGGGCGCCGAAGGCGTCGATCGCATTGCGCAGGTCGATGTTGTAGTAATCGACCGTGAGCGACAGCCCCGGCACGAAGCGCGGTTGCAACACGGCGCCGAGCGTCAGGGTCTTGGCGGTCTCCGGCTTCAGGTCGAGATTACCGCTCGAAATGATGTCGCGGTAGAGCCAGTAACTTACGGTATCGGCCGGGTTGATCGCCGCGCAGTTGGCTGCCGTGTACTGCGTGCGGGTCGCGCGGTTGGCGAGATTATAGGCATTGCACGGATCGGTGATCCAGAGGCCCGAAACGCTTTCCGCCGTGTAGAGTTCGCCGATGTTCGGCGCGCGTACCGCCTGGCCGTAAGTGGCGCGGAAGCGGATATCGGGGATCGGCGCCCATTCGCCGCCGAATTTCCACGTCGTGGTCGAGCCAGCGGTGCTGTAGTCCGACAGGCGCACGGCACCGTCGAGCGACAGGGTGTCGAAGAACGGTGTGTCCTTCAGGATCGGAACATGGACTTCGCCGTAGACTTCCTTGACCGAGTATTTGCCGACGAGAGTGCCCTGCATGGTGCCGATCGTCGGATCGTAGAGCGGACTGTCCGGATTGTACTCGGGGATGGCGCCGATATCGTTGCGCTCCTTGCGGTACTCGCCGCCGAGCACGACCTGTACCGCACCGCCCGGCAGGTTGAACAGGCCGCCCGAGACATAGCCTGAGAGCACCTGCTGCGTCAGTGTCGATTTCGACCAGTGCGAGGTATAGGTGATGTAGTCGATCATCTCCGGGGTCAGCGTGCGCAGCGGGTTGATCGCCACGCATCCGTTGCCAGGATCGTCGAGCGTACTGCGGCAGACGGCTTCGCCATTGGCAACTGTCGTGCTGTCGATGCCCATGTACCAGCGATCGTAGGCGGTCGAGTTGACATCGCGCACCCGCTGGGTGGTCTTGCCGTAACTGTAGTAAGTCGAATAGTTCCAGGGCTGGGCGAAAAGCGTGAAATCGCCTTCCGCGCCGGCCACGGCCTGGAACAGCTTGCGATCGTATTCCGTAACCGGAGCCGGCAGTTCCATGAAGCGCCGCGCGAACTGGACGCCGCCGGCGGGCACCGCGCCGCCGTTGGCTGCGCGCATCTCGTCAGTGATATAGGGGCTGTCGGCGGGAACCACATCGGTGCCGAATGCGGTCATCTGAAGGAACCCCGCCTTCGAGGTATTGTGCGCGAACGTGGCGTTGGCGAAGAGCTTCAGCGCGTCGCTCACCTCGAAGCTGGCCGAGGCGCGGGTGTTGAAGCGCTCGGACGGAACTGAGAGATACCAGCCGTCGTAGCGGCCGTTGTATTCGCCGCCATCGGTCAGCAAGGTGCCCAGCGGGTCGGTGGAAGTGCCGAGGTTGACCGGCACGACGTTGACCAGGCCGCCGGGTCCGAGGATGGGATCGCGCAAGGTGCCGCTGTCGCGGTTGACCGAATAGAGCTTGCCGCCCAGCACCACTTGCGCGGCATCGGCCGTGTTGATGTTGCGGACGTGATCCTGGATGAAATAGGGACTGGAGCTGCTGGTGCGGGCGTAGATCGGATAACCGTCGGCCGTCCAGGGGCGATCGGAGCCGCTCACGGTGCCGGGCGTATTCTCGTAGAAGCCGTAGACCGTCACATTGCCGCGATGGTCTGCAAAGTTCGTGCCCGCGAGCAGGTCGAACCCGTACGTGTCCATGTCGCCGCGTGTCGAGGCGTTGTAGCGGGTATTGGCCTCGATCCCCTGGAAGTCCTTCTTGAGGATGAAGTTGGCAACGCCCGCGACCGCATCGGCCCCGTAAAGCGCGGAGGCGCCGCCGGTAATCACTTCCACCCGCTGCACGAGGCTGGAAGGGATATTGCTCAGGTCCACCGCCGAAGTGCCGGGAATGGCAGCGACCTGGCGGCGCCCGTCGACCAGCACCAGCGTGCGCTGCGTGCCCATGCCGCGCAGGTCGAGCGCATTGACGCCCGCGTTACCGGCGAGATTGCTCGTCTGGTTCGTTTGGGTGACTGCAAGGGCCGGGAGTTGGTTGACGACGTCGGCAATGTTCTGCGTGCCGGTCGCCTTGATCTGGTCGGCGTCGACTACCGCCAGCGGCGAAGGACTGTCGGCAGCGGCGCGCCGGATGCGCGATCCCGTGACGACGATGTCCTGGGCAGGTCGGTCGGTCGCGGTTTGATCAGCAGGAACCGGGGCCGTCTGCGCATAGGCATTTGCCGAAGGCGCAAGACAGCTGAGCATGAGCAGCGTCCGTAGCCCTGCTACGGAGATCCGATGATTTATCATTTGGTTATCGCTCCCTGATCCGCAACAATTTGTCACGAACGATTCGTATACGATATTTTTCATACAAATTTGTCAAGTTGCATCACGCTCGGCCAAGGCCATCATCGCCGTTGCCTGACTCATAATATACGATATACGTACCCCCACTTTGATGGAGGTGAGCCTTGGACAGCGCTGACGATGATGCATTCAACCGATCGCCTGGCAGCCGTTCCATCCCTCGCCGCCAGCTTCGCTTCACGCCGTATGGCCCGCTTGACCGCCGGGGGCTGATCCGCACCGGACTGGCGGGCGTATTCCTGCCCGCGCTTCAGGCGCCGCTGCAGGCCGCATCCTCGTCGCCTCCGCTCGTGCCGCGAAAGGTGAGTGCCTTACTCGCGTCCCCCGGAAGGCCCTTCAGGCTGGGCTTCGACGGAGGGCGCATCACCAGTCTCTCTGCCGCTTCGAAGGCTATACCGGGAGATTTCATCCATGCGGGCGCCGCTATGGGGAATGCCGCCGGGACTTACCGCATCGCCGATGGCCAATGGCAACGCTTCGAAACGCGCACGCAAGAACCTGAGGATGTCAAACAGACCGCGAATGGGTTGGAGGCGCGATATCGCCTGGCTCCGGGCATTTTCGTCACGTGCAGTTTCGCGCTTGAAGCCGATGGGCTGCGCCTCAACCTGACGCTTTCCAACGAAACGGCCCTGCCGATGGAATTCGGCGATCTTGCCCTTCCGCTGCCGATCAACATGATCCACGCGGCAAAGGACGATCCTGTCGCCGTTCTCAAGCACAGCTTCATTTCCGGACGCAGTTCGCACATTTTCTGGCAGCGCAAAGACAGTCTTACGCCTTGGCTTGCCATGCTTCCGGAAAAGGGCGCTGCGCTTGAATACTGGGATGCGCCCAAGGGGTCACCAGACCTCTATCGGGTCTTTTTCCACGCCGCCGCCGAAGTCGCCGCCGTTCAGGCGGCAGGCTCGCGCTGGCGCCTGCCTGCGACCAGCCTCACACTCGCACCGGGGGAGACAGCCCGGAGAGGCGTTCGTTTCCTGCTCGTGGATGGCTACGCCGCGATGCGCCGGACCATCGCCGAGCACGGGCTGATTGACGTCGAAGTCGTGCCGGGCATGACCGTACCCATCGATCTGGACGTAACCCTTTCACTGGGTTCGAGTGTATCGGTCGTCCGGCTGGAGCCCGAACATCCTGCGCAGACCGAATGGACGCCGCTTGGCGAACGGGCCGGACGGAAGCTCGTTCGCCTGCGCTTCGCCCGGCTCGGCGAAAACCACGTCACGCTGCATCAAGCGGACGGGGGGCGGACCACGCTGGAATTCTTCGTGACCGAACCGGTCGAGACGATGATCGCCAAGCGCGGGGCCTTCATTGCCGCGCACCGTCATCGCGATCCGGCGAAATGGTACGATGGTCTGCTGGCCGAATGGAACATGGAGAGCGAAACCCTGCTCGGGCCGGACAATTACGACCGGATCAAGGGCTGGCGCATCTACGAGGTGACCTGTGATGACCCGGGCCTCTCCAAGCCCGCCTTCCTTGCCGCCAAGAACGCGGAATACCCGGTGCAGGCCGAAATCGACGCCCTGGACGATTACGTCGAGCACTTCGTCTGGGGCGGCCTCCAGCGCACGACCGAGGAGCAATGGCCTTACGCGCTTTACGGCATTCCAGACTGGAAGCGGAACCGCGACAGTGCCGATCCGGGCGACAAGGGCCGCAAGCACTTCTGGCGGCCCTACGACTATCCCCACATCGCGCTCCTCTATTTCGCGCTCTATCGCATCGCGCGCGACCGGCACGGCTTCCGCACGCGCCTTACCGCAACCGACTATCTCGAACGTGCCTTCGGTACTGCGCGGGCCATGTTCGTGATCCCCAAGGAGATCATCGGTTGGGAAGCGGATTCGACCGGTTTCTACAATGAACTGGTCATTCCCGAGGTGATCGAGGCCTTGCGCCTCGAAGGCCGTATGGCGCAGGCAGACGAACTGGCCGGGCACTGGGAGCGCAAAGTCGCTCACTTCGTGAACGAAGTCGATGATCTCTTTGCCTCGGAATATGCATTCGATTCCACCGGCTTTGAATCCACGCAGGCGATTGCCCGCTATGCGCTCGACCGACCGGAGCGCTTTCCGCCCGAACAGGCGCGCGCTTTCGCGAAACGCCAGATGGATGCCAACCTGTTCTGCAGGGGATGGCTGCAGCCCTCGTACTACACTCTCGGCAGCGATTATCGCGGACAGGCGGGCGATGCCTATACGCTCAGCTACATGGCGCAAATGGGCGGCTGGGCCATCCTCGATCATGCCTTGAACGATACCCCCGATTACCGTCCGCTGCTGCGGCTCGGCCATGCCTCGGCGTTGAGCAGTTGGGCGCTGCTGAACAGCGGGACGCCGGAAAGCGGCTATGGCTACTGGTATCCCGGAAAGGCCAACGACGGCGGCGCGGGAGGCGGTTTTGAGCCTGCCGCCCTCGGCGAGACGTGGCTGGACCAGCCCCATCGGCATGGCTCGTGGTATTATTCCTGCGAGATCGACCTCGGCTTCTGCGGGGCTCTGCGCGCCGCCGCCACCTCGCTGGTCGATGACGATCTGTTCGGCCGTATCGCTCTTTCCGGCGTGCTGGAAGAGCGCGATGACCAACTTCTGATCCATCCTCGCGACGGTGTGCGACGGCGCTTCCATGCGCGCCTCGGAGAGCTTTGCCTTGATATCCGGTTGCTGGATGACGGCCGGTTCGCATCTGACACGCCGATCCGGGTGAGCCCTCGGCTCGAACAATGCGCGTTCGAGATCGACCACTCCGCCGGTCCAGCCCGCACCCTCAGGATACACATCGCGGACAGGAACGGGCGGCGCTGGAAGCTGGCAGAATCGAACCGGCCGCCGGTTGCGGGTGTACACGCCATCGTCGTGAAGGAAGGCGCTCAGCGCACCAGCCTAAGGGCCCGAGCTGAATAAACTGAGGTTCTCGCAGCGTCGACAGCCCGTCAACCCTTGCCATGGTAGCGACCCTTGCAAGAGTATCCGCTGATCCGGCGCGGCGGCTGGTTTATCCGCTGACGCCGGAACCGGTCACTGGGCATTGATCGCCCATGCCCTGGAGTCGGTCGATCATTACCATTGCTTTAAAAGCAGATCGCCGGAATCCGTGCACGCATAAAGGCCCGCTGTTGGACTATAAGCGTGCGTCGTTGCCAGGGCGACCGCGGGACGAGCGCCCTCGTCGGGCGAATGGCCGGGACCATTGCCCGTCATGTCCGTGGAGGTAAGGCCGGGATCGACCGCATTCACCTTGATCCCCTCACTCGCTAGTTCCTTGGCCAACTTGACGGTCAGCATGTTGAGCGCTGTTTTCGACGCGCAATATCCGGCAAAGCCCACCGGCCAGGTCTCACTGCGCATGTCCAGTGCATCGCCAAGGGAACTCAATCCACTGCTCATCATCACAATCCGGGCAGAACCGGACTTGCGCAGCAAGGGCAGAAAGGCCTGCGTTACCCGCATGACGCCGAAAACATTTGTCTCGAACATCTGCGCCATCTCATCGATCGATTCCGTGGCTACGGATGGCGGCGGGGCGAACATGAGGCCCGCATTGTTCACCAGCGCATCCAGCCTGCCAGCCTCGCGCTCGACCGTCGCTGCTGCGCGGGCGACACTGATGGCATCGGTGACATCGAGCTGGACGGCATGGGCATCGATGCCTGCCTTCCGCAAGGTATCGGCGGCAGCTTCACCGCGCTTCAGGTCACGGCATCCCAGCCAGACACTGTAACCGCGCGCGCCCAACTGGCGCGCAATGGCAAGGCCGATGCCCTTGTTGGCGCCCGTCACGAGGGCGATGCGATTCGTGCTCGACATACTATCTCATCCTGATCATCAATCCGGCCAGGATAGTACGATATTCGTATTATTCAAGTTTCGTGTTGCGCGATCTTCAGGGTGAGGCGAACGAAATCGGCGCGCTCTGCCGGGTCGAGCGGCTCCAGCATGGCGTTGCAGGCATCCTGATAGCCCTCCATGTAGCCTGCCACGGTATCCTTGCCCCCTTGGGTCAGGTTCAGAGCCACCGATCTGCGGTTCGTCTCGGGCCGGTGGCGCTCGATCATGCCGCGACGCACGAGGCGGTCGATCGAGGACGACATCGTGGTGAGCGCAACCTGAAGATGCCTCGCGACATCACCCAGTTTGCAGTCCGGATTGTCGCCGATGAAGAGCAGCGCCTGCACATCAAGG
>Ga0160437_1000907_pt1 | contig 14163 bp, 13 predicted proteins | sample HID1975I_E0MG_FD_108227 | JGI IMG/M metagenome (GOLD analysis project Ga0160437, IMG submission 108227) | Enriched soil microbial communities from UW Madison campus, WI, USA - HID1975I_E0 MG | ecosystem: Environmental > Terrestrial > Soil > Unclassified | place: USA: Madison, Wisconsin... | reverse complement strand
GAACAGCTCGACGAGCTGCTCAACCGTCGCTCCGGGCTGCTCGGGCTGGCGGGGCGCAGCGACATGCGCGAACTCGTCGCAGCGGCGGAGGCGGGCGACGAACGCGCCGACCACGCGCTCGACGTGTACGTGCACCGCCTGCGGCGCTACATCGGCGGGTACGCGGCCGAGCTGGGGGGCATCGACGGCCTCGTCTTCACGGCCGGGGTGGGCGAGAACTCCGACTACATCCGCCGGCGCGCGGTGGCAGGCCTCGGCTTCCTCGGGCTGTCGGTCGACCCGGGACTGAACGGGGTGCGTTCGCGCGAACCCCGGTACATCTCGCCGGAGGGCTCCCCCGCGGCCGTGCTCGTGATCCCCACCAACGAGGAGCTCGAGATCGCACGCGAGACGCGGCGAGCAGTCGGCGACTAGCCCCGGACGACCAGTACCGGCGCGTTCGCGTTCAACAGCACGGCGTGCAGCGTCGACCCCAGCGGCGAACGGTGCGTCGCGGTCGAACCGGGGCCGACGACGAGCAGCGCGCTGCCGCGGCTCGCATCGAGCAGCGCCTCGGCGGGCGGACGGGTCGAGATGCGGGAACGGATCTCGATCTGATCGCCGGCGGAACGGGCGGCCTCCGCGGCGAGCACCAGCGGACCGTCGACCCGGGAGCGGGCCGCCTGCACCGCATCCGCCGGCACGGCATGGATGAGGGTGAGCCGCATGCCGCGCTCGGCGGCCTCGCGCGCGGCACGGCAGGCGATGAGCGCCGCCGTTTCGGCCCGGTCGATGCCGGCCACGACCCCATCGCGGAAACGCGGATCCGCGTCGGGCACGACCGCCACCGTGCCCTTCGCGGCGAGCGCGAACTGCACACTGCGCGACCCCAGCACCCTCCCCGAGACGTAGCCGGTCTTGCCGGTGCCGACCACCACGGTGTCGCCGTCGTCGGCGCGCTCCGCGATGGTCCACGCGGGAACACCCGAGAGCAGTTCCGACGTCATCGGCACCTCCGGGAACCTCTGCTGCAGGTGGGCGGATGCCGCGGCGATGACCTGCTCGCCCGCGCGTTCCGCCTCGTCGAGCATATCGATCCCCATCATCCCGGCCTCGGGGTCGACCACATGCACCAGCTCGAGCACGCCGCCGTCACGACGCGCGTGCCGTGCGGCCCAGTCGAGGGCCGCCCCCGACGGGGCGGAACCGTCGACGCCGACGAGGTAGCGGGGCGTTGATCGCGTCATGCCCTCGACATTCGCACGGCACCCGACGCAACAGCCGGGTCGAAGGTCCCACCACCACCCGCGAGAATGGAGGTATGCCCGTGCCTGCGCAACCCGACGAGCCCCGCCTGCGGCGGCTGCTCGAGGTGGTGCCGCACGTCATCGGAGAGCTCGACCTGGGGCAGGTGCTCGATCGCATCATCCGCGCCGCCGTCGAACTGGTCGACGCACGATGGGGCGCCCTCGGGGTGATCGGCGCCGACGGCGGCCTCGAACGGTTCGTGCACATCGGCATGGCGCCGCCCGAGGTCGCCGCGATCGGGAACCTGCCGGAGGGCCACGGCCTGCTCGGCGCCGTCATCGACTCGGGTGAGGCGATCCGGCTGGCGCACCTCGCCGACGACCCCCGCTCGGTCGGGTTCCCCGCGCACCACCCCGACATGGATGCGTTCCTCGGGGTGCCGATCCGCATCCGCGACCGCGTCTTCGGCAACCTGTACCTCACCAACCACGACGGCGGGCCCCAGTTCTCCGAGGAGGATCAGCGTCTCGTCGGGTCGCTCGCGGCGGTCGCGGCGATCGCGATCGAGAACGCGCGCCTCTACGACGAGAGCGTGCGGCGCGAACGCTGGTCGACCGCCCTCGCCGAAGTGACCGCCGCGCTGCTCTCGGAAGACACGGTCGACATCCTGGCCGTGCTCGCCGAGCGCGTGGCGTCGGTGATCGACAGCGAACTGGTGTGCGTGATCGTCGCCGACGGCACCGACGACGGCAAGCCGATGCTGCGGGTCGACACCGCGCGCGGGGCGGGCGCCGACGAACTGGTCGGCCGCCGCTACCCCGCCGCCGGCACGCTCTCCGGACGCGCCATGGCGACCGGCGCCATCGCATCGCTCGACACCTCCGACCCGCCCGACTCGGTCGTCCGCGACGGGCCGAGCGCCGCCATGGCGCTGCCGGTGCGCGCCGGCGACCAGATGCTGGGCGCCCTCACCGTGTACCGCGCGGCCGACGCGTCGCGGTTCACGGATGCGGAGCGCGCCATGGCGACCGAATTCGCTCTGCAGGCGGGGGTCGCGATCGAACTGACCCGCGGCCGCTCCGACCGGCAACGACTGCTGCTGGTCGAAGACCGTAGCCGCATCGCACGCGACCTGCACGACCACGTCATCCAGCGCCTCTTCGGCACCGGCCTCGCCCTGCAGGCCGTCAGCGCCCGCAACCCGGCCGCGGAGGACGCGATCACCGCCCAGGTCGACGCGATCGACGCGGCGATCGGCGAGATCCGCACCGCGATCTTCGCCCTGGCACCCCGCGCGGGATCCGAGGCGCTGCGCCACCGACTGCTCGACGTCGCCACCCAGGCGACCCCCGGGCTCGCGAACCCCCCGCTGGTGACCTTCGCCGGGCCAGTCGACCTGCTGGTCACCGGTCCCCTCGCCGACGATGTGCTCGCCGTCGTGCGCGAGAGCCTCGCGAACGCTGCACGCCACGCCAACGCGACACGCGTCGAGGTCGCGATCACCGTCGACGACGACCACGTCGTCGTGACCGTCGACGACGACGGCGTCGGCATCCCCGAGACGGTGCACCGCGCCAGCGGCACCCGCAACCTCGACGACCGCGCCCGCCGCCATGGGGGGCGCTTCGAACTCACCGCCCGCGGAGGCGGCGGCACCACCGCCCGGTGGACGGCGCCCGTCGTCGCTGCGAACACCACCCCCGGAAGGAACACCCCGTGACCCGCGTCTTCCTCGTCGACGACCACGAGATCGTGCGGCGCGGCATCGCCGACCTCATCGACGCCGAACGGGACCTCGACGTCGTGGGCGAATCGGGGGCCGTCCGCGGCACCCTCGCCAAGATCGCCGTCACCAGCCCCGACGTCGTCGTACTCGACGTGCGCCTGCCCGACGGCGACGGCATCGAACTGTGCCGCGCCATCCGCTCGGCCCACCCCGACATCCGCTGCCTCATGCTCACCGCCTACGACGACGACGAGGCCAGCCGCTCCGCGGTGCTCGCCGGCGCCTCCGGATACGTGCTGAAAGAGATCCGTGCACGCGGGCTCATCGACGGGGTGCGCAAGGTGGCGGCCGGAGGCACCCTGCTGTCGGCACGCGTCAGCGAGAAGGTGGCCGAATCGTTCGCCGCTCCACGCCTCGACGAACCCGAGCTGACCCTGCGGGAACGGCAGGTGCTCGACCTCATCACCGAGGGGCTCACCAACCGGCAGATCGGCGAACGCCTCGGGCTCGCCGAGAAGACGGTCAAGAACTACGTCTCGGGTCTGCTCGCGAAGCTGGGCATGGAGCGGCGCACTCAGGCCGCCGTCTACGGGCTCGAACACCGGCGCTGATTCTCAGGCAACGCCCGGTCAGGCCAGCCTCATCTTCGTTGCGGAATGCTCCAGTCTGAGTAGCGTTGAACCAGACGGAGGCCGACACGATCGGCCGGAAGGAGACGCGAAGATGACCGATGCCAAGACCAAGACGATCCCCACGAGCTCGCTCGACCCCGATGTGGCATCCGGAGTCGCGCAGTTCCTCAGCCCCGTCGTGGTGAACCTGCAGGCTCTCGCCGTCGACGGCAAGCAGGCGCACTGGCATGTGCGCGGCGCGAACTTCATCGGCGTCCACGAGTTCCTCGACACGCTCGTCGCCCACGCCCAGGACTGGGCCGATCTCGCCGCCGAGCGGATCGTCGCCCTCGGGCTGCCGGTCGACGCGCGCGTGCAGACCGTCGCCGCGAAGACCACCTCGCCCGCGCTGACCGACGGATTCCAGCAGTCGGATGCGACGATCGCGGCCGTGATCGCGCAGATCGACGCCACCCTCACCCTCGTGCGCACCGCGATCGAGGAGCTCGACGAGCTCGACCTCCCCTCGCAGGACATCGCCATCGAGATCGCGAACGGCCTCGACAAGGACCGCTGGTTCCTCTTCGCCCACATCGCATCCAAGTAAGACCGCGAGCTGAACGAGAAAGGCCCCGCCTCGGCGGGGCCTTTCTCGTCGACAGGTCAGGCGCCGTGGGTGAACACGCCGTCGACCAGCGTCGCGTGCACCGGCATCGTGCGCAGCGCATCCGGATCGACCGCGTAGGGGTCGGCGTCCAGCACCGCGAGATCCGCGTGGCCGCCCACCTCGATGCCGGCGACTCCGCCCCAGGAGGCGGCGAGCGCAGCGCCGAGCGGCAGCGCCTGCTCCGGATGCCACGGCTCGCGGTGGTCGCGGGAGCGGGTGACCGCGGCGGCGAGCGTCACCCACGGGTCGAGCGGCGCGACCGGCGCATCCGAACCGAGCTCGAGCGTCGCCCCCGCGTCGAGCAGGGTGCGGTAGGCGAACGAGCGGTCGGTGCGCTCTGCCCAGTGGTGGTCGGCGACGTCGCGGTCGTCCATCGCGTGCTCCGGCTGCACGCTGGCCCGCACGCCGAGCGCCGCGAAGCGGGGTGCATCGTGGGCGAGCACCAGCTGCGCGTGCTCGATCCGACCCCGGTCCGGGGCATCGTGCGGGATCGCGAGCGCCTCGAAGGTGTCGAGCGCCTGCGTGACGGCGCGGTCGCCGATCGCGTGGATCGTCGGCACCAGACCGGCGGCGAGGCCCGCGTGGGCGGCCGACAGCAGCTCGGCATCCGAGTACGTGGGGAGGCCGTACCCGCCGCCGCCGTCCGGGTACGGGTCGGCGCACCAGGCGGTACGGGAGTTGAGCGCGCCGTCGGTGAACAGCTTGAACCAGGCGACGGTGGCGAGATCGCCCGCGCCGGGGATCGGGTCGCCGGTGCGCAGGCCCTGGGCGGTGACGGCGTCGACATCGACCGGGTAGACCCCTGCCTTCACCCGCAGGGTGCGCATCCCGGCGGAGACGCGGCGCCCCCAGGCCGCGACCGTTCCGCTCATCTCGAGGTCGACGATGCCGGTCACACCTCGCGCGGCGGCAGCGAGCGACGCATCCGCCACCCACCGGTCGACGGTGGACTCGTCGGCGGCCGACAGTCGCACGTTGAGGTCGAACGCCGCCTGCTCGTTGAGCCACCACGCGTCGTCGGCGAGGCCCAGACGCGACGCGAGCGCGGCGTTGGACCACACCGTGTGCACGTCGCCCGAGACGAGCGCCACGGCGACGTCACCGAACGCGAGCAGTTCCGCGCTCGGGGCATCCGGCCAGAGCGCGTCACGGAAGCCGTACCCGAGGAGGATCTCGGACGAGTCCCAGCCGGCGTCGAGGCGGGCGCGCACGAGGGCGGCGGCTTCGGCGGCCGAGCGCGCCGACGACACGTCGAGCCGGCGCGACACGGCGGTCCACTGCCCCATGTGCACGTGCCCGTCCCACAGTCCGGGCATCAGGAACCGGCCGTCGAGCGCCACCCGTTCGGCATCCGGCGCGTCGATCCCGGGGCCGACCGTCACGATCCGCCCCTCGCGCACCAGCACGTCGACGGGCTCCGCGCCGGTCCCGGTCGCCCCGACGAGCCTGGCGGCGGTCAGCAGCAGTGCGGTCACGCGCGACCGTCTTCGAGTCGCTGCATCTCGGCCGCGAGGGCCGGGTCCGAGTACGGTCCGTCGCCGTTCAGCGCGCCGATGATGGTGGCGCGCACCGCATCCGGCTTGTTCTGGCTGAGCTTCGCCCGCGCGTCGAACCGGGTGACGCGGATGCGCAGCCCGACGGTGCCCTTCGCGACGCGCTCCGCGTACGGCTCGTCGATGTGCAGCGACCGCGGCTCGGGCATGCGCTGCTCGAAGTGGTCGGTGAGCTGGTGCAGGATGCGGAAGTTCTCCTCCGCCGACAGGATCTCGGGCGTGCCCCAGAGGTGCGCCGTCACGTGGTTCCAGGTGGGGATGAAGTCGCCCTCCGCGTACCAGCCGGGCGAGATGTAGCCGTGCGGACCCTGCACGATCACCAGCATCTCGTGCTGCCCGAGTTCGTGCGCCACCTCGTCGGGTCGCCCGAAGTGCGACACGATCGAGATGGTGTCGTCGTCGGTCTCCTCGAGCAGCGTCGCGTAGTGGGAGGCGACGAGGCCGTTCGCGGTGTACGAGACGTAGGTCGTCCAGGGGTTGTTCCGGATGAGGCGCTTGACCTCGTCGGCGTCGGTCATCAGGTAGTGCGGCGTATGGCGCATGCGGCTTCCTCGGGTTGGGGCGTCAGGCCTGGTCGACCGGGCACCAGTACAGCTTGCGACCGCCGAGTTCGGCCATCACGATGTTGGTTCCGCAGACGCGGCACGGTTCTCCGGTGCGGTGGTACACCCAGTGGCGGTCGTCCCGGGAGGCGAGGGCCTTGCGGTACGCCTCCGGGTCGAGGTCGTCCATGGTGAGCATCTGCCCCGTCTCGACGCCGATGCGCAGCAGGTGCACCCAGTCGCGCCACAGCTCGCGAACCGTCTCCTCGGGCACCTCGCGGCCCGGGCGGTAGGGATCGAGGCGGGCACGGAACAGCAGCTCGGCGCGGTAGACGTTGCCGATGCCCGAGACCACCGACTGGTCCATGAGCAGCAGGGCGATCGGGGTCGGCTTCTTGCGCACGACCGCCGTGAAGCGCTCCTCGCCCTCGGCGATGTCGTCGACCATCGGATCCGGGCCGAGCTTCGCGATCGTGCGGTCGACCTCGTCGATGGTCTGCACCTCGCAGGCGGTGGGTCCCCGCAGGTCGGCGCATGCCTTGTCGGTGAGCAGGCGCACCCGCACCTGGCCGACGGGCTCGGGCGGCCACGTCTCGAGCTCGGCGCCGAGCTTCTCCGACTCGGCCATGCGCAGGCGGGTGCGCCGCGGCGCCCCGATCGACCACGGGCTGTCTTCGTGGGAGCCGACGACGGTGTCGAGGTCGGTTCCCCGCTGGTTCGTCTGCCCCATGCGCCCGTTCGCGGATGCGATGGTCGCGTCGACCGAGATGTCGCCCGCGAAATCCCACGCGCCGTACATGCCGAGGTGCACCCGCAGCCAGAGGCCGTGGTCGAACTCGAGGAACATCTGCTTGCCGACGGCCTTCGCCTGCACGATCTCGTGCCCGTCGAGCTGGGCGGCCCCCGCGGCGAACCGCCCCTGCGGCGAGCTCACGGCGACGGGCGCGCCTTCGAAGTTCGCGGCGAACTGCCGCGCGATCCGGTGGACGGAATGGCCTTCGGGCATCGGCTACTCGATGTCGTGACCGAGGATGCGGCCGGTGGTCTCGTACTCGGCGAGCTGCGCGATGCGGCGGGCGTGGCGCTCCTCACCCGAGAACGGCGTGGCGATGAAGCGGTCGATGAAGGCGATCGCCTCCTCGACGGTGTGCTGGCGGGCGCCGATCGAGATCACGTTGGCGTCGTTGTGCTCGCGGGCGAGCTCAGCCGTCGACTCGTTCCAGACGAGGGCCGCGCGCACACCCTCGACCTTGTTGGCCGCGATCTGCTCGCCGTTGCCCGATCCGCCGAACACGACGCCGAGCGCCTCGACGCCGGAGCGCTGATCGCGCACCACGGCGCGGGCGGCGTTGATGCAGAACCCGGGGTAGTCGTCGAGGGGCTCGTAGCTCTGCGGCCCGTGGTCGATGACCTCGTGGCCGGCGTCGGCCAGATGCTGCTGGAGGGTCCGGCTGAAGTCGAGGCCGGCGTGATCGGTCGCGATGTGGATGCGCACCCGTCGAGTCTAGGAGCCTCCACCCCTAGCCTCCGTCGGCCGCGAGGAGCACAATCGAGGTACGAGAGAACTGCGAGGTGATCACGATGCGCCAGCGCACCACCTTCGTCCCCGATGTCATGCCGCACCTGTCTGCGGGCCGACACCGCAATCCGCGCCGCGGCGCCTGCTTCATGGAGTTCGCCTCCTATCTGGCGGGCGAACGCTGGAGCGACCATCCGGCGTGCACCGACCGCACCCTCGCGGCCCTGGCCCGCGGGGAGAACGACCTGGTCGCCGACAACCGCCGCGACGAGCTGCTCACGCTCATCCCGCGCGTGGTGGGCCTGAAGGGCGGTCACGACCTCGGCCTCCTCGTCTCGCTCCGCACGGCGGTCGTGGCGCTGCCGATCGCGAGCATGGAGCGCCAGCGCGTGCTCGCTGCCGGTGTCATGTCGTTGAGCGCGCTGCTCGAGACGGCGGGCACCCCCAGTCACGCCATCCGATCCGAGGCGCAGTCGGCGCTCGACGCGGTGCCGGATGCCGCACGCTGGGCCCGCACGCACATCCAGATGGTCTCGCCCCGGTATCCGCACCTCGACACGATCAGCGCCGAGCTCATCGTGGCCACCTCGGTCGTGGGCGTCGCTCGTGCGTGCGTGCCCGACCCCGACGAGCATCTGATCCGGATGCTGCGACTCGCGGTCGACGATGTGGAGCGCATCGTGCGACCGGCCCCCACCGCGCCGGAACCGGTGCAGGCACCCTCCGCCGCCCTCGTGTGACGCCTAGGCTGTGATGCGGACACGATCCGCGTCACAGAAGGAGCACACGCGTGCCTGGAGAGAACCTCACCCGCATCGAAGCCCAGGAGCGCAAGGCGCTCGTCGAGGTCGAGAGCTACGACATCGAACTCGACCTCACCACGAGCGAGAAGACGTTCCGGTCGACGACGACCGTGCGCTTCACCGCGACCGCCGGCTCGTCGACCTTCATCGACGCGATCACCGCCACCGTGCATTCGGTGGTGCTCAACGGCTCGGAGCTCGGAGCGGGCGTCGCCGACGGCGTGCGCATCGCGCTCGACGGCCTCGCCCCGGTGAACGAGCTGGTCGTCGTCGCCGACTTCGCCTACACGAACACCGGCGAGGGACTGCACCGCTTCGTCGACCCGGTCGACGGCGAGGTGTATCTGTACTCGCAGTTCGAGGTGCCCGACAGTCGGCGCGTGTTCGCGGTGTTCGAGCAGCCCGACCTGAAGGCCACGTTCCGTTTCACGGTGACCGCGCCCGAGAACTGGCAGGTGGTCAGCAACTCCCCCACCCCCGACGCCGAGCGACTCGGCAACGGCAGCGCGATCTGGCGCTTCGACCCCACGCAGCGCATCTCGAGCTACATCACGGCGCTCGTGGCCGGACCCTACGAGGTGGTGCGCAGCGAGCTCACCAGCAGCGACGGCCGCGTGATCCCGCTCGGCATCTTCGCCCGCAAGTCGCTGTTCGGCTACCTCGACGCGGACTACATCTTCGACATCACGCGCAAGGGCTTCGCCTACTTCGAGCAGAAGTTCGGCTACCCGTACCCGTTCGTGAAGTACGACCAGCTCTTCGTGCCCGAGTTCAATGCGGGCGCCATGGAGAACGCGGGCGCGGTGACCTTCACCGAGACCTACGTGTTCCGTTCGAAGGTGACCGATGCCATCAAGGAGCGTCGCGTCGTCACGATCCTGCACGAGCTCGCCCACATGTGGTTCGGCGACCTGGTGACCATGAAGTGGTGGAACGACCTGTGGCTGAACGAGTCGTTCGCCGAGTGGGCCTCGACCATCGCGACCGCCGAGGCCACCGAGTGGACCGAGGCGTGGGCCACGTTCCAGGCGATGGAGAAGAGCTGGGCGTACCGCCAGGACCAGCTGCCGTCGACCCACCCGGTGGTGGCCGACATCCGCGACCTCGACGACGTGCAGGTGAACTTCGACGGCATCACCTACGCCAAGGGCGGTTCGGTGCTGAAGCAGCTCGCCGCATGGGTGGGCATCGACGCGTTCTTCGCCGGCGTAGGCGCCTACTTCCGTGAGCACGCCTACGGCAACACCGAGCTGGCCGACCTGCTGCGCGAGCTCGAGAAGAGCTCAGGCCGCGACCTGTCGACCTTCTCGGCGCAGTGGCTCGAGACGGCGGGTGTCAACACCCTGAAGCCCGAGATCGAGACGGATGCGGCGGGCGTGATCACCGCGTTCCGCGTTCACCAGACGGCCCACCCCGACTACCCCACGCTGCGTCAGCACCGCATCGCGATCGGCTTCTACGACTTCGCATCCGAGGCGGCCGACGCGCCCCTCGTGCGCACCCACCGTCACGAGTTCGACCTCGCGGCGGCGGAGTGGAACGACGTCGCCGAGCTGGTGGGCCTGCAGAAGCCGGCACTCGTGCTGCTCAACGACGACGACCTCGCCTACGCGAAGATCCGCCTCGACGAGCAGTCGTTCGCGGTGGCGATCGAGTCGCTCGCCCGCATCCACGACCCGCTCGCGCGCGCCCTCGTGTGGGGTTCCGCGTGGGATGCCACGCGCGACGCCGAGATCGCGGGCCGCGACTACGTGCAGCTCGTGCTCGCCAACATCGGACCCGAGACCGAGTCGACCACCATCCGGCTCTCGCTCAGCCAGCTGGTGCAGACGGCCCGCCTCTACGTCGACCCGGATGCCCGCGAGGCGACGGTGCGCGAGGTCGGCGACCGCCTGTGGCTGCTCGCGCAGAACGCGGAGGCCGGATCGGATGCGCAGTTCCAGTTCGTGAAGTTCTTCGCCAACGTGGCCTCCACCGCGGAGCACGGCGAGGCGCTGCAGGGCCTCCGCGACGGCTCGATCGCGCTCGACGGTCTCGAGATCGACACCGACCTCGCCTGGGAGTTGCTGGAGGGCCTCGTGCTCATCGGCGCGGCCGGGGAGTTGGAGATCGCGGCAGCCCTCGAGCAGGACGACACCGCGAACGGGCAGCAGGCCGCGGCCCGCGCCCGCGCCACCATCCCCACGCTCGAGGCGAAGCAGGCGGCCCTCGTCGCCGCGCTGAACGACGCGTCGATCTCGAACGTGGTGCTGCGCAACATGGCGCTCGGCTACACCCACGTGAACGACCCGGCGGTGCTGGCGCAGCTCGTGCCGCTGTACTTCGAGTCGATCAAGCGGGTGTGGGACGAGCGCAGCTTCCAGCTGGCGCAGTACATCGTGCACGGCTTCTACCCGTCGCCGCTCGTGACGGCAGAACTCGTCGACACCTCGAACGCGTGGCTCGCCGCGAACACCGAAGTGCCGGCGCTTCGCCGCATGGTCATCGAGGAGGTCGCCGCGGTGGAGCGTGCGCTCGCCGCGCAGGCACGCGACCGCAGCTGACGGCGGATGACGGCCCCCCACTCGGGGGAGCGAGAATATCGGCTCGACGGCAATAACCTGAGGGCGACACAGACCCGTGTGTCATCCATGAACCCCATGGGTTCACCCGACAATGCGAAAAGATGACCGCCTCGACCGACACCCAGGTCAGGGCCGGTTGGTATCCCGACCCTCTGGGCACGCCCCAGCTCAGATGGTGGGACGGCCGTTCCTGGACCTCGCACACCTCAACCGCGCGGACGACCCCCGCGCGGGCAGAGGCGCGCCCGGTGGACTACGCGGATCCGGATGCGTCGGGGCAGGCGCCTGAGCGTTCGACACCGCGGCACCGCACGGAGTCGGGGGCGGATGGCGCATCCGCCACCACCGCCGGGCAGTTCGCGGAACAGCAGTCGGCGCTGCCCGCCGGCACCGCCGACATCCCCGAACTCGGGTGGGCGGGTGCCGCCCTCACCCTGCACTCGGTGCAGTCGACGCGCGTGCCGATGCTCATCGAGCTGGGCGTCGCCGGCCACCCCACGATCACGATCGACGCGCGCCACCAGGCGTACGACTGGGAGCTCGACCTCGCGTGGTTCCCCGACCACCCGACAGGCGTCGTGGTGTCGGTGGAGCTGGTGGGCGCCGCCGCCCCCAGCCCGGTGGCGCTGCCCGGCAAGAGCCTCGACGAGCTGCTCTGGAAGGTGGGGCGGGCGGCGTTCCCCGAACGTCTCGCACCATGGCTCGAGGACGGCGACGGCTACCGGCTGACCCGCTGGCCGAACTGGACGACCCTCGCCCCCGACACCGACCACATCCGCCAGACGGCGATGCTCGCCAACACCCTGCTGACGATCGAGCAGCTCGCCGGCCTCTCCGGCCGCGGCGTCGACACCACCCGCACCCTCGTCAACGCGCTCAGCCTCATGGGCGTGCTGTTCGTCGTGCCGGCGGCCCAGCTCACCCCCGCGCCGGTGCCGACGGCATTGCCCGAGGGCAGCCTCTTCCAGCGTCTGCGGCAGCGGTTCGGGTTGTAGCGATGCCCGAGCACGTGATCCTCTTCGCCGGGCCGATGGGCGCCGGCAAGACCACCGCGATCCGCTCGCTCAGCGAGATCGAGGTCGTCTCGACGGAGGCCGTCAACACCGACCTCGAAGCGAACGACAAGGCGACCACGACCGTCGCCCTCGACTACGGCGAGATCTCGCTCGGCCCGGACGACAAGGTGCGTCTCTACGGGGTGCCCGGGCAGGCCCGGTTCGACTTCATGTGGACGATCCTGCAGCAGCGCGCGATGGGGCTCATCGTGCTCGTGAACGGCGAGGACCCGGAACCCGAGCGGCACGTGTACGAGCACCTGACGGCGTTCGCGGATGTCGCGCGCCGCGGCGGGGTGGTCGTGGGCGTGACGCGGTTCGACCGCGACCGCAGCGACATCGGCGACCGCATCGTCGCGACGGCGCGCTCGGTCGTGCCCGACCGACCCACGCCCGTCTTCGCGGTCGACGCGCGCGAGCCCGAGCAGATGCGCCGCCTGCTCATCTCGCTCGTCGCCGACATCGAGACGCGCGCCGCACTCGCCGCGGTGGGGGCATGATGACGATGACCGAGCCCGTGGCCATGCACCGCGACCCGCGCATCATCGCCATCGCCGAACAGGCGCTCGACGAGTTGAGCGCACGCTGCCCGACCCTGACCGTGGCGGTGCTGCTCACCGACGACGGCTTCGAGGTGTCGCGCGCGGCTCTCGGTCGCGAGAGCGACGACCACCGTCTCGCCAGCATGGGCAGCACCATGCAGGCCCTCGGCGAGGCCGTCGCCCGCGAGCTGCGTCTCGGCGAGACGAGCCACGTCGCGGTCGCCGGCGCGCACGGGTCGATGCTGGTGCGGCGCATCGGCGAGCTGCCCTTCGCGCTCGTCGCCGTCTTCGCCCCGGCGCGGGAGGACGACGGCCGCATCTCACGCGAGATCGCGTCGCGGCTGGCGCTCTCGCTCGCGCAACAGAGCTGACTACCCCCGCACTGGGGAGCAAACATCCCCCCGACCAGCCGTTAGCGTGAGATTGTCACGTTTCATGTGACATGGCGCTCATCCCTCGCGCGTCCCGAATGCCCGATTCTCGACGACGAAACCACCTCCCGTGACTGACGACCCTCAGGTCCAGCCCGGCTGGTATCCCGACCCGCTGGGGCTCCCCCAGCTGCGGTGGTGGGACAGCCATGCCTGGACCGAACATACTTCCGACGCCCGGCGTCCACTGATCCCTCAGACGGTGCGCACGACCGCCTTCGCGGAACCCGAGCCGGCGCCGGCGCCGGTCGCGGCCGCCGAACCCGAGGCGCCCGCGCCGCAGGCGACCCCCGTGACGCCCGAGGCCCATCGCCCGGCGGCCCCGCCGACGGCGCCCGGCCTCTCCGCGCTGCCGGCCGGCACGTCCACCGCCCCCGAACTCGGGTGGGCGGGCGCGGCCCTCACGCTGCACTCGGTGCAGAACGCACGCGTGCCGATGTTCATCGAGCTCGAGGTGACCGGGCACCCGCCGATCACCATCGATATCCGCTACCAGGCCTTCGACTGGCAGCTGCCGCTCGAGCGCTTCCCCGCGACGCCGGTCGGCGTGCGGGTGTCGGTGGAGCTCGTCGACCCCGCCACCCGGCCGCCGTTCGCGCTGCCGGGTCAGAGCCTCGACATGCTGCTGTGGAGGATCGGATGCGCGGCCTTCCCCGATCGCGCGGCCCCCTGGCTGCGCGCGGGCGAGCGCTACCGCCTGCACCGCTGGCCGAACCTGACCACCCTGCAGCCCGACATGGACCAGATGCGTCAGACGGCGATGCTCGCCAACGGGGACTTCACGATCGAGCAGCTCGCCGCCTACTCGGGTCGCTCGCTCGAACCCACCCGCACACTCGTGAACGCCCTCAGCTTGATGGGCGCCCTCACGGTCATGGAACCTCAGGCGGCAGCCCCCGTGCCGCCCGTGATCGCCGAGCCGG
>Ga0160437_1000902_pt1 | contig 14196 bp, 14 predicted proteins | sample HID1975I_E0MG_FD_108227 | JGI IMG/M metagenome (GOLD analysis project Ga0160437, IMG submission 108227) | Enriched soil microbial communities from UW Madison campus, WI, USA - HID1975I_E0 MG | ecosystem: Environmental > Terrestrial > Soil > Unclassified | place: USA: Madison, Wisconsin... | reverse complement strand
AGCCCAGCCCAGCCCAGCCCAGCCCAGCCCAGCCCAGCCCGCCCAGCCCGCCCCTCTTGGCGGGCTTTTTGCCGCCCGCCGCCTTATCTCCGTCCCCGATTTGATTCAGATCAACTGTCTATATAACCAAAAGTGATAAGTTAATAGCAACAAAAAGCTACCCGTCTGGAGTTCGTCCGTCATGCCTGCCTCACCCGTTCCCCCCGACCCTGCCCTACGCGGCAAACGCGGTTTTCTCAAAGGGCTGCTTGGCCTGAGCGCCGCCGCCACCATCATCCCCATCCATGCCGAAGCCACCGGCCTGAACGGCCAGCCGCCGCGCCGTCCCGGCATGCCCGGCAAGCGCTACGGCATGGTGGTCGACCTGCGCAAGTGCATCGGCTGCCAGGCCTGTACGGTCAGTTGTTCGCTGGAAAACCTGCCGCCCATCGGACAGTTCCGCACCACCGTCCTGCAATACGAAGTCACCCCGGACGCTGGGGGGCCAAGCGCCATGGTCATGCTGCCGCGCCTGTGCAACCACTGCGACAACCCGCCCTGTGTGCCGGTCTGCCCCGTGCAGGCCACGTTTCAGCGCGAAGACGGCATCGTGCTGGTCGACAACGAACGCTGCGTGGGCTGCGCCTACTGCGTGCAAGCCTGTCCCTACGACGCCCGCTTCATCAACCACGACACGCAGACGGCCGACAAATGCACGTTCTGCGAACACCGCCTGGAAGTCGGCCTGCTGCCGGCCTGCGTGGAAAGCTGCGTGGGTGGCGCGCGCGTCATCGGCGACATGAACGACCCCGACAGCGCCATCTCGACGCTGCTGGCGGAACACAAGGCCGACATCAAGGTGCTCAAGCCCGACATGAAGACCGACCCCCACGTCTACTACATCGGCCTGCCCGACGCCTTTGTCCACCAGGTCGATGGCCAGGCGGGCGTGCGCCTGGCTGGCGGACATTGAGCCATTGAAGGGGACTTTCATGCAGATCTCGGAATTGCTCACGCCGGTCTACGACGCCGCCTGGCTGCCGTGGGCCGTGCAGTACTTCTTTCTTATCGGCATTGCGGCCACCACGGCGCTGACCGCCGTCTTCGCCGCCTTTGGCGAGACCGGCTCGCCCTTGCGTCGCCTGTTGCCGGCCGCGGCCACCGTGCTGCTGGTCAGCGCCGTCGCCGCGCCCGTGTCGCTATTGGCCGACCTGCACCAGCCCGGCCGATTCTGGCATTTCTACGCGCACATCACGCCGTGGTCGTGGATGTGGCTGGGCGCCTTGCTGCTGCCCGTGTTCGTGGGCCTGTCGGTGCTGTTCTGCGCCGCGTGGTGGTGGGGCCGCATCGTCTGGCTGCGTGTGCTGGGCGTGGGGCTGGCGCTGTCCGCCGCGTCCATCCTGATCTACACCGGCGCGGAAGTCATGGTGTTGCGCTCGCGGCCCTTGTGGCACACCGCGTTTCTGCCCGTGAACTTCGCCTTGACGGCCTGGCTGGGCGCGCTGGGCGCCATGTTCCTGGTGGGCCGTTGGCTGCCGGGCGGCATGAAGGCCTTGCCGGTGGCGTGCTTGCGCGGGCTGAGCCTGACCGCCGTGATCCTGATGGCGGTGGGGGCGGGTGCCTGGGCGGCGCTGGGCCTGTTGGGCGCCGACCCGTCGTTTGATGCGGCGCTGCGGCTGTTCGCGGAATTTCCCATCTGGCGCCTGAGCCTGGCGGGCGCCGTCATCACGGGCTTTTGCATGATCGCGCTGTTGCAGCGGCCCGCGCCCGCGCTGGCCGTGCCGCTGCCTTCGGCCGTGTTAGCGCTGACGATGCTGGGCGCCGCCTGGATCTTTCGCTGGGTGGTCTTCATGAGCGTGCAGGGCGTGCCCAAGTACGGCGCCGGCCTGTACCTGTACGACATGCCCTGGGGCAGCGACGGGCTGCTGGGCATGCTGGGGGTGTTGGGCTTGTGCGTGGCCCTGATCACAGCAGTCACCTGGGCCCTGGAAGCCTACCCGGCGCGTGCACGCGGCATGGCGGCCTGACAGCAATGGAACACAAAGCAATGAACAAGCAACACGAAGACGACAAGCCCGGCGCGAAGCCGGGTCAGATCACAAGCCCAGGTCAAAACTCCAGCCCGGGTCAAAACTCCAGCCCGGGCCAGAACACAAACTCGGACTCGTCGCAGGACACGCCCCAGGACGCGGCGCGGCGCAAGCTGATGGTGCGGGGCGGCATGGTCGCCGGTGGCATGGCCGCCTTCGCGGCCGGCTATGGCGAAACCGTTACGCGCGCCGTCAAGGGCCTGGCCCACGGCACGGCCGGCGTGCCCACGGCGCATGCCGTGCGCGGCAATTCGCTGACCCCGGAATTCCGTATCGACCCGCTGACCGGCGTACTAAGCCCGCAGCCCGGCCAGACGGTCAGCCCGTCCAGTTGCCTCGGTTGTTGGACCCAATGCGGTGTGCGGCTGCGCGTGGACACGGCGGAAAACCGCATCCTGCGCGTGGCGGGCAACCCCTATCATCCGCTGGCCACCACGCGGCCTGCCGCCATGGAAACCCCCGTGCGTGAGGTCTACGCGCAACTGGGCGGCGACAACGGCCTGGAAGGGCGCGCCACGTCGTGCGCGCGCGGCTCGGCCATGCTGGAACAACTGCAAAGCCCGTACCGGGTGCTGCAACCGCTCAAGCGCGTAGGCGCGCGCGGGGCAGGCCAGTGGCAGAGCATCTCGTTTGAACAACTGGTGCAGGAAGTGTGCGAAGGTGGCGATCTGTTTGGCGAAGGCCACGTGGATGGCCTGCGCGCCATCTTCGACCGCGACACGCTGCTCGACCCCGCCAACCCCGAGTACGGCGCGCGCGTGAACCAGTTCCTGTTCACCGACGCCTCCAACGAAGGCCGCACGCCGCTGATCCAGCGCTTTGCCGCGCAGTCCTTCGGCACGGTCAACTTCAGCAACCACGGGTCGTATTGCGGCCAGAGCTTCCGCGTGGGGGCGGGCGCCGCGCTGGGCGATCTGAAGGGCATGCCGCATGGCAAGCCTGATTGGGACAACGCCCGCTTTGGCCTCTTCATCGGCGCCGCGCCCGCGCAGGCCGGCAACCCGTTTCAGCGCCAGGCCCGGCAGTTGGCCGAAGCGCGCGTGCGTCCGGAAGAAAACAGCTTCACCTACGTGGTTGTGTCGCCCGTGCTGCCCGCGTCCTCCAGCCTGTCGGCCGGGTCGGGCAACGAATGGCTGCCGGTGAACCCGGCGAGCGACCTGGCCTTGGTCATGGGCCTGATCCGCTGGATTCTTGACCACGAGCGCTTTGACGCCAAGGCCTTGGCGCAGCCCGGCCCGCAAGCCATGCAGGCGGCGGGCGAAGCCGCCTGGACCAACGCCACGCACCTGGTCGTGGCCGAACCCGGCCACCCGCGCCTGGGCAGCTTCCTGCGCGGCGCGGACCTGGGCTGGCCGCGCCCCTCGGACGCCGACGACAAATGGCAAGACGTGTATGTCGTTCGCCTGGAAGACGGCACGCTGGCGCCGCACACCGGCGCGTCTCCCGCGACCTTGTTCGTGGACGAACGCATCTCGGCGCTCGGCATGGCGGGTGCGCCGCAAGCCCTGCGCGTCTGTTCGTCGCTGGCGCTGTTGCGTGAGGAATCGCATCGTAAAACCTTGGACGAATACGCCGACCTGTGCGGTGTACCGGCGGACAAGATCGCCCAACTTGCCCAACGCTTCACCAGCCACGGCAAGCGCGCCGTGGCCGACGCCCATGGCGGCACGATGAGTGGCGCGGGCTTCTACACCGCCTACGCCATCGCCATGTTGAACACCCTGGTGGGCAACCTGAACGTGGACGGCGGCCTGGTGCTGGACGCCGGCCCGTTCCCGCCCTACGGCCCCGGCCCGCACTACAACATCGCCGGCTTTGCCAACCGCGCCACGCCCAAGGGTGTCGCGCTGTCGCGCAATCGTTACCCCTACGAGAAGTCCAGCGAATTCAAGCGCAAGCAGGCGGCGGGGCAGCCTGCCTATCCGGCTGCCGCGCCCTGGTATCCGGCCACCGGCGGGCTCAGTTCGGAAATGCTGGCGTCCGCGCTGGCGGGCTATCCGTATCGCGCCAAGGTGTGGTTCAACCACATGAGCAACCCGGTCTACGGCATCGCGGGTTTCAAATCCGTGCTGGCCGACAAGATGAAGGACCCGCGCATCCTGCCGTTATCGGTGTCGATCAACCCGTTCATCAACGAGACCAACGCGCTGGCCGACTACATCGTGCCGGACACCGTCACCTACGAAAGCTGGGGCGTGTCGGCGCCGTGGGCCGACGTGGTCGCCAAGGCGTCCACGGTGCGCTGGCCCGCTGTCCGGCCGCGCGTGGCGCGCACGGCGACTGATGAACCGGTGTGCCTGGAAACGTTCCTGATCGCCTGCGCCAAGCGCCTGGGCATGCCGGGCTTTGGCGCCAACGCCATCACCGACAAGGACGGCGGCAAGCACGCGCTGGACACGCCCGAAGACTTCTTGCTGCGCGGCATGGCCAACATCGCGTTCTCGGCCGGCCGCCCCGTGCCCGAAGCCAGCGACGAAGACATGGCGCTGACCGGCGTGGACCGCTATCGCGCCCTGCTCGAACACAAGCTGAAGCCGGGCGAGTGGCGGCAAGTGGCCATGCTGATGAGCCGCGGCGGACGCTTCGACAAGATGGACGACGCCTGGGTGCAAAGCGAAGCCCGCCAAACCCGTCAGACCCGCGCCGCCTACGCCAAGCCCTTGCACGTCTGGAGCGAAGATCTGGCGGCGTTCCGCCATGCCATGACGGGAGAACGCTACAGCGGCTGTCCGACCTGGTATCCGCCACGCCTGGCGGATGGCCGCGATGTGCGCGCCGAGTATCCCGCTGCGGACTGGCCCTTCCTGCTGAGTTCGTTCAAGTCGAACCTGATGAGCTCGATGTCCATCGGCGTGAGCCGGCTGCGCCAGGTCCATCCGCACAACCCGGTGTCGATCAACCGGCAGGACGGCGAACGGCTGGGCATCCGCAACGGCGATGCCGTGCGCATCGTCACGCCGGGCGGCGCGGTGACGGGGCTGGCCTTGCTGCGCGATGGCATCCAGCCGGGCGCGGTTGGCATCGAGCATGGCTACGGCCACACCGAGCTGGGCGCGCGCGCGCACGTGGTGGACGGCAAGCCCATGCCGCATGACGCCACGCTGGCGGCGGGCGTCAACCTGAACGACCTGGGCTTTGGCGACGCCACGCGCGGCGAACACGCCAACGTCTGGATCGACTGGGTGTCCGGCGCGGCGGTGCGCCAGGGCCTGCCGGCGCGGATCGAGCGGGTCTAGCGGGTCTGGTGGGTCTGGCGGGCTTAACGCGCTTGGCGGCCTTAGCGGACCGAGCGAACCGAGCCAACCGAGGGCCGCTACCGGGGGAGCGCTTCAGCGCACCACGGTGTCGGCCACCAGCTCCAGATCGCGTGCGCGGATGTCCACATCGGACAGCACGCCCGACAAATCGCCCGGCTGGGCGGCGGCCTTGCCCGAACGGCTGATGCGGATTTCGACCTGCACGCGGCTGGCCCCAGACAGCTTGGCCTGCGGCGACATGGCGTTGCTGTCATCCAGCACGAAGGCGCGCGGCAAGTCCGACACGCGCCATTGCGTGATGGCCAGCGGCATGCGCGAGCCCGCGACGGGGCGCGCCAGGATGAAGACGGTATCGCCGGGCTGAACCTGACCGCGCAGCGCGTCAGCGATGCTCGCGGTGCCCGAAATGCGGGCGGGAGATGGGCCGGCAGGGGGCGGGGCGTCTTTGGAGGAGACGCCATCGGCGGCGCCGTTCGTGTTGCTGATCGAAGCACCCATGCCACTACCCGGCTTCGCGGCCGGCGCGCCAGCCGACATGGCACGCGCCTGCGCGATGTTCGACTGGATCTGGCGCGCGGCCTCGGAGTCTGCCGGAAGCAGCGTTTGCAGGCGTTCCCAATGCACCAGCGCCTCGGCCGCGTCGCCACGGCGCAGCGCTATCATGCCGGCCAGCGCCAGGGCCTTGGGTTGGTCCGGGTCCGCCACCAGCGCCTGTGCCACCGCCGCGATGGCGTCGGTGTCCGGCTTGCCTTGATTGGCCGAGAGCAGGGCATCGGCCAGGTCCGCCAACACGACGGGCTGCCCCGGCACCAGCCGCAGCACTTGCCGATACGCCGCTACCGCATCCGTATAGCGCCCCAATGTTTCGTAGGAACGCGCCAGCGTATACCAGCCGTCGGCATCGTCGGGGCTGGCGCGCAGCCGTTGCGCCAAGGCATTGATGGCCACGGCCATGTCGGCGCCATCGCTAGCCGGGCCTGCGGCGTCGGTTGCCGCGCCATTATCCGCGCCATTGCTTGCGCCATTTCCCACGCCGTTACCCGCGATGTTGGCATGCGCGGGCGCCGTGCGTGTGTGCGTCATGTCGGCCACGGCGCGCGGGTTGCCCAGCTTGCCGTACAGCAGCACGGCAGCCACGGGGATCAGCACGGTCAAGAGGCAGGCGGCGGCCAGGCCGGCGCGCTGGCCGCCGACCAGCCCCACGCGGGGTTGGCGCGCCGCCAGGTCTTGCAGCAGTTCACGCTGTAATTCTTCTTCCGCGCGCAACGCGGCCTCGGGGCTCACGCTGCCGGCGCGCAGGTCGCGTTGCAACTGCTCGCGCTGCGCCCGATAGAAGGCGCGCAGGTTCTCGTCGGCAGCGAGCGCGACGGGTAGCGCGCGACGCAGCAGCGGAGGAATCAGGCACAACAGGGTGGCCAGCAACAACAGCACGACGACAATCCAAAGCGAGGTCATGGGTCGGTGTCCAGAAAGCGCGTGGCGCGGGCGCGCTCGTCGGCCGTCAATGGCGCGCGGGCCACGGCGCGCCGCTTGAGCGTGCGTAACAGCACCCAGAAGCCCAAGGCCAGCAAGGTGAACGGACCCAGCCACAGCAGCCAGGTAATCGGTTTGAAGGGCGGGTCATAGCGCACGAAGTCGCCGTAGCGGTCTTCGAAAAAGCGCATGATCTGCGTGTCGCTGCGGCCCTCGGCCAATTGCGCGTGAATCAGCTTGCGCATGTCTTGGGCAAGCGGCGCGTTGGAATCGGCCAGGGTCTGGTTCTGGCAGACCAGGCAGCGCAGGCCGTGCGCCAGCTTGTCGGCGCGTTGCTGGTCGGTGGGCGACAGGGCGGGCAGGGCGGGCGCGGTGGGTGCGGGCGAGGGCGAGGCGGCCTGCGCGATCGCCGCGCTCAAGGCCAGCAGGATCGCGACCATCAGCATCGGCATCAACGCCTGCCGCAGCGTCAACGGAATCCACCGCCCGCTCATTTCAGCGCCTCGATGATCGGCAGGATTCGCGTGCGGAAAATCTCGGGTGTGATCAGGCCCAGATGCTTGTGGCGGATGCGGCCGGCGCCGTCGATGACGAAGGTCTCCGGCACGCCGTAAACGCCATATTCGATGCCGACGCGGCCGTCCGTGTCGCTGGCCGAGGCCACGTACGGGTTGCCATTGCGCGCCAGCCAGGCGACGGCGTCTTCGGGGTTGTCCTTGTAGTTCAAACCGTACAGCGGGATGGCGTGACGCTGGGCGGCGTCGCGCAGCACCGGCAACTCTTCCCGGCATGGCGCGCACCACGATGCCCATACGTTCAGCAACCACACCTGCCCACGCAGCGCTTGCACGTCCAGTTGTTCGCCGGGCGATTGCAGCACCGGCAGGTTGATGGGCGGGGCCGGCTTGTCGATCATGGCGGACGGCACGGCGCGCGGGTCGCGCGACAGGCCCATCGCCAGGAACACGGCCATTGCCATGAAGACGGCCAGCGGCAGCACGTAGCGCATCAATAGCCCTCCCGCGCCTGGCGCTGCGCCGTGGCCAAGCCTGGTTGGGCCTGACGCGCAGCGGCTTCCTGCTGGCGGCGGTAGCGTTTGTCGGCCGCGGCCAGCAGGCCGCCCAACGCCATCAGCACGCACCCCGCCCAGATCCACATCATGAAAGGCTTGACCTGAATGCGCACGGTCCAGGCGACCTTGCCGCCGGGTTCGCCCACCGGTTCGCCCAGCGCCACGAAGAGGTCGCGCGTGGGGCCGCTGTCGATGTCGGCCTGGCTCAAGGCCATGTCCTGCACGATGTACAGGCGCTTTTCGGGATACAGCGTCACCACCGGCTTGCCGTTGCGCGTGACCTTGAACTCGGCGCGCTGGGCGCTGTAGTTGGGGCCGATGGCGGGCGCGATGCCGGCAAACGTGAACTGGTAGCCGCCCGCTTCCTGGGTGGCGCCCAGGTCCAGGCGGACTTCATGTTTGACTTCGTAGCCGTTGGCCAAGGTGACGCCCGCGATGAAGACGCCGATGCCGGCGTGCGCCAGCAGCATGCCGTACCAGGAGCGTGGCTGCCGTCCCAGGCGGCGCAGCCATTGGCCGTCGGCGCCGTCGGTCAGTCGTTGCCATGCATGCGCGCCGGCGGCGGCCACCGACCAGGCGGCCAGCCACAACCCCAGCATGACCAACGGCGAGCCCAGGCGCGCCGGCCCCGGCATGGCCAGCGGCAGCAACACGGCGGTCAACACGCTGACGACGAAGGCGGCGCGCAGCTTGCGCGCCAGGTCGGGCACTTCGGCTTGCTTCCAGCGCGCCACCGGCCCCACGCCCATCAGGAAGATCGCGGGCGTCATCAACGGTACGAATACCGCTTCAAAGTATGGCGGGCCGATGGAGATCTTGCCCCAGTCCAACACGTCGAGAACCACGGGGTACAGGGTGCCCAACAGCACTGAGCCCGCCGCCACCGTCAGCACGACATTGTTGGACAGCAACAGGGATTCGCGCGACAGCAACGAGAAGCCGCCGCCCAAGCCCACCGAGGGCGCGCGCCAGGCGTACAGCACCAACGAGCCGCCGACGATCACGGTCATGAACGCCAGGATGTACAGGCCCCGACCGGGGTCGACCGCAAAAGCGTGCACCGAGGTCAGCACGCCAGAGCGGACCAGGAACGTGCCCAGGATGCTGAGCGAAAACGTGCAGATGGCCAGCAGCACCGTCCAACTGCGGAACGCGCCCCGGCGCTCGGTGACGATCAGCGAATGGATCAGCGCGGTGCCCGCCAGCCAGGGCATGAACGAGGCGTTCTCCACCGGGTCCCAGAACCACCAGCCGCCCCAGCCCAATACGTAATAGGCCCATGCGCTGCCCAGCAAGATGCCCACGGTCAGAAATGTCCACGCGGCCAAGGTCCACGGACGCACCCAGCGCGCCCACAGCGCGTCCAGCTCGCCCGACAGCAGCGCCGCGATCGCAAAGGCGAAGGCCACGGAAAAGCCCACGTAGCCCATGTACAGCATCGGCGGATGCACGATCATGCCGGGGTCCTGCAGCAGCGGGTTCAGGTCGCGGCCGGCCATGGCGGGCGGCATCAGCCGTTCGAAGGGGTTGGACAGGAACAGCAGAAACAGCAACAAGCCCACGCTGATCCAGCCCATGACCGCCAGCACGCGCCCGGTGAAAGCCAAAGGCAGGCGGCGGCTGAAGACGGCGACGGCCAAGGTCCAGGCAGTCAGCAAGTACAGCCACAGCAGCAAGGACCCCTCATGCCCGCCCCACACGGCGGCAAAGCGGTAGGCGGCGGGCAGGTCGGCGTGCGAGTTGCCCGCCACGTACAACACCGAAAAGTCCTTGTCGACGAACGACCAGGCCAGGCAGCCAAACGCCAGCGTCGTCAGACAGAACTGGCCCACTGCGGCGGGCCGCGCCACGCGCAGGCCCGCTTGCCAGCCGGTAGCGGCGCCGATCAGCGGCAACGTGGCCTGCGTCAACGCCACCAGCAACGCCAGGATCAGGCTGAACAGGCCTATCTCGGGAATCATCGGGCCTCCGGACGCAACGCATTGGTCGCTTTGTTGCTGGCCGTGCCGGTTGGGGCAACGGGGTTGCCAGTCGCCGCACGCGCGCCACCGGATGCGCCAGCCGCGCGCTTGAGCGCGTCGGCGGCTTCGGGCGGCATGTAGTTCTCGTCGTGCTTGGCCAGCACCTGCGTGGCGCGGAATACGCCGTCCGCGCCCAGCTTGCCCGCCGCCACCACGCCCTTGCCTTCACGGAACAGGTCCGGCAACAGGCCCTGGTAGGCGACCTGCACGGTGTGCGCGGTATCGGTCACGATGAAGCGCAAGGTCACGCCGTCCGGCTCGCGGCGCACCGAGCCCTGTTCGACCAATCCGCCCACGCGGAAGCTGCCGCTGGTTGGGGCCTCTTTCGCGGCGATCTGGCTGGGGCTGAAGAAGAACACCAGGTTCGATTGCAGCGCGTTCAGCACCAGCGCCGTGGCCAGGGCCAGCAGCGCCAGCCCGCCCGCGATAGCCCAGGCGCGACGCTTGCGCGGGCTCATGGGCGCCCCGATTCCGCGCGCGGGTCGGACGATATGCGCGTAGCGCGTGAGCCGGATCGCCTGCGCCCGCGGCGCCACAGCAAAAAGACTTCCAGGCCCATCAGCGCCACCGTCACCCCATAGGCGCCCAGGATGTACGGGCCATGGCCTTGCAGCGAAAACAACGCGTCCCAACTCATGGCGCCTCCTGGCGGCCGGGCTGGCCCGCGTGGCCATTGCTACCTTTGTCGCCCGAACACACGGCGCCCGAACACACGGCGCCCGAACGCACGGGGCCCGAATGCACGGCGCCCGGTTCGCGTTGTGCGATCAACCCGCGCACGCGCGCCAGCGCCACCGCCGCGCTGTACAGCCAGAACGCCGCCACCATCAGCAGCATGGCCGTCAGCATGATGCGCGCCATGCTGGGCGCGGTGGTCAGGTTGATGGATGCGCCCTGATGCAGCGTGCTCCACCATCGCACCGAAAAATAGATGATGGGCACGTTGACCACGCCGGCCAGCAGCAGGATGGCGCCGCTGCGGTCGGCCCGGCGGGTGTCGTCGGTGGCCGCTTGCAGGGCGATGAACCCCAGGTATAGAAACAGCAAAATCAGTTCGGACGTCAGCCGCGCGTCCCAGACCCACCAGGCGCCCCAGGTTGGCTTGCCCCACAGCGCGCCGGTCCACAAGGTCAGGAAGGTGAAGAGCGCGCCGGTGGGCGCCAGGGCGCGCATCATCATGAACGACAGGCGCGTGTTGTAGATCAGGCCCAGCGCGGCATACGCGGCCATTACCAGGTACAGGAACATCGACATCCACGCCGCCGCCACGTGGATGAACAGGATGCGATAGACCTCGCCCTGCTGGCTGTCCGGGGGCGCGACGACCAGGCCCACGTACAAGCCGGCAGCGGCAAAAAGGGCGGCGGCCAGCGCCAGCCAGGGAATCAGCCGGCCCGCCAGCGGGTAGAACACGGCGGGCGAGGCATAGCGCATCCAGACAGCTTGCTTGTGCATGGGCCCTCTCAGTCCAGCGCCACGCGCAGCGCGGCGGACGCGCTCCAGGGGCATAGCAGAATCGCCAGGCACAGGCACGCGCCCAGCAGCGACAGTTGTGGCCCCGCGCCCAACCCGGCCTGCGTGGCCGACACCGCGCCCGCGCCGAAGATCAGCACCGGGACATACAGCGGCAACACCAGCAAGGGCAATAGCGCGGCGCCGCGCAGGCCCAGCGTCAGCGCCGCGCCCAGGCCACCCACCAGCGCCAGCGTGGGCGTACCCAGCAGCAAGGACAGGACCAGGACGCCGATGGCGTGCGGCGGCAAATCAAACTGCAATGCCAGGATGGGACTGGCAAGAATCAGCGGCACGCAGCCGCTGAACCAGTGCGCGGCCAACTTGACGCCCACCAGCAGCGGCAGCGGGTGGGGTGATACCAGCAGTTGCTCAAGCGCGCCGTTGTCGTGGTCCTGGGTAAACGGGCGGTGCAGGCTCAGCAAGATGCCCAGCAGCGCGCACACCCACAGCACGCCCGGCCCGATGGCGCGTAGCAGCGCCGGGTCCGGGCCGACCGCCAGCGGAAACAGTGATCCGGCCACCACGAAGAACAAGGTGGCGCCCAGCGTGTCTGCAGGCCGCCGCCAGGCCAGCCGGATGTCACGCAACACCAACTGAGACAGCGTAGCCAGCATCCGCGTAGTCATCCATGTTCAGGGTTTGCAGGCGATCGGGCGCGGTGGCGGGTTGCCGATGGCAGGCCACCACCGCCGCGCCGCCTGCGTCCAGGTGCGTGTCCAGCGCGGCCCACAATTGTTCAAGGCTGGCCGCGTCCAGCCCCGCATCGGGTTCGTCCAGCAGCCATAGCGGCTTTCCGCTCAGCATCACGGCCGCCAGCGCTACGCGACGCGCTTGCCCTTGCGACAGGTGGGCCGCCGGGGTATGCAGGCAGGCGTTCAAGCGCCAGGCCGCCAGCCCCGCCGCGATGGCGTTATCGCCTTGCGGGGCGCCCGCCACATGCAGGCTGTAGCGCAGGTTTTCCAAAGCGCTCAGGTCGGCGCACAGCCCGTTGGCGTGGCCCAGATACGCCAAGCGCGCGAAGTACGACGACGGGTCGCGCGACACGTCGCGGCCCAAGACATGCAGCGAGCCCGCCACGGGCCGCAGCAGGCCGGCCAACATGCGCAGCACGCTGGTCTTGCCGCTGCCATTGGCGCCGTGCAGGTGCAGCAACTGGCCGGCGTGCAGGTCAAAGTGCAACGGGCCCACGCCTTGCCCAGCCATACCACCACGCGGGCAGCAAAGGCCGTGGGCGGCAAGCAGCGGAGGCGGCGCGTCAGCGGGCCGCATTGGCCGGCTCCGCCTTGGCGATTTCCTTGGTCGCGCCGGTGGCCGGCGCCGCGTTCGACGTCTGCCCGGGCGGAATGTGCGGCAAGGTGTGCGCGATGCCCTTGTGGCAATCGATACAGGTCTTGGACTTGTCCGCCAGATAGGTCGAATGCATGTTCTGCGCGCGCACGCTCTGGCGCGTGAAGTCCATGTATTCGTAGTTGTGGCAGTTGCGGCATTCCAGCGAATCGTTTGCCTTGAAGCGCGCCCATTCGTGTTGGGCCAGTTCCAGCCGTTTGTCGACGAATTTTTCGCGCGTGTCGATGGTGCCGAAGATCTTGCCCCACACTTCCTTGGATGCCTGCATCTTGCGCGCGATCTTGTCCGTCCAGTTGTGTGGCACGTGGCAGTCCGAACACAGCGCGCGCACGCCCGAGCGGTTGGTGAAGTGGATGGTGCCCTTCAATTCCGCATAGACGTTGTCGCGCATCTCATGGCAGCCGGTGCAGAATTTTTCGGTGTTGGTCAGTTCCATGGCGGTGTTGAAGGCGCCCCAGAACAGGATGCCGCCGATGAAGCCGCCTATCGTCAGAAAGCCCAGGCTGAAATGCACGCTGGGGCGGCGGATGATGTTCCAGTAGCGCTTTAGAAGCTTGACCATGGCGGCGTCCTGTCCCTTACTTCTTGTCTGTCGCCGGGGCGGTCAGGCGCTTGAGGATCACATCGATGTCCTGATAGGTGTTGGACACCAGCGGCTTGGCCTCGGCTTGCGGCACATGGCATTGCACACAGAAATACCGGCGTGGCGACACCTCGGCCAGTACATTGCTGTCGCGGTCCATGTAGTGCGTGACGCTTAGCGGTGGCGCCTGGGTTTCCTCGGTGTTCACGCGCGCATGGCAGGCCAGGCAGCGGTTGTAGTTCTTGTCGATCTGATAGCCGTCGATCTTGTGCGGAATGGTGGGCGGCTGCATCGAATACGTGCGCATCCGCTTGATGTCCTTGTTTTCGATGGGGCTGATGAGGGGTGGGGTCGTCTCGTCGGCAACGGGCGTGGGCCCGCGCATGGGGTCTTCGACCTCGAAGGGCGGCGCCGCCCAGGCGGACGAGCCCAACAGGGAACCCGCAACGAGTGCAAGGGCGATGGCGGCGGTGCGCGTGTTCATGGCTGTCTCCCCCAGGCCTTCAGACCTTGACGATCCGGACCGCGCACTTCTTGAAGTCGGTCTGGAACGAGATCGGGTCGGTGGCGTCCAGCGTGACCTTGTTGATCAGTTGGCCGGCGTCGAACCAGGGCACGAACACCAGGCCGCGCGGTGGCTTGTTGCGCCCGCGCGTTTCCAGCCGGGTGCGCATCTTGCCGCGCCGCGATTCGATTTCGACTTCCACGCCGCGTCGCAAGCCCATCGCCTGGGCGTCGTCCGGGTGCATGAAACAGACCGCGTTGGGAAAGGCGCGATACAGCTCGGGCACGCGCCGCGTCATGGAGCCGGAATGCCAGTGCTCCAGGATCCGGCCGGTGGATAGCCAGAAGGGGTATT
>Ga0160437_1000900_pt1 | contig 14213 bp, 13 predicted proteins | sample HID1975I_E0MG_FD_108227 | JGI IMG/M metagenome (GOLD analysis project Ga0160437, IMG submission 108227) | Enriched soil microbial communities from UW Madison campus, WI, USA - HID1975I_E0 MG | ecosystem: Environmental > Terrestrial > Soil > Unclassified | place: USA: Madison, Wisconsin... | reverse complement strand
GGTGGACCTGGAGGACCGGGGCACCATGATCCTGTCCCAGGGGCAGTACGAGATCGCAGAGCACTTCTACGTCGGCGCGCGCTATCGCTTTCTCAAGGTGAACTCCCGGATAAAGCGCGAGAATCCGCTCTTTCCCGATCTCAATCTACCGGGCAACCTGCTCGACAGCCAGACTTCGGGCATCGGCCCGGCCGTGACTTACGACAGCCGGGACAACCAGTTCGCACCGCGCAAGGGCGCCAATGTCACGCTCGTCGGCGTCTTCAACATGGACGCGCTGGGCAGCGATTTTTCCTATAACACCTGGCAGTTCGCGGCCAGTGGGTACTTCCCGGCGACCTCCACCGGCACGCTCGCGATCCATGGCAGCCTTTGCGCGGTATCCAAGGGCGCCCCGTTCTACGACTTGTGCATGTACGGCCAGAACGGAGACCTTCGGGGATACGAAATGGGCCGCTACCGCGACCGCGCGATGTGGACCGCGCAAGTCGAATGGCGCCAGCAGATGAGCGACAGGTTCGGCGGGGTGCTGTTCGGCGGGATCGGCGGGATCGGAGACAGCCTCGGAGATCTCGACCATGGCAAGTTCCTGCCCGCCGTGGGCATGGGCCTGCGTTACAAGGCCTCGCCAGAGACCGGCACGAACTTGCGGCTCGACATCGCGATGGGTCGGGATTCACAGGCCATCTACTTCGGAATCGGCGAGGCGTTCTGAGCGACGCCGCCTCACGGAGGAGGCGGATAGCAGCATTTCACGAGGCGGCTAGGGACTTTCCCCGATCAACTTTTGCTCCTGCCAAGGCAATGATCGCAAAGCACAACGGAAGGTGAAGACCGATGGAGATCGTGAAACAACTGATACCGTTACTGCTGACCTTGAGCCTCGGCCTGCTGGTGGTAGCGGCCGGACTGGCATCGTCGCGCGGTGACTTCGCCTATGTCCTGAGGCGCCCCCGGCTGTTGCTGCCTGCCTTCGTGGCGATCATGGTGATCCCGATCCTCGCGGCCATGGCCATCGTCGCGCTGTTCCCGCTTTCCCAGGCGGCAAAAGCAGGCATCCTGCTCATGGCCATTTCGCCGGTGCCCCCACTGATGCCGGGCAAGGCTCTGAAGGCGGGCGGTCACACGCCCTATGTCTACGGCCTCATGGCGACCGGCGCCGTCTTCGCCGTGATCTTCGTGCCGATCCTCGGCGCCCTGGCAGCCCGCTTCTACGGCGTTCACGCCCAGTTCCCGGTCAGCGTGGTCGCGCGCAATATCCTCATCGGCGTGGCCATCCCGCTTGTGGTCGGGCTTGTAGTTGGCCGGGTCCTGCTCAAGGCGCCCGCTCCGCGCCTGACGAAAGCCGTGACCATCGCCGCCTACCTGCTGCTGGTGCTGGCCGCACTGCCGATCTTGATCAAAGTCTGGCCGGCAATGATGGCGCTGATCGGCAATGGCACGGTTCTGGCCATGATACTCGTCGCCGTCGTGGCCATCGCGGGCGGCCATTTTCTTGGTGGCGACAACCTGGCGGACCGAGGCTCGCTTGCCATCTCCGCCGCTATGCGACACCCTGGCATCGCCTTGGCCCTGGCCGGTGCCAATCACGCCAATGCGGCGCTTTCGGCTGCAGTCCTGCTGTTCCTGATAGTCGGGTTCCTGGTGCTGATCCCTTACCAGATGCTCCTGCGGCGACAGGAAAAGCCCGGAGATCAGGTCTGATCTCCGGGCCCTGCAGGCTCAGTCGTTCGCGTCAGATCCTGGCGATGGCCCGGAAACCGACATGGGACGTCGAGGTATCGACCGGCTGGGCATGGCGCGCCGCCGGTCGATAGCGCTGGCAGTAGTTCGGCGCGCAAAGGTGCGAGCCGCCCTTGAGCACGCGCCGGGGGATGCGCGTGGGATCGTTCGGGTCGACACTGTCCTGCATCGCCTTGGCCCGCGCCGTGGAGCAGCAGCTCCTGACCGGCTCCACACCGGGAGAATCGCGCCACCAGTCGGCGGTCCATTCCCAGACATTGCCGATCATGTCGTTGAGCCCATAGCCGTTGGCCGGATAAGTGCCGACGGGCGAGGTCCGCAGCCACCCGTCCTCGCGCAAGTTCGCATAAGGGAAAGCGCCCTGCCAGGTGTTGGCCTGATGGACACCGCCCGGCACGAGTTCGGAACCCCAGGCGAATTCGGTGCCTTCGCTGCCACCGCGCGCCGCGAACTCCCATTCCGCCTCGTTCGGCAGCGAGAGTCCCGCCCAGTCGAGATAGGCCTCGACATCGACCAGCGCGACATGGACCACCGGATGTTCGGCGATCTCGTCCAGGGAGCTATCCGGTCCGGTGGGATGGCGCCAGTCCGCGCCGGACTGGAACGACCACCACTGGCTGACCGGCCCACGCGGATCGACCGGGCGGGCCGGCGGCTGGAACACGAGCGAGGACGGCACCAGCATCTCCGGCAGGGCGCCGGGATAGTCGGCCGGGTCCGGCGCCTGCTCTGCAAAAGTGCGGTAGCCGGTTTCTGCCACGAACCGCGCGAATTCCCGGTTGGTCACCGGGTTGCGGTCGATCCAGAACCCTTCGACCGCGGCCGGCCGTTCGGGCCGCTCCTCGGGATAATGGTGGTTGGAGCCCATGGTGAACTGCCCGCCTTCGATCCAGACCATGTCGCGATCGGATCCGGGGCGGGTCTTTGCTGCAATCGATGCCACCGTTCAGTTCATCCCGGAGATGTTGAAGACGATCCCCAGCACCGCCGCTATGCCGAGAATAGCCAGCAGCACCGCAACGACCAGGGTAAGCGAAACCGGAAACACCGTCTCGCCGTGAATCAGCCCATCGCCCGTCATGGACGTTCGGCTGGCGCGAAGCTCCAGGGCAAACTGGACGTGCCGCGCGATGCCGCCGAACAGCAGCAATATGCCCAGCACGATAAGCGCCACGCCGAAGTTCCGGGGTGTCTGGCTTTGGCCGATGACACCCGCTTCGTGCAGCTTCGCGAAGGCCTGATAGATCGTGAAACCGAAGCCGATGAGCGACAGCGCAGTGCGTATCTCGGACATCAGCGTCCGATCGGCGCTCATCCGCGTCCGGTGGAAGGACATGCCGGTGCGGCGCATCGACATTTCCGTGCGGTTTTCGGAAAGACCCGTGCGATGCTGCGAAAGATCGGTCCGGAACTCGGACAGGTCCGTGCGGTGCTCCGAAAGGTTCGTGCGAAAGCGCGAGAGATTGCTGCGAAACCGCGAGAAAGTCGTCGAAGCCTCGTCGGAAGAGATCCCGGCAACGTCGGGCAGAGGCGGGACGGCAGGCAGGTCGATCCGCTCGGGCCTTGGGGTGGCGATGCCCCGTTCGTTCTCGAACGTTTCGCCGGTCATTTCGCCGCTCCTGCCGGCGGCGGGAAGTTGGCGAGAACCGCCGTCACCACCGCATTGACCTTTTCCTGAGTGACGCTGCTGCTGGTCACCTGCTGCGTCGCAGTGCCATGCCACACCGGCGACTTGCTCGCGCTGTCGTAGACGTCGATGGTCAGCGTCCCGTCCGTCACGTTGCGCACATCGACCTGGTTGTACCCGGCCCAGCCGCCCCAGGGACGGAAATAGGGCCCGTAGGAGCCCAGCGAGGACACTTCCACGCGGTCACGCGAACCAAGGGTAAACCCGATGGCGAAATCGCCGGTGCTGCCCTGGGTATAGCCCCGCTTGGCCATCTCGCTCTCGACAGCGGTCTTGACGCGCTGGGTAAGCAGCGGGTTCACGCCTTGCGGTGCGGCAGTGTAAGCCCAGCTATACGTCCGGAAACCGGCAAAATTCGCCGCAGGATCGGCGTCGAAGGTTACTTTCGGCGTGGTCGCGCAAGATGCCGTCAGCAGTGCGCAACATGCCAGGGTCAATGCTCGCGAGTTCATGGCCTTCTCCTTGTATCGAGAGGTGAACTATCCGGTTGGCAGTGGCATTCAGCTATCGGGAATCTCCCTGATGCAGGCTGTCGGGCATCCCCATGGACAGCCCCCGAGGTTCGCCGCGCCGACTACCCTGGCATCTCCCGAGGCAATTCCAGCGCGATCAGAGGGATTCCCCGGATGTGACGCCGGCAGGGAAACTGTGACCCTGTAACGGTTCAGCCATCAAAGGAGTGACCGATGCCCGTTTCGCGCTTCCGGCCTACCGCCGGAGCCTTCACGCTGGCGCTGCTGCTCGCGGGTGCCGCGACGCCCGCTCTCGCCCAGGCCGCTGCGGACCAGACCCCGTCCGCAGCCGACGCGGCGACCACCGCAGCCACCTCCGCAGCCACTGGGCCCCGCACGGCAACGCAGACGCTCGACCCGGTGGCCATCCAGGCGCTCAAGGGCATGGGCAACTATCTCAAGACGCTGCAGAGCTTCGAGATCCAGTCCAAGGCGACGATGGAATCGACGTTGCAGGACACCGATATCGCCGTGCATCTCGGCTATGAGGCAACCTACAAGGTCATGCGGCCCACCGCCTTCTTCGTACAATTGAAGTCGGACCGCGCGATCCGCGAATATTACTATGACGGCAAATCACTCACCGTGAACGTGCCGCGGCAGAACTACTATGCCAAAGTGCCTGCGCCGGCGACGATCCGCCAGACGGTGGACAAGATCTATCTCGACTATGGCATCGACTTGCCGCTTGCCGATCTGTTCTACTGGTCCGAAAATCCCGTGACCGATGGCATCACCTCGGCCGTTCGCGTGGGCTTCGCGCGGATCAACGGGCAGGAAACCGACCAGTTCGCCTATCGCGGCGAGGATCTCGACTGGCAGCTCTGGATCGCCCGCGGCAAGAAGCCGGTGCCGCTGAAGGTCGTGATCATAGACCGGTCGAACCCGATCCGGCCGTCTTACGTGGCGGAACTCACCTGGAACACCGCCCCTGCCCTGACGGCGCGCGATTTCGCCTTCGTTCCGGGGAAGAACGCCACCGCGATCCAACTGGCCGCGCTTTCCAGCCTGGAGGGCAACTGACATGCGAAACCATCGGATCGCTCGGATCGGAGCCCTTGCCACGTCGCTCGCAGTCCTTGCGGCGACGATTGCTCCGGCGGAGGCCCAGCGCCGTCTCGGCGGCGGGGGCATGCATATGAGCGGCGGACGCATGAGCGGCGGGCTGGGCGGCGGCGGAGGCTTTCAGGGCCGCAGCAACTTCCATGCCCCCGGCAGCGGCGGCGGCGGCATCCGCAATCCCGACATCCCGCGCGAGCATCCCGTGCCGCATCCCGATGGCGGCGGCGGAAGACCCGAACCCGGCCCCGGTCCGCATCCCGGCCCCGGACCTAACCCCGGCCCTGGCCCTGGACCCGGACCGCATCCGGGACCTGGGCCTGGCCCGGGACCTGGACCTGGACCTGGACCTGGACCTGGACCTGGACCTGGACCTGGACCTGGACCACACCCGGGACCAGGGCCTCGTCCGGGACCGCCGCCGCCACCCCCGCCGCCCGGCTGGGGTTGGGGCTGGGGCTATTACGACGATCCCTTCTGGGATGCTGCGGCCGTCGGCATCGTCGCCGGCACCACTGCAGCCGTGGTCGCCAGTTCCAGCCAGCCGGACACGGTCGTCATCCAGAGCACGACCGTCGGCTCGGTGGTCTACACGCTCCCTTCCAACTGCCCGAAAGTGGTGCGCGGCGACGTGACCTACTTCAGCTGCAACAACATCTGGTATCGCCCGCAGTACCAATCCTCCGGGGTTACCTACGTCATCGTCAATCCGCCGGGGTGAGGCTCATGTACCCCCTCGGTCCCGCGCCGGTGGAGCAGGTCGCCGGAGTTGCCCTTCCCGAAGGGCGGCTCCGGCGACTACGCCGCGGCAGTCGGGCAAACCTGGCGGGAGGATCGCTGGATGAAATCGATAGCAATGTTATCGCGCGATACATTCCACCATGCGATGGTGAGCAAAGCGACAGCGGTTTTTGCCAGACCAGACATGAAAGCTTACACTAGTCCGGCAGAATGTTCTCAATTTACCCTTTGAACCTCTGGCTATTTTTCAAATATTTAATATCAATATCCGGCCCGGTTTCAAAGGCGAACCTCTCCTGAAAATTCAGGAGATCGGTTCGACTTGGAAAAGCGCCTTTGCATCTGCGTTCGCCGTTCGTCGGAATTGTGGAGAACTTATGCCGGAATGTTAGGGAAACTCCCGATTGAACGGGGTCATGACGGAACGAAGATAGACCCGCAGCCAACCGATGGCACCTGCAACGCCGCTAGAAAAAGGGGGGGTCGAATGCGCCCGATCACAAGCAGAATCCTTATCGCTGACGATCATCAGGCGATGCGCCAGGGCGTTCGGACCTTGCTGGAATCGCATGCCGATTTCCAGGTCGTGGGAGAAGCGGCCGATGGCCGCGAGGCGCTGAACCTGGCGGTGGAAACCAAGCCGGACATCGCCATCCTGGATTACTCGCTGCCGCTGATGAACGGTCTCGAACTGACCCGCGCGATCAAGCACGAGCTGCCGCGCACCGAAATACTGATCTACACGATGCACGACCGCGAAAGCATCCTGATAGATGTCCTGCGCGCCGGTGCCCGCGGCTATGTCCTCAAGTCGGACAGCGGCGTGCATCTGGTCTCTGCGGCCAAGGCCCTGGCGAAACGCAAGCCGTACTTTTCCGGCGCGATTTCGGAAACGCTGCTGGAACACTTCATCGATACCAACCACTCTACCGACAAGAGCATCATGCTCACCGCGCGCGAGCGCGAAATCGTGCAGCTGATCGCGGAAGGCAAGCTGAACAAGCAGATCGCCCATATGCTGGGCATCAGCGTGAAGACGGTGGAAACCCACCGCGCCGCCGCCATGCACAAGCTGAAGCTCAGGACGACGGCGGAACTCGTGCTTTATGCGGTTCGGAACAATATCGTTGAGCCTTGACCGCGTTCGCCGCAGCATCGGTCTGGCGCCGCTGCGGGAAATAGGCGCCGATGTGCGTGCCATTGGCGCGCCGCTCCACGCAGAAGATACCGCCCAGCGCCTCTACGCGCTCACGCATCCCTGACAGTCCCACGCCCATGGCCTCGCGGCGGCGGCCTTCGATGATGTCGCTGGGAATGCCGATCCCGTCGTCCTCTACTTCCAGCACGAGATGCTTGGCCACCGTCGTCAGGCGCACTTCCACGGTATGGGCGAAGGCATGCTTGCCCACGTTGACCAGCGCTTCCTGCGCGACGCGGTAAAGCGCAATCTCGAGATCGGCCGAGGGCCGCAGACGCCCGGCAAGGTTCTGGAAACGAACGTCCAGCCCCGTGCGCCGCGCAAAACCTCTGACGAAGGCTCCCAGCGCCTCGTAGATGCCCCCAGACGACAGTTCCGGCGGATGCAGGACGTAGCTGAGCGTGCGCATCTGATGCTGCGCGGTGCTGAGCGCGCTTTCGATGTCGATACAGGCTTCCTCGATGGCGTCGAAAGTCCGCGCCTTGCGCACCGTTTCCAGCATGACTTGCGCCAGCGCGAGGTGCTGCGCGGTGCCGTCATGAAGGTCGCGCGCGATCCGGCGGCGCTCCTCTTCCTGCGCCAGGAGAATTCTGGCCTGCTGTGCCCGCCGCGTCAGCCGCTCCCCTGCCTTGCGGCCGGTCTTGAGCACGACCAGGATCATGCCGAAGGGCTCGGCAATGCTCGTGATCTGGACGCCCAGTTCCCCCCCGCGCGAGGTCAGCATGGGATAGCTGCGGCTGACGGACAGCAGGCTGCCGCCCAGGATGCGAACGATGTGCCCGCGAATGTCCGATCGGGATTCCTGGTCGAGAGGAAGCTGCTCCAGCACGCTCTCGAACGATGAATTGACGCTCTGGGCGAAGTCCATGCCCAGCACCGCAAGCGCCGCATCGGTAAGATTGGCAAGGACCACCTTGCCGCTCGGCGCCACTACGAAGACATCGAGCGGCAGCGCCTGGATTAACCCGCTCAGGACAGTAGCGCGGTTCTCATCATAGCTGAGGTTCTTTACGAGCGGCATCTTGACTACGACGCCGCTGCAATCGATTTTCGGGTTCGTCATACGCACAGCCCCCGTGAGTACGCAGCAATTTGCGCTTCGGATCAATAGCGTAACTAAGTATGATTCTCTAGCTGTATTATTCCAAGTCCATGACTAACCACAATGGATAGGTTTTTCGCGCCTCCGTAATTACCCGTATAGCTCTTTACTTATTGTGATATTGTTTCCAGCACCGCCCATTAGCTAACGTGGCAACTGAACTTTTCTGTCCTGCAGCATCGGCGCAGGCCAGGCGCATCGCCTGCAAACGTTGCTGAAAACCGGACCTCGCGGAAACCCGATCGCCATTTCCTGCCTGAAAGGGTGCGTCGAACGCCCCGGACATGCTGCAGCGCCCACACGCACGATCATCGAGTTGCGCAGCGGATTCGCGCGCCCTCGCGCCCTTCCGGGCTGTGCCCCTATGGCCACAGGGAAAGCCCCCATAGCCTCGGGGCGAGGAGTCGATAGCGTGCTGTCCTGTAGAAACTGATGCGCGAGCCAAGCCGATGTCCGAAGCTGACACCAGCGGCACAGCCCAGGACACATCGCCCGGGCGCAGAGGCTGGATCCGCGATCCGCTGGCGGGGCTGGTCGACGCGGTCGTGGCCCTTCCCGATGGCCTCGCAACCGCCGCGCTGATCGGCGTTAACCCGGTTGCCGGCCTCTATGCCGCCGCGATCGGCCCAGCAGTCGGCGGCATGCTGACGAGCAGCCGGCTGATGATCGTCGCGACCACCAGCGCTTCCGCCGTCATGGCCGCAGAGGCGCTTGCGGCGTTCTCCGGCGAGGCACGCACCAGCGCACTGATGCTGCTGGTCCTGCTGTCCGGCGGCTTCCTGGTCCTGTTCGGACTGTTGCAGGCCGGCCGGCTCGTGCGCTTCGTCTCCCATGCAGTGATGACCGGCTTCATGCTGGGCGTGGCGGTGATGCTGATCCTCTCGCAACTGCCCACGCTGATTGGCTATTCTCCGCAGCCGCCCGCCGAAGTCGGCCCCCTGCTCTCGCGGCTGTTCCATATGGGCCGGATCGCGCCCCATACCGCGATTATCGGCCTCTCCACTCTGGCGCTGCTGCTGATGCTGCGCCGCACACGGCTCAGCCTCTGGTCCCCCCTTCTCGCACTGGCCGTCCCGACGCTCTCGATGGCGGCACTGGGATGGAGCGACGTTCCCACCGTCGCCAGCGGCAGCCCCATTCCGCGCGGGTTCCCGCTGCCGCGCCTGCCGGCGCTGGACAGCTTGACGCTCGACCTCGTCGGATCGGCTTTCGCCATCGCCGTGGTCGTGGCGATACAGGGTGCGGGGGTCAGCCAGGGCCTTGCCGTCGCCCACGGCCGCCGCGCGAACGTCTCCCGCGACATGATGGCGCAAGGCGTCGCCAATTGCGCGAGCAGCCTGATGTCGGGGATCGGCGTAGGCGGGTCGGTCAGCCAGACCGCCCTCAACGTCAGCCTCGGCGCCGCGACCCGCTGGGCCGGCATCAGCGCGGGGATCTGGCTGCTGGTCTTCATCCTGCTCATCCCCAATCTGGTCGGCCTGGTCCCGACGAGCGGCCTCGCCGCACTGATGGTCAGCGCCGGGGCGAGCGCGATCAACTGGCGCGAGGCACTCTCCATCTGGCGCGTGGGAGGCGGCGCGCGGCTCGCCATCGTCGCGACTTTCAGCGCCTGCCTGGCCTTATCCATCCCCGTAGCAGTCGGCATCGGGGTGCTGGTGACGATCGTCTATTTCGTCTCGTCCTCGGCCACGGACGTGTCCATGCGGATGGTGGTGCAGCGGCCTGACGGACAGGCGGAGGAACAGCCCCCGCCGGCCGCCCTCACCAGCCACCAGATCCTCGTCCTCGACGTCTGGGGCAGCCTCTTCTTCGCGGGAGCGCGGACCCTTCAGGAAAACCTGCCGGATCCCGCCGGAGCGGAAGAGCCCGCAGTCATCCTGCGCATGCGCGGCCACAGCGCCGTGGACGCCACCCTGATCGAAGTGCTTGACGACTACGCCCACCGACTGTCGAAGCAAGGCGGCACACTCTACCTCAGCGGCGTCAGCGACGGCCTGGCCGAACAATTCCGCCGATCGGGAAAACTGCTGCCTTCCAGCAACGTGCACATCGTTCCGGTCCAACCCATAATCGGCGCCGCCACCCGAACCGCCCTCGCCGAAGCACGCCGCTGGTCCGACGACCACGGCAACGAGTTGAACGCATGACGTCGCTAAGGCTCCGAACCCATATAGGTTGCAATGGGAGTGAGATGGTAGCGGTGGAGCACTTGGCTTGAAAATGCGCTTAGACATTTCCGCTTGTAGCGAGGAACCTCGAAGTTCGAAAATATGCCATCAGGCGGGACTACGTCTGCATCTTGAACGCTTACGAACACGATGCAGTTGCCACGATCAAAGGCAAGAACCTGATTTTCGCGCCGAAGGGTGCCGAGCAGACCAGCACCGGCAAGGCCCTGCTAACGTCACGCGCGCCAGCGGCGATGGCCACATTGGTAGCGCCAGAAACGCGACGGCCAGCAGGGCGTCACTTGCCAGCTGGCACGACAAAAAACCGCGAAGCGCGAGACCTTCACGGTCGGTGAGAAAGATGGAGCGAAGAAAATCCGGAAGATCTACACGAACGAGGCATCCGCTAAGCGCGCTGCCATCGCCGGGCGCGACCGCCTGAAGCGCGCGCCCGCAACCTTCGACATCCGGCTCGCGCTGGGGCAGCCCGACGCCTTCCTTGAAGCGCGCGTGAAGGCGGCAGGCTTCAAGGACGAGATCGACGCGACAACCTGGCTGATTTCGGAAGTGACCCACCGTTTGAGCAAGACGGGGGGATTCTCAACCGATCTCAAAATGGACACTGAACGCTGAATTATTTAGTCAGAACAACTATAGAACTGTTCGTCAATACTGGTGAATATATCATGCGCCATACCCGACGCATGACGTTGAAACCCTGCCTGCTGAACCACGGCTTTTCATAGCGCCGCTCATAAAAGGCATTCAGCAGATCGGGTGGTATCGGCAGAACTCTATATTCTTGAAATCCGGCCTCCAAACCATGCTTTATTATCAAATGAGGAGGCATATCCCGCTCGTTCACTCCATATTGCTCCATGGCAGCGATGGAATGCGGGCTTGTGGAGTGCCCCTTGCCGGGTTCATGCGTAATCAGGATGCCTCCTGGTTTCAGCGCACTATATGCAGCCCGGATTGCCGAGGCTTCGTTGTCCGCATGATGCAGGGAATCAAAGAAGATCGCACAGTCGAACTCATTCTGCGCGGTCATCGACTCGTAGTCATCGCAAACGAATGACAATTGGTCAGATGACAATCCGTGGCGGTTCCGGTTCTCAACCGCCAACTCGATCATGTCGGAAGCTATATCCTGTCCAACAACCCTATAACCGCATAATGCATAAAAAACGCTCGTCCACGCACCGCCACAACCCAGATCGAGAACTCTCGCGGGTGCTGAAGGCATCAACGTCATTATTGCGCCAATAGACGCTAAATTCACCCCACAGTATTGATCAGAAAATGGTTTGTAGAGAGAGTGCGCGCGCCCCGCCTCCCCTGTAGCGGAAAGGTAACCCCGCTCAGCTTCCTTAGACATATCACACCCTCATCTTAACAATGCAAGATCCGCGATAACGTTCATGACAGAACTCAAACATCTAGTAAACTATTGAGAAACTAAAAATTTCTGACCGCAATGAACGCGTCCGTAACTTGCAGTGTCAGAAGCCTGGCAAGCTAGGAGGGCGCCACTGCCAACTGGCAAGATAAGAAGCCGCTACGCGCAAAAGCTTTACCGCAGGCAAGGAAAATGGCTCGAAGAAGATCCGGAAGGTCTACCCGGACGAGGCATCAGCCAAGCGCGCCGCCGCCTCCGAGCGCAACCGTCTGAAGCGCGCCCGGCCACATTCGATATCCGGCATGCGCTGGGCAGGCCCGAGGCGTTCCCGAAGCCCGCATGAAGGCGGCGGTCTTCAAAGATGAGATCGACACGACGATCTGGCTGGTTTCAGAGGTAACCCACCGCTTGGACAAGCGCGGCGGGTTCACTAACGAACTCCGCATGGAAATGGTCCCAAACTGAACGCCCGGAAACCGTGTATCGTTTGTTTGCTCCGATATCCCATCCGATAGCAGCCGCAGAGCCTGGTTTTCTCGGACATCGCGCTCCTGGCCCGGTCTCCCGGGAAGAGAACCCGCCGGGTGTCCCCTTCACTAGCTCCTTTCGCCGCCTGAGGATCAGGACGGCCTGAGATGACAGCGGCACAAGGTGCTCGTGCCTCTTCTTCATGCGCTCTGCGGGCACTCTCCGCACTGCTGCCCGCCATTCAGGCCCTCGATCTCGCTCCAAACCGCAAAGCGGACTTTACCAGTGCGGGACCAGGTCAGCAGAGTGAACATCATGGCGTCGCGAGTTCGATCACGCCTCCTGCTTAAGTCTTCGCTATCGCAACCGGCGATGCACGAACAAGGTCAGGCACTTCATGGAGTGGGACCCGGGCCATGTGCTTCACTCGCGGCCCGGGGCTTGAGGGCACCTAGGAGGTGGACGGTCGGATTCTCGCGCGCCCAGCCGTTTGCGATCGCGAACCGATAGACCTGGCTCACGCACTGGTTGGCGCGCCGGCTGATATCGAGAGCCCCCCTCCCCTCGATCTTCCTGATCATGGCCAGAATCTCGGTAACAGAGACTTCGGTGAGCGGTCGGTGGCCGATCACAGGGAAGACATCGCTTTCCATCCGACTCAGTACCCGTTTGGCGTGAGCAGCATTTAGGCCGTCCGAGCGATTGGCGTGCCATGCAAGGGCCACCTTTTCGAAGGTGCGCTCCGCAACCTCCTGCTCCTCAGCTATTACCGCCCCTGGATCACGGCCCTCGGCAAGGCAGACCCTCGCCTCGTCACGCTTGGTCCGCGCCGCGGCAAGCGGAACATCGGGATATTTCCCGAAGCTCAGGAGCTTTTCCTTCACTGCGAATCGGTACTTCATCCGCCACAGCTTCGAACCGTTCGGCTGCACGAACAGGTGCAATCCGCCGCCGTCCGTCAGCTTGTACGCGGCTTCTGATGGCCGCATATTTCGCTTCGAGTTCCTTGAGAGCCATCTGGGAGTATCGCCTGTCGGAGGTGCCGGCCAAAAATACCCCCAATTCAAATCGACGTGGGCGGCCCCGCATGGACGTGAGTGGACGGCAGCGTACCCATGCGAACGCTGTAAGCAGATGATTTTATTTTGAAAAAAACGCTGTCGGATGTTTGCGGACAAAGCTGGACTACCGCTAAAAAGCGGGATTGGTAGCGGAGGAGGGACTCGAACCCCCGACACGCGGATTATGATTCCGCTGCTCTAACCAGCTGAGCTACTCCGCCAAACCAGGGCCGCCGCGTGGGGGGCCAGATCCGGTGCCTCGCATTGCTGCTGGGCAGGCCGCGTCCTCTAGGGGTAAGGTTTCCATCGGTCAACACCCAAAAATGCTTTTAGCCGCGAAAAGCTATCGAGCGGATCGGGCGCCACAATCCGTCCTCCCAGGCATGGAGGCCGAAGCCGCGGAAACGGAAGGTTACTGGGCGCAAGCGCGGCTCCAGATCGGCCTGGAGCGCGCGGGCGGCAGCTGGTTCCACCTTGTTCTGGATCGTGATGTGAAGCCGCAGGGGCCGACTGTCCTGATCGGTGAGCAGCCCGTACATGCGCTCTGCGATCTGGGCATGCAATTCGACCATCTCAGGCGATTCGATGGCGATCGCCGTGCCGCCGCCCAGCTTCATCACGCCGGCGATCTGCGCTTGCGGTCTGCTTGCGCGGGCGAGCGTCCCGAGGACCTGCAACAATTCGGCCTCCACGCGCGGCGGAAGGGCATGGAACAGAGTGACGTGGGCGCGAAGGCGGTTCCGTTCGGCAGGATAGTGCGCGCGGCGCAGGCCATCCGCCCAGTCCAGAACATCGGCAGGCAGTTCCGCCGTGACGAGCAGCGGCGCATTCGGCTTGCGCTCCGGCGGCAGGACCTCACCGTCGCGGTTCATGCAGTCTGCTCCTTCATTGCCGCGCCCTCCCCCGCCGTAACGGTTGTCAGGGCCTTGGCGCCAAGGCAAAATCGCCCATTCACCGTCCTGCGCGAAAGGAAGCGGGCATGAGAAAGTTCCGGGTCATCGCCGTTCTCATACTCTTGTGGAATCTTCTGGGCGATGCCGCCTATCTCATGCAGGCGACCGCCAATCTCGACGAG
>Ga0160437_1000898_pt1 | contig 14236 bp, 10 predicted proteins | sample HID1975I_E0MG_FD_108227 | JGI IMG/M metagenome (GOLD analysis project Ga0160437, IMG submission 108227) | Enriched soil microbial communities from UW Madison campus, WI, USA - HID1975I_E0 MG | ecosystem: Environmental > Terrestrial > Soil > Unclassified | place: USA: Madison, Wisconsin... | reverse complement strand
GCCGGTTTCCAGCGCGATGCGCTCGGTCTGCGACAGCGGCGGCAGCACCTTGCGGAACACCTTCATCATCGGCGCGGTCAGCAGCGGCTTGCGGATGAAGGGCAGCAGCAGCGGCACGGCGATCACAGCGACGATGGCCGCGGCGACGATGGTGGCGGTCTGGTTGACGTAGGGGATGAACCAGCAGGCGGCCAGCAGCACCACGCTGATGATCGTCCAGGTGATCAGGCGCATCCGGTGGTAGGCGACGAACGCACCTGCCAACAGGACGACGAGGAAGGGAACGACAATGCTCATGAGCGTGCTCCGGTGACGTGCTCGGTAATGGCGGACGATGCGACGGCGGAGGCCGAGGGCAACACGTCCAGATAGTCCAACACAGTAGCGGTAAAGGCGTTGTTGTCATCACCGGCGACCATATGCGTGGCCTCCGGCAACTGCACGTGACGTGCATGAGGCACCAGCGCCAGGAACTCGGCCACCGTCTGCGGGGTGACCAGGGTGCTGCGCCCACCGCTGACCAGCAGCAGGGGGCATTTCACCTGGCGCGCCGCGTCGGCAAGCGCGTCCTGGTGTTGTTCGCTGTCACGCGCCAGTTCGGCTACCAGGCGCGGGTCCCAGTGCCAGCGCCAACGCCCGTGACCGTCCTCGCGCAGCAACGCGCGCAGCGACTCCTCCGACTTGCGCGGGCGGTGCGGCACGTAGGCGGAGATCACATCCGCCGCCTGCGACAGCGACGCGAAACCGTCCGGGTGTGCGGTCATGAACATCAGGATCTTTTCGACCCCGGCGGTGTCCCAGCGCGGGGTGATGTCCACCAGCACCATCGCCGAGAACAGGCCCGGCCAGCGCGACTCGGCGAGCAGCCCGAACAGGCCCCCCATCGAGGCGGCGATCAGGATCGGCGGCTGTGGCTGTTCGCCGGCGAGCACGATCAGATCATCAGCGAACTGCTCGCCGTGATAGGGGTGTCCGGCCGGATTCCAGTCCGAATCGCCATGGCCGCGTGCATCGTAGGCCAGGGTCTGGTAACCGGCCTCGACCAGCGCGCCGGCAGTGGCATTCCAGGCGTGCCGGGTCTGGCCGAAGCCGTGGGCGAACAGCACGGTGCCACGGCGCCCCGGCTGTGAGCGGGTGGCGGCGAGCACGGCGTCATGCGCGCCGGTCAGTCGCTCATCGTCAAAACGGGGCAGGGTAGAAGGAGGAGTGACCATACTCGTTAGTATGGACCTGCCCTGTGCGATGTCAATACTTCGGAGTATGGTGGTCGTATCCCTTGTGCCAGCAGGCGCGAAGCGCGCTTCACCTGATTCACATACTGCAACCAACCCCGGCGTATGGTTAAATCCACCCTATGAATGAACCCGAAGCTTCCGCCGGCGAGCCACGTGCCGGCCGCAACAGCCGCCTCAGTGCCGAAGACTGGGCCCAGGCCGCATTGGATCTGATTGCCGAACAAGGCGTGGGGGCGGTCGCGGTGGAACCGCTGGCGCGTCGTCTCGGTGTCACCAAGGGCAGCTTCTACTGGCACTTCCCCTCGCGCGATGCGTTGCTGCAGGCCGCGCTGGAGCGCTGGGAACTGTTCGAGCAGGAACAGGTGTTCGGCAGCCTGGCCGATGTGACCGATCCGCGCGTGCGCCTGCGCCAGCTGTTCCAGGTGGTCGCCCATGAAGTGCAGCCGCACATCATCTACAGCGAACTGCTCAAGGCGCTGGATCATCCGATGGTGCGCCCGGTCATCGACCGTGTCTCGCACCGCCGGCTGGAGTACCTGGTGGCGTCGTTCCGCCAGGCAGGCCTGAGCCGCACCGATGCGCAGCACCGTGCGCGCCTGGCCTACGCGGCCTATGTCGGCTTCCTGCAGCTGTCGCTGCAGTTGCAGCAGCCCAAGCAGGCCCGCGAGGATTTCGAGGCGTATGTGGAGCATGTGATCGAGACGCTGATTCCGCTCGGCTGACAGGTTCGGTCACAGGTATGCAGAAGGCCGCGGAAACGCGGCCTTTTTTGTTTCCGTGCGGGACGGGCAGGCAATAAAAAACCACGGCCCCGAAGGGCCGTGGTTCTTTCTCAGACCACTACGTGGCTACGATCAGAACTTCTGGTTGTAGCGCATGTAGAAGAAGCGGCCCGGGATTTCGTACTGCGGGTCGAACGAGTTGGCGAAGGTGGTGTACGCCAGCGGCGGATCGCGATCGAAGGCGTTGTTGACACCCACGGTGATCCGGGCGTTCCACGGCGACTGCCAGTAAGCGCTCAGGTCGGTGTAGGTGACGCTTGCGATCTTGCGCTGCGGATCGGGTTCACCGCCGCGGCCGATATGATCAGCATCCGAGCAGAGTGCTGCAACGTTGGCCGGATTGGCGAACGTCGCGCCGGTGCAGTCTTCGTTCTGGCTCGAGTAGTAACGGGCCGAAGCATTTGCACCGAAGTCACCCAACTGCCAGTTGATCAGCAGGTTGGAACGCACACGCCAATAGTTGTCGCGGTCCAGGTAGTTGCCGACGCGGTTGTAACCTTCGGTCACCGCATCCTCGATGGTGTAGCTCGAGGTGTAGGTGCTATCCAGGATGAAGGAGAAGCTACCGAAGGCGGTGTCCGGCAGGCGATAGCCCAGGGTCACGTCCCAGCCTTCCACTTCCATCGTGCCCACGTTGTACGGGACTGCCAGCAGGCCGGAGATCTGGCCGGTGCCGTCGCGGGTGATGACGTCGCACATCGACGACACGCCCTTCAGGTAGCAGGCATCCAGCGTCTGCTGGGCGGTCTGGGCGTAGATGGCGTCTTCGATCTTGATGTTCCACCAATCAACCGAGATGTCCAGGCCCGGTGCGAAGCTCGGGCTGTAGACGAAGCCCAGGGTCTTGGAGGTCGAGGTTTCCGGGCCGAGGTCCGGGTTGCCGCCAACCGTGGTGCGGATCTGCGAGTTGGACTGGGTGTAGCCCGGCACGCCGGCGCAGCTGGCGGGCGGGGTGTTGGGATCATCACCGATGAAGCCGGCGCACGGATCGGCCACGTCTTCGAAGGTGTCGCTCACGCCCGAATACAGTTCACTGATCGACGGTGCACGGAAGCCCTGCGACCAGTTACCACGAACCATCAGGTCATTGATCGGCTTCCAACGGAAACCGAACTTGCTGTTCGTGGTGTTGCCGAAGTTGCTGTAGTCGGAGAAGCGGGTCGCCACGCTGAAGTCCAGCAGCTGCGCGCCGGTGACGCCGGACAGCAGCGGAATCGCCAGTTCCAGGTACGCTTCGTCCAGCTTGTAGCCACCTGCGGTCGCCGTACGGGCGTTGCCGGTGGTGTCGCCGGAGTTGATCAGTGCGTCCGGACCGTCAAAGCCGGATTCTTCACGGTGTTCGGCACCCAGCGAGAAGGCGAACGCGCCGCCCGGCAGGTCGAACAGTTCACCGCCAATGCTGCCGTAGTAGGTCTTCTGCTCGTAACCGTAGACGTCATGCGCGGTGAAACCGGCATAGTCGATCATGTCCTGGGTCAGCGAGCCTGCGCCGCTCAGCATGTTCATCGGCACGCAGCCGTCGATCACGTTGCCTGCAGTACCGCAGCGTGCAACGCCATCGACAACGACCGACGGGCCCAAGGCGTTACGCAGCGCGGAGATGTTGAAGAACCCGGTGGTGACGTCGCTCTGGTCGTTCTTGCCGTAGAACATGCCGGCTTCCCAGTTCCAGAAGCGGCTGTTCACTTCGAAGTCGCCTTCGAACGCGCCGTTGAAACCGTAGGTCTTGACGTTCTGCTTGTAAATGCGGCCGCCAGTCTCGTTTGCACGGTACTGGATGTAATTGATGTCGCGGCCGGTGTTGTTGTAGAAGTTGTCGGCGTCGATGACGATGTTGCCGCCATTGGTGCCCGGAGATGCGGCACCCAGCACGATCGGCATGGCCGCCAGAATCTGCTCGGACTCACGCTCGTTGTAGGTCACCGTGGTCTTGAAGCGGACGTTGTCGGTGATGCTCAGGCCGGCGTCGGCGAACACGGAGGTGCGTTCCTGCGGGGTGATCAGCAGGTTGCCCGGCGCGTGGTTGAAGCTGTCCGCCGTGGTGTAGTTGCGCGTGGTGGTGCCACCGTTGTTGGTGACGAAGTAGCCATTGCTGCCGTTGACGCGCGTGGGCCCGAGGATCGGGTTGCCGTCATCATCGAACTGGCCGGTCGGGCCGGTGAAGGCGAAGCGTCCGTCCGGAGTGGTGCTGCTGTTGCCGGTGAAGGGCGCAGAGCCGAAAGCCGGAACCGCGGAGATCGCACGATCGCCCGCCCAGACAGCCTCTTCCTTCACGTAGCCGACGCCCAGGGTGGCGTGCCAGCGCTCACCAGCGGAACCGATGGTGAAATCGTAGGATTCGCGCGAACCGTCGCCCTTGTCGTACTGACCGTAGTAGGCGTTGGCTTCCGCACCGTCGAAGTTCTGGCGAAGGATGATGTTGACCACGCCGGCGATGGCGTCCGAACCGTAGATGGTCGAGGCGCCGTCCTTCAGGACTTCAATGCGCTCTACAGCGGCGGTCGGGATGGTGTTGAGGTCAACTGCACCGCCCAGGCCAGTACCACCGACCCAACGACGACCGTTGACCAGCACCAGGGTACGGCTGGAACCCAGGTTGCGCAGGTTCACGCGGGTTTCGCCGTTACCACCGTTGTTGTAGGTGCTGTTGAGGCTTGAACCGCTGGTGCTGATGTTCTGGATGATGTCGCCGATCGAGGTCTGGCCCTGGGCCTGGATCTGCTCGCGGCTCATGGTGAAGACCGGCTGCGAGGTCTCCACGTCGGCGCGCTTGATGCGCGAACCGGTGACTTCGATCTTGTCGAGGGTCTGGGTTTCCTGTGCATAGGCTGCACCGGTGCTACCAGCGGTCACCACCAGCGCAAACGCAATGGCGTCGCGCAGCTTGTTTGTCCTGCAATTCATTGGCTCTCTCTCTCCAAATGGACTTGGGTGCTACGGGTTCTGGGATGGGCTTCAGCGCGGAGACGAAAGGCGTCTCCAATCCGCGAAGCTGACTCGATAGTAACCACGTATTCGGAGAAATTAAAGACCCGTTAATACTTCATGTGATTCAGGTTAAATTCGGCAAAGTCCTTGTGCTGCAGCGCTTTCAGGGCAATAGCTGGCGGGAAGTCCCATTGAGCTAGGCTAAGAAGTGATGACTTTTGGCACATTTTTTATGTCGATTTGTATCTTTTCTACCTGAATACGGGTCAGAGTTCGCACTGGGCGCGCCGTACCTGCGGGCTTCGACGTGTCGTGATTGTCCCGCCAGTGAGTCTTCAGGCACGCCTTATGCTAGAAGCGCGTACGCCGGTGCCTGCCATCGGTGGTGGCGGGCGCAAACAGAAACGCCACTACGGGCGAGCGGCGTGGATCAGGGGGAAACAGGCCCGCGTCTGCGCGGTCGGGCATCGCGGACCGGGACAGAAAGGCTTGGCTTACAGGTCCTGCTCGTACCGCACGTAGGGCACAGTGCCTTCGTCAGTACTCTCGTTGCGCGGAGCAAACGGGTTCTTGCCGCGGGTGACGACATTCTCGGCCCCGACGGTGAGCTGGCCGCTCCAGGGCGTGCGCCAGGTCAAACCGACGCCCAGGCCTTCCCACTTGCCGGGCTGGCCGGGGACATCCACCACGCGGCCGATGATGTTGCCGCTGAAGTTGCCATAGCCGGCACCGATGGTGAGGCTCTTGCTGTCCCAGCGGTCGACGATCGCCGGCGAGGCGTCCGCGATGGGGACCAGGCGCGCTTTGGCGTAGGTGCCACCGATCGAGACGAAACCTTCGCGGCCGATGTTCTTCTGCCCGAAGACGGTCAGATCGTTCTGTTCGGCACGCAGCGAAGGCGATTTGTTGGGCCCAGCCAGCCAGGCGGGCAGGGTGTCGCGGCCACTGCCGGCGGTGATGCCGACGCGGCCACCGGGGCGATTGAACGCGGCAGTGCCACTGACCCGGCGGCTGAGCGTATTGTCTTCTTCATCGCCCAGGGTGGCCAGCATGCAATGGCTGGCCAAACCGCTGATGCTGGTCCCGCGGCTGCTGTTGCACAGCAGGCCCAGCGAATCGCCGGAGGACAGCCCGAAGGCCGCGTCCAGGGAACTGCGCCCGAAATGCCAGCGGGCGCCTGCGGCCTGCTCGCCGGTGGGTTCCAGGTACAGCAGTGCTTCGACCTTGCCGCTGCCTTTGTTCCAGACCGGAAGCACCGTGCCGTCCTGCTTGCCCTTGGCCTGCGCATGCACGCCCGAGATCGCGCCTAGGGCGATCATCAGGGCCAGCGGTAGACGCAGAAGGGAATGCATGGGAACTCTCAGACAAGCGCGGTGAACACAAGTTCCCGCCGAAGCGGGACATTGATCCTAGGGCGTTTATGATTTCTTAACAAGTCTTGGTTCTCCCCAGAACAAAACGCTTGCCAAGATTACTGAAGCCGTTCAGGTGCCGGCGAGGAAACCTCCCTCTCGCGGAACAGTATGTCGAATTCCGTCAACGGAAAGTGATACTCCTGCCCGCAGAATTCGCAACGCACTTCGACCGCCCCGGTGGGCTCGGCCGCAGCGCGTGCCTCTTCCTCGCCGATCGACTGCAGCATGCCCTCCACCCGCTCACGCGAGCAGGAGCAGGCAAAGCGCAGGCTCTTGTCGCCGAGCAGCGCCGGCGTCTCTTCATGGAACAGGCGGTGCAGCAGGTCGTGGCCGGCCACCTCGAGCAGTTCCTGCTTGCCCAAGGTCTCAAACAGCGCGCTGGCTCTCGACCAGCCGTCCTGGTCGCCTTCATCGCCCGGCAGTTTCTGCAGCAGCAGGCCGGCGGCGCGGGTGCCATCGGCGGCCAGCAGCAGACGGGTCGGCAACTGCTCGGACTGGCGGAAATAATCCTCGAAGGCTTCGTCCAGGCCGGCCGCGGTCAGGCCGACCAGGCTCTGGTAGCGCTGCGGCTCGCGCGGGTCCAGACCCGGGTTCTCGATGGTGATCGCCAGCAAGGCATCCTCGCCCAGTGCGGTCAGATCGCGCGGCGCATCGCCACCACCGTCGGCCAACTGGACGATGCCGCGCAGCGTGCCGGCCGCCGTGCATTCGGCGAACAGGGTGCGCATGGCGGTGTTGCTGCGCAGCTGGATCGACAGGCGGCCATCAACCTTGGTGTGGCCAGTGAACAGCGCCGACGCCACGCTGGCCTCGCCGAGCAGCTCGGCGGCACCGGGCGGATAGACCGCATGCGACAGGATTTCCCGCCAGGTGTCATCGAGGTGCACGTGCACGCCGCGGACGCCGGCATCGGGAAGCAGGAAACGGACAAGGGAGTCGGATTGGGCGGTCATCGGTTCGGTGGCTGCGCGAAAGGAGTGCCGGTTGCCGGATAATGCGCCGACAACCGTGCAAGTAAAGGATGCACCAGTAATGGGGGCAGAGCGCAGCAACCTCAAGGTCGAACCGGATCTGGAGCCATCCCGTCCACGCCGCTGGCACTGGAAGCGCCTGTTGTGGCTGCCGGTGCTGTTTGTCGGGTTCAGTGTGCTGCAGGTGCTGGTCCTGCGTTTCATCGACCCGCCCGTCTCCAGCGTGATGCTGTGGCGCTACGGCGAGGCACTGGGGGAGGGCGACTGGAGCTATCGGCTGCATTACCAGTGGCGCGACCTGGACCAGATGGCGCCGAGCCTGCCCATTTCGCTGGTGGCCGCCGAGGACCAGCGCTTCCCGGAACACAACGGCTTCGACCTGCAGGCGATCGAGAAGGCCCGGGATCACAATGCGCGCGGGGGCCGCCTGCGCGGGGCCAGCACGATCAGCCAGCAGGTCGCCAAGAACCTGTTCCTGTGGCAGGGCCGCAGCTGGATCCGGAAGGGGCTGGAGGTCTGGTACACGGTCCTGATCGAAGCGCTGTGGCCGAAGTCGCGGATCCTGGAGATGTACGCCAACATCGCCGAGTTCGGCGACGGCATCTATGGCGCGCAGGCGGCGTCGCGGCAGTATTGGAACAAGGACGCCTCACGCCTGAGCCCGGCTGAAAGCGCGCGGCTTGCTGCGGTGCTGCCATCGCCCCGCCGTTACAGTGCCGCCAAGCCTGGCCCGTATGTGCAGCGCCGCGCGGCGTGGATCCAGCGGCAGGCGCGGCAGCTCGGCGGTGGGGCGTACCTCAGCGACGAGTGAGCGTTCATGTACGTGATTGGCTGACGCTACAATCGCCGCATGAACAGCCCACGCCTGACGGTCGTCGTTGCCGCCCACAATGAAGCGCTCGCGCTCCCGATGCTGCACCCGCGGTTGCGGGCGGTGCTCGATACGCTGGAGGGCATCGATGGCCGCGTGGTGTATGTGGACGACGGCAGTACCGACACCACCTGGGCCGTCATGCAGGGATTGGCCGAGGCCGATCCCTGCGTCGGCGTGCTGCGCCTGTCGCGGAATTTCGGCAAGGAAGCCGCGCTCACGGCCGGACTCGATGTCGTCGACGACGGCGCGGTGATGATCCTCGATGCCGATGGCCAGGATCCACCGGAGCTGATTCCCGAGTTCGTGGCGTTGTGGCAGCAGGGCTATGACAACGTGTACGGCACGCGCCTGGTGCGCGATGGGGAAAGCTGGCTCAAGCGCTCCACCGCCAAGACGTTCTACCGGGTGATCGGACGCCTGTCCAAGACCCCGATCCCGGCCGATACCGGCGATTTCCGGTTGCTGTCGCCCCGCGCGCTGCAGGCGCTGGGGCAGCTGCGTGAACGCCACCGGTTCATGAAGGGACTGTTCGGCTGGGTGGGCTTCCGCCGCAAGGCGCTGCCTTACCACCGCCATGCGCGGCTGATCGGCGAGAGCAAATTCGGCTTCTGGCGGCTGTGGAATTTCGCCCTCGAAGGCATCACCGGATTCTCGACCGCACCACTGCGGGTGACCACCTACCTGGGCCTGGCCGCGGCGAGCTTCGCGTTCCTGTTCGCGCTGGTGGTGGTGCTCAAGGCGGCGCTGTACGGTGACCGCGTCGCCGGCTGGCCGACGATGATGGCCGTGATCCTGTTCCTGGGCGGCATACAGCTGATCGCGCTGGGCCTGATCGGTGAATACCTGGGGCGGCTGTACGAGGAATCCAAACAGCGCCCGCTGTACCTGATTGACACCTGGCAGGCCCCGTTCGTGGCAGACTCGGCCGTGCATCCCATCGGTGGAGAGCAGCGAGATGACCACGGTACGACAGCTGTTGGAAGGCAAGTCCCCTGAGGTATTCGCCGTCACCCCGTCCTCGGCGGTGATCGATGCGATCCGGTTGATGGCCGAAAAAGGCATCGGCGCGGTGTTGGTGATGGAAGGCCGGCAACTGGTCGGCATCCTTTCCGAGCGCGATTACGCGCGGAAGATCGTGCTGCACGAGCGCTCCTCGCGAACGACCGAAGTCCGCGAGATCATGACCCCGAAGGTGGTGACCGTCGCGCCTGGCGAGCAGGTGGAGCACTGCCTGCAGCTGGTCACCGATTACCGCATCCGCCATCTTCCGGTGGTCGATGCGAACGGGGTCCTCGGCGTCATTTCCATCGGTGACCTGGTCAAGTCGGTGATCGACGAACAGGCGCAGAAACTGGATCAGCTGCAGCAGTACATCGTCGCCGGCTGAGCAGGGCTGGGTCCCGGCGGGCGGGCCGACACTGCGTCGGCCCGGCGCGCGAGGCGTCGCGCTGACAAGGCGCTGCGCTTATTTGGCATAGCGGCCACCGCAGTTGCTGTCTTCGCCCGGGCCGGTTTCGATCGTTGCCAGCAGGGCGGCAGGCGGTGCGATGCTGCCCAGTGCCAGCGCAATCGCCCCGCGGATGCCCAGCGCCTTGAAGTCCGGCCGGAACGAGGGATCCTTGAAGGTACCGCCGATGCGCAGCGGCGATCGCAGCGCCAGGATGCTCATGTCCTTCGGGCGCGGGCGCAGCAGCAGGTCCAGCTGCTCCTGCTTCAGGTCCACCTTGCCTTCGCCGAGGATGAGCGTATCGGTGGTATCGAAGGCCAGCGAGCGCGACTGCATCACGCCGTTGTCGACCCCGAAGTCGCCCCATGCGCAGCGCAACGGAATCTGCTTGTCGCCGGTGAACAGGAATTTCAACGATTCGGCCACATCAAGCCCGGCCAGTTCCATGATCAGGTTCCCGACATGGCCGCGGCCGATCCCGATCGCCACCGTGCCGTCGGAACTGCCCAGCATGGCGGCGATGGAATTGCCCTGGCCGGTCAGTTTGACATCGCCACTGATGCCGCCGGAGGCCTGCTCGGCCAGCTTCGCATCCGGGAACAGCTTGCCCAGCTGCACCTTGCGGATGGTGGCCTGCAACTGCGTGGAAATGGCCTGCTTGCGCGCATCCATCCGGATCGTGCTGCGGATATCGCCGCCAGCCACACCGAAGTTGAGCGGCTCCAGGCGCAGCAGCCCATCGTTGAGCTTGAGGTGGGCATCCATGTCATCCAGCGGCAGTGTCGGCGAATTGATCCGCTGCGCCTTCCAGCGCACATCGGCATCCATCGCACGCAGCTTGGACAGGTTGTACGGCGTATCCGGCAGCACCTTGGTACTGGCCGCCAGGGTGGCCGCTTTCGCCTTCTGCTCGGCATTGGCCGATTCGCCGGCACCGGTCTTCGGCGGCGCCCCGATGAAGCCGGCCAGATCGTCGAAGTCCAGGCGCTTGGAGACCAGATCGGCGTTCAGGAACGGCCGCTCTCCACTGACGTCGATCTGCGCGGTACCGCCCAGATCGCTGTCACCGGCCGTGCCGGTGAAATGCTCATAGCGCCAGACGGCGTTGTTGCGCTTCAATCGGCCCGTGAGCTTGTACGGCGGCGTGGAAGGCATCGCCACGCCGATCAGCGGGAACAGATCCTCCATATCCTGGCCGCTCAGCATCAACTCCAGGTCGAACACGCGCAGCTGGAACGGATTGGTCAGCGTGCCACTGGCGATCGCATGCGTGTTGCCGGCGCGCCCATCCAGATGGATGCGGAACGGATGCCCGGTATTGGTCAGTTCCAGCGGCGACTCGGTGTTGCCATCCAACGAGAATGGATTGCCCTGCCAGCGCCCCTTGCCCTTCACCAGCAGCGGCGGCCCACTGTCCTTGTCACGCGGCTTGCCGCTGTTGAGCGACACCAGCACATCCGTCTTGCCGGCCGTGTCCTGGAACTGCAGACGCCCATCCTCGATCAGCAGCCGTTGCAGCACCGGCGGGTCACCGTCACTCGGGCCCAGGAAATCCCAGTTGCCCGGTTGATTCTTCTGCGGCGCCGTCTCCAGCAGCAGATCCGGCCGCGTCAACCGGATCTCCGGAATCCGCACCTGCCCGCGCAGCAGCGGCCACACCCGCAGATCGATCTCTGCCCGGTCCGCCGTCGCCATCTCCGGCTGCTTGGCCCACGTCGCATTCGCGAACGTCAGCCCATCGCCCCGCACGGTCGTCACCCGGCCCAGATCGACATCCAGATCCCCATTGATATGGAACTCCCGGCCCGTCTTGGCCTGCACCGCCCGTTCCACCGGTCCCTTGAACCAGTTCCAATCCCACAACGCGATCAGGATCAACAGTGCCGCAAACAGAAACACCAGGATCGCCAACCACCGCTGCCCCCGTTTGCCGGGACGACGCCAGCGCCAGCGGGAACGGGAAGAAGCATTGGACGGAGCAGGGGAGGGGACAGTATTCACATCCCCATGGTTGCCCTTGCATCGTGCAGGCAGCGCGAAGCATTGGTAAGGGTACTGTCAGGGTGGCTGGAGGAAGGATTGCCTGCTCCACCCCCCAGCGTGGCATGGCTCGGGCACTGCTGGATCAGACGGCCAATGCCGTTGACCTTTCCATGCGCACCGGCCAACCGTGAGCAGGGCGGTGCGGGTGGGGTGGCTGGACCATGAGCGCCGTGGATGGCGCGACATGAGCCTCCAGGGGTGAAGGCGCATTGCTTGCGAGGCACTGCCCCGGATGCGACTGAACGCCCAGCCGCCGGCGGCTGGGCCGGACCGCGGAGCGGGATTCACGGCGTGTCCCGACAGCCCGCCGGTACCGACGCAGTCTGGCGCATTCCTGAAGCCCGAGCCGCTCTCGCTGTCGCTCTCGCCGTTGCCGTTGCCGTTGCCGTTGCCGTTGCTCTTGCCATTGCCGTCGCCGTCGCCAATCTCCTTACCGGCAAGCAAACAGCACTTAAAGAATCTGCGCCGTCACCGCAACGAAGTGACACACACTCCCGCCGATCACGAACAGATGCCAGATCGCATGCGAATACGGCACCGACTCCCGGTGATAGAACACGGTCCCCAACGTATAGAACACCCCGCCGGCCAACAGCCAGCCCAGCGTCCAGGCATCCAGCGAATGCCACATCGGCTTGATCGCCACCATCACCATCCAGCCCATCGCGATATAGATGATCGTCGACAACAGCTTGAAACGGCCGGTGTAGAACAGCTTGAACACCACCCCGAACAGCGCCAGCGCCCAGATCGCGGTGAACATGCCCCAGCCCCACGGCCCCCCCCGCAGACCGATCAGCGTGAACGGCGTGTACGTACCGGCGATCAACAGATAGATCGCACAGTGATCGAACACCTTCAACCGGCCCTTGGCGACCGGATGCTGGATCGCGTGATACAGCGTGGAGGCCGTGTACAACAGCAGCAGCGCCACCCCGAACACGATCGCACTGGCCAGCTGCCAGCCGTCGCCATAGATGGCCGCCAGGGTGATCAGCACTGCACTACCGGCCAATGCAGCGACGGCGCCAAGCCCGTGGGTCAGGGCGCTGGCGATTTCTTCTCGAACGGAAACGACAGAGGTCATGGCGATGATCGGAGGTGCGGGAAGGGGGAGCCCGCTCCCCGCTATCATCGCCGCGATGGCGCGCGCATGCACGCGCGCCTGTTCAGCCGACAGATCGGCCGAGCGGTCAGCCGACCGAGACGCTATGCGCCGCTTCGCGCGTCGCCGCGAAGCGCACGTCGGGCGCGCGTTCCTGCGCCAGCTGCAGATTGACCCGGGTCGGGGCCAGGTATACCAGCTGCCCGGCGGCATCGATGCTCAGGTTGCCCGCGTTCTTCTCGCGGAACTCTTCCAGCTTCTTCTCGTTGCTGCAGGTGACCCAGCGCGCCGTGGTCACGCTGACCGGCTCGAAGGTGGCTTCCACGCCATACTCATCCTTCAGGCGATACGCGGCCACATCGAACTGCAGCACGCCCACCGCGCCCAGGATCAGATCGTTGCTCATCAGCGGGCGGAAGAACTGCGTCGCGCCCTCTTCGGACAACTGCGCCAGGCCCTTCTGCAACTGCTTGAGCTTGAGCGGATCGCGCAGGCGTGCGCGGCGGAACAGTTCCGGCGCAAAGTTCGGAATGCCGGTGAAGCTGACCGCTTCGCCTTCGGTGAAGGTGTCGCCGATGGAGATCGTGCCGTGGTTGTGAATGCCGATCACATCGCCCGGCCACGCCTCGGCGGCGATCTCGCGGTCGCTGGCCATGAAGGTCAGCGCGTTGGCCAGCTTCATTTCCTTGCCGGTGCGTACATGGAAGGTCTTCATGCCGGCCACGAAACGGCCCGAGCACACCCGCATGAACGCCACGCGGTCGCGATGCTGCGGGTCCATGTTCGCCTGGATCTTGAACACGAAGCCGGTCAGTTTGTTCTCTTCCGGCGCGATGACGCGGCCGGTAGTGGCGCGCGGCTGCGGCGACGGCGCATGCTCGACGAAGAAATCCAGCAGCGGCTGCACGCCGAAGTTGTTCACGCCCGAGCCGAAGAACACCGGCGTCTGCTTGCCGGCCAGGTAGGCCTCCACGTCGAACGGATGGCTGGCGCCCTGCACCAGCTCCAGCTCGTCGCGCAGGTCGGCCAGCATGCGCTCACCGATCTTCTCGGCCAGGCCGGGCGAATCGATGGACGGGAAGATGGTCGAATCCTGGCGGGTGAAGTTGCGGCCCTGCTCGTACAGGTGCACTTCGCCGCTGATCAGATGCACCACGCCCTTCAGGCGCTGGCCCATGCCGATCGGCCAGGTGACCGGCGCGCACTGGATGCCCAGCACGCTTTCCACTTCATCCAGCAGGTCGATCGGCTCCTTGCCCTCGCGGTCGAGCTTGTTGATGAAGGTCATGATCGGCGTGTCGCGCAGCCGGCAGACTTCCATCAGCTTGATGGTGCGCTCTTCCACGCCCTTGGCCACGTCGATCACCATCAGCGCCGAGTCCACCGCGGTGAGCACGCGGTAGGTGTCCTCGCCGAAGTCGGCGTGGCCGGGGGTG
>Ga0160437_1000896_pt1 | contig 14244 bp, 19 predicted proteins | sample HID1975I_E0MG_FD_108227 | JGI IMG/M metagenome (GOLD analysis project Ga0160437, IMG submission 108227) | Enriched soil microbial communities from UW Madison campus, WI, USA - HID1975I_E0 MG | ecosystem: Environmental > Terrestrial > Soil > Unclassified | place: USA: Madison, Wisconsin... | reverse complement strand
CAACCCTCGGCCGACCGGCGCACTTCGCGCACATGCTTGACCCGGCTACCCGTGGGCAGCCCGTCCGCATCGGCGGGCCACAGGCGCCGCGCGTTCAGCGCCACGCGCTCGGCGGTGAAGTACGGATGGATACCCAGGCCGCAGGGCATGGGCGAGTCGCCCTGGTTGATCAGGCTAAGCGACAGGCTCAAACCGCGCGCGTCCAGCCGATAGCGCTGCACGCACTCGAACGGCCAGGGCCAGCCCAGCACACCCGCCGGCTGGCTCAGCACCAGGTCGATGCTGTCCGGGGTGTGATTGCGCACCTGCCAGGGCTGGAACAGGCCCGCCCCATGGATGGCTTGCGGCCGGCCCGGCACCGATTCCAGCACGTGGCGCGCGCCATTGAACGTGAACACGCCGTCGCGAATGCGGTTGGAATACGGCGCCAACGGGTAGGACCCCGCGCGCGGCCACTTGCCGGCCGGCCACTCCGTGGCGGTCAGCGGCACAATCCAGTCGTGCGCCCCCGTGGACAGGCGGGTCAGCCGCCCACCGCCCCCAGGCGCGAATTCAGCCTGATGCGCCCCACTGGAAATCGTCACGCGCTCAAGGGCGTTGACCGGGTCGGGAAAAGGAAAATCCGACATCTGCTGCTCCCACGGCCATCACAGGGCCGCGTCGTGCGATTGTGCCGCTGGCGGTCGGGCGCCGCAAATCCGTAGCGCCGGACGGGGCGCGATCGAGAACTTGTCCAGCTAGCCGCCACGCAATCATCAACCCGCCCCCGTTTACGACAAACAAGCGCCAAAACCATCCTGCCCGCCACCGCACGCGCGCGCCCGCCCCGATACAATCACGGGCATGAATTCAGCAACACAACCCACCGCCGCCGAGGCCCACGCGGGCCACACCCCCATGATGCATAGGGACCGTACATAGCTAGAAATTCTCTCGCGGCAGAAAACTTACGCTGAAACTTACGCTGCGTTAGTTAAAGGCTGGGAAGATGGGGCGGGGTTCACCCCCGCTCCACCAAATAATTCACTGTGTTCAAGCACTTAGAAAAGGCCAATCCTAAAAGTTGGCCTTTTTTTGCGGCAGTTCTGGGCTGCATCGTCGGTGAGCTTTTCGGTCAGCATTGCGGGACTTCGCCGAAAGGGACCAGCTCCTTCGCCCGTCTTCACAGGGGCAGCAGCCTCGCATTCCTGTAACAATTGGGGTATGATCCTCGACCTAGCAAGCGCCTCAGCGCCCCACTCCCATTTTGATAACTTTTAATATATAATATGGGGAAATTCATCTTTCACAGTGACGCGCGTGAGGACATCCAGCTCCTCCGCTTCGATCATTCAGTGGAGATGCTTCAACTTGGTCAACTGTTTCGCCAATTGGAAGCAGACCCGGCCAAGTTCGAGAAAATTTGGGAAGACGGCTATGGCGAGTTTCGGAACGCACAAGACAGGTTCAACGTACTCAAATGGCGAAAAGCTCAAGCGAAGGGGCAAGGTCTTTGGAGACTGAAAGACCTCGACCTTGAGCGGAATGAGAAACTCTTCCGCGTCTTTTACTGCATGCATGACGGCAATCCAGAACAAGCTCACGTTCTAGCCGTCATCTTCAAGAAACTCAACGACAACACTGAGTTCGACTATGACGATCTTACGAGTCCTGCTGCCGTTCGTATGCTGCGCGCCTACGATGGGGTTCGCGGCTCCGCACGGTGACGTGCAGACAATCCTGTCATCGCAAAAACAATGGATTTACGTTGGCCATCGCCTAATTGAGGTGCCTGCGGTCGACATTGCACAGCCTGCCATCCAAACCGAGTTCTCGGTAGACGACGTATTCGGTCCTATCGAGGCAGAAGCTGGTGCTGAAGCGGTGGCCGAGGCAACGCGTTCGATTGCCAATTTGCTGTACCCAGAACATGTGGAGTCTCCAACACTGGCCGTGCTCCGGTTACAGGCGGGTATGTCTCAGCGAAAGCTTGCCGAAGCTATGGGCGTCAAGCAGCCGCAAATCGCTCGGCTCGAGTCTGGCAAAGACAACCCCACATTCACCACTTTGCAAAAACTGGCGGAAGCGTTGGGTGCACCAATTCCGATCGTGGCCGGCGCATTAGAAACTACGTTGAAAGTGGCAAAAAATGCGTGACTCCACTCGCAAGCTGACCGTCGTCTACTGCGAAGACGTCCGTTTGGAACTGACCGGACAGACTTCCCATATCGGAATTTTTAACGGCACGTTGCTCGCACAGACGTTCCCTTTCTCGTTGCCAAAGTTTGCCGTCTCGGTGGAAATTGCGACTCCCTTCGGTGAGCAACTGCAATCACTTCGTTTTGAGCTGACTTCAGACGCCGGCGGGGAGCTGTTGGCGATGGACTTCCCGCAGGAAGTGCTCAAACAGCAGAAGTCTTCGGTGTCATCTGCGGAATTGGAAGGCTTCGAAGAAAAGCTGGTTGGCATTCGAACACAGTTTTTCGTGGCTCCGCTGGTCATCGAAGGACCGACGATGATCCGCAGTAGGATAATCACAGAAAATGGCGAGGTTCGCGGGGCGGCGCTCAAAGTGGCACAGGGCAACCCGGTATTTCCGCACATGCAGCCTTTGAGTCAGTAAGATTTCCTGCTCGCGCGCTGGCCACCTCCGGGTGGCCTTTTCTTTAGCAATATCCCAACACGCGATCATCCTCAATCCCGCAGGCCTACTTATACTCATCCGTCCCTGGAGGAAGCTATGTGCAGCCACTACCAGACACTGAAGGACGCCGAGCTACTACTCAAGAAATTTGCCGTGCTAGAAAAGCCGGCCGTCGTGGGCAAGTACGACATGTGGCCGCGCTACCAAGGCGTGTTCGTGCGGCGACCGGTCGAGCATGACGTGGGTGACGAAGCGGTGCCTGAGCGGGAAGCTGTCGTTGGCCGCTGGGGTCTCATCAGCACTATGACCAAGCCCGATGCGCTGGACAAGGTAGGCAAGCTTTCGACGTTCAACGCCCGCAGCGAAACGGCGCCAAAGTCGTTCACGTTCGGCAACGCCTGGCGCCGTGCCCAGCACTGCATCATCCCGGCGGACTCGATATTCGAGCCTGACCACCGCGAGGAAACCAAGGCCAGGCTCCAGACTGAGAAATCGGTGCCGACCCGATTCACACGTGCGGATGGTGGGCCGCTCGGCATAGCAGGTCTCTGGGATCGGTACCGGGACGCGGCCGGCCAGTGGCAAGAGAGCTACACCATGCTGACCATCAATGCCGACAACGATCCGCTGTTCCGGCTATACCATCAGCCCGGCAAGGAAAAGCGCATGGTCGTCATCCTGCCGGAAGGTGTTTACAACGACTGGCTGACCGCGCCGGTCGAAGCGACCCGCGACCTCCTGGTCCCCATTCCCTCCGACAAGCTCGTCGCAACGCCGATGGCGTGACCCCATTTTTGCTGCAATATACTGTGTTTTTATACAGTATTCAGGCAGCAAACGATGCTCTGTACCGTCACCCGCACCCATTGCCTGGGCGAAAAGCGCCCTGACCGCGATCCCGGCCCCACCATCACCGGCACCGTCCGCATGTACTCGATCATGCGAGATGACTTGAAGAGGTACGTGCGCGTCATGACCATGGACAGCCTCGCCACATTCGGTGCGACCAGGAAAAGCCCTATTCCAGACCTATTGCAGCCAGAGCTGCTGACCTTCGCATCCGACCGCGGAATGATGGTCTGCGGCTTCGAAGAAATCGACGGCAAGCGCTATTACCAAGGGTGGTGGATGCAGTGGATCGGCAAATGATCCGCCTGACACTTCCCAAGTGATACCGCAACACTATTGCGAGCGTCATTCCAGTTGGGCAATACTGGCTCTTCCAATCACCATTCTTTTGGAGGAAATGGCAATGCATCGCGATGACATCCAGAAGCTCGGCGCGCAAGCCGCCCGAGAGGGTCTTAGCCTGTTGGATTGTCCTTATTTACGCACTTCGGAGATGCCAGGCCACTGCGGTGGCTCGATTGCCGAGTGGCGAGAAAAAGTGGAGGCATGGGAAGCCGGCTGGCGCAAAGAGGTGCGGAGCCGCCCGTCTACCGTCAGGAGCCGGGCTCACCGCTTAGTCACCCAACACCGAAGTCCGCCGATAGTCCTCGGCGCGAGCTAACGTTCGATAAAACGAAGCCCCGACAGCAATCAGCCGTTCGCACTCTTCCCGGCTCAATTTCGGGCTGACTTCGACGACACAGGTTGCGAACTCTGTCAGTACATCAGCCCAGTCGTCAAAATTGAGACCTGGGGAAGTTTGAACGATCATCTTTGCAAGTAGTTCGTCTCGTAGCATTGGTCGTACCTCTCAATTTCCGCACCGAGCGCGTGTGCAGCAATTTCAATGCCTACAGCGGGCCCCTGCCCGACTGGCGCCCCAGCGATGGGGCGCTTTTTCTTGCCAAAGCCTGACGCCAGCTTGGCCCTCCACCTCATGGCGGATATGCCGAGCTGTTAGGGCAGTGCTAACAATGAAGTACCACGGGAGAACGCGCCGGCCGCTGGCCATTAAAATCCATCCCGATGCGGACGCGCGAGCTTTAGAAGGGGACATTTATGGCGTCCGGCTCACGCTTGTCCGATGTCATCGTCAAGCTGCCCGATCGGTCAACCTGTAGGATAGAAAGGCGCCTAGTTATAAAGCGCAGCCCTGATTGCGCGCCGGTCCACCAGTACGTTTGCACCCTCCCGTCAGGCGAGACTGTCATGTGGCTTGGCGATGGCAAATACCGACTGCCGAATGGCTGCATCGCCGTGGCAGTGGCCCACAAGCGGCCCGTAGATTGATACGCAGGAACACTGCTTGCTGCTCCGCCCGTTCTTACAAGGAGGATTCGCATGTCAGACGATCTTACGAACCGAGGCCACCAGGACCGTGCCCGGATCAACGTGAACGAAGACCACGAGCTGCGCTACTGGACCAAAGAACTGGGCGTGAGCGAAGAGCGATTGAAGGAAGCAGTGAAGGCGGTCGGCGTCTCCGTCGAGTCAGTAAGAGAGCACCTTAGGAAATAGCTACGGCGTGCCACGCACGCTTTCGTAGGCCCTCTCACACGTCAGTCCTGCGATGCGGGCGCGGCCTACATTCTTACCAGCTTTTCTGCTCAGTTACTAATGCGACCGAGGAGCTCAATGTGCTTACGTTGCATCTCCTCCGGTAGCGAGGCAACAACGCCGCCCGCGCCATTCGGCCACACACGACCCTGGGCATAAAACCAAGCTCGCAAAAAAAGCCCCTTCCGAAACGGATGGGGCTTGGCCAGCCTCTAGGCAAAACGGCAAGAAAACAGCGCTACAGCATTTTGTCCCGATCTTGCTCGGCCCTTGATGCACCAATTGCGGTCTCCACTTTCCTGACTTCTTCCGGAGGCGGTAGCACAGCGGGAAACCCAAGAGCCTCAATCCATAACTCTCGTGTCCACCCCATCGTATGGTAGAGATGGTGGTCCTCATCCTTCTCCACCGCTTCATGGGCCTTTTTTAGAATCTTCGCTTCCTTGCCTTTAAGCTTCTCCGCGACGAGGCCAATGAGCTCCCAGTTTTGATGATCCTTCGTCTCCGCCAAGACCACACATTCAGCGGCTGCGACCTGAGCCGCATCAGGGTCATCCTGTGACTTCGCCAACGAAATGGCCGCAACCAACGAATCACCGTGATGCTTGACCACTTCGCGGCTCGGTACCGGCTTATCAGGGTCAAGGCCCAGTTCTTCAAAGACGGTAAGCAATACCTGTCGATGAGTCGTGGTTTCGTCGAGATAGCTTTGCCACTCTTTCGCCAAGTCTTGATTCGTCGCACAGGTTAGAGCGGCCGTGTAGACATTGATCCCCCCGATCTCGGTCTCCAACGCTTGATACAGCAAATCATGAATTCGAACCATGTCACCGGTTTTGTTGGTAGCCATAGGGCTCCTCCTGAGGTTATGGGGGGTGGGCAATGTTGGCGCCACCCTCGCAGGTTTAATTACGGAGTCGGTTGATTTGAGGCCGGCGTGCCCACGGGCTCCTCCGGATCTAATTCGTCCGACTCGCCCGGCTCATCGTCAGTGGTCGGCGACGACTCGTCGATCTCGTCGTCAGGAAGGCCCGATTTCTTGGGTTCGTAGGTTTCCGGCTGGGCAGGCGTAGTTGGAAGGGGTGTCGTCATTTGCTTCACCTTATTCGGCCACATAGCCGAAAACAGAGCTTCGCAAGTAATGATCCCAAAAATCCGCGCTCGACGAATCTCAGCGCATTCCAAAGCTGCCCCGCCCCCTGCCCAGAAAGCGCGTACTGCGCTCGCGACGGGATCTTAGGCGCCTACGGCACGGGTGACGCGAGTGCGCCCACCGACCACCGGCTCGAGCGAAAGCGGCATCAGCGAGGTGCCCAAGGCGACTGCCGAGCATCACAGGCCGAAGCCATCCAAGATCTCTTGACGCAATTCTGATTGAAAATCTCCAACCTTAAGGCCGGCAAAGGTTGTGCCAGATTTCGTTCCCTTCCAGCACCTGGCGACGCACCGGCGCCGGCGTCGAATCAACCTGTGCGGCAGAATCGAAATAGATCGGCCGTGCATGGTCACAATACTCAACGCCCACCCTGCCCGGGGCCGCGCACCCAGCCAGACTTGAGCCGATCAGAAACAGCATCGTCGTCCATACGGGCCACTTCATCTTCCACATTGCGTACCTCCTGGCGAGCGTTCTTCGCCTGTTCATTGATCTGCTCGTTGCGCTCCTGCCGCTCGACATGCCGACCAGTGGCTCGGCCCCGGTAGAACACGCTGACCAGCGCGCCCATGAAGAGACCGGCAAACAGCAGCCAGCCCTTCACACGTTCAAACCACATTTGCATTCCTGTCCTCCACTGCCGCGAGAGCCTGGGCATACAGCGCTGGCCAGGTTTCCGGATGCGGCTTGCCGGGGCGCCAAGTGCGCAGATAAAGCGACCATGCGCCGTCGGCGTCACCAAGCGAAGGCAGGCGCTGGGGGTCGGTCCACAACAGCAGGCGCGCGAATGCTGCCGCCAGAATGTCGTCGTGCGCCAGCGAGTTGTACACGCCCGTCGAGGTAGGCTCGACATCCCGAATGGCGCACACTGCGCGCGCATCGGCCCAACTCGACGGATGCGCCAGCACACCGCGCACGCCGCCCCCGCGCTCGAATTGCCAAAACCCCACGGCCGGCCCTTTGATCTGTCGGCGATGCAAAAAACGACTTTCCTGCAAGCCAATGGCAAGAAGCATCACGCGCGCTTCGCGGGTGTCTCGGTTTGCCGGTAGCAGCCCGAGCGCAGGCGCGATCGCGGTATCCATAACAGTCTTCAGATCCACAATCACCCCTCCCCCCCAGGCCGCACGCCCAAGATCTTCGCGCGGACCTCGGCCACCCATTCAAGCAGCCCCTTCTGGCGCATACTTGCCATCCAGCGCATGTACGCCCCCAATACCCACCACGCAGGAAGACCTGCCAACAGCATGCTCGGCCCCAGCACGTAGAACTTCGCCAGCAGCGCGTCATCACTGCCCGCCCCGTGCTGCGCCAGCCAGATCATGGCGTCCATCAGCCCCGGCTTCCACGCGATCACCGCGCCGGCCAGCGCAGGCCCAAACATGAACGAGCATGCGACGGTCGAAATCGTGCGGACGGTGAACTCGCGCGCCGACCTTGGCGGCATAATCAGCAGGCCAAGCATGGCCGCCAGCGCCGCCGGCACACCATACGCCATTGCGACCTTCAAGGCGGCGAGGCCTCCCAGCCCCGTAGTACCTGGTTCCATAGTTGCACTGCTCCTGTAGACGGTGCGCATGATTGCCTCCCGTTTGGACGAAAAAAAGCCCGCTGTAGCGGGCAGGTCGAGTACTTCTGGTTCAGACGATGTTCGTGATACGCGGCTCTATAGGCCGCTGACGTCCAAAACTGTGTATGTCCACGCCGGTTGATCCGGTTCCGGTACAAATGAGGTACCGGACCGATGCGGGCCGGTAATCCGCGTGGACTGGTCCACATCGAGCCTGCCCCCGGAACCCATCCGAACCGAACTCCAGATTTGAATCCACATGAAATCCGGCTGCGGCCCGGGACTCGTTAGCTGGTAGAAGTTGGAGTAGAAAAGGTTGCCGATGACCACTGCGGGCAATACCGAACCGCCGTAAATGCGGGTCGCCGGCGTCATGGGCTGCGTCGGCGGTACGACCTCGGATAGCGTGTCTATGGGGCGCAAGTATTTGAGCCGTGAGCTGAAAGCCTTGGTCCTATCCGGCTTCCATATTTCGAGCGCAGCGTTAGCGAATTCGTACTGCTGACCGTAACCCGCCACATCAAACGAATAGATGGTGACAGTGGGCGCAGGCGCATTCACGCGGCCAGCGAAAACGAGCGTCCACGTTTGCCCGCTTTGGCTGGACCCGAGTAGCCCACAAAATTGATCCGCAGAGAACGCGATCACAGAATCTTGCGAGCCTGATATGGTGGTAGTTCCGATGTACCACTCAGCGCCCAGCGGGACGACGAAGGTTTTCTTTTCGCGCAACACCAAGTTGGAATATTCGTTGTCGATTTGCGCCGTCGTCCCGCCAGGCTTGATATACCTGAAGCCCGCCGTCATAGCCGAATCCCGTAAGTGACACGCGCCGCCTTATGCGGGTACACATCGGTCCAGAAGTCCCAGACGACATACATCCCGGAGATATACACCCTGGGCGCTACAGCCGAATTGCTGCCGCCGCCCGAAAGGGGCGCGTTGCTCATAAAGAATGGCTCGCCCAAGGCAAATTCAGGTACGTACAAAGAACCCGGGGAGGTCGTCGTGGTCAACACTCCAAGAGTGCGGCCGATAACCGTGTTGGGTCCGAACAGCAAAGTGCCGTCGCTGTTCCACATCATCAATCCTGCGGTCATGCCCACACTCCCAATCGGATTGCCTCTACCCCGTTGGCGTAAAAGACTTGCAGCAGCTGGTTGGTCAAGCGCAAACGCCCTTGACCGGCGACTGGCCCATTGATCTCAAAGGTCCCGGACTTGTCCAGGCGCCAGCCCTGCACGCCCGCGACATAGTTATCGGACTGGATGAAGTTGCCGATCATCGCGTTGGTGATCCAGCCAGTGCCGATCAGGGCTTGACTGATGAGGGTCTGCCCGCCCTGGATGACAAAAGGAGCAGTGACTTGAGTCCCGTTCGGATGGACAACGCCAAACCGATCGGCACCGACTAGAAATTGCGACTCCGTTACACCACCAGAACTCTCTACGCCAAGCCCAATTGAGGCGGCGTAGTAGCGCCCGCCAACAGTGACGCCGGCACGCACATTCCACATTGCGGCCAGGTCGCCATTGGTCTTGGCAACGGCCTGGCTCGTTTCCTCCACCGCCGCAAATGCGTCATTCGCTGTAGCCTGGACGGCGGTAATGCGCTCTCCCAGCGCTCCGTCCGCGTCAGCGCGCGCCGTGGACTCTTCTTGGACCAAGCCGGCGGTTTCGTCGGCCTTCGCGCTGACGGCGCTGATGGTCTGCGCCATCGCGTCGTTCTGCTCCTGCCGCGTCATAGACTCCTGAGAAATGCGGGTTTCCAGCACAGGGATCTTCTCAATCGGCGCCAGAATGTCCTGGACTAACTGCGTTTGTGTGATCTTCCCCGTCAAGTACTCCAGAATTTCCGTAGCGTCTGCGCTGGATTGCCCCAACACGCCATTGCCAGCAGGGTAGCGCGCCCCGGCCACTCCATTGCGATCGCGCAGGATCGCCCAGAAGTAAAGCCGCGCGCCTGCCGACAGACCCATCAGGGTCGCCGTGTCCTGCGGGAAGGCGTAGTCACCCAGCTTCTGGGCGGTCGAAAATTCCGGTGCATCGCTGTACCAGATTTCCGTCCGCTCGATGATCGACGGAGATGTGGGCAGGCCCCACTTCAAGCGGATGGCGAACACCAGAGCCGTGGCCGTCAAGCTCGTGACCATCGGCGGCGGAGCCAAGATCCCGTCAAGTTGCGTCTGCGTGGACGAGGCCCAGATGGAGGCAATATCCAGTGCATTGAGCGCCCGCACGCGGCACAAGAACGCACCGGCATAGATATTGGGCACTTCAATGCTGGTGGACCCTGTACGGGGCAGGTTGACCCATTCCGAGTTATCCCGGCGCCACTGCACCTCATACGCCACAGCGCTCGCCGCAGGCTTCCATGAGAAGACGGCAGTGTGACTGGCGTACCGCTGGCTGATCACAGAATAGGAACTGATCGTCACATCCGACGGCGGCGGTTGGATACCAGGCGGAATGACTGTGATCGGAGCCGGATCAAGCCGCGTCCCCAGGTCCACGTTATCGAATTTCCCCGGCTCATGCTGGATAGCCGAAATTTCGGCAACGACCCCGTCTTTGCGCTTGACGCTAAGAACGCGGAAGCGCTGCGCCGAAAGTGTTTCGGATTCCAGAGTCCATACGCATTCAGCTTCCGGCACTTCCGTGAATGGGGCGGTCACTGTCAGGTTAAGGACAGTGCCTGGCAGACCGACCATATCGGCCGTCAACTCAGTAGAGTCCACGGTAAAGGTCGTCATATCAGCCGTCAGCCCCTGCCCAACCGCAGAACTAATGATCCGGGTTTGCGACACGCCACTGGGCAGATTCACCGTTAATCGATCCCCGGGGCGCACGCCCAGCTCCGCGTCGACCGTGACGACCGTAGCGGTTGCCGATCGAACACGACCGCCTATCCGGCGGCCGGCCAGATGCTGGTCGGCCACGCGAATGATGCTGCCAGGTCGGACCCGACATGCATCTAAGCCGACCGCGAACGACACTGAGCGCGTTTCCATCCGCGAGGTCAGCAAAATCCACTTTCCTACGCGATTGGCTTGCGCACGTGATGTGCATCCGAACGCGCTGACCTCCACTTGCTTCAAGCCATATCGTGCGAGTGCCTGACGGTCCTCTACATACTCAACCTTCTGGCGTCCCATATCGGACAGGTCATTCCACGACACCAGCGCCACGGTGTACCGGGTGTTAAGCGCAGATCCGGCATACGTAAATCGCCCGTCGATGACGTTCGCCGACGTGAACGTGTACACCGGGTCGCCGGGCATGTCTGCGACCGCGAAAACCGAACCACTGGCCCAATAGGCCATGCCCCGGAACGAGGATGCAAGGTCTTGCAAGACCCGATAGGCGTCGGCAGCCGTCTGCAAATATGCGCTACACGTGAATCGCGGCTCTTGCCCGCCGAATCCGTCTGGCACCAACTCGTCGCAATAGCGGCCGATTTGGTACAGCCCCCACTTGTCCAACCAGCCCGCCGGGATGCGTTCGCCCAAGCCGTAACGATCGTTGCTTACGAGGTCGAAGAAGATCCAGGCGGGGTTATCCGTCCACGACAATTTGAACGTTCCGTCCCACGTCCCGGTGTACGCCCGGGTGTCCGCGTCATAGTTCGACGGCACTCGGATAATGCGCCCCTTCCAATCGTAGGCACGCGTGGGAATATTCTGGAACTGCGAGGCGTCGACTTTGATGCCAACCACCGCAGACATGGGATAGCGCAGCTTGGCATCGACCACTTCCGTGTAAGCGTCGACAAAAGTGCGGTCATTGATCGTGCTGCTTGATGCGTTCGCCGTCAGACGTACAACACGAATCGACCACCCTGAACGGGCCGCGGGCAAGTCAATGCGGTGTGAGCGAGCGTATCGTTGCGTCGTCTTTCCATCGAAGGCAGTAGTAAGTGCCGTCTGGTAAGCGCCGCCATCAGTACTGAGCTCGACGCGGTAGTCCACGCGATAGCCGGTGATATCCCCGTTGGAGGTATTGGCCTGCGACAGTCCGTTCACTGCCAGGGTCAACCGAATCGCGGACAACTGCGTATTTGTGAACGCGCGTACCCACGGCGTGGTTAGCGTCAGCTCAACGTTCACGGCGGTTGTGATTTCGGAGGCTGGAAATCCGGGCAGAGGGTCTTGGGTCTGCGTACCCGTGCGAAAGTCGATAGCGACGTTCTGAACGTTCAGCGTGCCATCTTCGTTTGCGACTGGCGTCCCGTCCAGGTACGTGTCCCGCCCCGCGCCACTCGCGCCGTGCGTAGGGCCATAAGCCTCGCCTTCGGTGATCAGGTCAATGATGCGGGCATATGCGGTGCTATGGAGACTGTCCGGCGACTCTCGTGGACTGCGCCCCCCTCCCCCGCTTTTGCCGCCCCCGAAGCCGACTACCGGGAGATTTCGCCCGCGCCCCGCTCCAGAAACAACAAGGGCGCCCGAAGGCGCCCTGTTGGCTCGATAGTGTTGCAGCGTCATACCTGATCCTCCGCGAATATCCCTGCCGATATCACGGCGCTTCCAACGATCATGCGGCCATACAGCAACGGGACCGGATTCCCCTGCGCGCTCGTGTTGACAGCGCCGTTGAAGTTGTAAGAAGCCCCGTTTTCGGGGCTATCCTGAGAACTCAGCCCAAGTTGTTGGGGTGAAAGAAGCTGAATCACGCCGCCGAGCGCGATAGCCGCACCCATCTGCATCAACCAAGGCTGCCAAGTGATAGCGCCGACCACTAGCATTGCGGCACCCAGCAACGTCTGAAACAAGCCCGCTTGCTTCGCGCCAGCAAGGATTGGAGCAATGCGAATACTGTCGCCTCCCACCGGCTGGCGCATTTCCTCCTCACCGATATTTCGCTTGCCAATGAAGCAGGCATACCGCACGCCATGTGCATCGCTATCCGCCAGCGCCCGTTCAAAACCGGGAATTAGCACACAGAGCGCGCGTATGGCCTCCGCTGTACTGCTGACCGCCAGCATATGGATGCGCCCAAAGCGCGCACCTAGTCGCCCGTACAGGCGAACCTCTCGCACCTTTTCGTTCACGTCTTCCCCTCATATCGCAACACCAGCCGCGTGGCCTCGCGCCAGTAGCCTCCATACACCACCCGCTCCGAATCACGCCCATACAGGTGATGGAGCATCGCGTCCGGCACCGGGAAAAGCTCGGGCGCCTCGATCAACGGCTGCGCGCCGATGAACACGCCGGAGTGATTCGCCCTGTCGGATCGGATCTGCATCAGCACCACGTCACCGGGCGCCATCTGCTCGCTGCTGGCCAGCGGCCGGAATCCCGCCTCGGCGTAGTGGTCCATGTACAGATCGTCACTCTTACCCGCTTCCCACCACCCGTCATCGCGGTGGAAATCCCTCAATGTGATGCCGCGCTCTCGCGCGTACCAGTCGCGCACCAGGCTGTAGCAGTCCAGCACGCCATGTGCGAATGGACGGCCCAGCAACGGCGCGGCGTAGCCCTCCGGCGCGAAGCTAACACACTCGCCGGCCACCACTGCCCCGGCGTCATCCTTCGACACCGCGACAATGAACCACGGCAGGCCCGACGCCTCGCAAGCAACGCGGTCGGCTTCGCTGGGTGTTGCCGGCACGTCAGGGTGCGAATGGATGACGGCCGTGATCCGCCCCGCCTCTTCCGCTGCCGCGTAATCCTCCGGATCAAGGATGAAATGATCCGTTCCCTCGGCGAGATTGCGGCACGGCCGGTAGGTTTCGCGGCGGTCGCGCACCACCACCAGCCCGCAGCACTCGCGCGGGTACGCCGCCATCGCGTGTGCCCGGATGGCGGCCATAGTCTTCTTGCGCATGTTTATCCCCTGATGCGGTCCGCTGACGGGAACCCGCCGAAGTTGATTACTTCGTATTCGCCGAACCGCTTCTTGCAGTCGGAAAGCAGGCCCGAACATCGATCCAGCGCCGGATCGGAAACCGGGTTTCCGTTGATGTCGAACATCCGCGACCCGGTGTAGCCACAGTACGTGCCGCGATAGCCGCCTTTCGTCAGCCAACCGCACACGCCCGCGATGATCTGTCGGCCTGGCAGCATCTGCCCGTTGAAGTCCAGCGCACTGGACAGTTCGAACTCGACATACTCGGCGGTCTCGACCGTCTTCTGCTGAATGATCCAAATTTCCGGAGGCAACTCTTCATCCGGTGACGCTGTCGGGTTACCGCCCTCGAAATTGCGCGCATCGAGATACTTGCCCAGCGTGCGGCGCACAACAACGCGCGCCCCCACTAGATCATCCAAGGCGATACAAAGTGCCGAGATCACGCCTGCGATGGGATTGCCATCAGCATCCTGCCCAATATTGCCAACAGACAGGGTCGGCGTGGGCTGTTGCCCTTCCCCCACCTGTTCGAACCCATCGGCCTTGATGGCCCACGGATCGTACTGATTGCCCTGCCACCAGATAGGCCCCACCTGCGTGT
>Ga0160437_1000893_pt1 | contig 14272 bp, 16 predicted proteins | sample HID1975I_E0MG_FD_108227 | JGI IMG/M metagenome (GOLD analysis project Ga0160437, IMG submission 108227) | Enriched soil microbial communities from UW Madison campus, WI, USA - HID1975I_E0 MG | ecosystem: Environmental > Terrestrial > Soil > Unclassified | place: USA: Madison, Wisconsin... | reverse complement strand
GATGAAATCGTTGATCAGGTGGTGCGTCCTACAGGTCTGCTGGATCCCATCATCGAAGTGCGCCCGGTTGGCACACAGGTCGACGACCTGCTGTCGGAAATTCGTCTGCGCGTTGCCATCAACGAGCGCGTGTTAGTCACCACACTGACCAAACGTATGGCAGAAGACTTAACGGAATATCTGGAAGAGCACGGCGAACGCGTGCGCTACCTGCACTCGGATATCGACACCGTTGAGCGTATGGAAATTATCCGTGATTTGCGCCTCGGTGAGTTTGACGTGCTGGTAGGGATCAACCTGTTAAGGGAAGGTCTCGACATGCCAGAAGTGTCGCTGGTGGCGATTCTGGACGCCGATAAAGAGGGTTTCCTGCGTTCCGAACGTTCGCTCATTCAGACCATTGGTCGTGCCGCGCGTAACATCAACGGCAGGGCGATTCTTTACGCCGACAGAATTACCAACTCAATGGCGAAAGCGATGGGTGAAACCGAGCGCCGTCGTGAGAAGCAACAGGCTTATAACGAAGAAAACGGCATTGTGCCGCAGGGCCTGAACAAGAAAGTGGTCGATATTCTGTCGTTGGGCGAGAGCCTGGCGAAAACGCGCGGTAAAGGCCGCGGTAAGTCGAAATCAGCAGAAGTGACGCAGGCCGCGGCACTGTCACCGAAAGCGCTGCAGCAGAAAATCAACGAGCTGGAGGCGCAAATGATGAAACACGCGCAGAACCTCGAGTTCGAAGAAGCGGCAGAAGTGCGCGACAGACTGCATCAGCTACGCGATCTGTTTATCGCTGCATCGTAAAATATCGCTAAAACAAGGCCCAGATCACGCTCGCGTGTCTGGGCCTTAATGTTGCGTTAATCTTCGTCGTCCAGACTGTCCTCTCTTTACTGAGGATAGCGCCATGCAAAAAGAAAATTTCTTAACCACTCTGACCGTATTCGTTTCCTTTCTGGTCATTATTGGCTTTTTCCACCAATGGATTCTGACGTACTGATTACCGCGTACGTCGTGGGAATTTAACCCACGCTTTCACACCTGGCCCTGGTTTGCGGTTATGCAGGAAGAACTGCGCGTCGTGCAGCTGCGCGATGCGGGTGACAATACTTAATCCCAGCCCAATCCCGCCGTAACGGCTGTCCATCCGTACGAACGCTTTACTGAGTTCGCCGCTTTTCGCTTCATCAATTCCCGGCCCTTCGTCCTCGACGGCCATCAAACCTTTCTCAATAGACACGGTGATGGTGGAGTTTTCCGGGCTATAGCGATGCGCATTTTCCACCAGATTGCGTAACAGCACTCGCAGCAGCGTGGCATCCCCTGAAACCGTCACATCATTGTCTGCTGATGGCAGGTTCAACGTTTGTCCGCGTTGACTGAGCATTGTTTCCAGCTCGCCCTGAATCGGCAAAATCACGTCTTCTCGCAGCGGCACACGTTGATAGCTGCCCGCAGAAAACGACTGACCGACGCGGGCCAGCTGCAACAGCTGCGAAATACTCTGCGTCATCTGATCCAGACGCTGAAGCAGGGGATCAACCCTCACGCTGTGCGATTTCGCCATCAATTCCAGGTGCAGACGCAGCCCCGAAAGCGGGGTGCGCAGTTCGTGCGCCACGTCAGCGGTAAACAGACGTTCACGCTCCAGGGTTTGATTCAGTCGCTCGACCAGCTGATTGATGGCGGACGTGACCGCATCCACTTCGCTGACGGATTTTGGCAGCTCAATTGGCTGCAAGTTATCCGGCGTGCGGCTGTTGAGCTCTTGCTGTAAATCCCAGAGCGGGCGGGTGATGCGTTTGACCGCATGCAGGCAAATCCACAGCGCCAGACCGATGATCAGCATGCTCGGCACCAGCAGGCTGGCGACGGCTTCCCGCACTTCATGTTCGATATGTTTGTGATTGTTGTGCCCGTTAATGGCGCTTTGCACCAGCAGCTGAATTTGCTCCTGGCTTTCATGCCACAGCCAGAACACGCTGATAACCTGACACACCACCAGAATACTGGCGATGGTCAGCAGCAGCTGGTGGCGCATGGTCCACTGCACATTGCGAACGAACGGCACGTTCATTTACGCGTCCTCACTGGTTTTCACCAACATGTAGCCGAACCCGCGAACCGTGCGAATGCGGGACTTGCCGATTTTGTCGCGCAGGTTGTGAATATGCACTTCAAGGGTGTTAGTCGACGGCTCGTTATCCCAGCTGTAGATGTCGTTATAGAGAATTTCGCGATGAACCGGGCTGCCCGCTTTGGCCATCAAACGAGACAGCAGGGCATACTCTTTTGGCGTCAGATCAAGTTGGGTTTCGCCGAGAGCGACCAGACGACGCGTGACATTAAGACGCAGGTCGCCGATGCTGATTTCGTTATCGCCCTGATTGTTATGACGACGCAGCAGGGCGCGCACGCGGGCGTTGAGTTCTTCCAGCGCAAAAGGCTTCACCAGATAATCATCGGCCCCGGTATCGAGGCCCGCGATGCGATCGTCGACAGTGTCGCGCGCAGTGAGGATAAGCACCGGCAGGCTGATTTTTTCCCGACGAATGCGCGCCAGAAACTGTAGGCCGTCTTCGTCCGGCAGGCCCAAATCGAGCACGATCAGGCTGTAATGCCCGTTAGCGAGACACAGCCCGGCTTCGTGCGCCGTCGTCACGCCATCACAGACGTAGCCTTCGCTTTGCATCGCAAGGATTAACCCTTGTAGCAATAATGAATCGTCTTCAACCACCAGCACTTTCATTTAATTCGCTCCTCTGCACGGCGCCAGGATATCGTCGCTCGCCTTATATTCCTTGGTACTCACACCCGCCAAGCCTAGCACGGTAGAAAAAAGATTATCCTGCGAATAATGGTTCGCTTTTGCATGGTCTTTCAGGCACTGATAATTCACTTTGTAGCGCTGCTGATAATCATCGGAGAGCCAAATAACCATCGGGACATGTTTCTGCGTATCCGGGGCGATAGACCACGGCAGACCGTGCAGGTAAACCCCGTTCTCACCCAGTGATTCACCGTGATCCGACAGATAAACCAGGCTTGTGGTTAAGGTGTCTTGTTTCGACTGTAATAACTTGATGGTCTTATCAACAATATAATCGACGTTAACAATGGTGTTGTCGTAGGTATTCACCAGCTGTTCCTTCGAACAGTTTTGAATTTCATTGCTGTCGCAGGTCGGAGAAAAGGTGCGCAGGTTTTTCGGGTAGCGATGGTAATAGGTCGGGCCGTGGCTGCCTATGGTGTGTAATACAATGACGCCGTCACCTTTCAGATGATTAATATAGTCTTCCAGCCCGTGAAACAGCACGTCGTCATAGCATTCGCCGTCGATGCACTGGCCGGGTAAATTCAGACGGTTCATGTCCTGATGTGGAACGCGATCGCACGCGCCTTTACATCCGCCGTCGTTTTCATTCCACAACACGTTTATGCCGGCACGCTGCACGATATCCAACAGGCCTTCCTGATGTTGCGCCAGCTCTTCGTTGTAATGCGCGCGCGGCATATTCGAGAACATACACGGTACGGATATTGCCGTCGCGGTGCCGCAGGACGTGGTGTTCGGGAAATAGACCACGTTGTCCTGTTTCATGCGCGGGTTGGTTTCACGGCCGTAGCCGCCCAGCGAGAAATTATCCGCCCGCGATGTTTCGCCCAGTACCAGAATGGTCAGGTTATGGCGCGGGGCATTTTTCATTACGGGCTTTTGCGTGGCATCCTCGCCAATGCGAACCAGCGGCAGATGCGCGAGGCGATTGTGCGCGTACCAGGAGTTGACCGCCACGATGCTGTTCGACGGGTTCAGGGATTTCACCAGCTCTTTATTGTTGCGGAACATCGACGCGTAATCTTTGTAGAACAGCAGGGCGATAAGCACAATCAACAGGCCGGAAATCCCAAGGCTGGTGACGCGCAGCGCCACGCCGCGCCAGGCGTTGAGGGGCTTCTTCACGCGGACCCACCAGGCGATGATCAGCGCCAGCAGCCCGGACAGCAGGAGGGTCAGCACCATTTTGGTCGATGCCAGGGCAAAGCTTTCTGCCGGAGTCGTATCAATGATGTTGGCAATCATCGAGCGATCAATCACCACGCCAAAGGTCATGATGAAATACTGCGCGGCGGCGCTGACCAGAATAAACAGGCTGATTAACAGCCGGTCGAGCCACAAAAAGGACGCCAGAGTGACGATGTTGTTGATGACGCAAAACGCCACGACGGGCAGGGTGGCGTACACCAAACCGTTATGCAGTGAATCGACCGGAAGAAGGGCAAAAGCCTGTTTATAGAAGCTGATATTGAGGAACAACGCGATATACAGGGCAAACAGGGCCAGGTAGAAAACGTGCCCCATCGCTGGGCGGCGAAGGGAAAGTCGAGACATCATTGGGCATCCGGCAGAATAAGATGACGGTATGATGACAAGAGAGTTTTAAGACAACCTTAAGAAATTAAGGTTGTCTTTACTGTGGGCGGCAACGCCGGGCGAGAGGGTTAGCCTAACGCCTGAACCGCCTTTTCCAGCGCATCGTGCAGTAAATGGCGGTCGTGTCGATAGCGAATATCGCTGGCTTCCAGCGGCACTTGAATCACGACCTGATCCTCAATGCCGGAGACATCGACATTCGGCCCGACCACGACGGCATCAATGACGGGTCTGCCGACGTAATGTTCCATCAGCGCCAGTTTGTCTTTCAGCGTCAGGCTGGCCGCCGCCGGGCTCAGTTCGCGGCCCAGATTACCGATGTAGACCATCGGCGCGGGTGTTCTGCGCAAAGCCTGGGCCATCTCATCAAGCAAAAGTAACGGCATCAGGCTGGTGTAGAAACTGCCAGGCCCAATCAGAATCAAATCGGCTTCAGCAATGGCGTGCACCGCTTCGCGCGTGGCGGGCACTGACGGCGAGAGCATCAGCTCGCGAGGCGGCAGTTTCAGCTGGTCAATATTTACCTCGCCGTAAATTTCGTGGCCTTCATCGTCGATCGCCATTAAATCCACCGGCACCTCCGACATCGGGATCAGCGCCGCGTCGACTTTTAACAGGTTTCTGATCAGATTGATGGCTTCCAGAGGCCGCACACTCAGGTGATCTAAGGCCTTTAACATCAGATTTCCGAGGTTATGCCCGGAAAGTTCGCCATTACCGCCGAAACGGTACTCAAACATCGCCGAAGCGGCGCTTTGTTCGGTAATGAGCTGGTTAAGACAGTTGCGCATATCTCCCCAGGCAATCCCGCCTTCGGAGCGACGAATACGGCCGGTGGAGCCGCCATTGTCGGTAGTGGTGACAATACCTGTCAGGCGCGAACCCAGCGAGGAGAGAGAAGACATCACTCGCCCTAAACCGTGTCCGCCGCCTAGCGCGACAACACGATCGAGATCCGCAAATGTACGATTGCGCATAGTATTCCTTATCAGAGACGGACGTGGTTACCTTAGCGTAACTGCCCCTAAAAGACGATGGTCGGATCCCGTCAAAATGACGCATATCAATGCAAAAGCTGGATTTTTGCGTATTCTGTAGCGAAAGTGCACGATCAGGTCGTTATGTATAATATTATATAGCGAGCGGGTGAAATGGCGAAACTGTCATTTACACGCTACTATCGGCATAACCCGCTTCTTAAAATCAGAAGCTACACTCTAGCCCTTGCGCCTAAGTCTGTGGATATGGCGCTCTGGCCGTGACGATGTCACCAGGGTACAGAAAGAAATGACTGTGCCTCCCATATTTGGAAAGGTGTATGGCCCCACAACTTACCGATGCATTCGCACGCAAGTTTTACTATCTGCGTTTGTCGATTACCGACGTATGCAACTTCCGCTGTACTTATTGCCTGCCCGATGGCTACAAGCCGGGCCGCGTCAGTAACAACGGCTTTCTTTCCGTCGATGAAGTGCGCCGCGTGACCCGTGCGTTTTCTGCCATGGGTACCGAAAAAGTGCGCCTGACCGGCGGCGAGCCTTCTCTGCGTCGTGACTTTACCGACATCATTTCTACCGTGCGTGAAAATGACGCTATCCGTCAGATTGCGGTTACCACCAACGGTTATCGCCTGGCGCGTGATGCGCAACAGTGGCGCGACGCGGGACTGACCCACGTGAACGTCAGCGTCGACAGTCTCGACGCCCGCCAGTTTCACGCCATCACTGGGCAGGATAAATTCCAGCAGGTCATGGACGGCATCGACGCCGCCTTTGACGCCGGTTTTGCCAAAGTGAAGGTGAATACCGTGCTGATGCGCGACGTCAACCATCACCAGCTCGACACCTTCCTGGCCTGGATCCAACCGCGTCCGATTCAACTGCGTTTCATCGAGCTCATGGAAACCGGTGAAGGCAGCGAGTTGTTCCGCAAACACCACATTTCCGGTATGGTCCTGCGCGATGAACTGCTCAGACGCGGCTGGATCCATCAGATTCGCAGCCGCAGCGACGGCCCGGCGCAGGTGTTTTGTCACCCCGACTACGCCGGGGAGATTGGGCTCATCATGCCGTATGAAAAAGACTTCTGTGCGAGCTGCAACCGGCTTCGTGTCTCCTCCACGGGAAAACTACACCTGTGCCTGTTTGGCGATGGCGGGGTCGATCTCCGTGATTTGCTGGCGGAAGACGCCCAGCAGCCGGAACTTGAAGCGCGCATTTCTGCGGCTCTGGCCCACAAAAAGCAAACCCATTTCCTGCATCAGGGCCAGACCGGTATTACTCAGAATCTTTCATATATCGGCGGCTGAGCCGTTACTGAATAACGTCATTTCAGAATAAGGAGATTTAGAATGAGTCAGGTGAGTGCTGAATTTATCCCGACCCGCATCGCTATTCTTACCGTTTCCAGCCGTCGCGGCGAAGAGGACGACACCTCCGGCCATTACCTGCGCGACAGCGCGCATGAAGCGGGCCACACCCTTGTCGAAAAAACCATTGTGAAAGAAAACCGCTACGCTATTCGCGCCCAGGTCTCTGCCTGGATTGCCAGCGACGACGTGCAGGTGATTTTGATCAACGGTGGCACCGGATTTACCGATGGCGACCAGGTGCCTGAAGCGCTGCTGCCGCTGTTTGACCGTGAAATCCAGGGCTTTGGTGAAGTGTTCCGTATGCTATCGTTTGAAGAAATTGGCACCTCTACGCTGCAGTCCCGCGCCGTTGCCGGGATGGCCAACGATACGCTGATTTTTGCCATGCCGGGCTCGACCAAAGCGTGCCGCACTGCATGGGAAAATATCATTGCGCCGCAACTTGATGCGCGCACCCGTCCGTGTAATTTCCACCCTCATTTGAAGAAATAAGCCATGTCTCAACTGACGCACATTAACGCCGCCGGTGAAGCCCATATGGTGGACGTGTCCGCCAAAGCGGAAACGGTCCGCGAAGCGCGCGCTGAAGCCTTTGTCACCATGTTGCCGGAAACCCTGGCGATGATTATCGACGGCAGTCACCACAAAGGTGATGTCTTCGCCACCGCGCGTATCGCCGGTATTCAGGCCGCAAAACGCACCTGGGATTTAATCCCGCTGTGCCATCCGCTGATGCTCAGCAAAGTAGAAGTCAATTTACAGGCGCAGCCGGAACACAATCGGGTGCGCATTGAGTCGCTGTGCCGCCTGACCGGTAAAACCGGTGTAGAAATGGAAGCGCTGACGGCCGCGTCGGTCGCCGCGCTGACCATCTATGACATGTGCAAAGCGGTACAAAAGGACATGGTGATTGGCCCGCTGCGCCTGCTGGCGAAAAGCGGCGGCAAATCCGGTGATTTCAGGGTTGAAGCTGATGATTAACATTTTATTTTTCGCCCAGGTTCGCGAGTTGGTGGGCACCGACGGTCTGACTATGGACACTGACGCGCAAACCGTTGAGCAGCTACGCCAACAATTGGCGGCGCAGGGTGCTCAATGGGAACTGGCGCTGGAAGAGGGCAAACTGCTGACGGCGGTTAATCAGACGCTGGTGAGCGCCGATCATCCGCTCACTGACGGGGATGAAGTGGCGTTCTTCCCACCGGTGACAGGAGGCTAATCATGAGTGAAACCCTGATTCGCGTTGAAACTGCACGCTTTAATGTCGGCACTGAATACGCCTGGCTTGCCGAGCGCGATGAAGACGGCGCGGTAGTGACCTTCACCGGCAAAGTCCGAAATCATAATCTCGGCGACAGCGTCAGCGCACTCACGCTGGAACACTACCCGGGCATGACCGAAAAAGCGTTGGCGGAAATCGTCGAAGAAGCCCGCGGACGCTGGCGATTAGGGCGCGTGTCGGTTGTTCATCGCATCGGCGAAATGTGGCCGGGAGAAGAAATTGTTTTTGTCGGCGTCACCAGCGTGCACCGCGGCAGCGCCTTTGCCGCCGGGGAATTCATCATGGATTATCTCAAGACGCGCGCCCCGTTCTGGAAACGTGAAGCCACGCCGGAAGGCGAGCGCTGGGTCGAGTCGCGCGAAAGTGATCAGGAAGCGGCCAAGCGCTGGTAATGCCTGTTTTTAGGACATGCGTCTATTGCGCTTGTGATACGCTTAATGCACACACACCTTTAATCTGAGGGTTTCATCATGGACCGATACTCGCGTCCCAATTCAATTGTGCAGTCGCGTTCTGGCGTACAGACCTACATGGCGCAGGTTTACGGCTGGATGACCTGCGGGCTGTTACTGACGGCGTTCGTTGCATGGTTTGCGGCAAACACCCCGGCAGTGATGATGTTTGTCTTCTCCAGCAAAATCACCTTCTTTGGGCTGATTATCGCTCAGCTGGGCCTGGTATTCGTGCTTTCCGGCATGGTTCAGCGGTTAAGTGCGGGCATGGCGACCACGCTGTTTATGCTCTATTCGGCGTTAACCGGACTCACACTTTCCAGTATTTTCATCGCCTACACCTACAGCTCCATTGCCAGCACTTTCATCGTGACGGCGGGAATGTTCGGCGGGATGAGCCTGTACGGCTACACCACCAAACGCGACCTGACCGGCATGGGCAAAATGCTGTTTATGGCGCTGATTGGTATCGTTCTGGCGTCGTTGGTTAACATCTGGCTGAAGAGCACGCCGCTGATGTGGGCCGTGACCTATATCGGTGTGGTGGTGTTTGTAGGCCTGACGGCGTACGACACTCAGAAACTGAAAGCGATTGGTGAGCAGATTGACACCAGCGACAGCGGCAACCTGCGTAAATACGCGATCCTGGGTGCGCTGACGCTGTATCTCGACTTCATCAACCTGTTCCTGATGCTGCTGCGCATCATGGGCAACCGCCGCTAATTTGTTTGCCCGGCGGCGCTAGCGCTTGCCGGGCCTACAACACCGTCGCCATCTTTACTCTGCCATCGCCTTCTGATTTTTCGCCTTTAGCTTCTTTGCCCGACTCTCCAGCACCAAATATCCCACTGTCGCCAGCGCCAACGGAATAAAGAAATAGAGCACCCTGTACGCCAGTAATGCGGCGATGATCGTGCCCTGAGAGGCATGTTCTCCGGCCAGCAGCGCGATAAACACCGCCTCCAGCACGCCAATACCCGCCGGAATATGCACAATAACCCCGGCGATACTGCTCACCAGCAGCACACCCAGTACAAAGAAGTAGTTCACCTGTTGACCAAGTAGCAGCCAGATAATCGCGCCCATTGCCATCCAGTTAGCGCTGGAAATCAACATCTGCAGCAGAGCAAATCGCCACGACGGCAGCACCAGTTTTTGCCCTTTGATGGTCATATGGCGACGCTTAGCAAAGGCACAGGCCCAGAGATAGACCGCTATCATCAGCAACAACACGCCGCCGATAATCTGCAGTGTGGTATCGCGGATGTACCAGTGGGCGGGCAAATCGACTACCCCAACAGTAAAAATGACCCCGCCGAGCAGGATATAGCCGAGCCAGTTGGTGGTGATGCTGAGTGAGAAAATACGGGTGATGGTGCTGCCCGGCAGGCCAAGTCGCGAATAGAGCCGGTAGCGCATACCGATGCCGCCGACCCAGGTACTGAGCGTCAGGTTAAAGGCGTAGCAAATGAACGACACCAGCATGACCTGGCGCTTTGCCAGCCGGTGGCCGCAGTACGCCCGGCCCAGCAAATCATAACAGCCGTACAGCAAATAGCTGACGATAACCAGTCCGACGGCGCTGAGCAGCGCGGTGCGGTTGTAGTCGCGAATGACGCTCCACACCTCCTGCCAGTCGACCTTCTGCGCGTACACCACCAGCAATACCGCGACCGCAATAAAGAACAGCCACGTCAGGATTTTTTTCGCCAAATGCCAGCGAGGGTGAGAATGGCTCATCAGGATTTTACCCCCGGATTTTCAGGGTCGATGCGGTCCTGGGTTTCCAGTGCGGTTTGCACCGGGGGGCTGACCTGCGCCAGCTTCGGCGTATGGGCGGGCAGCCAGCCGACCATCGCCGGGAAGTGGCGCAGGAAGTGGAACGCCAAAACGCTTTTGCTGAGATTCCACCAGCTGCGTTTGGGCACCATCGAGCTGTCCACCTGGCGACAGTCCTGCTCGATAATGGCACTCAGATTGTCACGCAGCGTCTGGTTAAACGTCCGGTCATGGACGATAAGGTTAGCTTCCAGATTCAACGACAGGCTCAGCGGGTCGAGGTTACTGGAGCCGACCGTCGCCCAGTGGTCGTCCATCAGCGCCACTTTGCCGTGCAGTGGCCGACGCTGATATTCGAAAATTTGCACTCCGCCTTTTAACAGATAGCGATACAGCAGCCGCGCACCCACTTTCACGATCGGCATATCCGGCTCGCCCTGTACCACCAGTTTAACCTGCACCCCGCGCCGCGCGGCGTTGCGCATCGCATGCAGCAACCGGTAGCCAGGGAAAAAGTAGGCGTTGGCGATGATCACTTCCCGGCGCGCATTGGCCAGCATTTTCAGATAGTGACGCTCAATGTCATCACGATGTTCATTATTGTCGCGCCAGACAAACAGCGTTTGCGCCTCACCGGGCGTGCGGTTTTCTGCCGGACGATGACGGCGACGCCAGAAGCGTTGGGCTTCGGCATTGCCGGGCAGGTTTGCCAACTCGAATTGCAGAATGTCTTCCACAACCGGGCCTTCCACGCGCACCGCGTAATCCTGTTTCGCTTCCGGGCCATAACTCGTCACGTGTTCCGCGGAGTAGTTAATGCCGCCGACGAATGCCACTCCGGCGTCCACCACCACAATTTTGCGGTGCATCCGTCTGAACAGATTGGTACGCATGCCGAACAGACGAGGCCGCGGGTCGTAATAACGGAACACCACGCCTGCCATGGTCAGCTCGTTAACAAACTTATCGCTGAGGTCCGGGGAACCGTAGCCATCGAGCAGCACTTCAATACTGACCCCGCGTCGGGCGGCGTTGAGGAGGGCTTCGTGCAACTGCCAGCCGACGCTGTCTTCAAACCAGATAAAGGTTTCGAGAATGATTTTGCTTTCAGCATTTTCAATCGCGCTGAAAACGGCCGGATAAAACTGGTCGCCGTTTTCCAGCAATTGAATTTGATTGCCTTCACGCCAGCCGCATTTCATAAGTGTATCTCCGCGCTGAGCGGCGCATGGTCGGAAAGGTGTCGCCACTCCCGAAGTGGGAGCGTGGCCGGGTGGGTCGCCTGAGCATTTTTGACGTAAATCCGGTCCAGCGGCAGCAGCGGAAAACTCACCGGAAAGGTGCGCACCGGACGGCCCCTCGAGGCGGTGAAGATTTCCTCCAGCCCCGCCTGCTGTTGCAACGGTTGATTAGCACGCTGGCGCCAGTCGTTAAAATCACCGGCCACCACCACCGGTTCGTTTTCCGGCAGGCTGTTTACCCAGTCGCTTAGCATTGTTAATTGCGCCTGGCGATGGGCTTCACGCAGCCCCAGATGCACGCAGATGACGTGAACCGGCGTCGCCAGCTCCGGAGGCACAATGCGGCAGTAAAGCAGCCCGCGCTTTTCACTTTCACCCACCGAAATATCGCGATTTTCGAAATGCTCAATCGGATAGCGCGACAGCACCGCGTTCCCGTGATGGCCTTCCGGATACACGGCGTTGCGCCCGTAGGCGTAATCGCTCCACAGCGTATCAGCGAGAAACTCGTAGTGGCTGGTATTCGGCCAGTTTTCGACCCGAAGTGACCAGGCATCATGCGCCCCAAGCACCTCTTGCAGGCAGACAATATCGGCCCCTACGGCCCGCACCGCATCGCGAAGCTCGGGCAAAATGAAGCGGCGATTGAACGCGGTAAAGCCCTTGTGTGTGTTGATGGTCAAAATTTTCAATGAAAAATGTCGCGACGGTTGATTCATATTTCTCCTGTCCGCATCACTGTCCTGAATGAAATAGTGTAGTTGCCGTCACAAAAAGGTGCGGTGTTACGGAATTTTCCGTAAAGTCCGGTACTCTAATTAACAGTTGAATATGCTTCTGGAGACAAGACATGAAGTGGCAACAACAAATTCGTGTCGTAACTGGCCTGAGCTGCTGGCAGATTATTTCGCATTTGCTGGTTGTTGCAGTTCTGGTAATGGGATGGATGAGCGGCACGCTGATCCGGGTCGGTCTGGGGCTGTGTGCGCTTTATGCCGTGACGGTTGTCCTGATGCTTTTCCTGCAACGCCACCACGAAGAGCGCTGGCGTGACATCGGTGATTTTCTCGAAGAACTCACCACCACCTGGTATTTTGGCGCGGCGGTGATCGTGCTGTGGCTGTTGTCCCGCGTGGTGCAAAACCATCTGCTGCTGGGCCTGGCCGCCGTGGTGATCCTTGCCGGACCGGCGCTGCTGTCATTGCTTATCAAAGAGAAAAAGCGTTCCCCTAAAACCTTCCGCTGGCACTAAGGCGGCGCTATCGCCGCCTCAGGTCACGCTATATTTCGCCTGAACGTCCAGTACGCTGCTGAGCCGGTCGTGGTCGCTATTACCAACAGCGGCCACAGGCTTTGCCAGACAATATCGAAGCTGGCGTCCTTCAGGTAAATCTGTTTAGTAATGTCCGTAAAGTGACGAATCGGGTTAATCCACGTCGCGTCCTGCAACCATACCGGCATATTCTCCACTGGCGATACGTAGCCCGAGAGCAAAATTGCCGGCATCATAAACACAAACACCCCGATAAACGCCTGCTGCTGCGTCTCGCACAGCGACGAAATCAGCAAACCAAATCCCACCAGCGACAGCCCGTAAATCAACATTGTGAAGTAAAACAGCGCCAGCGATCCGGAGAACGGAATGTGGTAAGCGAAAATCCCAACCGCCAGCACGATACTGGCCTGGAAGGTGGCGACGATCAGCGCCGGAACCGCTTTGCCGACGAAGATTTGCCAGGTGGCGAGCGGGGAGACCAGCAGTTGATCGAGCGTACCCTGTTCACGCTCACGGGCCACCGACAGCGAGGTCACTATCATCACCCCGATGGTGGTAATCATCGCAATCAACGACGGCACCACGAACCATTTGTAATCCAGATTCGGGTTGTACCAGTTGCGAACGACCAGTTCGCTGTTATTCGGCTTCGGCTTGCCGTCGATCAGCTCCTGTTGATACTCCTCCACGATGCGCTGCAAATAATTCGCCGCAATCTGCGCGCTGTTGGAGTTACGCCCATCGAGCAGTAGTTGCATCGGCGCGGTCTGCCCGCTATCGATATTGCGTGAAAAATCCGTCGGGAAGCGCACCAGCAGCAGCGCCTTCTGGGTGTCGATAGTGGGTTGAATCTCCTGCGGGCTGCGCAGCAGTAACACGTGGGTAAAGGCTTTGGCGCGAGCGAAACGCTGGGTCAACTCGACCGCGTGTTTGCCGCTGTCCTCGTTGTAAATCGCGATGGTGGCGTTGGTCACCTCCAACGTGGCGGCGAATGGGAACAACAACACCTGAATCAACACCGGTGCGATGAGGATCGCGCGGGTTTGCGGCTCGCGCAGCAGCGATTGCAGCTCTTTGCGAATCAATGTCCATAGTCGATGAAACATAACGTCTCCCTAGTCCAGCCGACGTTTGGTTTTCAGCCACGTCAGGCCGATAAACATCACCGCCGAGGCAATCAAAAACAGCGTATTGATGAACAGCACCACCGGAATATTGCCGGCGAGGAACAGGCTTTGCAGAGTGCTGACGAAATAGCGCGCCGGGATAACGTAGGTCACGGCGCGAATAGCGGCGGGCATACTGTCTATCTGGAAAATAAACCCGGACAGCATAATCGACGGCAGAAACGCGGCGTTAAGCGCCACCTGGGCAGCGTTAAACTGGTTGCGGGTGATGGTGGAAATCAGCAGGCCCATGCCGAGTGTGCTCAGTAAAAACAG
>Ga0160437_1000892_pt1 | contig 14289 bp, 13 predicted proteins | sample HID1975I_E0MG_FD_108227 | JGI IMG/M metagenome (GOLD analysis project Ga0160437, IMG submission 108227) | Enriched soil microbial communities from UW Madison campus, WI, USA - HID1975I_E0 MG | ecosystem: Environmental > Terrestrial > Soil > Unclassified | place: USA: Madison, Wisconsin... | reverse complement strand
GTGCACGATCTCGCAGATCTCGACCACGTCCTCCTCGAACACGCCGTGCGTGGACGGGTAGGTGATCATGATCGCGGCGAGGCGGTCGGCGTGCTTTTCGGCCTTGGCGCGGATGTCCTCGACGTCGACGTTGCCGTTGGCGTCGCAGCGCGTGACCACGACAGTCATGCCGCACATCTGCGCGGAGGCCGGGTTGGTGCCGTGCGCGGACTCGGGGATCAGGCACACGTCGCGGTGGCCTTCGCCGCGCGAGCGGTGGTAGGCGCGGATCGCCAGCAGGCCGGAGAACTCGCCCTGCGCGCCCGAGTTGGGCTGGAAGCTGACCGCGTCGTAGCCGGTGATCGCCACCAGCATCTTCTCCAGGCCGTCGACCAGGTCCTTGTAGCCCGCAATCTGCCCGGCCGGCGCCAGCGGGTGGATGTCGGCGAACTCCGGCCAGGTGACCGGGATCATCTCGGCGGTGGCGTTGAGCTTCATCGTGCACGAGCCCAGCGGGATCATCGTGCGGTCCATCGCCAGGTCCTTGTCGGCCAGCGCGCGCATGTAGCGCAGCAGCTCGTGCTCGCTGTGATGGGTGTTGAACACCGGGTGGGCGAGGAACTTCGAGCCGCGCAGCAGCGGCGCGGGCAGGGCGTCGGGCGTGGCCGCGTCCAGCGCGTCGATGTCGTCGATGGCCACGCCGAACAGGCCGGCCAGCGCGACGACGTCGTCGCGGGTGGTGGTTTCGTCGAGGCTGATGCCGACGGCGTCGCCGCCGAGGTCGCGCAGGTTGATCCGCGCCGCGCGCGCCCTGGCGTGGATCGCTGCGGCGTCGATGCCGGTGACGTGCAGGGTGTCGAAGAAGTCGTCGCCGACCGCGACACCTGCCTTGCGCAGCGCGGCGGCGAGGATCGCCGCCAGCCGGTGCGTGCGGCGCGCGATGCGCACCAGCCCGTCGGGGCCGTGGTAGACCGCGTACATCGCCGCCATCACCGCCAGCAGCACCTGCGCGGTACAGATGTTGGACGTCGCCTTCTCGCGGCGGATGTGCTGCTCGCGGGTCTGCAGGGTGAGCCGGTAGGCGGGGTTGCCCTCGGCGTCGACCGAGACGCCGATCAGGCGGCCGGGCATCGAGCGCTTGTAGGCGTCGCGGCAGGCCATGAACGCCGCGTGCGGGCCGCCGAAGCCGAACGGCACGCCGAAGCGCTGGGTGTTGCCGACGACGATGTCCGCGCCCCATTCGCCGGGCGCGGCGATCAGGGTCAGTGCGAGCAGGTCGGTGGCCACCGACACCAGCCCGCCGCGCGCGTGCACGGCCTCGACCAGTGCCTTGTAGTCGTGGAGGCGGCCAAAGGTGTCGGGGTACTGCAGCAGCACGCCGTAGCTCTCGACGCCGGCCGCGTCGGCATCGTCGCCGACGTGCAACTCGATGCCCAGGCCGCCGGCGCGCGTGCGCAGCACTTCCAGCGTCTGCGGGTGCACGTTCTTCGACACGAAGAACACGTTCGACTTCGAGCGCGACGAGCGCTTGGCCAGCGTCATCGCCTCGGCCGCGGCGGTGGCCTCGTCGAGCAGCGAGGCGTTGGCGATTTCCATGCCCGTCAGGTCGGCGACCATGGTCTGGAAGTTGATCAGCGCCTCCATGCGGCCCTGCGAGATCTCCGCCTGGTAGGGCGTGTAGGCGGTGTACCAGGCCGGGTTCTCGAGGATGTTGCGCAGGATGACGTTCGGCGTGTGGGTGCCGTAGTAGCCCTGGCCGATGAAGCTGCGGAAGACTTCGTTCCTGTCGGCGATGGCCCGGATCTTCGCCAGCGCGTCGACTTCGGTCAGCGAGGCGGGCAGGTCGAGCGCGCCGGTCGAGCGGATCGAGCCGGGGACGATGGCGTCTGTCATCGCCTCGAGGGAGTCCTGGCCGATGGCGCGCAGCATGTGCGCGACCTCGGCGTCGTTGGGGCCGATGTGGCGCTCGACGAAGGCGGAATGGTGTTCCAGGTCGCGCAGGGAAGGCGTGTTGGGCATGAGGGCATCCATGGTGGCGGTGAGAGCCGGGCGTGCGTCGCCGCACGATGGGTGCCCCTCTGTCCTTTTGCCTGAGAGTTTGGAAGTGCGCAGGGGAGGGTTGCGCGCTTCGTGCCCCTTCGGCGCCGGGCCTGCCGGAAAGCGGCAGCCGGTCTCTCCAGAGTGTTGTTGTACGCGGCGGTCTGGGGCCTGAGCGATTACGGGCGTTGCGCCTTCGGCAGCGGCCTCATGCCGGTTGGCAAGGACCGCTTCTCCCACCGCGTGCTAGCGGCGGATTATAGCCCGGCGACCGGGGACAGGCGTTCAGCGGCGGCGCAGCGGCGCGGCGCTTCCTGCCGGACCGGGACGCTCCGTCCCGCGTGCTCCGGCGGCATGCCGCGTAAGATGGCCAGCCGCTCCCGCCGGGGCGTCTCCGCCCACGCAGCCTTCCCCCGTTCGTCCTCCATGACCGCGCCCCGCCCGCCATCGGCCGTCCCGCTGCGCCGCCTCGCGTTCCTGCTCGGCGGGCTGGCGATGTTCGGCCCGTTCTCGATCGACACCATCTTCCCGGCGTTCGAGCGCATCGGCGCGGAACTCGGTGCCGACAAGGTGGCGATGCAGCAGACGATCAGCGTCTACCTGGTCGCCTACGCGCTGATGAGCGTGGTGCACGGGCCGCTGTCGGATGCGATCGGCCGGCGCAAGGTGATCATCGGCGGGCTGACGGTGTTCGCGCTGGCCTCGGTGGGCTGCGCGCTGGCGCGCGACCTGCCGACATTGCTGGCCTTCCGCGCATTGCAGGGGCTTTCGGCCGGCGTGGGCCTGATCGTCGGCCGCGCGGTGATCCGCGACGTGCTGCATGGCGACGATGCGCAGCGGCTGATGAGCCAGGTGTCGATGATCTTCGGCGTCGCGCCCGCGATCGCGCCGATCATCGGCGGCTGGATCCTGGGCTGGAGCCACTGGTCGGCGATCTTCTGGTTCCTGGTCGGCTTCGCGCTGCTGCTGTTGCTGGCGGTATCGACGAGCCTGCCGGAAACCCACCCGCCGCACCTGCGTCTGTCACTGGCGCCCCGGAGCCTGCTGCGCGACTACTGGGCGATCTTCGCCAACCCGCGCTTCCAGCGGCTGGCGGCGTCGGGCACGTTCAATTTCAGCGCACTGTTCCTGTACATCGCCTCGGCGCCGGCGTTCGTGATGGGCCTGATGGGGCTGGGCGAGCGCCAGTTCGGCTGGTTCTTCATCCCGATGATCGGCGGCATGATGCTCGGCGCATTCACGTCCGGGCGCACGGCCGGCCGGATCAGCGGCGCGCGGCTGGCCAACATCGGCTTCGCCTGCTGCGGCGTCGCCGCGGCCGCCAACGTGGCCTACAACCTGCTCGTGCCGGTGCCGTCGGTCCCGTGGGCGGTGCTGCCGATGGCGCTCGGTTCGTTCGGCATCGCGCTGGTGTTCCCGATCCTGACCCTGGCGGTGCTCGACATGTACCCGCGCCAGCGCGGCTCGGCGTCGTCGCTGCAGGCGTTCACCGGGCTGGCGATGAACGCGGTCGTTGCCGGCCTGCTGTCACCGCTGCTGAGCCACAGGGGCATCCACCTGGCGCTCGGCTCGGCCGTGTTCGCGCTGCTGGGCTGGGTGTTCTGGCGCTGGGAAATGGGCCGGGCCGGCCGTCGCGTGCCCGAGTGCACGCCGGAGGCCGCGGCGCTGGAGCCGACCGAGCGGCTTTGAATGCGCCTCCTGCGGTTCGGGCGCAAGCAAGCACGCCGCGAGACGCCGATCGAACGACCGTAGTCGCCGGTCGGCGCGGGGCCGTCAGGCGCCCTTGGCCTTCGCTTCGTCGGTTTTTGCTTCTTCAGCACCTTCAGTCGTGGCCGGCTTCGGCGCCGGCGCCTGCCAGCCGCAGGCCTGGCCTTCGTTCTGCTGCGTGAGCCATTCCTGCAGCGGCGCGAAGTATTCCAGCACCGGCGCGGCATCGAGCTTTTCGCTGCCGGTCAGTTCCTTCATCGTCTGCTGCCAGGGCTGGCTCGCGCCCTTGTCCAGCATCGCCCAGAACTTCTGTCCGGCGACCTTGTTGCCGTAGAAGCTGCACTCATACAGCGGGCCCTTGTAGCCGGCTGCGTCGCACAGCGACTTGTAGAACTGGAACTGCAGGATGTGGGCGAGGAAGTAGCGCGTGTACGGCGTGTTGGCCGGCACGTGGTACTTCGCGCCCGGGTCGAAGAACTCCTCGCCGCGCGCTTCCACCGGCGCTACGCCCTGGTACTTCGCCTTGAGCTGCCACCAGGCGGTGTTGTACTCGGACGGCTTGATGGAGCCGTCGAACACGCCCCAGCGCCAGCGGTCGATCATCAGCCCGAACGGCAGGAACGCCACCTTCGCCAGCGCCATGCGCATCTGCGAGTTGATCAGCGTGTCGTGGCCCTGCTTCTGTTTGTCGACCAGCCCGATCGAATGCAGGTACTGCGGCGTCATCGCCAGCACGATGGTGTCGCCGATCGCTTCGTGGAAGCCGTCGTTGGCGCCGGCCTGGAACAGCGGCGGCTGCTTGTTGTAGGCCAGGTCGTAGTACAGGTGGCCGAGCTCGTGGTAGATCGTGGTGAAGTCTTCCTCGTTGGGCTTGATGCACATCTTGGTGCGCACGTCGCCGGCCATGTTCATGTCCCAGGCGCTGGCATGGCAGACCACGTCGCGGTCGCGCGGCTTGATGAACTGCGAGTTGTCCCAGTAGCTGTCAGGCAGCTTCGGCATGCCCAGCGAGACGTAGAAGTCCTGCGCGCGCCGGGTCATCTTCTTCGCCATTCCGAGTTGCGCGGCGTGGACCACCTCGGCGCGGCCGTCGGTGTCCAGCATCACGTTCTGCTTGACCAGCATCTGGTTGAGGTTGGCCTCGTACTGCTTCTTCAGCGCGCCGGTGACGTCGAGGCTGCCGGCGTCGGGGTAGGGCTGGAGCAGGTCCCACAGGTTGCTCCAGTCCTGCTGCCACATGTTGCCCATCAGGTGCGCGGGCAGCATGCCGTCGACGGAGCCTTCGCCGGGATACTTCGATTCCAGCCGCGTGCGCGCGTAGCAGTGCAGCTGGTCGTAGAGCGGCTTGACCTGCTCCCACAGGCGGTCGGTTTCCGGGCCGACCTGGGTCGGTGGCATGTCGTAGCCGGAGCGCCAGATTTCGCCGGCGTCGGCATAGCCCATGTCGCGGGCACCCTGGTTGACCAGTTCGACGAAGCGCGCGTAGTCCTTGCGCATCGGCTTGGCGATCGAATGCCAGCCGCGCCAGGCGTCGAGCTGGTCGTCGTAGTCGCGGTCGTTGCGCAGCACGTCCTCCAGCTCGCCGAGCTGGCGGCAGTCCGCGTCGTCGCCTTCGCCCCTGCAGTAGGTGCCGGCGCCGTACATGCCTTCCATCGCGGTGGCGATGCGGGTCAATTCGGCCAGTTTCCCGGGGTCCTGCGGCGGCGGCATCGAGGTGCCGATCTTGAGCAGGTTGATCGCGCGCGCGGTCTGCGGCGACATGTCCTTGCCCTCGAAGCGCTTGGCCTGTTCGAGCCAGCTGTTGAGCTGGGTCAGGAAACGCTCGTTGGACTTGGCCGCGATCAGCTTGCTGTCGTCGGTGATGTAGGTGTTGGAGATCCACTGCGACGCGGTCATCTCCGGGTACATCGCCCTGAGCTCGCCGTTGACGCGTTCGATGAACTGGTCGGCGGTTTCGTCCTTGGGGATGGAAGCATCGGGCGAGCGCTCGCGCTTGCATGCCGGAAGCGCGAGCGTGCCGGCGACGAGCAGGGCGAGCAGGAGATGGCGTTTGGTCACGGAATTCCCCGGGCCGTGGACAGGAAGGCGCAGGCTAGTGTGTGGTCGCGGCCGCCGCAAGCATTGACAGCGCCTGCGCGGGCGGGTGCGCAGCGATTCGGCGCAATTGGCTGCAGTTAGGTGGCAGTTACGTGCTTTTTGCCGGGCAATTGCGCGCCGACGGGCGCGTCGGGCAAGACCGGCTTGCGGGCTGCATCGACCAGGCCGCGTTCGGCCAGCCACGCCCAGGCGGCTTCGGCATCGCGCTCGAAATACGCCGCCGCCGAGCCGAGCCGGAACGTGTAGCCCCAGGCATCCATGTCCGCCAGCACGCGCGCGCGGCCGACGCCGGGCAGGAGGTCGCCGAGCAGCGCCTGCAGCAGGCAGACGGCGTCCTCTTCCTCGACCGAATCGGTGGCATCGGTGTGCACGGCCGCGCGGCGTACGGGCGGCAGCACGATCAGGTGGCAGGCTTCGTGCAACAGCGAGTGCACGGGCGTGTCGCCGCGCGCATGGACGCTGGTGCCGATCAGGCCGGCCTCGCACTCGCCCCAGTAGCTGCCGGGGATGGGGGCGTCGTCGGCGACGCGTTCGAGCTGCAGGCCGTAGCGGGCGAGGAGGGCGGCGGCGTCTGCGAAGGAAATGTCGCGCAGGCGCAGGACCTCCGTGCCGTACTTTTCTCTCTCCCCTCCAAGGGGCCCTTGCTTTGCTCCCTCCCCTTCAAGGGGAGGGCCGGGGTGGGGATGGGGTTTGGTGGGATGCATGCGCGGGTTCACTGCGGCTGATGGGAAACCCGTCCCCACCCAACCCTCCCCTTGAAGGGGAGGGCTTTTTATGGTCCATCTTGGAGGGAGATCACGCCGTCGCCGCGCGCCCCTCGGGCAGCGCCACGGAAATGTCGAGCACGTCGTGTTCGCCGTCCTTGACCACGTCCACCTTCACCGCTTCCGCGTCGATGCTGACGTACTTGCGGATCACTTCCAGCAGTTCGCGCTGCAGCAGCGGCAGGTAGTCGGGGCCACCGCGGTTGGTGCGCTCCTGGGCGATGATGATGCGCAGGCGGTCCTTGGCGATCGAGGCGGTGTTCTTCTTCGCCTTGAGGAAATCAAACATGCCCATGCCTCAACCCCCGAAGATCTTGCTGAAGAAGCCCTTCTTCTCCAGCTGGGTGAAGCGCATGGGCCGCTCCTCGCCCATCAGCCGCGCTACGGCGTCGTCGTAGGCCTGGCCGGCCATCGACTCCATGTCCAGGATCACCGGCTCGCCCTTGTTGGAGGCGTTGAGCACGTCGCCGGACTCGGGGATCACGCCGATCGTCTTCAGGCCCAGGACTTCCTCCACGTCCTTGACCGACAGCATCTCGCCGCCGTCCACGCGCTGCGGGTTGTAGCGGGTCAGCAGCAGGTGCGCCTTGATCGACTCGCCGTCCTCGGCGTGCTTGGTCTTGGAGTCGAGCAGCCCCAGGATGCGGTCGGAGTCGCGCACGCTGGACACTTCCGGGTTCACCACGACCACCGCCTGGTCTGCGAAGTACATGGCCAGGAAGGCGCCCTTCTCGATGCCGGCCGGGGAATCGCAGATGACGTAGTCGAAGCCGTCCTCGGCGAGGTCCTTGAGTACCTTCTCCACGCCTTCCTTGGTCAGTGCGTCCTTGTCGCGGGTCTGCGAGGCGGCCAGCACGAACAGGTTGTCGAAACGCTTGTCCTTGATCAGGGCCTGGCGCAGCGAGGCCTCGCCCTGGGTGACGTTGACGAAGTCGTACACGACGCGGCGCTCGCAGCCCATGATCAGGTCTAGGTTGCGCAGGCCGACGTCGAAGTCGATCACGACGACCTTCTTGCCGTGACGCGCGAGGCCGCAGGCGAGGCTCGCGCTGCTGGTGGTCTTGCCAACGCCGCCCTTGCCCGAGGTGACTACGATGATTTCAGCCAAAATGCTTCTCCGTGGTTGGCCGCGTCAGTCCAGCGCGGCGATCTTGAGTTCTTCTTTTTCAAGCCACACCTGCACGGCCTTGCCGTGCAGTTCCTTCGGGATGTCTTCCAGCACCTTGTAGTTGCCGGCGATGGCGACCAGTTCGGCGTGGAACGCACGACAGAAGATACGTGCCTTTTCGTTGCCCTGCGCGCCGGCCAGCGCGCGGCCGCGCAGCGTGCCGTAGATGTGCACCGAGCCGTCGGCGATGACCTCGGCGCCGGCGCCCACGGTGGTCAGCACCGTCAGGTCGCGGTTGTCGGCGTAGACCTGCTGGCCCGAGCGCACCGGCGTGGCCTGGATCAGGCCCGGCTGGCCCGCGGCGACGGCCTTGGGGGGCGCCTTCGCCTCGGTCCTGGCAGGGGCGGGTTCGGCCGCGTCCCGCGGTGCGGGGGCCGGCGCTGGCGCTGGCGCCGCCACGGGCGCCCCGCCAGCCGATTCGTACTGGGCCCGGAACTTGGCCAGCAGCGGCAGGCCGAGCTCGGTCGCCAGCTTCTCGTTGTCGCTGCTGCCGTAGGCCAGCGCGACCGGCAGCACGCCGGCTTCGCGCAGTCCGTCGAGCAGGGCGCGCGCGGTGGCGGCATCCGGCGTGGCGGCCAGGCCGCCGAAATCGACGATCACCGCCGCGCGCGCGAACAGCTTGGGCGCGCGCTTGACCCGGTCGGCCATTTCCGACGCCAGCCGCGCCACGTCGAGCGTGCGCACGCGCAGGTTGGCGATGCCGACCTGGCCGATCTTGAGTTCGCCGGCGGGCTCGTAATCGTGCGCCGGGGATGCGGAGGGCGCCGCCACGCTCAGGTTCCCGTCGCGCGATGCGGCGCCGGGGCGGGCTCGCGCGGGCGGGTGAGCCAGGGGACGTTGGGCAGCCGGTCGCCGTACCGCTCGCGCACCCAGGCGTAGCTGCACAGCTCCTTGATCAGCATCGAGGCGCGGATGCCGGACGGCTCGCTGTCGGTCCCCGGCATCACGTGCTGGCCGACCTCGTTGAAGCCGAAGCTGCCGTGGAACACCCGCGCCGGGTCGCTGTCGTGCTCGATGAACACCTCGCAGGCCAGCTGCGGGTAGCGCAGCTCGGCATAGCCCTGCACGTCGGCGTAGAACGCACGGCCCAGCCCGCCGCCGCGGCGGCGGCTGGCCACCACGATGCGGTCGATGTAGAAGAAGCGCTCGAAGCGCTCCCGGAACCAGCGGAAGTTGCTGCTGTCGTGGTCGCTGTCGGAGCCGAATCCCACCAGGAAGCCGGACAGCGTCCCGTCGCGGATGGCGACGCGGAAGTACTCGGCAGTGTCGAAGAAACGGCGCAGCCGCGCGGCATCGAGCGGAAGGATGGCGGGGCCGGCGGCGTTGTTCAGGGCAAGGATGGAATCCAGCTCGTGCTCGCGCACGTCGCGGACGACGATCGACATTCCTGACTCCCTTGCTTCAAAGGTACGGCATCGGCCGGAGATAACGAAACGGGCGCTTGGCCGCGGCCGGATTATCGCACGACCCGCCCGGCGGGGCGACTTCGACGGCAGGGCGTGCATGACTTCCGGGCGGTCGTTTCCCGGCGTTTTGTGCCTACCATGGGGCATGTTCGCGCGCTTCGACCACAGCCGTCTCCTGCGCTTCGCCGGCCTGTTCACCTGGGCCGTGGTGGGGCTGCCATTGCTGCTGCTGTCGCTGCCGCAGCCGATGGACCAGGGCGAGGAGCTGGTGGTCGCCGCGGCCCTGGACTGGCAGGCCTGGGTGGCCTGGGCTGCGTTCGGGTTCAGCTACGCCTGGCTGACCCGTGCGCTGAGCGCGCGCCGGGCCACCGCGGTGGACTACCTGCTGCTGGTGCTGCTGACCGGCAGCGCCATCGCGATCAGCTACTACAGCGGCAGTGGGCTGGGCAGCATCCTGCTGATGGTGGTGGCCTGCGTGCTGCCGTGGCTGCTGCCGCTGCCGGTGGGTATCGCCGTGCTCGCGCTGAGCGAGCTGGTGGTGGTGCCGGTATACATGCGGGCGCTGGGGTTCTCGTGGTTCGAGGCGCTGATGCAGGCGGTGCTGTACGTGGGTTTCGCCGGGTTCGTGTTCGTCACCAGCATGGTCGCCCGGCAGCAGGCGCAGGCCCGCGACGAACAACGCCGGCTGAACGCCGAACTGCGCGCCACCCGCGCATTGCTGGCCGAGAGCGCCCGCGTCAACGAGCGCACCCGCATCTCGCGCGAGCTCCACGACCTGCTCGGCCACCACCTCACCGCGCTGAGCCTGAATCTGGAGGTCGCCAGCCATCTCACCGAGGGCAAGGCGCATGAACACGTCGGCCAGGCCCACACCCTGGCCCGGCTGCTGCTGTCGGACGTGCGCGAGGCGGTCAGCCAGATCCGCGGCAACGACGCCATCGACATGTCGGCGACCCTGCTGCCGCTGGCCGACAACGTCCCGGGGCTGCACATCGACATGGTGATGCCGCGGCCGTTCCTGCTCGACGACCCGGATCGCGCCCACGTCCTGCTGCGCTGCACCCAGGAGATCATCACCAACGCCGTCCGCCACGCCCAGGCCCAGGTGCTGCGGCTGCGCTACGGCTGGGATGGCGACGAGATCCGCCTGCAGGCGCGCGACGACGGCCGCGGGGCGGAGAACCCTACCGCCGGCAACGGCCTGTCCGGCATGCGCGAGCGGCTGGCGGGCTATGGCGGCGAGCTGGAGGTCGAATCCGCGCCGGGGCAGGGCTTCACCCTGCGCCTGCGCCTGCCGCGCGGGCGCGGGGCCGGGCTCGGCAAACCCGCGGCCCCGCAGCCGGCGCCGGTGGCATGAACAGGCCGCGGACGAGGGCCGCGATCCGCCCGCGGGGCGTGGCCCGGGCTTGGCCCCGGACCGGATACGGATTGGCCGTCGCGCGAGTGCGCGGCGCAGGAGAAGGTGCATCCCGCACCGCTGGCGTCCCGCCCACGGGGCGCCCTGGCTCGAAGGATTGGGAGACGACAACATGATCCGCGTCTGTCTGGTGGACGATCAAACACTGGTGCGGCAGGGCATCCGCTCCCTGCTGGCGCTCGACGACGGCATCGAAGTGGTGGCCGAGGCCGCCGACGGCCAGCAAGCGGTCGAGCTGGTCCCGCAGGTCAAGCCCGACGTGGTGCTGATGGACATGCGCATGCCGGTGATGTCCGGCCTGGAGGCGCTGCAGGCGCTGGCGAAGCAGGACGCACTGCCGCCGACCATCATCCTGACCACCTTCGACGACGACCAGCTGGTGCTGGCCGGCCTCAAGGCCGGGGCCAAGGGCTACCTGCTCAAGGACGTGTCGCTGGAACAGCTGGTCGGCGCGATCCAGACCGTGGCCGGAGGCGGCTCGCTGGTGCAGCCCGCGGTGACACAGCGCCTGCTGTCGGGCCTGGAGCACATGCGCAACGACTTCGTCAGCCTCGACCGCCCCGATCCGCTGACCGACCGCGAAACCGAGATCCTGCGCCTGATGGCCTCGGGCTTCTCCAACAAGGAGATCGCCAACTCGCTGGGCGTGGCCGAGGGCACGATCAAGAACCACGTGTCCAACATCCTCAGCAAGCTGGGCGTGCGCGACCGCACCCGGGCGGTGTTGAAGGCTTTCGAGCTGCAGCTGGTCTGACCGACGCAAGCCCGCAGGCGCGCGAGGCCGGCACGGGCGCCGCAAAGCAGGCCCCGGCCCTGCCGCGCGCCGCGCCCGCTGCCGGCCGCGAACCCGGGATGGGGCGCGTGCTCTCGAAGTTCTCGCCCGCCACGGCTCAAATTGCTACGATTGCCCGTCTGCGCCCGGCCCAGCCGGAAATGGTCCTGGAGAACCCTGAATGACCCGTCTCATCGAGATCCTGATTTCGTTCGCGATCGTTGCTGCCCTGATGTTGATCGTGGGCGTCGTCCTGCCGTCCAGCCGTCACCTCAACGAAAGCGTCGAAACAAACCGCAAGATGACCATCGTGTACGACACGGTCAACAGCCTGCGCCGCTTCAAGGACTGGAACCCGCTGGTGCTGCGCGATCCCGAGGCCAAGCTGACGCTGTCAGGCCCCGAATCGGGCGTCGGCGCGAAGCTGTCCTGGGATTCCAACGTCGGCCAGGTGGGCGACGGCAGCTGGGAAATCGTCGAGTCCGAGCCGGGCAAGCGCGTCAAGTACGCGATCCAGGACAACCGCCGCGGCCATGACAAGTTCACCGAATTCACGCTGACCCCGACCGGGCGCGGCACGGTCAAGCGCAACGTCCAGATCACCCAGACCTACGACGTCCAGTACGGCTGGAACCTGATCGGCCGCTATGCCGGCCTGTACGTCAGCCGCCACGTCGGCGAGGACATGAAGCTCGGCCTGCAGCGCCTGACCAACATGCTCGCGAGTGTCCCGAACATCGACTACGCCGTCGAAGGCAGCAAGATGCGCGGCATGGCCGAGGTGGAGCGCCCGGCCGAAGACCTGCTGGTCGTCAAGGCCGGCGCCGTCGAGCGCAACAACGACAAGATCAAGTCCTCCATGAAGTCCAACATGGAGTGGATCAAGCGCGTCATGGATGCCAACGACCTGGTCGCAGCCGGCCCGATGCGCATCATCTCCACCGAGCTGGGCCGCGAGAATTACACCTTCGACATCGCCCAGCCGGTCAAGAAGAAGGGCAGCGCCGACGACGACAAGGCCGCCGACAAGACTGACGACGAGAAGAACGCGACGGCCAACGCCGACGAGGGCAAGGAAGGCGATGACGACGAGCTGACCTTCACCGTCGACAGCCTGACCCCGGTCGTGGCCGCCGGCGAACCGCTGGACGTCAAGATTCCCGACGATGCCCCCGTCGAATACGTGCAGACCGAAGCCGGCCACGTCGCCGTGGCCTACTACACCGGCTTCATGGCCGAACTCGACAACGTGCGCAACGCACTGCGTGCCTGGGCGCTGACCCAGGGCTACGAAGTGGTCGGCCGGCCGTACGAGATCTACAAGAGCGGGATCGACAAGTCCTTCACCGCCGAGGGCGAATACGAGGTCTTCTGGACGCTCAAGTAATAGCCGCAGCGATGTAATCCCCGACACGCCGCGCCCCAGGGTGCGGCGTGTCGCGTTTCAGGCAGGCTTCCATGCACGCACCAGCACCCCGTTCCGCTGCAGGCCCGATGGCCGCCATCCGCTGGCTGGGCGCCGCCGGCGCCGTGCTGGCCGCGGCATCGGTGGCGCTTTCGGCCTACGCATCCCACGGCGCCACCGGGGCAGGGCAGGCGACGCTCCACGTCGCGGCGGCCGTGGCCTTCGGCCATGGCGTCGCGCTGGCCGCGCTTTCGCGGCTTGCCGGGCGCAGGCTTGCAGTGGCGTCGCTGTCGGGCCTGTTGCTGGGTACGCTGCTGTTCTCGGGCGGCATCGCGGTGGCGCACTTTGCCGGCGTGCCAGCCCGCGTCGCGCCGTTCGGCGGGACATTGCTCATCGTCGCCTGGCTTGCCTGGGCGGCCGACGCGCTGCGGGGATAGGGATGCCGCGCTACAGCCGTGGATTCGACACCGGGGTGGCGTTCGAACACCTCGCCCGCCGCGACCGGAAGCTCGGCCGATGGATGAAGCGGATCGGCCCGATCGACCCCGATCCGCGCTGGCGGAAGTCCTTCGATCCGGTCGACGCGCTTGCCCGCGCGATCCTGTACCAGCAGCTCAGCGGCAAGGCCGCCGCGACCATCGTCGGCCGCGTCGAAGCGGCCATCGGCAGCGAGCGCTTCCATTGCGACACGCTCGCCCGCATCGACGATGCCGGGTTGCGCGCCTGCGGCGTGTCGGGCAACAAGACACTGGCGCTGCGCGACCTTGCGTTGCGCGAGTCACGCGGCGAGATCCCGACCCTGCGCCGGATGTCGACGATGCCCGAAGACGACATCATCGCCGCGCTCGTGCCGATCCGCGGCATCGGCCGCTGGACCGTCGAGATGATGCTGATGTTCCGCCTCGGCCGCGCGGACGTGCTCCCCATCGACGACCTGGGCATCCGCAAGGGCGCGCAGGCAATCGACGCGCTCGACGTCATGCCGGCGCCGAAGGCACTGCTCGAGCGCGGCGAACGCTGGGGTCCGTACCGCACCTATGCCAGCCTCTACCTCTGGCGCATCGCCGATGCCGCCGGCAACACGGCTGCCCCGACCAAGCGTTCCCAGGACTGACCTGAGACCTCGCCGATCACGGCCAAGCGGCAGGCCGAGCCATCAAGATGACGCCCTCTTGATCTTCGACGCGAGAAGCAGGATCAGGCCAATCATGGCGATTGCCCCGCCCAGCACGCTGCCGAACACCATCAGCAGGCCCAGGCCGATGGGGTTGCCGTCTTTCACGCCCAGCAGGCCATACACGAAGACCAGGTACAGCAGTATCGGAGCCCAGGACAGCACGACGGTTGCCACCCCGGCCATCAGCACCTTGGCCGGGAGCGACAGGCTCAGGAAAAATGCCTTGCTGCGCTGGATTGACCTGCCCCCCGATTTCCGGGCCAGTCTGAACTTAGTAGAGTCCGTCTCACAAGAGGACGGACATGAAGAAGCGATACACCGAAGAGCAGATCATCGGCTTCCTCAAGGAAGCGGCGGCTG
>Ga0160437_1000889_pt1 | contig 14318 bp, 15 predicted proteins | sample HID1975I_E0MG_FD_108227 | JGI IMG/M metagenome (GOLD analysis project Ga0160437, IMG submission 108227) | Enriched soil microbial communities from UW Madison campus, WI, USA - HID1975I_E0 MG | ecosystem: Environmental > Terrestrial > Soil > Unclassified | place: USA: Madison, Wisconsin... | reverse complement strand
TTCTGGTCTATTACGGCTACAGCCGTTCGCGCAGCCATGTCGGACGCGGACTGATCGAAACCCACGAGGTCGACAGCGACGCGCCGCCCCAGCCGGTGCCGCCGGTCTGAGCGGAGGCCGCGGCAACTGATAAAAGAAAAAGGGGAGCCAGATCGGCTCCCCTTTTTTGTGCGCATCACACAGGTTTTCCGCCCATTCTCCACCGCCGATGCACCGGTTTTGCCGGAATTGTCCACAGCACCTCCATGCCGCCCAGTAGGAGGAAATTTACCTGTCGCTGCCAAAATCCCGACAGGCTTATTCAAAAACCGGACACCATCCATGTCGGCCATCAAGGCGTTGATTCCAGGGTTCCTGCTCACCTGGGTCGTTTCTCTCGTCATCGGATCCCAGGGATCGCGCGGCGGCATGCTTGCGATCACCCATACCTTCTACCAGGGCCACGAACTCTACTGGTCCTGGCCGCTGTTCTGCGGTGCAACGGCGCTGGCCTGGGCGCTCTTCGCACTGATGGACTGAGGCCCGGCCGGAGCAAGCGCCCCTCCCATGCGTTGGGCGAGGAATGTCCTTCCCATTCGACCGTTTCATCGTCGCTGCACTTCTGTTGGCCTGCCTGGTGCTCGCCGGGCGGGCGTGGCTGCGCGAACATCCTGGCTACGACCCCTGGACGCCCCTGAGCCTGGAGGAACAACCGGGTTGGGCCACCCCGCGAAAGCTCTCAGCCCTGCGCGCGGACCGGGGCTTGTGCCGCGCCTTTCTGGATCGCAGTGGTATCGACAAGACGGCCTTGGCGCCCACCGGCAGCGACAGTTGCCGGCGCGACGATCGCAAGGTGCTGGCCGCCCCCGCAGCGGCCGAGATCCGGCTCTCTCCGTCCCGCCCAGAGGCCACTTGCGCCGTCGATGCCGGTCTAGCCTGGTGGCTGCGACACGGCGTCCAGCCGCAGGCGGAGGCGATCTTTGGCAGCAGGGTGGTCAGGATCGAGCAACTCGGCACGTATAACTGCCGCCGCATAGGCAACGGCACCAAGGGCAACTGGAGCGAACATGCCACCGGCAATGCCATCGACATTTCGGGGTTCGTGCTGGCCGATGGCAGGCGGCTGAGCGTGCGCAAGGACTGGAAGGGTTCGGTCGAAGCCGCGGCCTTTCTCCACGCCGTGCGCGATTCGGCCTGCAACGCGTTTTCGACGGTGCTCTCGCCGGACTACAACGCCGCCCATGCGGATCATCTTCATCTCGATCAGGCCAACAGGACCGCTGGTTGGCGCGCATGTCGCTGACATATCGGCAATGTCGGAGAAGAAGGGGGAAGTGGGCGCTGGCCCGAAATCTGCTGGTGACCCCTACGGGAATCGAACCCGTGTTTCAGCCGTGAGAGGGCCGCGTCCTAACCGCTAGACGAAGGGGCCATATGGCCAGCATGTGCCGCTGGAAGGCGGATGTAAATGGTGACCCCTACGGGAATCGAACCCGTGTTTCAGCCGTGAAAGGGCCGCGTCCTAACCGCTAGACGAAGGGGCCGTGAAGCCATTTTATCCACCTTGACGCACCAACGAGATGGTGACCCCTACGGGAATCGAACCCGTGTTTCAGCCGTGAAAGGGCCGCGTCCTAACCGCTAGACGAAGGGGCCAATCGGTGTTGCGCCGGAGGCAGGACCGGCCCTCTAGCGGGGGTCCGGAGGGGGGTCAACCCCCTCATCGCGAATAATTTGAACTCTCTATGACAAGCCGGCGAAGCGGCGGCTTTGCGGGGGACGGGCGTTGCACAATTCAGCCGGCGAAGGCCGCGTCGTCGATGTGCAGTTCGGCCTGCGGACGGCTGCCCCAGTCGTCGATCTTGGCGCGTCCCGCCAGCCAGAGGCGGCGCCCTTGTGACGCGTGGAGGAGGGCCTGCCCCATCTCCGTTTCCGCCGAACGGAAGGCCATGGCCTTGAACCGGCCGCCGTCCTGCCCACCGACGATCAGGCGAACGTGGTCGGCACCTACCGTGTCGGCCTTGATGACGTGCACGGGTCCCACCGCCACTCTCGGCCCCGGCCAGCCCATGCCGAAGGGGCCGGCGCTTTCCAGTTTCTCCACGAGTTCAGGCGTCAATCCACGCGGCGCCAGTGCCAGATCCAGCAACATCGACTGGTTGGCGCTCGCTCGCGACACATCGGCAGCCAGCAGGGCGTCGAGCCACTCGGAGAGCGCCTCGAGCTTGTCGGGGGCGACGGTGAGGCCCGCGGCCATGGCATGGCCTCCGCCCGCCACCAGAAGACCGGCCTGGCGGGCCGCGATGATGGCTGCGCCCAGGTCGACGCCGGGAATGGAGCGGCCGGAGCCTTTGCCATTTCCCGCCTCGTCGGCATCCATGGCGATGACGAGGGTGGGCTTGCCCGTCTTCTCCTTGATGCGCCCGGCGACGATGCCGATGACGCCCGGGTGCCATCCGGCGCCGGAGAGAACCATGACGGCGCGGTTATGCTGGCGCTCGATCTGTGCCTCTGCGGCTTCCTGAACCACTTGCTCGATGCCGCGCCGCTCGTCGTTTAGGCGCGAAAGCTGGGCGGCGATGTCCTGCGCTTCGTCGGGATCGGTGGTCGTCAGCAGGCGTACGCCCAGCGTGGATTCGCCGACGCGGCCGCCGGCATTGATGCGCGGGCCCAGGGCAAAGCCCAGGTCGGAGCACGTCGGGGCCCGGCTCAAGCGGCTTGCGTCGATCAGGGCGGCCATGCCGATGTTGTCGCGCCGGGCCATGACCTTGAGGCCTTGGGCCACGAGGGCGCGGTTAAGCCCATGGAGGGCTGCCACGTCGGCCACCGTGCCGAGCGCCACCAGGTCGAGCAGGGCGAAGAGATCCGGCTCGCTGCGCTTCTCGAAGAAGCCGCGGCGGCGCAAGGTGCGAACCGTGGCCACGGCAAGCAGGAAGGCGACTCCAACGGCGGCGAGATGCCCGTGTCCGGCCGCGAGTTCGCTCTCGTCGAGGCGGTTGGGATTGACCAGCGCGGTTGCCCGGGGAAGCTCGGGCGCACACTTGTGGTGATCGACCACGATCACGTCGACGCCGGCCTGGTGCGCCATTTCCAGCGCCTCATGGGCCATGGCGCCGCAATCGACCGTGACGATCAGGCTGGAACCTTCACCGGCAATGCGGACGAGCGCCTCGCCGCTGGGGCCATAGCCTTCGAGCAGGCGATCGGGAATGTAGTAGCGGGCGTCGTGACCCAGCCCGCGCAGCAGGAGAATCAGCAGCGCCGCGCTGGTGGCGCCGTCCACGTCGTAGTCGCCGTAGACGGTCATGGTCTCGCCCGTCATCACCGCCTGCGCCAGCCGTTCGGCAGCGGCATCCATGTCGCGGAATTCGGAGGGATCGGGCAGGAAAGACCGCAGCGAAGGCGACCGATGTCGATCGAGATCCTCGCGCGGGACGCCGCGTGACAGCAGGATCTGGGTGACGATATCGTCCTCCAGCCCGCCGCCGGAATAGCCGGAAGTGCCCTCGGACAAGTCCATGTTGCCGCCTCGCCAGCGCCAGGCCTTGCCGGTGAGCGAACGATCGATGCCGAGTACGGAAGTAACAGGTCGCGAAGCCATGGCGATCCGACTAGACTATGCGGCGAGCCGGGAAAAGGGCAGCGAGGCGATTGGAAGAGGAGAGGGTTCGATGCTGGCGATAATCTGGCACAGCCGCACCGGTGCGTCGCGTGCGATGGCGGCCGCCGTCGCGCAGGGCGCGGGCGAACAGGGCGTGCTGATCACCGCGGCGGAAGCCATGCCCGCCATTCTGCTGGGCGCCAGGGGCTACGTTTTCGTCTGTCCGGAAAACCTGGGAAGCATGACGGGGCAGATGAAGGAAATGTTCGACCGCTGCTATTATCCCATGCTCGGCCGGGTCGAAGGCCGCCCTTACGCCACGGCAATATCGGCCGGATCGGACGGGGCCGGCGCGCTCTCGCAAATGGACAGGATTCTGACCGGTTGGAGGCTCAAGCGCGTGGCGGAGTCGCTGATCGTCAATCTCGGTGCCCAGACGATGGAGGAGATCCGCGCGGAAAAGACCGTTTCGGAGGTCGACCTCGATGCCTGTCGAAACCTTGGATCCGCATTTGCGGAAGGATTGGACCTCGGTATCTTCTAAAGATGAAACCGTTTTGGTTGCATCAGTTAGTAAACAGACTCGACGTTCGCTCTGAACTGCGTCCTTATCGTTCACGTTGAAAACGAACGAGCTGAGCATCTTGGAACAGAACACGACTTGTCTGATCGCGCCGGATGATGGTGTGAACCACGATCCGCATGCGGCCGATCCGGCGCCCGGGGACATGGAGTTGGCGCACGCCGTGCCGGGCAACGGTGTCTCGCTCTTTTTCCGACCCGGGGAGCGTCCGGCGGCAGCCGCGATCGCGGCTCTGCTGGATGCCTCGAACGCGGAAATCATGGCCAGGGTCACCCATCGGCCTGCCAATGACGAGGGGTGGCTGGAACTGCTCGCCAGCGGGCTGACTTTCGAGCTGACCGGCCTTGAGCCCGCAGATTCTGCGGCCAGCGGCGACACGGTGCAGATCCATGGCTTCGACCGCGCGCCGCTTATGACGGAACTGGAGGCGATCCATCTTCTCCCCGGGCGACATATCGCCGGCGGTGCGGGCTTGCCGCCCGTTATCCGGACCCAGGCCGGACTGGCTGCCAGTCTCGCTCTGAAGCTGCCGGTCGCTGCGGTGGGCTGGCAATCGGCGCAAACCGTGATGGAGCCACGTTATTTCGCGCAGATCGTGGTAAATTGGCTTGCGGGCGGTACGTTTCCCGCCCTCGGGCTGACGGCGCTGCTGCGAGGGGAGGATGGCAGCATAGCAACGCGCGGGTTGTCGCGCTTTTCGGGCTGCGAGATGCAACTGGAGGGGGCTGCGGGCGAGCCGCCCTCGGAAACGCTGAAGCTGGCGATCCGGATCGTGGATTACCTCGTTCGCCAAGGCTCGATCACCGAACCGCGCGAGATCGATACGCCGAAAGGGCGGCTGCTTCTGGAGCCTTCCCGGGCGGGACGGCAGCTTTGGGTCTGGCGGCAAGCTTGATTCTCAGCCGCACCCCTGAGACGGCATCTTTCGTTTCGCTCTGTCAACCGGCGGGGCCTGCCCGATCATGACGAAGGGCTGCAACGGCATCACCTCCTCCCGCTGCAACTGGCCCGCAGACCGGGCTTTCAGCCCTTTTTCATGGCGCTCGGCGGGGTGCGGACCTACTTCGAGGACTTCCGCCGCAACGGAATTTTGCTTCCCTGTTCTGAACTGGCTGGAATGCGACTGGGGCTGCCCCTTCATCGGGGACCTCATCGCCGTTACACACAGCTTGTCTGCGAGCGTCTGGGCCAGATCGAGGCTCGATGGTCGCGCGATCGGACGCGGGAGTCGGATCGCGCGACGGAAGTGGCGCGCTGGCGGATCGAACTGCTGCAACGCGCCTTGCGGCGACTGTTGCTCGGGCAATCGACGCTTAGGCCGCTGCTCAATCGCAAAGATCCGCTCAGGGCGGAATCCGATTTCCTTGAGCTGGATAGCTTGGTGGAAGCGCTTTGGTCGGGAACCGAACAGGCACTTCAGCCCGCTGCGATTCCTTCGATCGTTCAGCCCATGCCGGAGCGGCTGCGCAATTCCTCGCCGGCAGCCCGGTACTGCGATTCGAACTCGGCGACCCGTTCCGCTACCGATTCGACATTGGAGATAGCGCCGATGCCCTGGCCGGATCCCCAGATATCCTTCCAGGCCTTCGCTGCCGTGTTTCCTCCGGAGCCGAAGTCCATCTGGCTCTTGTCGCCTTCCGGCAAGTTGTCCGGATCGAGCCCGGCAGCCTTGATCGATGCGCGAAGGTAGTTGCCGTGGACTCCGGTGAAGAGGCTGGAATAGACGATATCGCCCGCGTTACCGTCGACGATGGCCTGCTTGTACGCCTCAGCCGCGTTGGCTTCTCGGGTCGCGATGAAGGGCGTGCCGATATAGGCGAAGTCGGCGCCCATCGCCTGCGCCGCGAGAATGGAGCGGCCGCAAGCGATCGCACCGGACAGCGCCAGGGGACCATCGAACCAGGCGCGGATTTCCTGCATCAGGGCAAAAGGAGACTGCGGGCCGGCATGCCCTCCTGCACCGGTCGCTACCGCGATCAACCCGTCCGCGCCCTTTTCCACGGCCTTGCGGGCGAAACGGTTATCGATGACGTCATGCATGACCATGCCGCCCCAGCCATGGACAGCCGCATTGACCTCCGGAATGGCGCCAAGCGAGGTGATGACCAACGGCACCTTGTGCCGTTCCAGCACTTTGAGGTCTTCTTCCAGCCGGTTGTTGCTCTTGTGGACGATGAGGTTGACCGCAAAGGGTACGTCATAACCCTCTGTTTCTTCGCTGATTTGATACAGCCAATCGTCGAGCTGGCTGGCGGGACGGGCATTGAGCGCCGGAAAGCTGCCGACGATGCCCGAACGCACTTGCGCCACGACCAGTTCGGGCGTCGAAACGATGAACATGGGAGCGGCAATCACGGGAAGGCGCAAGCTGTCGAAGGACGCGGGCAAGGTCATGTTCAGTCCGTTTAAGCGATCGATTAAACCGGCATAGTGCCGCGCCGATGCTCTGTCGAGAGGCGTGTCATGCCGTTCAAGCGCTGCAACGCCGGGAGGATATGAGACCGCGGGCGGTGGCTTTTGAACGTAATAGACAGCAGTGTCGATCAGGAAGGCTGCGAAGGCGGCCACCAAGAGAGGGAACCGCTTATGTCTAATCAAGCGTCAGGCCAGGGATCGGATCAGGCCGTGGCAGAATTCGATTGCTCGGACATCGACCAATATCTCGGCAAAGTGATCGATTCGTCGCCCATCCGGGAGCCCTTGGGAAACAACGACATCCGCCGCTGGGCCCAGGCCATGCATTATCCCAATCTCGTTCACTTCGACCCGGCCTATGCCGCTGAAAGCCGCTACGGAAAGCTGGTCGCGCCGCAAAGCTTCCCTATCGTCATGGACGACGGCCACGGCACGGCACCTTCCTGTGTCGGCTGCATACCGAATTCGCACCTGCTCTTCGGCGGTGATGAGTTCTGGCATTATGGCCCGCGCATCTTCGGCGGCGATGTCGTGACCAATGAACGCATTCCCTTCGATTACGTCGTCAAGAGCACCGGGTTCGGGCCGACCTGCTTCCAGCGCGGAGACAACTTCTACCGCAATCAGAACGGCGAACTGATCGCCAAGCAGCGCTCGACCGCCATCCGCTACCTCGCCCATGCCGGCGGCGACACCGTCAACACGGCGGAGTTCGAGGAACCGGAATGGTCGGACGACGAACTGGAGAAGCTCGAAGCCCGCAAGTTCGCATGGATCCAGATGCTGCACGAGCTTGGCCACAAGGAGCGCTGGTGGGATGATGTGAAAGTGGGCGACCATCTGCCCGAACGCGTCTTCGGCCCGCATACGGTCGCGAGCTTCACGACCGAATGGCGCTCCTTCCTGTTCACCACCTGGGGGACGCTCGACCGGCGCGAACTCGATCTTGCGGCCTTGGGATTCACACCGGAAATGGCCGGGCATGAAAACGATCCCCACATGGAGCGGATCAATCCCGAACTGACGGATGGTGCCTATTTCGGCCCGTCGCGTGGGCATCTCTTCCCGAAATATGCGCGCAAGATCGGCATGCCGCGGGCATACGGATATGGCGCCTCGATGGGGGCGTGGGTTACCGACTATCTGGCGGGCTGGGCCGGGGAATGGGGCATGGTGGTGCACTCCACGGCCAATTACCGGGGCCCGGCACTTTCGGGAGATGTGACCATTCAGACCGCCGAAGTGGTCGATACGATGATCGATGACGAGGGGCGCCATCTGGTGCAGGTCAAGCACAAGATGACCAATCAGAAGGGCACGCTCATGTGCGCGGGCCTGGCGGAGATTGCCTTGCCGAAGCGGCCCGACTGATTGCGCTTCCGTTGAGATACGTCACCCGCGGCCCGAAACGATTGTCGCCGCGGGTTCCCGGCCAGGTCAGCAGCGCGAGGTAAGCAAGGCCGAAAGCGGGCAGAATCGCCCAGTCCACCCAGTGGAAGATGCTTTCGGCCATTGCCCTGGCGTTCCATCCGAGGCTGCGCTGGAGGGTCTCCAGCAGCAGCAGGCGCAGCGCGCCGATCATGAGGGCCAGTGCCCACCAACCGCTGAGACCGATATCGTGGAAGCGCCGTACCGCAAGCGCCGGTGCCGGCAGGACGCAGACAAGGACCAGTGCGAGGCCAATCCACGAGGCGAGGGGGCCTTGCATGACCCAGGACACGAGGCCGGAAAGGAGCGCCGCAATGAGCGCGGCGGACAGCAGGTAGATCCATACCTCGCTGCGCCGCGAGCGTCCCGACGGAGTAAGTCTCAGCTGAAGCGTTCGCCCGATGGCGTGAAGGGGATGGTCCTTCATCAGGACAACGGCTCTCCGCCGTGACCGTGGCTGGCAAGGTCCAGGCCGGCCAGCTCCGCGTCTTCGGACACGCGCATCGGGAAGAGGAGGGAGGCCATGAGGGCAACGATCGCTGTCGCCATTCCCGACCAGAAAATCACGGCGGCGAGTGCATATAATTGTGCAGTAAGCTGCGTTTTCATGGACATGTCGCCGAAATATCCGATGCCTCCGAGGCTCGGGGAAAGGAATAAGCCGAGCAGCAGGGAGCCCAGAATGCCGCACGCCCCGGACACTGCGAAAACATCCAGCGTGTCGTCGACGTTGAGGGCCTCGCGGATCAGGCGGCGCGTCTGAAACCCGGTCAGGGCCCCGAGGACGCCGAAAAGCATGGCGGCGCCAGGTGAGATGTAGCCTGCCGCGGGTGCACTGACGGCCATGCCGGCTATGACGCCTTTACCCAGGCCAATGGCCGTGACCCGGCCGATGGACAGTCGCTCGAGGCCGGCCCAGGTCAGGGCCGCAGCCGCGATGGCGAGGTGGGCCGCGATCATCGCCGCCGCCGCATCGTCATTGGCGGCAACCGCCCAGCCTCCGCATAGACCAAGAGCGCCGATCCAGACGATCGCACTGCCGGAGAGCGCGAGCGCCGGGTTTTGCGGTCTGCCCGACTGACCCGGAAAACCCAGCCTGCGCCCCAGGAGGAGGGCGACGACGAGTGCAGAGACACCCGCGCTGGTAAAGGTCACGAGACCGCCGGCCCAGTCCAGCACACCCAGATTTCGCGAGAGCCAGCCCCCGCCCCAGATCCAGTGGGCAATCGGGGCTTGGACGACCAGGGTCCAGAGCGCGCTGAAAGTGACTACCCAGCCGAAGCGGGCACGTTCTGCCCAGGCTCCGATCATCAGGGCCGGCCCCAGCGCGGCCACGGCGATCTGGAACAGGGCGAAGGCGCTTTCGGCAGTTCGGGTTCCGCCCCGCAAGTTGCCAAGCTCGATCAGCATCCAGGCATTGCCGCCACCGATCCATCCGCCGGTGATGTCGCCGAAGGCAAGCGTATATCCCACCAGGCCCCAGAGCAGCGTCACCACCGCCGAGACCGCGGCGGTCTGGATGAGTACCGAAAGCCCATTGCGCGCCCGCACGCTGCCGGAATTGTGGAGGGCAAGGCCGAGCCCGGCGAAAAGCACCAGACAGGCTGCTGCGATCATCCAGGCCGTATCGCCGCTGTCGGCGAAGTCGGTACGGCTATCCTGCGCCATGGCGGCCACCGGCATGGCTGCCAGCAGAGCGAGAAAGGGCAAGAGCCCGCGCTTCGTCATCGATTGTCCCCATCGGCGTGCCTGGATCGTCGCGCGCCGGAAATCGGTCTAAAGCAGCAAATTGGCTGCACACAAGGGGTTGTACCTGAGGGATTTCCCGCAAAGCCGACTCGGGCTTGTTCGGATGGGTCTCGATCGTTCGCGAGAGATCGGAGGTATCACCGGCAGGGCAATGTCCCGAAAGCCTTGGTTTCATTGCGCATTGGATGTCCGCGATATCTTGCAAATCCGCTGAGATTGGCTCGGCTAATCATTGAAATAACGGGATAAAAAGCCATCGTCATGTGCCGTTGAAAGCGCCCGATCACATTTGTGATCCAAACTCGGGCAACCTGTTTTCGCTCCGACAGTTTAAGCCTTCCGCACTTTCCGGCCGTCCACAGGGCTGGGGTAAGAAACCTTGAAGACCTGTGCGGCTAGAGGGTATGAAATGACCATGTTTCCTCGAAAAGTTCGACAGTCGGCTTTGGCCGCTTGTGCAGTCGCTCTCTGCACCCTGGCCGGCGCTGCCCATGCGGCAGATGACGACAAAGTGCCCTATTGGGCCTCGGTGGATACCGACCTCGCGAACTTGCGCGTGGGGCCGGGTGAATCCTACAAGATCGATTGGGTCTATCGCCGTCTCCACTTGCCTGTGAAAGTGCTGCGACGGGAAGGGCCGTGGAGACTCGTGGAAGACCCTGACGGCGCCAAAGGCTGGATGCGCGATCTCCTGCTCTCCCGCCAGCGTTCGGCGCTGGTGAAAGGTCCTGGGCGCAAGGCTCTGGTCGAAATGCATGCTGCGCCCAGTTCCGCTTCGCCCATGCTCTGGCGCATGGAATCGGGCGTGGTCGGCGTGCTGGGTGACTGCAAGGAGGGATGGTGCCCCTTCGATGTCCAGGGGCACAAGGGTTTCGTGGAGCAGGAGATGCTCTGGGGCGCGGGCGCGCCCTGAGCTGAGGCCGGTAAACAGCTGGGCATAAAAGAAAACCCCCGCCGCAAGGACGGGGGTTTCTTTTATGCTGTAAGCACGGTCAGGCCAGTTCGATCGCCACGGCCGTCGCCTCGCCGCCACCGATGCAGAGCGACGCAACGCCCTTCTTCAGGCCCTTGTCCTTGAGGGCGTTGATGAGCGTGACGATGATGCGGGTTCCCGACGCGCCGATCGGGTGGCCGAGTGCGGTGGCGCCGCCGTGGATGTTGACCTTGTCATGCGGGATGCCCAGGTCGTGCATCGCGAACATGGCCACGCAGGCGAAGGCCTCGTTGACTTCGAAAAGATCGACGTCCGAGAGCTGCCAGCCCACCTTTTCCATCAGCTTGGTGATGGCGCCAACCGGTGCCGTGGTGAACTTCGCAGGCTCCTGCGCATGAGCAGCGACGCCGACGACGGTGGCTACGGGCGTCAGGCCCTTTTCCGCGGCAACGCTGGCGCGGGTCATGACGACCGCGGCCGCACCGTCCGAGATGGAGCTGGAACTGGCGGCGGTGATCGTACCGTCCTTGGCGAAGGCGGCGCGCAAGGTGCGGATCTTGTCGGGGTTGCCCTTTGGCGGCTGCTCGTCGCTGTCGATCACGATGTCGCCCTTGCGGGTCTTCACGGTGACCGGAACGACTTCGTCCTTGAACGATCCGTTGTTGATCGCCTCTTGCGCGCGGCGCAGCGATTCGATCGAGTAATCGTCCTGGTTCTCACGCGTGAGCTGGTATTCGTCGGCCGTCACCTGGGCGAACGAGCCCATCGATCCGCCTTCGTAGGCATCTTCCAGGCCATCAAGGAACATGTGGTCGTAAAGCGTGTCGTGGCCGGCGCGGGCGCCCGAACGGTGCTTCTTCGAGAGGTAGGGCGCATTGGTCATCGATTCCATGCCGCCGGCGATCAGCAGGTCGAGCGAACCGGAGGCAAGCGCTTCCGCGCCCATGATGACCGTCTGCATGCCCGAGCCGCAGACCTTGTTCACGGTGGTGGCCTGGACCGACTTCGGCAGGCCGGCCTTCAATGCGGCCTGGCGGGCAGGGGCCTGGCCGAGACCGGCCGGCAGCACGCAGCCCATGTAGATGCGTTCGATGTCCTCACCGGCAACGCCGGCGCGTTCCACCGCAGCCTTGACGGCGGTTGCGCCGAGATCGGTCGCCGAAACTTCGGCGAGAGCGCCCTGGAGGCCGCCCATCGGGGTGCGGGCGTAGGAAAGAATGACAATCGGGTCCGAAGCCGAGATCTGGGCCATTATTATGATGCCTTTCACGCGTTGAAAATCAGGTATCCTTGAAGACGACGTAGTGTTGCACTGCACCAATTGCAATTGGCGAGTCCGCCCGAACAAGCACGATCATGCTTCATCCCTGTGGCGGTTCGGGGTCATCCATTGCGCCGATTTTCGCAAGTCCGATGCAGAAACTTGCATGGGTGCCTCCGAGGGGGGCTTTGCCATTGAAATTGGCCAATCTCGCGGCTTCTGCGGGTTTCGCCGTGATGCGGCACGGTAACGAAGCATGTCGCCTCCAGTGCTTGTTGCGAACGACTTGCAACACCGCAGAGTTCAGCCATTTATTCCCTTCGGACACCTTGCAGAGGGGGAGGGGCTGGCCTAAGAGCGCCCGCAACGACCGGGCACTGCTTTTGGCATGAGTCCGGCTGCCGTATCCGGTATGAGGCCAGAACCATTGACTGATCTGTCACAATACCTGCCGATCCTAATCTTTCTCGCGATTGCACTCGCGCTTTCGTCGGTGATCGTGCTGCTGCCGATGGGTGTCGCCCGTCTGACCGGCACCCACAACCCGAGTGCCGACAAGAACAGCGAGTACGAATGCGGCTTCCCCGCTTTCGAAGATCCGCGCAGCCAGTTCGACGTCCGCTTCTATCTCGTGGCGATCCTTTTCATCGTCTTCGACCTTGAAGCCGCTTTCCTGTTCCCCTGGGCCGTCTCGCTGAAGATGACCGGTTGGGCCGGATGGCTGACGATGATGGTGTTCCTCGGCGAACTGGCCATCGGCCTCGCCTACGCATGGAAGAAGGGAGCTCTGGACTGGGAATGAGCACGCTCGTCAATTCCGCCGGTCAGCCTCTCGCTCCGGCCGCTAGCCAGGGTGGCGCGATCACGCCGCCCGATCAGTCCTTTTTCAAGGACCTCAACCAGGAAGTGTCCGACAAGGGCTTCCTCGTCACTTCGACCGAGGAACTCTTCCAGTGGGCCCGTACCGGCTCGCTGTGGTGGATGACGTTCGGCCTCGCCTGCTGCGCGGTCGAGATGATCCACGTCAACATGCCCCGCTACGACATGGAGCGCTTCGGCGCCGCGCCGCGCGCTTCCCCGCGCCAGTCGGACGTGATGATCGTGGCCGGCACGCTGTGCAACAAGATGGCCCCGGCACTCCGCAAGGTCTACGACCAGATGTCGGACCCGAAGTACGTCATCTCGATGGGTTCGTGCGCCAACGGCGGCGGCTACTATCACTATAGCTACAGCGTCGTGCGCGGCTGCGACCGCATCGTTCCGGTCGACATCTACGTGCCGGGCTGCCCTCCGACCGCGGAGGCGCTGCTCTACGGCGTGATGCAGTTGCAGCGCAAGATCCGCCGCGCCGGCACGCTCGAGAGGTAAGGGCACGATGACCGTTCTGCATTCCGCCCCCAAGTTCGCCTCGAACGATGGCGTGATCGAGGCTCTTTCGGCCGCGCTCGGTGACGTGGTCGTCGCCGCCAAGGAAGAGCACGGCGAAGTCGTGCTCACCGTTGCACGCGACCAGATCGAGAACGTTCTTCGCCTGCTGCGTGACCATCACGAATACCAGCAGCTGATGGAAATGGCCGGCGTCGACTATCCGTCGCGGGCCGAGCGTTTCGAAGTCGTCTACATGCTGCTTTCGGTGACGAAGAACCATCGCCTCATGGTGAAGGTTTCGGCTGCCGAGAACACGCCGGTGCCGACCGTGACCACCTTGTGGCCCAACGCGGGCTGGCTCGAGCGCGAAGTGTTCGACATGTACGGTGTGATCTTCGCCGGCAACCCGGACCTGCGCCGCATCCTGACCGACTACGGTTTCGAAGGGCACCCGTTCCGCAAGGACTTCCCGCTGACCGGCTATGTCGAACTGCGCTATTCCGAAGAGGACAAGCGCGTCGTCTATGAGCCCGTCAAGCTGGCCCAGGACTTGCGCCAGTTCGACTTCATGAGCCCGTGGGAAGGCGCGGAATACGTGCTTCCCGGCGACGAGAAGGTTGCCCAGCAGCCGGCTCCGCCGCCCGTGGCCGAACCGAAGACGACCGAGAAGAAGGCCGATACCGGCGCCGGTGACAAGGCGAACGACAAGGCCGCTCAGCCGTCCGGCGACAAGTCCGAAAAGGGAGACGACAAGTGAGCATCCAGCTCGAGCAGTCGCCGACCACCGGCGATGAAGTCATCACCAACTACACGATCAACTTCGGTCCGCAGCACCCTGCGGCCCACGGCGTTCTGCGCATGGTCATGGAACTCGATGGCGAGATCATCGAGCGCATCGACCCGCACGTCGGCCTGCTGCACCGCGGCACCGAGAAGCTGATCGAGCACAAGACCTACCTCCAGGCGTTGCCCTATTTCGACCGCCTGGACTATTGCTCGC